>Ga0210385_10000859_pt1 | contig 19571 bp, 17 predicted proteins | sample IncBWH26OmetaG_FD_160107 | JGI IMG/M metagenome (GOLD analysis project Ga0210385, IMG submission 160107) | Forest soil microbial communities from Barre Woods Harvard Forest LTER site, Petersham, Massachusetts, United States - Inc-BW-H-26-O ...
GCCATGAAGTGATGGCCACTGAAGTCGTATTGGCCATGGGCAATCCGCCCCCGGCCAAGCTTCCGGGTAGCGATGAGCTGCGCGAGTCCCCGTGTGTGGTGGAGGATCCTTGGCACGCGCCCGAGGCGATCGCGCGGGACCGGACGGTGCTGGTCGTGGGCACGGGGCTGACCATGGCCGACGTGCTCGTCTCGGCCACGCAGCAGGGCCGCGGACCAACCCGTGTGCATGCCATCTCCCGTCATGGCCTGGTGCCACCGCGGCAGACGGCGTTTCGTCATGCGCATTCCGAATTCGATCCGGCGCCCTTGACGCGGGCCGCGGCGGTCTCCGCGGGCCAGCTCTTTCACCAGGTGCGCCGGATCTGCCGCGAGGCTGAGCAGACCGGCGGCGACTGGCGCGAGGCCATCACTTTCGTGCGTACGCTGGCCCCCCGGCTGTGGTCGAAACTGCCGGTTCGTGAGCGCAGGCGATTTCTTCGGCACGCCAGGGCCTACTGGGACATCCATCGCCATCGCCTGCCGCCGAGCACCTCGGCCGCAGTCAATGACCTGCGCGCAACGGGGCGACTCACGGTGCACGCGGGTAAGATTCTGCAGATGGTGCCCGCGGGAGCGCAGGTGCGCGTCACCTGGCGGCGGCGAGGCCAGACGGACACCTCGGAACTGCTGGTCGACCGGGTGGTCAACTGCACCGGCCCCGATCATCAATGTCGATCCTCCCGCGATCCCCTCATTCGCCATCTCATCACCAGCGGCCTCATCCAGCCCGATGCCCTGGGGATCGGTCTGCGAACCTCCCCGACCCACGGGGTGCTGAACCTGTTCGGAACCGCGACCCGGGGTCTGTATTATATCGGCCCCATGCTGCGTGCAGATCACTGGGAAGCCACCGCCGTGCAGGAACTTCGCGAGCACGCCGAGGATCTGGCACAACAACTGGCGCTGCCTGCCGAACCGTGCGCCGTCGCCGGCAACGCACTGTAGATCTATCTGCCTTGTTGGAGCCCTTCCTCTACAGCTTTGCCGGTCTCTTCGTTGGCGTCATGGTCGGCCTCACGGGCGTGGGGGGTGGCTCGCTCATGACCCCCATTCTGGTACTGCTGTTCGGCCAGAGCCCGGCAATCGCCGTGGGTACCGATCTGGTTTTCTCGGCGACCACCAAACTGGTTGCGACGGCCTCCTTCGGCTACAGCCGCCGTGTGGACTGGCCCATCGTGGGTCGCCTCGCTCTCGGCAGTATTCCCGGCGCGGGCGCCGTCGCGCTATGGTTCTATCTGACGCGCGGCTCTGCCGGCGTCATTGAGTCGGTCATCGCCCACGCGCTGGCCATCATTCTGGCGGTGGCTGCCGTGGCCCTGTTACTGCAACGACCCCTGCGGCTCCTCGGCGTCAAACTCACCGCGTCATGGTTGGAACGCGCCGAACGCATCACCCTGCCGCTGACGATAGTGGCCGGCTTGCTGGTCGGCGTCGGCGTCACGCTCACTTCGGTCGGTGCCGGGGCGCTGGGGGTCGTCGCGCTGTTCGCGCTGTACCCGCTGCGGCTCACGGGAGATCGTCTGGTCGCAACCGACATTGCGCACGCCTTACCGGTCACCATCATCGCCGCGACCAGTCATGCGCTCCTGGGTCATGTCAACCCGACCGTACTGGCTTACTTGCTGATCGGTTCAGTACCGGGTGTGGTGCTCTCATCGCGCGCCGCGATCCGGCTGCCCGCGCAATTGACCAACAGTCTGATCGCCGTCATGCTCGCCGTGGTCAGCGGGCGAATGCTATTCGGCAAGTGAGCGCTCAGTCCTCGTGCAGGCCGCATTCGCGCTTGAGCCCGAAGAACCGCAACTCCTCGACGCTGGTCACCTCCGCCAGTGAACGGGTCGTGTGCCAGTCCCCGATCGACAGGTACCCCTTTTCCCACAACGGGTGATACCGCAGCGCGTTTTCCTTGAGATAGCGACCCACGTCCCGGTCGGTCCAGTCGAAAATCGGATGGACTTTGTACTGGCCGCGCTTGAACTCAATGGGTCCGATATTGGCTCGTGTGCTGCCCTGAGCGCGGCGCAATCCCGAAAACCAGGTGCTGGCGCCGAGTTCACGCAACGCACGCTCCATGGGTTCCTTCTTGTTGATGCGATTGTAGCGTTCGATGCCATCCAGACCCTGATCCCACAGTTTCCCGAATCGTGACTCCTGCCATGCCGCGGACGAGTCAGGCCGGAAGATCTTCAGATTGAGCTTGAGTTTCTCGGTGAGCTCATCAATGAAGCGGTAGGTTTCCGGAAACAGATACCCGGTGTCGATCAGAACGACCGGAATGCCGGGCGAGATGCTGTTGACCAGATGCAGCATGACCGCTGACTGAGCACCGAAGCTGGAGGACAGCACATGATTGCCAGGCAGGAGCTCGAGGGCGCGCTCAACCCGTCGCTGTGGCGAGAGGCCTTCGAATGATCGGTTGATCGTGGCCAGCGCGTCGGGATCCCCATCGATGGTGTCGAGTGCCAGCCAGCTGCGAAGTGCCGTTCTCAAGCCCATGAAATCAGTCTACGCCGTGGCTAACCTCGCGATTAGTCGATGCTTTCATGAAGGTATGTCGGCCGGTTATATAGTGGTGACAGGGTAGCCCTTCAGGCGGCCAACAGCCGGATCCCCACCAGCGTGAGTACCAGGCTCAGTGAGGGCTTGAGGATGAATTCCGGAGCGTGCCGGGCCGCGAAGCTGCCGAGAATGATCCCCGGGACCGACCCCAGCAGCAGCACGAACAGCAGATGCAGGTTGACGGCGCCCAGATACCAGTGACCGAGGCCGGCGACCAGCGTCAGCGGCACGGCATGGGCAATGTCGGAGCCGACGATCTTCACCACCGGCAGGCGCGGGTATAGGAAGAACAGCGCGATCGTACCCAAGGCACCGGCGCCGACCGATGACAGCGACACCACCGCTCCGACAAAAAAACCGACCGCGACGGTCAGCCCGAATGAGGTCGTCAGGCCGAAGTCCGGCTGGCGCCGCATCGCGATCGCGATGATCCGGTCTTTCGCGAGCAGTGAGACCGCGCTGACGATCAGCGCAATACCCAGCGTAATCGACATCACCGTGGTGACGGCCTTGCTGGCGACACCATAGTGCGAGATCACCAGCAGCGTGATCGCGGTGGCCGGGATTGAGCCCAGCGACAACCGCCCGACGATCCTCCAGTCAACGCTCTTGCCCGCATTATGAATGCTGGTGCCGACCGACTTCGTCACCGCTGCAAACAGCAGATCGGTTCCCACGGCCGTCGCTGGACTGAAACCGAAGAGCAGCACCAGAAGGGGAGTCATCAGAGAGCCGCCGCCCACGCCGGTCAGCCCGACCAGCAGCCCGACCAGGAGGCCCGAGAAGGCGTAGGCGGGCTGGGCACCCAGATGCAGCACGGCGAGCATGCTGTGCACAGTACTGGCAGGGCCTCGCCCCTTCCCAATCCTTTCACGCTATATCCCTACAACCGGGCGTTATATCGGCGTCCGCCATCGAAGCGCGCTAACTGATTGATTTCCTGGCTGGCCTGGGTTGAGGAAAACTCAACACGCCTTGCCGACTTTGCAATGGGCCGATCCGACGCGAGCGCATGCTTGTGTTACGCACATTTCGTGCTGTGACTTCGGGGACTCCCATGGTCCGTGTTGTAAATGCCCTGGCGGCCAGTGGTCTGGCAACGCTCATCACGCTCGGTTCCGGTGCACTGCGGGCGAACCCTGCGGCGACCGCGCCCGACGAGCCTGCCATCACGGTTCACTTCGCTGACCTCAATCTCGACGACGCCAGATCGGTTGCGAGACTCTATCAACGCATCGAAGCCGCAGCCGTCAAGCTCTGCAGTCCGGTGGCGGTGGGCGGTCCGGAGGTCGACACCAAGGCCTACCACAGCTGCGTCAGCGATGCGGTGGATCGCGCCGTGACCGCCCTGGATCGACCGGGGCTGAGCGCCTACTATAGATTGCGCGTCGCCCGGTTGATGGCGGCCCAACCCCACTGAGGAGATTCGAAGCATCAGTACCAAGAAGCGCCCGCCGCCGAGCGTGCGCAGGCTGCCATTGGGCAGCCTGCGCGTTTTCGTGGCCGTCGCCCATCACCTGAGCTTCACGCGGGCCGCCGATGCACTCGGCGTGACCGCCAGCGCCGTGAGCGTTCAGATCCGTGCGCTCGAGGAGTATCTGGCGCGGCCGCTGTTTCGGCGCAACGGGCGGGAAGTCCATGTCACACCGGAAGGCCGGCGCCTGCTGCCGCGCGTTCAGGCCGCGCTCGAGCAGTTGGAGCACGCCATCGACGACGCGCGCTGCGAGCGCGGAGGCGATGCCCTCAAGCTCTCCACGCTCGCCTCGTACATGCAGCAGTGGCTGTTGCCGCGTCTGGGACGATTTCGCGCCCTGCACGGCAACGTCGATCTGCATTTGCACACTTCCGGGGAGATGGTCGACTTCATTCGCGAAGACTTCCACATTGCCATTCGCTTTGGCGGCGGCGGCTGGCCGAACGTGCACGCCGAGAAGCTCATGGACGAGTGGCTGGTGCCGGTGTGCGCCCCTGCCATGTATGAGAAATATGGCGCTTTGCGCAGTGCCGATGACCTGCGCCGCTATCCGTTACTGCACAGCGTTACGGAGCCCTGGACGGCGTGGCTGTTCGATGGCCGCCCGCCTGAGCAATCCGGACAGTTCCGGGGCTCGCTGTTTGATGACTCGCATGCCCTGGTACGCATGGCCGCGGATGGTGCCGGCCTCGCGCTGGCCCGCTGGAGTCTGGTCGCCGAGGAGGTGGCCAACGGTTCGCTGGTCCGCGCGAGCCCGAAGGCGTTGCCGTTTCGCAATTACTGGCTGGTTTATCCGCCACGGGCGGAAGGCCAGCGCAACGTCAAAGCGTTCAGCGACTGGATCAGAGCTGAAGCCGCGGCTTTTGCCGGGCCGGACGCATCGTTGAGCACAACTTAACGAGTCTTGAGCAATTGGAATTTTGACTCGCGCAGCACGCCTCACACTCTCTCCTGTGAAGTCAGATCCATCGCTGAACCAGGAGAGTCATCATGAATTCCGCACGTTTGTTCGCATCCTTCATCGGCCTGGGCGTACTGGCAACCGCCCTGCTGCTCGCAGCGCCCCATCCGGCCCAGGCGGCGGAATCCGCCACGCCGCCCACGGCAACGGTCCGTTACGCGGATCTGGATCTCAAGACCCGCAATGGCGTGAAGCACCTCTATCAGCGAATACAGATCGCCGCGATCGAGGTTTGCAGATCCACTGAGCCGCTCGGGTCGCTACTTGCGTCCGAGGCGCATCAGGCCTGCTTACACAACGCAATCGTGGGTGCCGTTCGATCCGTCAACTCGCCGACGCTGACGCAGTACTACAACGAACGCGATCCGCTGGCGCTGCGCGAAGGATGGCTAGTGAATGCCGGGCGGCGGTAATGCGAAAACCCACACCGTTGCTCCCCGGTTAACGGGGCTGGGCAGTTCGGGGACGAGCGGCGCGAAGCTTCGGGCATGAAAGCCGCCGGCCCCGACTACCAGGGCGATGTACTGCTTGCCATTCACTGCAAATGAGATCGGACTGGAGCTCGAGACATCGTTGAGACGGGTGTTCCAGACCTCCCCTCCGGTGGCACTGTCATAGGCGTGGATCACCCGATCGAACGTCGCATCGAAGGTGAGTCCGCCCGCCGTGGTCAGAACCCCCGAGGTGACCGGCGCGCGCCCACGCACCGTCCAGAGAATCTTGCGCGTATTCAGGTCGAGGGCCTCGAGCCGGCCATACTTGCCGTCACTGTTCGGGCAGGCCGAATCCCCCAGTTCACCCCGGAAGACAGCGCGAGGCCGGGCCCGCCGCCCGGCACCGGAAAGATGTCCATGCAGGCCTCGTTGAGCGGCATCACCAGGATTCCCGATTGCTGGTTCCAGGAGGCCGGCAGATAGTTCTTCACCCCGGCGCCATGCGGGCACACCATCTTGACCTTGCCGTCTCCCGGATAGAGCCGGGTGTTGACCTGCTTGTGGCCGGTCAGCGGGTCGATCGCGCTCACGATGTTCTGCAGGCCCAAGTCGATCGAGAAGAGGTACTGGCCGGTCTTGGCATCAAGCGCATCATAGATGCCGATCTTGCCCGTGGTGATCATGACCCGTCGCGGCTTGCCCGCGATCGTCAGGTCCACGAGCTGTCGTTCGAAGGCCCAGTCGAGGTCCCACTGATCATTGGGAAAATGCTGAAAGTACCAGACCAGCTTGCCGGTCTCGGGATCCACGGCCAGCGTCGAATTGGTGTAAAGCGCCTCGTTGCTGATGCCGGGGTCCTTCTTGGCCGGCAGCAGGGGACCGGTGTCGTAAGTGTTGCCGGTGCCAAAGTAGGCGAGTCCCGTCCCGGGATCGAAGCTGCCGGGCGTCCAGATCGAGGCGCCGCTGCGCGACATGAAGGGGATTCCGTTCCAACTGTCACCGCCGGGTTCGCCCGGCTTCGCGATGGTGCCGAGGCGCCACAGTTCCTTGCCCGTCGCCTCATCCAACCCGACGAGCTGGGGACCTCCCGGCTTCGCGCCGATGCCGGTCCCGGCGGTGCCAACCATGACCTTGCCGGCGGCCACCAGCGGGCCGCCATTGATCTGTTCGCGGATCTTGTTATTGCCGATCTTGGTGTCCCACACGACTTTGCCGGTGTGAACGTCCAGCGCGATGACGTGCACATCGGAGGTACCGATGAACAGCCGCTCTCCCGACAGGGCGATGCCACGCTTCTGAAAAGGCGCCACGCCGGACTCCAAAATCGGGGTGTACTGCCACAAAAGATCGCCGGTTTCGGCATTCAGCGCCTGCACCGTGTCGCCGAAGCCCTGCACGAACAGCGTGCCATCGCGCACCAGCGGCACGCCCTCCGTGGACCCCGCGGGCAGCGTCCAACTCCACACCTGGCGCAGCTGCGCGGCATTGGCGGGCGTGATCTGCTGCAGCGGGCTGAATCCGTGCGCATTCCAGCCGCGCCGCCAGGTCAGCCAATCCTTCGCCGGCGGATCGGTGAGATCGGTTTTACCAACGGAGCTGTAGTGATCCAATGGATTGGGCAACGAAACGGTTTTCTGGGCCGTATAGGGTGAAAAGGCCATGATGCTGAAGCCGCTCGCCGGCAGGTTCATACCGGCCAGCTGCCGCGCATCGGCGGGCAGTTCAGCCGATCCGGCGACGATGGCATTTTCCTGCAGCAGGAAGGCGACCAGCGAGGTGTAGGTCGCAACATCCAGCGAGCCGGGACTGGCGGTGGGCATGGTCGTACGGGCAATCTGGAACAGATCCAGCACCGGCCGGTCGCCGTACTTCCTCATGAACGCCGCCCCTTTGAGCGGGGCGCCCTGCGTGCCATCGTTCAAGTGCGGACCATGGCAGGACACACAGTAGGTCATGTAAGCGGTGCGCCCGGCTTGCGCCTGCGGACGGGTATACGACAGTGCCGCCTGATCCTGCGAAGGCGCATCGCGCGCCGCCACGCTCAGCAGACCCAGACCCACACACAGGCTCAGTACCAGTCTCACACGCTTCATCCCACGAGTACCTTACGTCATGCGCAGCGCCGCAGCGACCGGAATACCCGCCGCGCGGATCGCCGCCAGCAGTCCGCCCGTGATGACGATCGCTGCGGCGAATGCACTGCCGATCAGCATCTGCATCGGACCTACCACCAGATGGAAGGTCAATTGCGAGGGCGTGACTCCTGTCATGGCACTCATTGTCGCGCCATTGAGCAGCAGCCACGCGATCCCCGACCCTAGGGCTGCGCCGAGGAGCCCCAACGCCAGCGCCTCGGCCAGTACCGAGACCACCACCGGTGCGGCTCCAAATCCCATGGCCCGCAGCGTCGCGATCTCGATGGCACGGGTACTCACCGCGGAATACATGGTGTTGAGCGCCGTGAAGACGGCACCCAACGCCATGATGCTGCCAATGCCATAGGCGATCGTGATGAGCAGTTCCGACACTGCTTTCGACATGGTCGCGAAATACTCCGGTTCACGATGTGCCTTGACCGAAAGGGTCGGATTGGCGCTCAGTGAAGTGTTGAAGCGAGTGAAGTCGTCCGAATTCCTCAATCCCACGGTCACACTGTTGAACTCGTTGCGGTGATAGGCATTGAGCAGCGTCTCGGCATCCGCGAGCACCTCGGACTCGTGCGAGTCGCCACCGCTTTCGAATGCGCCGACGACCTTCCAGTCGCCGTTGGGCAAGGTGATGATCGAGCCGACCTGAAGTCCAGCAAGGCGGTGCTGCACCGCCCGCCCCACGATCACCTCACGCGCACCGCGTTTGAACATCCGGCCTTCCACAAGACGCAGCTCCGGCCGCAGAACCAATACCTGATTGCCGACGCCGCGGATCGTGGTGTAGGCATTGAGCCCCGAGTGCTGATCCACGAGCGATACGAATTCGAGTACCTCGGCGGAGCCCACCGCTTGGGCTGAATTGAGGATGGCCAAGGCATTCTCGCGGGAGAATCCGCTGTCTGCCTCGGTGTCGCCGTTCAAAACGATGGCGCGCTTCGGATCCCCCGTCTTCGCGGCCGCGCCGGCAAAGCTCTCCGCCACCGCCAGCGCCGCGACCAGGACCGCCACCACGGCGGCGACGCCGATTACGACGGCCAGAGAAGTGCCCAGGCGCGCCGGGATACTGCGCAATCCCATGTCCGTCACCGCCAGCATCTGACGCAAACGGCTCATGCGCGTGTCCGCAACGCGTCGATGACATTCAGACGTCGTGCGTTCCACACCGGCAGCGCGGCGCTGAGCCCAGTCAGTATCAGCGCGCAGCCAAGGCCGGCTGCCAGAACACTCCACGACAGCGATCGCGAGCCAAGCCATGCGCTGACGCTGGTCATTGACCTGCCGAGACTGGGGAATGCCATGCCGGCAAGCCCCAGGCCGAGCAACGCACCGGTCAGACACAGCGCCAGCGCCTCGAGTACCACCAATGTCATGACCTGACGGTCCCGGTAACCGATCGTCTTCAGCACCGCGAACTCCGCCGTGCGTTCACGGACCGATTGCAACACCACATTGCCAGTCAGAAACAACAGCGCAAAGGAAATGGCGATGATCACCGCGACGGTCAATCGTCCGACATCGCCGATGGTCGCCAGGTCCCGACCGGCAAATTCGTTCTCCGCCTGGCTCAACGTCGGGGCTGCTGAGTTGGCAAACGCGGCGTCAATGGCATGGGCAGTCGCCGCCGAACGACGCGGATCCCCGACACGAATGACGTAGCGCGTGACGGTACCGGCATCCTGTGCGCGCCCTTCGTTCAGGTAGTCGAAATTACCGACGGCGAAGTCAATCTGTCCGGGATTACTCGGATCGGTCAGGATGCCCACGATGTCGAAAGGCCAGTCACTGGTGCCATCCTTGCGGGGTATCGAATTGGACACCGTTATGCGGTCACCGACCTTCCAACCGAACCTGCGGGCCATGTTGTCGAGCACGATAAGGCCGGTACGCGTGCGGGTCAGGGCCGCGAGCTGCGCGGGGCTGGTCAGATATTCATGTCGCACGCTGAAGAAACTGCGTGGCTCTGTCGTGATGACCAGAACACCCTGCTTCGGATCCTGGTAGGAACCGCGCAGAAAGCCCGTCCAGGTGACCTCGGCCACGCCCGCAACCTGCTTGATCCGCTCGAAGTAACTGACGGGCAATGGCGTGTCGAAACGCGGCCCGATGAGCAGTCGATCCACCCTGGAGCGCGTCAGGGCCGTATCGAAGGCCGAGTTGACGCCTTGCAACAAGCCGAAAAGGAAGAAGCCAACGGTGAGCGAGACGATGGTGAGCAGGGTGCGCAGGGGCTTGCGCCAGAGGCCGGCCCACATCAGCGACAGATACCCCATCATCTCCCCCTACTCGGCCATGACACGCAAAGTGTTGCCGGACATCCGCGTGAAGTAAAGGCCAAGTTTCCTGGCATCCAGTATTCTAGCGACCTGGACACGGTATGAGGCTCGCGAGTGCCTAAGGGATCCGGCAGGCAATGGTTGCTCGAGGCGGTGCGGCGGATCGAGGCCGACTATAACCGCTCTGCCGATACCCATCTCATCCGAGTCGAGCTGCCGCGCCACCGCGGCATCACCTTGTACCTCAAGGATGAGAGCTCCCACCCGACCGGCAGCTTGAAGCACCGCCTGGCGCGCTCGTTGTTTCTCTACGCGCTGTGCAACGAGTGGATCGGTCCTGATACCTGCGTGATCGAGGCCTCATCCGGCTCCACCGCGGTTTCGGAGGCCTATATCGCCAAACTGCTGGGGCTGCGCTTCATCGCGGTGGTCCCGGCCGCCACCGCCGCGCCGAAAAAGGACGCCATTCGCTTCCATGGCGGCGAGATCCACGAAGTGGCGGATCCGCGCACGGTCTACGCGGAAGCGCAGCGCCTGGCCGTCGAGACCCGGGGTCACTACCTGGATCAGTTCACCTATTCCGAACGGGCGACCGACTGGCGCGGTAACAACAACATCGCCCAGAGCATGTTCGCGCAGTTGGCGCATGAGGAACATCCCATCCCCACCTGGGTCGTCTGTGGAACGGGCACCGGTGGGACCTCCGCCACCATTGGACGATTCATCCGTTATCAGCGGCATCTGACGCAGCTGTGCGTGGCCGATCCGGTCAATTCGGTCTCGCATCGCTACTTCCACGATCGCAAGGTGAAGGAGCTGCCGGAAGGGTGTGCCTCCTGCATCGAGGGCATCGGCCGGCCGCGCGTTGAGCCGAGCTTCGTGCCGACCGTCATCGACCGGATGATTGCCGTCGAGGATGGCGCCAGCATCGGGGCGATGCGCGCCCTGAGCCACGCACTGGGGCGTCGAGTCGGAGGGTCAACGGGTACCAACCTGTGGGCCTGCGCGCTGCTCGCCGATGAAATGACGGCCGCCGGCGCTACCGGCAGCATCGTGACCCTGCTGTGCGATGGCGGCGATCGCTACCAACACACCTACTACGATGATGCGTGGCTGCAGGCGCGAGCGATCAACTGGCGCGATGCCGCCGAACGCATCGCGAAGTTTCTCGATATCGCAACGCCGTAGCGCTTCATTAGACATCCACCGTGACGTAGGCGATCACGCTACGCGGTGCGAACTGGACAAAACCGGGATTAAGACCCACGTTCCAGAGGTAGGCATTGGTCAGATTCTGAAGCTGCAGCCGAAGGCTCGAAGACGCGCCGAACAGTCTGAATTGATAGCGACTGCCCAGATTCACGGTCGTCACGGAGGGCACATAGACGGCATTGTCGACGGTACCCGCCACCGTGCCGAAGTGATAGACCCCAAGATCTACCGACAGCGCCGGCAAACTCGGGATGCCATAGTCGATATTCAAAAGAAACTGATTGTGCGGCTGACCGACCGCATCGGTGCCGACGCCTTCGGCGAGCAGCGCGGGTCCGAGGATGTGCACCTCGCCGATGACCGCCCCCATGTTCACGTTGAGGGTATCGGTGATTTGGCCCGCGATCGAGACTTCGACGCCACTGGCGCGCTGCACGCCAAGCGCGCGATCCACATTCTGCGTGTCGAAATTGAAATAAGGCTTGTTGAGCTCGAATACTCCGGTAATGAGGCTCAGCTTGGGCGTGATGCGATAACGCAGCCCGCTGTCCACCTGCCAGGTGCGGGTGGTGGGCAGAATGGCCCCGGGATTGGCCGCCGTGGCCGGCGCCGCACCGGAATCCTCGAAGCCCTGCGTATAGCCGCTGTACGCGCTCAGGCTGTGGGTGATCGGTGCGGCCGCCGTCGCATATAGACGCCACGGATCATCCGTCAGATGTGAGGCCGCCAGACCCGGAATCGACACGGTTTTGTCGTAGTGCTCACTCTGCAGTCCGAACGCATATTCGGCCAGCTGCTGCCAGCGGCCATGATAGGCCGCACCGACACTCCAGAGCTTCGTGAGATCGCGAGTCGTCGGACCGAGGGTGAAATCCGGCAGCGGTACCTGAGTTCCCTGATTGATGAACGCCTCGCCCTCATCGACCGCATCGTAGCCACCATAATGGGCCAGCGTGTCGCGACCCCGGGCATTCAGGATCACATCGTTGAAGCCACGGTCATTGGCAAAATGGCCCGTGAGGCGAACTTCACCGGAAGTCGATGCCACACTCTGATACGGATAGCCCACCTCCTCATGATCGGCCAGGCCATTGCCCTGCGTGTCCAGGTAGAGATCCGAATAGCTGACCGGCGTGTCGAAGATGGAATGAAACAGGCCGGCGGCCAGCGACCAATGCGAGCTCAGATGCGCATCCACGGTGCCCCCGTAGTTTTCCGTCTTGAGGTGACCCTGCGCCCAGTTCTGCCCGTAGTAGCCGCGCGGAATCTGCGGCGGCAGCGAGATGCCATCCGAAAAGATCATGGGCAGGGTGCGCTGATGGCTGATGTCCTGCCAATCCACGAACATTCTGACGGTCACCTGATCGTTGGGCTGCCACTGCGGGGCCGCCCCCACATTGGCGATCTGCGCCGTATAGCCCGGATTGGGGCCGAACGATGAGGGGCCGCCCACCTGATAGCTCACGCCGAGCGGGAGCTGCAGCTGCTTCGAGACCAAGGGGACGCTGCCGTCGATGCTGATACTGCGGATGTCGAACGGGCCGGCATCCGCGATCACGGTCGCGGTCGGTTCCCCGTTGGTGGCGTGGCGCAGGTCATAATCGACAATGCCGGTCGGCGCCGGAAACGGATAGCCGATCTCGGCGATTCCGATCCGGATGGTCGAACCCTCGATGACGCGATTCGTCAGCCCGCCCTGCTGGTCGAAGTACAGCCCATCGAGCCGCACATTGCCGGCCGTCTGCGGATTGAAACCGCGCACGCTGCCGGGATTATAGATACCCGTGCTTTCGAGGCCGATGGTCAGTCCGAAGGCATCATCGGCGGAGACGACGGGGTTATCGGCAGCGTGTTGCGCGAAGGCTTTGGAAAACGGCCCAATCAACGCGAGCGTTGCGGCGAAGAATATTTTCAACATGGTCAGCCCAATTCATAGAGGCGCGCACTGTAACCGCAGGGCATCGGCGTCGCGAGCGCCCGCTTTCACCCGTAGGCGTTTTGCGGTGAACCGAGGGTTTGGTGCGGTGAGCCCCGAACCCGACCACGCCGTGGGCTACAATCGGCCCGTGCTAAAGCGCGACAGACTCGGTGTTCCTGGCTTCTGGCCGCTCCAGATCATCGGTTGGAGCGGCTACTACCTATTGGTGTTTGCCTCGATCCTCCCCTCCCTGAGCAGGATCGGGGACATGCTGCGCGAGTTTTCGCTTTGCACGATCATGACCTTCGTGGGCAGCTGTGTGCTGCGCCCGATCTGCCGCCGACTGATCGGCCGTGGCTTCGCCTGGACCGCCCTGGAAATTCGTGGCGCCCTTTGGGCGCTGCTCATCGGAACGGTCGCTGCGGTCAGCGGCGAACTGTGGACGCACCCAAAGGCCGGGTTCAATTGGCCCGACACCGTCGAGCAGTCGGCGCAGGCGGCGATCCTGCTGTTTCTGTGGTGCAGCTTGTATTTCAGCATCAAACTCTGGCAACAATCGGCGAGCGAACGCGAACGGCTGCTGCGGGCCGAGGCCGAGATCCGCGAGGCGCGGCTGAGCGCGCTGCGCTACCAGCTCAATCCGCACTTCCTCTTCAACTCCCTGAATGCCGTCTCGACGCTGGTGCTCGATGGCCACGCCGCCGCGGCGACCCGCATGCTGGCGCAAATCGCGGAGCTGTTGAGGACCATCCTTGATAGCGAGTCGGCGACTGAAACGCGCCTGTCGCAGGAGATTGCCCTGACCGAGCAGTACCTGGCGATTGAGCAGATTCGCCTTGGCGATCGCCTGCGCCTGGAGATCGCCACCGACCCGGACACGCTCGATGCCCTGGTGCCCAGCCTGCTGTTGCAGCCGCTGGTGGAAAATGCGGTCCGACACGGGATAGCGCCACAGGTACAGCGCGGGACGATCAGGATCTGCAGCCAACGGCAGCAGACCCAACTGTGCATCAGCGTTCGCAACTCCGGCGCCATCGTCGATGCGGATACGGCAAATCCGCTCACTACCGGGATCGGGCTCAGCAACACGGCGGCGCGCTTGCAGACTCTCTATGGCGAAAACCAGCATCTTGACCTGCAATGGCTGAAGTCGGGGGGGTGCGAGGTAACCGTGCGCCTGCCGTTTCGCGAAGCCCCTAGACCCATCGAGACGGTGGCGTGCGCGTCCTGATCGTGGATGATGAGCCCCTGGCGCGGCGCGGGGTTGCCCTGCGTCTGCGGAAATTCCCCGTCATTGAAATCGCGGGTGAATGTGCTGACGGCGCCGCCGCCGTTGACATGATACTCGAACTGGCCCCCGAACTCGTGTTCCTGGACGTGCAGATGCCGGCCATGAACGGTTTCGACGTCCTGCGGGCATTGCCCAAGGCGAATCTTCCCGGCGTGATTTTCCTCACCGCCTACGAGCAGCACGCTCTTAAGGCCTTCGAAGTCCATGCCCTCGACTACCTGTTGAAGCCCGTCGATGACGAACGATTCGAGGCCGCCGTCAACCGCGCGCTGGCGCTGATGCATTCGGTCAGCAAGGTGCAGATGGCCGAACGGGTGCTGCGGATGCTGGGCGCCGAGCCCGGGAACTACCTGTCCCGCATTGCCGTGCGCACCGGCTCGCGCACGCAAATCGTGCTGGTGACGGATATCGAGTGGATCGCGGCCGCGGGAGATTACTCAGAGTTGCGCGCGCGCGGGCGCTCTCACCTGTTGCGCCAGCCGCTGTACGCGCTTGAAAGCAAGCTGGATCCACGCCGGTTTCTGCGCATTCATCGCTCGCGCATCGTGTGCACGGCGTGCATCGTGGAGCTGCGGGCCATCGACAATCGTGAATATCGGGTCACCCTGTCGGATGGCTCGGAACACCGGTCGAGCCGTACCTACGCCGACGGGGTCGAGCAGTGGCTGGCCGCCGAACGCGCCGATTAGCCTCAGGCGCACCCGCAGGCGAAGTGGAATTGCTAAGCTCACCGGCACATTAAAGGCTATGGCGCACCGTGGCCAGCTTCGCTCACCGAAAGGGCAGACTCATGAATGAATCGACAGACCGCCGGCAGTTTCTGGCTTTCGCCGGCGCTGCGGCATGGGCGGCGCGGACCGCGACCGGGGCCGACCTGGCACCCGAACCGGATGCCCGCACCGTTGGCGTATTGGGAGCGACCGGAAGAGTCGGCAACCTGATCGTCAAGCAGCTGTTGTCCGCGGGATTCAAAGTGGTCGCGATCTCGCGCAGTGCGGATAAGCTCCACCAGATGGCACTCACCTACGCCGCCACCCGACGCATCGCCATACTCCAGGGCGATGTGAGTTCGGATTCGCTCGCCGCAGATCTCGGAAGGCGTTTTCTCGCCGCGTTCGGATCTGCGCACGCGGTCGTGGCTTCGCTCAGTTCAGCAAGGATCGATGGCCGCATGCGGATTTTGGCGACTCCCACCGACAAGCTGCGGGAGGCCTTTGCGACCAACTTCTTCACGCACGTGACGGCGGCCAGGGCCCTGATCCCGGCGCTGGCCGGCGGCGGCGTCTATGTCGGCATCAATGGCGGTCTGGCGAATTTCCCCGCCGCCGGCATGGCACAGCTCACCACCACTCAAAGTGCGCTGCGGGCGCTGTACGAGGTACTGGCGGTCGAAACCCAGGGGAAACCCGGCGTGCGCGTGCTGGAGCTCTTTGGTCTGGTGGATGACGGTACGGACGCGAACGCTCAGGGCCCGATGCGGATCGACGGGATGGCGGTGGGTCGCCGGATCGCCGAGATCATCGCCCGGCCGAACGACTTTCCGGGTCCGGTGCTGTCTTTGAAATCGAAGGCGTTCGCGTAAGTCCTGCGAATGCATGGGAACCAAGCCGCAGACCGATGGCCCATTGGACCGCATCGATTCGTGTTTTCGACCGCGCCATCACATAGGCACCGTACAGCCAGGCCACTGCTGCCACAATGACCAGTGCGTCACCCAGGTATCTCATGATCCTACCCATCCCATATCCGACGATGGTGTCACGCTACTCTGCTACCGGTTAGCGGGAAGTTAGAAATTTCATTCCAGCTATAATCTCGGCGAAATCAGGGGAATCGTCGTCTATGAACAACGTTGCTCGATGGCTTGGCGCGGGGATTGCCGCCGCGATGCTGCTTGTGGCCTGCGGCCGGAAGCCCGAGGCCCCTCCCGTGCCGCCGACGCCGCCGGCGGCGGGCCAGGTCGATCTCCCCCGCCTGCAGGGGCTCGACAGGGAGCCCGGCGCCTGGTTGACGGTCGGGCGCGATGCCGGCAAGACGTTCTATTCCCCCCTCGATCTGATCAATCGGGGAAGCGTCGCGCGACTGGGGTTCGCCTGGGAGTTCCGGCCCGGCACGAATCGCGGCATGCAGGCCACACCGATTGTCGTTGACGGCGTGATGTACACCTCGGGGGTGGCGGGCCGGGTCTACGCACTCGATTCGGCCTCCGGGCAACTGCTGTGGAAATTCGAGCCGCCGCTGAAACTGAAGAATGCGCGCGGTTCGTGCTGCGATCTCGTGAACCGCGGCGTCGCCGTGTGGCACGGCAAGGTCTATGTCGGGACTTTCGAGGGCATTCTCTACGCACTCGATGCCAAGGATGGCAAGGTTCTCTGGCAGACAGACACGTTGGTCGATCATCAGCGCGCCTATTCGATCACCGGCGCGCCGCAGATTGCGGGCAGGGTGGTCGTGATCGGCAATGGCGGCGCTGAGTTCGATTCCCGCGGATACGTCTCCGCCTATGATCTTGAGTCCGGCCAGCTCGCGTGGCGCTTTTATACCGTGCCGGGTGACCCCGCGAAGGGATTCGAGAACAAGGCACTGGAGATGGCGGCGAAGACCTGGGATCCCAAGCGCGACTGGTCGCTGGGCGGCGGCGGCAATGCCTGGGATGGCATCGCCTACGATCCGAAACTGAACCTCGTGTACTTCGGGACCGCGAACGGCGCCCCTTGGAACAGCCGCAACCGCAGCCCGGCCGGCGGCGACAATCTGTTCATCGCCTCGATCGTCGCGCTGCACGCGGACAGCGGCGAGTACGCCTGGCACTACCAGGAGACTCCCGGGGAGCGCTGGGATTACGACGCGACCCCGCCCATCATGCTGACGACACTCCGGATCGATGGCGCGGATCGTGACGTGCTGATGCAGGCGTCGAAGAACGGGTTCTTTTACATACTCGACCGCGCCAGCGGCACGTTGCTGGCCGCCGACAAATTCGTCGACGCAAACTGGGCGTCGCGCGTGGATCTGAAGAGCGGCCGGCCGATCGAGAATCCGGACGCCGATTACACGACCGGCAAGCCCGTGATTGTGTTCCCGTCCGGTGTCGGCGGTCACAACTTCAACCCCATGTCGCTGTCGGCGAAGACCGGATGGGTGTATATCCCGACGGTGCACAGCGGCGAGGCCCTGCTGGGCAAGCCGCCGATGCCGCACGCGCAAGAGCGCAATGCCACCGGCGTGCAGATCGCGTTTGCGACCGAGTTGCTGCAGCCGCCCGAGAAACTGCCCCCGGCGCTACGGCCCGTGACCACCCCGGGCTACCTGAAAAAAATTCCGAGCCTCAACATGCACGCGTCGCTGAAGGCCTGGGATCCGATCGGACATCGGGTCGTCTGGGAACACCCCTACGCCAGTTTCATGGACCATGGTGGGGTGCTGTCGACCGGCGGCGGTGTGGTGATCCAGGGCAGCGTCGATGGCACACTGCGTGTGTTCAATGACGAAACGGGTGAAGTGCTCAAAGAGATCGACACGGGCACCGCAATCATCGCCGCCCCCATGACCTTCCTGGCCAACGGTGTCCAGTACCTCGCGGTTCTGGCCGGCAGCGGCGGCGGTGGCTGGAACTTCTGGATGCCCGGAAACGTTGCGTTGGAGCGTGGCAACGACAACCGGATCCTGGTGTTTCGACTGGACGGAGGCACCACGCCCGTGCCACCGGTCCTGCCCGCCGTAGTGCCGATACCGGAACCGCCTGCCCAGGCCGGCACGGCTGCGGATGTCGCCGCGGGCGCCAAACTGTTCGCCGCCAACTGCGGCGGCTGTCACGCCAATGCCGAGCGCGCCCCGGTACCCGATCTGCGCCGCTCGGGCATGATCCGCACGCCTGAGGCCTTCCAGGCGGTGGTGCGCGGTGGCGCGCTTCAGATGCGCGGCATGCCGGGCTGGGATGATCTGCTCGACGAGCACGAGGTCGAACAGATCCGTGCGCATCTCATAGCCCTTGCGCGTGATGCCTACGCGAAGCAACAGTCCGGCGCCGCCTCGACGGCGGCCAGGCCGGCTCTGAAAGAGGGACACCTATGAAAATCCAGGCGGCCGTCTCGCGCAACAAACACGCGCCCCCTCTGATCGAGGACGTGGATCTGGATGAACCCCAGCCGAACGAGGCCCGGGTACGGATTGTCGCAACCGGTATTTGCCACACTGACCTGTCGTGCCATCACGGCCAGGGGGTACCGGTGCCCGTCCCCATCGTGCTCGGTCACGAGGGTGCGGGCATCGTCGAGAGCGTCGGCGCCGGGGTGCGTGGCCTCAAACCGGGTGATCACGTTGTGCTCAGCGGCGCCTCCTGTGGCCTTTGTCCCAGCTGCCGCGCGGCCCGACCGACCTACTGTCGGGACGCCATGAAACTGAGCTTCGGCGGAATGCGCGCGGATGGATCCTCCCCTTTGAGTCAGGGCGGCATCCGGATCGCCGGGGCGTTTTTCGGGCAGTCTTCCTTCGCGACTCATGTGAATGTACCGGAGTCGACGGCGGTCAAAGTGCCGGCCGACGTGCCGCTGCAGCTGCTGGGACCGCTCGGCTGCGGCATCATCACCGGCGCGGGCGCGATGCTCGAGGCATTCAAAATTGCGCCGGGACAGTCGGTCGCGATTTTTGGCGTCGGCAGTGTGGGCCTGGCCGCGGTCATGGCGGCACGAATTGCCGGTGCTGCAAGCATCGTCGCGGTCGACGTTTCCTCACACCGCCTGCAGGTGGCCAAGGAGCTGGGTGCCACTGCCGTCGTGACTTCCAATGAAGCCACAGAAAAGGCGCTGCGTGAGATTCAGCCCTACGGATTCACCTATAGCTTCAATACCACCCACGCCCCCGCGGTGTATTCGCTGGCAACCGCCTGCCTCGCCAATGAGGGCACTGCCGGCGTCGTGACCCGGCCGCAAGGCGAGTGGACCCTCAACGTCGGACATCTTCTGGCGGGGGGGCGCAAGATGCAGGGCATTTTGGGTGGGAGCGCCAATCCGCACTTATTCATTCCGCTGCTGATCGAGTATTGGCGCCAGGGCCGATTCCCGTTCGACCGACTGATCACCGAATTTGCCTTTGCCGATCTGGGTCAGGCGTGGCAGGCTGCCAAGGGCGGCGATGTCATCAAGCCGCTGCTGAGGATGTGAGCCTTTGCGCGCTCAAGTCAGTCCGAGATCCCGGGCGACGGCGGCGTGAACCACTTTGCCCTCGAGCACGTTGAGCCCCGCCGCGAGTCCCACATC
>Ga0210385_10000860_pt1 | contig 19549 bp, 17 predicted proteins | sample IncBWH26OmetaG_FD_160107 | JGI IMG/M metagenome (GOLD analysis project Ga0210385, IMG submission 160107) | Forest soil microbial communities from Barre Woods Harvard Forest LTER site, Petersham, Massachusetts, United States - Inc-BW-H-26-O ...
ATGCGGATGGACGTTAATGTAGTGCGCCGCAACAAGTTCAGCGGTCTGTCGGCGGAGTTCGTCGTCGCTTAACCGTAACGTCTTGGCGAGGAATCCGGCCTCGATCGAGTCGACGGCGGCCAGCATTGCGCACACCGTGATCCGCTGCCTGGGCTCGATCACCGGGTCCAGCGCCGCCGGTTGATCGGGCACTTTCCGCATCGGGCAAGCGTCGACGCCGTACGGATCGATGCGCCAGGGCAGCATTATGGCGGCCATCGTCGGCACGATAAACACCACGAAGGGCAGCAGGTAGGACATCGCGGTCCCGCGGTGCGCGATCACGCCCACCCAGGTCCCGCGATGCAAGAACGCCGCGACCAGCGCTCCGGCAATCGCCAACACGACCACCATGCCGAACAGGCTCAACAGGCTCGCAAGAACGAAAGCACGACACGAAAAGAGGCGAATTCGGCGCGGGTAGATGAGCCGAGCCCGCCTGGCTTGCCACCACGTCGCCGCCACCGACGCGGCCGGAAGAGCGGCGGCGCCGACCAGCGGAAGCAGCGGCGACCTCGACCCGCAGAGCAGGGCGAAGACGCCGGCCCACGCCACGTAGAAAACCACCTGCGGCTCAAATTTGGCGCTCAGCGTCCGCCTGGCCGTATCCACATCGGCCAACGTGCCGGTGTGGTCCGCGACGGGCATGCCTGTCAACTTATCGCGAGCCGACGGGGCCAGCAGACACGAATATCCCAAAAACCAGCGCGGCCGCGGCAGACGCCGCGTCGGGCTAGATGGCGCGCTTGAGGTCGTCGACCTTGTCGAGGCGCTCCCAGGGCAGGTCGACGTCGGTGCGGCCGAAGTGCCCGTAGGCCGCCGTCTGCGCGTAGATGGGCCGCAGCAGGTCCAGGTCGCGGATGATCGCGCCGGGCCGCAGGTCGAACACCTCGGGCACGATCTTCTCAATCTTGACCGGGTCGACCGTCGCGGTGCCGAACGTCTCGATGAACAGACCGACCGGCGCTGCCTTGCCGATCGCGTAGGCCACCTGCACCTCGACCCGCTCCGCCAGCCCGGCAGCGACGATGTTCTTAGCCACCCAGCGCGTCGCGTACGCCGCCGATCGGTCCACCTTGGACGGATCCTTGCCGGAGAAGGCGCCGCCGCCGTGGCGGGCCCAGCCGCCGTAGGTGTCGACGATGATCTTGCGGCCGGTCAGGCCGGCGTCACCCATCGGTCCGCCGAGGACGAACTTGCCGGTCGGGTTGACCAGCACCCGCGTCGACCGTGAGTCCAGCGTCTCGTGAGCCAGCTCGTCGAGCACGGTCTTGAGTACGTGCCGCTGGATGTCGGGATCCAGCGTCTTCTCCAGGTCGATGCCGTCGGCGTGCTGAGTCGAGACCACCACGGTGTCTAGTCGCACTGGGACGTCGTCCTCGTAGGCGATGGTGACCTGCGTTTTGCCGTCCGGGCGCAGGTAGGGCAGCGTCCCGTTCTTGCGAACCTCGGTCAGTCGGCGGGCCAGGCGGTGCGCCAGCGCGATAGGCAGCGGCATGAGTTCAGGGGTGTCGTTGATCGCGTAGCCGAACATCAGGCCCTGGTCGCCGGCCCCCTGCGAGTCCAGCGGGTCCGCAGCGCCCTCCACGCGCGCCTCGTGGGCGGAGTCGACGCCCTGAGCGATGTCGGGCGACTGTGCGCCGATTCCGATGTTCACCCCACACGACACGCCGTCGAAGCCCTTGTCCGACGAGTCGTAGCCGATGTCCAGGATGCGCGCGCGAACCGTGTTGGTGATGTCGGCGAAGGCCGTTTTCGCCGACGTCGTCACCTCGCCCACCACGTGCACCTGCCCGGTGGTGACCAACGTCTCGACCGCGACACGTGAGCGAGGATCCTCTGCCAGCAGCGCGTCGAGAACCGAGTCGCTGATCGCGTCACAGATCTTGTCGGGATGCCCCTCCGTCACCGATTCGCTGGTGAACAACCGACCCTTTTCGCTCACACCCTCGTCCTTCCAAGTCAGCGTGAAAAAACGTTAGCTAGACAAATTATATCTTCAGGCCAGACGACCCACCGGCCGGCCCCCAGGTGTCACGGGCGCTAGCTGGCGTCCTCGCCGCTCCCGTCCAGGAACGTGACGATTGCATCCACAATACGACTGGCCATCAGCGTCTTCGAGCCGTGCTGCAGCGCTGACTCGGTACCGTCGGCTGCCAGCAACCAGCCGTCGTTGCTGTCCACCTCGAAGGCCTTGCCCTCACCGACGGCGTTGACCACCAGCAGGTCGCAGCCCTTGCGACGCAGCTTGGCCCGAGCATGGAACAGCACGTCACCTTCTGTGTCGCCGGTCTCGGCGGCGAAGCCGACGATGGCGCGCATGTTGGGCAGCTGCCCCGCCGTCCGGGCCTGCACCGCCGTGGCCAGCACATCGTCGTTGCGGACCAGCTCGATAGTCGGCGGTTCCTGTGCACCCTTCTTGATTTTCGCGGTCGCCACGTGAGCCGGCCGGAAGTCCGCGACGGCGGCCGCCATCACCAGCACATGAGAATCCGGGGCGTGCTTCGACACCGCGTCGGCGAGCTGTGGGGCCGAGCTGATCCGCACCACCTCGACACCGGCCGGGTCGATGAGCCCGGCGGTGTGCCCGGCGATCAGCGTGACCTCGGCGCCCCGCTGAGCGGCGACCCGGGCCACCGCGTAGCCCTGCTTGCCCGAGCTGCGGTTGCCGATGAAACGGACCGGGTCGATCGGCTCGCGGGTGCCACCCGCGGTCACCAGCACCTTGACCCCGGCCAGGTCGTACGGCATGGCGTCGTGTCGTTCCAGCAGCAGCTGGGCGAAGGTGACGATCTCTTCGGCCTCGGGCAGCCGGCCGGCGCCGCTGTCCGCACCGGTCAGCCGCCCGGATGCCGGTTCCAGCACCACCGCGCCGCGGCGTCGCAACGTCGCGACGTTGTCGACGGTGGCCGGGTGTTGCCACATCTCGGTGTGCATCGCCGGTGCGAACAGCACCGGACATCGGGCCGTGAGCAGCGTCGCGGTCAGCAGATCGTCAGCGCGACCGTGTACCGCCCGGGCCAGCAGGTCGGCGGTGGCAGGAGCGACGACGACGAGATCGGCCCCCTGGCCGATGGCGACGTGCGGCACCTGCGGAACGTCTTCGAAGACGCCGGTCTGTACCGGCTCACCGGAGAGTGCCTCGAAGGTGGCGGCGCCGACGAAGCGCAACGCGGATTCGGTGGGGATGACGCGGACCTGATGGCCCGCCTCGGTCAGCTGGCGAACGACGGTGCACGCCTTGTAGGCGGCGATACCCCCGGAGACGCCGACGATGATCCGCTTGGCGTCCATCCGCTTGTCACCCGAGAGGCTCATCGCAAGCCGGCCGCGATCCGGCTACTCGCCTTCGGTGTGCTCGAGCAGGTCGGCGTGGATCTCGCGCATGGCGATCGACAGCGGCTTCTCCTGAAGCCCCGGCTCGACCAGTGGTCCGACGTATTCGAGGATGCCTTCACCGAGCTGGTTGTAGTAATCGTTGATCTGCCGAGCGCGCTTCGCCGCGTAAATCACCAGGGCGTACTTGCTGGAAACGCGCTCGAGCAACTCGTCGATGGGCGGGTTGGTGATGCCCAAAGGCGTGTCATAGGCGCCTATCCCACCCGATGCCGGATCGAACTGATCGGGGACGGCGGCTAATGACGCGTCAGTCTGCGAGGTACTCACTAAGACTTTCTCCTGGTGGCCTAGAACGGTGTGCGATTAATGGTGAATCGAGTCTGATGGCAGATCACGCCGTACCCGGCGCTTGTTCCACCAGCAAGGATACCAATTCTGCGCACGCAGACTCCAATTGACTGTTCACCACCACTTCGTCGAAGTCGTCCTGAGCCGCCAGTTCGGTGCGGGCGGTGGCCAGCCGGCGTGCGATCACCTCGGGTGTCTCGGTCCCCCGACCGACCAGTCGAGCCTCCAATGCCTCCCAGTTCGGCGGAGCCAGGAACACGCTGATCGCCTCCGGCATGGCCCGTTTGATCGCGCGGGCGCCGGCCAGATCGACCTCAATGAGCACGGGATGCCCAGCTGCGGTGGCGTCGCGGATCGGCCGGGCCGGCGTGCCGGACCGGTGCAGGCCGCTGTGGATCTCGGCCCACTCCAGCAGGGCGCCTTCATCGATCAGCTGTTGGAAGCGGGCCGGGCTGACGAAGTAATAGTCGACGCCGTCGACTTCACCCGGGCGCGGCGCTCGAGTGGTCGCCGAAACGCTGAAGTGCAGCTCCGGAATCCGCTCCCGCAGGCAGCGGACCAGCGTCGACTTTCCTACCGCGGATGGACCGGACAGCACCACCACGCGTCCTGCGGCTTGACCTGCAGCCTTAGCCCCAAGACGTTCGTCGTGGTCGCCGTCCGGTCCCCCGTCGGTGCTCACCGACTCTCCTGGAGGGTGCTGGTCTGATTGCCCAGCTCACCCCCTGGCCGCTGCGCGGCTGGGGGTGCCCCCACCTCAGGCCTGTCGGCCTGCATCGTCGCCTTGGCTAGGAGAAGTCGAACTTTTCCAGCAGTGCCTTGCGCTGACGATCGCCGAGGCCACGCAGGCGGCGGGTCGGGGCGATTTCAAGCTCGGTCATGATTTCCTGCGCCTTGACCTTGCCAACCTTCGGCAACGCCTCCAGCAGCGCAGAAACCTTCATCTTGCCCAAGACCTCGTTGGTCTCGGCATCCTTCAGCACCTGCTTGAGGTTGGTGCCGCCGCGCTTCAGCCGATCCTTGAGCTCGGCTCGCGCTCGACGTGCGGCGGCAGCCTTCTCCAACGCGGCCGCGCGCTGCTCGTCGGTCAACTGGGGAAGAGCCACGATTCCTCCGTCTCAATCACTTATTGACAGCTATCGATCTTTGTTTGTCTCGGCCGGTGTAGTCCAGCCAGCGGAGACGACCGTACCCACGCTGCCAGACGAAATCTAACCCGCCCCCCTGGTTGAAGCCACAAAGTTCCAGCGTGCGGGGTCGAGCAGGCCGCCTCAAGCCGAAGTCACGCCGAGCGCGGTCACTCCCGCGATAGGACGGCTTCGCAGCGAAGAAATGGCGTCTACCAGCACCTTTAGCGACCCACCAGGACCGGGCGGCCGCCCTGGCACCGGTCGCCTTGCCCGCCACCACAGCGTCGGAAGGCACAAACTCGGCTGATTGCACATGTCGCGGCGTGTCGCGCGTGTCGCCCGACACGCTTGGCACTGGTCGGCGGACGCGTTCGGCAACGTTTCGGGATTGTTAACCGCTTGACGAACGCCGATTTCCGCCCGTTCCAGCTCAACGCACGCCAGAACTACGCTGCGTAGTTTTTGAACGGAGTTCCTGAACGGAGTTCCTGAACGGAGTTCCTGAACGGAGTTCCTGGACGGAGTTCCTGGACGCCGACTCTGCCCACCGGCGCCGTAAAAGGCGGCGTCAGCCGGCGAGGTAGGCGACCGCGTCGCGCATCTTTTCGGCCGCCGCACGCAGCTCTGCCAGGCCGGGACCGGCCCGCAGCACATCGCGCGACACCGCGGGCAGCAGCTGGCCGGGAACAGCTCCGAATAGCGCGCCAAGCGCCTCAGGTCGACCGCCCTGTGCCCCGACACCGGGCACCAGCACCGGTCCGCCGAGCGCGCCGACGTCGGGCGGCTGAAAGACCGTCGCTCCGACGACCACGCCGACCGAGCCGGGCTCTCCTGGATGTATCGCCTGACCGGTCCGGTTGATGACGGCTGCCTGGTCGACGATCTGCTGGGCCACCGTGCGGTCATCGAAGCGGGCATGCTGCACGGTCGCGCCCTCCGGGTTGGAGGTTGCCGCCAGCACGAACACCCCGCGGTCGTGAGCGGCCGCCGTCTCCAGCAGCGGCCGCAGCGAGCCGAAACCCAAATAAGGCGAGGCTGTTACGGCGTCGGCGGCCAGCGGCGAGTCGCCCGCCCAGGCTTCCGCGTAGGCCGCCATCGTCGATCCGATGTCGCCGCGCTTGGCATCGGCCAGCACCAGCAAGCCCGCCTCGCGCAGCGCGGCGATGGTGTGCTCCAGCACCGCGTATCCCGCCGCACCATAAGCCTCGAAGAACGCGACCTGGGGTTTGACCACGGCGAAGTCGGCGTAGGCCTGCACACAGGTGTCGCAGAAGGCCGCCAGGCCGTCGGGGTCAACCGGCAGATCCCATGCCCGCAGCAGCTCGGGATGCGGGTCGATGCCCAGACACAGCGGCCCCCGCCGCGATACCGCCTCGGCCAGCCGGGCGCCGAACCCGGGCATCGTCAGTGCCCACCGTTGTTCAGCGCGCTGTGCAATTCCTGCAGCGAACGCACCCCGATGACGCCGCGGATCCCGGCCTCGATGCCCTGAACGGCCGCCGAGGCGCCCTGCACGGTCGTCACGCAGGGGATGTTCATCTCTACTGCCGCCGAACGGATCTCGTAGCCGTCGATGCGTGGCCCCGAGTTGCCGTAGGGGGTGTTGATCACCATGTCGACCTCACCGGCGCGGATGGCGTCCACGGCAGACGCCGCAGGCCGGCCCGGCTGCGCCGGCTCGAAATGCTTGCGAACCTCATCGCACGGAATCCCGTTGCGGCGCAACATTTCCGCAGTTCCCTCGGTCGCGAGCACCCGGAAGCCCAGGTCGGCCAACCGCTTGACGGGGAACACCAGTGACCGCTTGTCCCGGTTGGCCACCGACACGAAAATGGTTCCCTCGGCCGGTAACGATCCGTACGCGGCGGTCTGGCTTTTGGCGAACGCACTGCCGAAGTCGCGGTCGATCCCCATCACTTCGCCGGTCGATTTCATCTCCGGGCCCAGCAGCGAGTCGATACTTGAGCCGTCGGCGCGGCGGAACCGGTGGAACGGCAGCACGGCCTCCTTGACGGCGATCGGGGCATTCGGCGCCACACTGCCACCGTCACCGGAGGACGCCAGCATCCCTTCGTCACGCAGTTGAGAAATCTTGGCGCCCAACATAATGCGAGCACAGGCCTTGGCCAGAGGTATCGCGGTGGCCTTCGAGACGAACGGCACCGTGCGGCTGGCACGCGGATTGGCTTCCAGCACGTAGAGCACGTCGTCCTTCAAGGCGTACTGGACGTTGAGCAGGCCCACCACCCCGATGCCGTGCGCGATCGCCTCGGTTGCGCGACGTACCTTCTCGATGTCGCTGCGGCCCAAGGTCACCGGGGGCAGCGCACACGCCGAGTCGCCGGAATGGATACCGGCCTCTTCGATGTGCTCCATAATCCCGCCGATGTACACCTCGTCGCCGTCGCAGAGCGCGTCGACGTCGATCTCGATCGCATCCTCCAGAAAGCGGTCGACCAGCACCGGGTGTTCCGGTGAGAGCTCGGTGGCGCGAGCGATATAGCCCTCCAGTGTCTCGTCGTCGTAGACGATTTCCATGCCCCGACCGCCCAACACGTACGACGGCCGCACCAGCACCGGATAGCCGATCTCGGCGGCGATCCGGCGGGCCTGCGCAAACGTCGTCGCCATCCCGTATCGCGGGGCCGGCAGCCCAGCGGCCGACAGCAGATCACCGAACGCGCCGCGGTCCTCCGCCAGATCGATAGCCTCCGGCGGAGTCCCGACGATCGGGACTCCCGCATCGGCGAGCCGCTGCGCCAGCCCGAGCGGCGTCTGGCCACCGAGTTGCACGATCACGCCTGCCACCCCGGGCCCAGCCCCGTTTTCGCCTTTGGCGGACAGCTCTTCGGCGTAGAACACCTCCAAGACGTCCTCGAAGGTCAACGGCTCGAAATACAGCCGGTCGGCGGTGTCGTAGTCGGTGGACACCGTCTCCGGGTTGCAGTTGATCATCACCGTCTCAAAACCGGCCTGCGACAACGTTGTTGCGGCATGCACGCAGCTGTAGTCGAATTCGATGCCCTGGCCGATCCGGTTCGGACCCGAGCCGAGGATCAGCACCTTCGGCCGCTCGGTCTGCGGCGCCACCTCGGTCTCGGCAGACGGGTCGAGCTCGTAGCTGCTGTAGTGATACGGCGTCTTCGCCTCGAACTCCGCGGCGCAGGTGTCCACGGTCTTATACACCGGGTGGATGCCGAGCCGTGCCCGCAACGACCGCACACCATCCTCGCCGGCCAGTTCCGGACGCAGCGCGGCGATCTGGCGGTCCGACAAGCCGTTGTGCTTACTCCGCCGGAGCAGCTCCGCGTCGAGCACCGCGGCGTCAGTCACCTCGCGGCTTAACTCCACGAGTTCGGCGATCTGCGCGACGAACCACGGGTCCACCGCAGAGGCCTCGGCAACCTGCTCCACCGACGCGCCCAGCCGCAACGCCAGTTCGATGTCGTAGAGCCGCCCCTCGGTGGGCGTGCGCAGTCGCTCCAGCACCTCGCCGACGTCACCGTCGGGATCCGGCTTAGTCCAGAACCCGGCCCGGCTGGTCTCCAGCGACCTCATCACCTTGCCGAGCGCCTCGACGAAGTTGCGGCCCAACGACATTGCCTCGCCGACCGATTTCATTGTGGTGGTCAGCGTCGGGTCGGCGCCGGGGAATTTCTCGAACGCGAATCGCGGTGCCTTGACCACCACATAGTCCAGCGTGGGCTCGAAGCAGGCCGGAGTTTCCTTGGTGATGTCGTTCAGGATCTCGTCGAGGGTGTAGCCGACGGCCAGCTTGGCGGCGATCTTGGCGATCGGGAAGCCGGTCGCCTTGGACGCCAGCGCGCTCGACCGCGACACCCGCGGGTTCATCTCGATGACGATCAGCCGACCATCACTCGGGTCGACCGCGAACTGGATGTTGCAGCCACCGGTGTCGACGCCGACCTCACGCAGGATCGCGATGCCCAAATCCCGCATCCGCTGGTATTCCCGGTCGGTCAGCGTCATCGCCGGCGCCACGGTCACCGAATCGCCGGTGTGCACGCCCATCGGGTCGACATTCTCGATCGAGCACACCACGACCACGTTGTCCTTGCCGTCGCGCATCAGCTCGAGCTCGAATTCCTTCCAGCCGTAGATCGATTCCTCGATCAGCACATTGGCGCTCGGCGAGGCGGCCAGGCCCGCGCCGGCCATCCGGTCGACTTCCTCGGCGCTGTGCGCCAACCCCGAGCCCAGGCCACCCATGGTGAACGACGGCCGAACCACGACCGGAAGGCCGAGCTCAGCAACGGTCTCGCGAACCTCGTCCATGGTGAAACACACACGGCTGCGGGCCGATTCGCCGCCGACCTTGGCGACGATGTCCTTGAACCGCTGCCGGTCCTCCCCGCGCTGGATGGCGTCGAAGTCGGCACCGATCAGCTCGACACCGTAACGCTCCAGCACCCCGCTCTCGTACAGCGCAACCGCGGTGTTGAGTGCGGTCTGCCCGCCCAGGGTGGCCAGCAGCGCATCGATCTTGTCGCCCCGCTCGGCCTGCTGGGCGATGACCCGTTCGACGAAGCCGGGGGTGATCGGTTCGACGTAGGTGTGATCGGCGTATTCGGGATCGGTCATGATGGTGGCCGGATTCGAGTTGACCAGGCTGACCTGTAGTCCTTCGGCACGCAGCACCCGGCACGCCTGAGTGCCCGAGTAGTCGAATTCGCAGGCCTGCCCGATAACGATCGGCCCGGAGCCGATCACCAGGACATGGCGCAAGTCGGTGCGACGCGGCACTAGCGGCCCTCCCCTGCCATCAGGTCGACGAACTGGTCGAACAGGTATTCCGCGTCGTGCGGCCCCGCCGCGGCCTCCGGGTGGTACTGCACCGAAAATGCTTTCCCTTCAGCAAGCTTGACCCCTTCGACGACGCCGTCGTTGGCGCAGGTGTGACTGACCACCGCTGGGCCGAACGGCGTGTCGAAGCGCTGGCCTGCCTCCCCCTCCAGCGCGAAGCCGTGATTCTGCGCGGTCACCGCGACCCGACCGGTGGCGTGATCCATCACCGGAATGTTGATACCGCGGTGCCCGAACACCATCTTGTAGGTGGACAGGCCCAACGCGCGGCCCAGGATCTGGTTGCCGAAACAGATTCCGAATAACGGGATTCCGGCGCCCAGCACCTCACGAGTCACGTCGACGATGTGGTCGGCGGTGGCCGGATCACCTGGGCCGTTGGACAAGAACACGCCGTCCGGTTTGAGCTCGGCGATCTGCTCGAATGTCACCGACGACGGCAGCACGATGCTGCGGACTCCGCGTCGGGCGAAGTTGCGCGGGGTATTGGTCTTGATCCCGAGATCGATTGCGGCCACGCTGAACCGGTGCGGCCCTTCGGGTGCGACGATATATTCGCCCGCGGTGCTGACCTGGCCGGCCAGATCGGCGCCGAGCATCGGCTGTTGGTCGCGCACCCGCGCCACCAGCTCTGGCGCGTCGGCCAGCGCGGCGCCGGAGAACACGCCCGCTTTCATCGAGCCGCGGCTGCGCAGGTGGCGCACCACCGCGCGGGTGTCGATGCCGGCGATTCCGACGATGCGCTGACGGACCAATTCGTCCTCCAGCGTTCCGGTCGCCCGCCAGTTCGAGGCTCGTGGCGAGGGATCGCGCACCGCGTACCCGGCGACCCAGATCTTGTCGCCGCGGCTTTCGGCGTCCTCGCCGTTCCAGCCGGTATTGCCGATCTGCGGGGCGGTGGCCACCACGATCTGGCGGTGATAGCTGGGATCGGTCAAGGTCTCCTGATAGCCGGACATCCCGGTGGAAAACACCGCTTCGCCAAGCGTCTCGCCGACCGCGCCGAACGCGGTTCCGGTGTACGTCCGGCCGTCTTCGAGGACCAACACCGCTTTGCGGTCGTTGGCGCGGCTCATCGGGTGTTCTCCGGCAGCCAGCGGGCGTACTCGCTGCGGTCGTTACCGCGAAACCCGAGATCGATCTCGGTGCCCGACGGCAGCCGCCAACGGATTGCCAGGATCCCCTCGGCCGCGGTCGCTTGCCCGTCGCGGTCCCGCGCCGCCCGACGCGAATTCAAACCGGGCGGAACCACCTTGCCGACGATGCCGCGCTCGGTACGGATCGCCGTGATCGACTCCTGCGGAATCCAGATCGGGCCGGCCCCACTGCGCTCCACCATGATTCCCTCGGGGTAGCGGGTCAGCACGGCCTTGCTCCGGTAGCCCAGATCACCGACCGCGACCCGGTCGTGCCAGTCGGGCGCAAGCGTGCAGCCCACGTACACGCCGCGAGTAGGCGCGACGATCGGCGACCCGAACGTTTCCGGCACCGGCGGCAGCGTGCCGATCATCTCGGCCTGCCGCCGGGCCCGCGCGCGCCAGCCGCGCATCATCAGCTGGATGACGAACGCGATCACCACCGCCAGCAACGCGGCGATGATCAGCGATACGACCAGTGTTCCGGAATTCATGCGGGACTCTTCCCGTCGCGGGCGGTGATCTTGCCGCGCAGCAGCGTTGTGGTCACGCTCGCGGGCAACGTCATCGCTTCATACGGGGTGTTGGCCGAACGGCTGGCCAGTTCCGGACCGGCGACCGTCCAGGTGGCATCGGGGTCCACCACGGTCAGGTTGGCCGGTTCGCCGATCTCCAGGGGCCGACCGTGGTCGGGCAGTCCGGCGATACGAGCCGGGTTCTCGCTCATCACGCGTGCCACATCACGCCAGGTCAGCAGACCGGGCACGACCATGGCCTGCACCACCGCCGACAGCGCGGTCTGTAGTCCCAGCATCCCGGGCAGCGCCGCCGCGAACTCGACGCATTTCTCGTGCTCGGCATGCGGGGCGTGATCAGTGGCCACACAGTCGATTACCCCGTCGGCCAACGCTTGACGCAGGGCCACCGCGTCAGCGGCTTCCCGCAGTGGTGGGTTGACCCGGTTGACGCCGTCGTAGCTGGCCAGTCGGCTGTCGTCGAGCAGAAGATGATGCGGCGTGACCTCGGCGGTGATCGAAATACCTTGACCCTTAGCCCATTTCAGGATCTCCACGGTGCCCGCGGTGGACGCGTGGCAGATGTGCACCCGGGCGCCGGCGTCACGGGCCAGCAGGGCATCGCGGGCGACGATGGATTCTTCGGCGGCCCTCGGCCAGCCCGACAGTCCCAATCTGGCGGCGTTGGGCCCCTCGTGCGCGACCGCGCCGACCGTGAGCCTGGGCTCTTCGGCATGCTGGGCGATCAGGACACCCAAGCCGGTGGCGTATTCCAGCGCGCGTCGCATCACCAACGGGTCGTAGACGCACTTGCCGTCGTCGGAGAACATCCGCACCCGCGCGGCACCGGTGGCCATCATGCCCATTTCAGTGAGTTGGGTTCCGGCCAGCCCGACGGTGACCGCGCCGACCGGGTGCACGTCGACGAGGCCGACCTGCTGGCCGCGGTGCCAGACATGGTCGGTGACCACCGGGCTGTCGGCGACCGGGTTGGTGTTGGCCATCGCGAACACCGCGGTAAATCCGCCGAGAGCCGCTGCGGCCGAACCGGTTTCGATGTCCTCGGCGTATTCGCGGCCGGGCTCACGCAGATGGGTGTGCAGATCGACAAAACCGGGTAGCAGGATCTGCCCGGTGGCGTCGATGACATCTGCATCGTCCGGAATCGGAAGCTCTGTACCGATCGCGGCGATCTGACCGTCGTCGACCAACACGTCGACCCGGTCGCCTTCACCGTACGGGCGCACCCCGCGGAGCAGCACGCTCATGCCAGGACCTCTTTTTCGGCGAGCCCTTTGTCGGTTGGCTCTGTCCCTACCAACAGATGGAACAGCACCGCCATCCGCACGTGAACTCCATTGGAAACCTGTTGCAGCACAGCTGATTGTGTGGAGTCGGCCACCGAAGAGGAAATCTCCATGCCGCGCAGCATCGGGCCCGGATGCAGGACCACCGCGTGGCCGGGAAGCATGGCCTGCCGCCGTTCGGACAGCCCGTAGCGCACCGAGTACTCACGCGCAGACGGGAAGAAGCCGCCGTTCATCCGTTCGGCCTGCACGCGCAACATCAGCATCGCGTCGGCGGCGGGAAGCTCGGCGTCGAGATCGTAGGAGACGGTGACGGGCCAGTCGGAAACCCCTACCGGCAGCAGCGTCGGCGGCGCCACCAGCACCACTTCGGCACCCAGGGTGGCCAGCAGCATGACATTGGAGCGCGCGACCCGGCTGTGCAGGATGTCGCCGACGATGACGACGCGCCGGCCGTCGATGTCGCCAAGCCGCTGCCGGATGGTCAGCGCGTCCAGCAACGCCTGGGTCGGGTGCTCGTGGGTGCCGTCGCCGGCATTGATCACCGACGGGCCAGCATCTCCGGCGCTGGCGGTCCAGTCGGCGAGCCGCTGCGCCGCACCCGAGGCTGGGTGCCGGATGATCAGCGCGTCGGCGCCGGCCGCCCGCAGTGTCAGCGCGGTGTCGCGCAGCGATTCGCCCTTGCCCACCGAGGATCCGGCCGCGCTGACGTTGATCACGTCGGCGCTCATCCACTTGCCTGCCACCTCGAACGACACCCGGGTACGGGTGGAGTTCTCGTAGAACATCGTGATGACGGTGCGGCCCCGCAGCGTCGGCAGCTTTCTGACCTCCCGGCCCATCAGGGCCTGCGCGAACCGGTCGGCGTCATCAAGGATGGCGGTGGCCTCGGCGCGGCTGAGGTCTCCGGCGGCCAGCAGGTGCCTGCTCATGAGGCATCCCCCCGGGAGATGACGACGCCGTCACGGCCGTCTTGCTCGGCCAGCTGCACGTGCACGCTTTCGGTGCGTGAGGTGGGCACATTCTTGCCGACATAGTCGGCGCGCAACGGCAGCTCGCGGTGGCCGCGGTCGACCAGCACGGCCAACTGCACGACTCGCGGCCGGCCCTGGTCACGCAGCGCGTCCAGCGCCGACCGCACCGAGCGTCCGGAGTAGAGCACGTCGTCGACGAGGATCACTAGGGCGTCGTCGATGCCACCGGCCGGAATCGAGGTGGCCTCCAATGGCCGGGGTGGCTTTTGCATCAGGTCATCGCGATACAGGGTGATGTCCAGCGCGCCGTGGGCGACCTCAACACCGCTGTATTCGCCGATGTTGGTGGCCAGGCGCTTGGCCAGGTTCACACCGCGGGTCGGGATGCCCAGCAGCACGACGCGTGGAGCATCGGCACCGTCCAGCGCGGTCTTTTCGATGATCTGATGTGCAATGCGGGAAATGGTGCGGCCGACGTCGGCCGCCGACATCAGTTCCCTAGGTTCGCTGCCTAAAGCGGCGTCACCCGCGGCACTCATGCGAGATCTTGACCTCCTTCTCCGCCTCTCTGGACGGATCGTTAAAGGATGTCGACTGCCGGGCAGCCTAGCATTCCGCGCTATCCTCGCGAAAATGACAGGCTCAAGTTCCGCCGCCCAATCTTCCGGCGGTGTCCCGTTTGATTTCGACGCCCTTTACCGCGGCGAAACCCCGGCCGAAGGCTTTCCCGCCGTGGCCACACCACCGTGGGATACCAAGGCGCCCAAAGAGAACGTCATCGCGTGGCAGGAGGGCGGCTGGGTGCACGGTGACGTCCTAGACATTGGCTGCGGGCTCGGCGACAACGCCATCTACCTGGCCCAGCAGGGCTTCAACGTCACCGGGCTCGACATCTCGCCGACCGCGCTGATCACCGCCGAGCGGCGGGCCAAGGACGCCGGGGTCAACGTCAAGTTCGCGGTGACCGACTCCACCAAGCTCGAGGGCTACACCGACGCGTTCGACACCGTCGTCGACAGTGGGATGTTCCACTGCCTGGACGACGACGCCAAACGCAGCTACGCGGCCGCGGCCCACCGCGCGACCAGGCCGGGCGCGACGCTGCTACTCAGCTGTTTCTCCGACGCCAACCCGTCGGACGAGGAATGGCCCCGGCCCGCGGTGTCCGAGCAGACCCTGCGCGACGTCCTCGGCGGCGCGGGCTGGGATATCGAGTCACTGGAGCCGGCGACCTGGCGCCGCGAGATCGACGGCAACCAGGTCGAGATGGCGTTCTGGTACGTCAGGGCGCTACGGCGTTAGCGTTCTCGCCGGCTAGTCGTCATCGCGGAGCTGGCCAGAACGCGGTGATCATCCTCTCGCTGTGCCGAGGTGACGTCGCAACGGCGCGCAAAGTCGGTTACCAGCACTTCCTCGACGGGCTGTCAGTATGCTGTGCGTTCAATTGTTAATGGGCCGCTGCCGCCGAAGCCTGGCGTGCCCCATTCCGCAGCTAATCGAGGATCGGATGAGCGACATGTCCAACAATCCGGTCCGTCCACTGATTGGGTTCACCACCCGCGATAACGCGCCGCAGATTACCCCGGCACCGGTTAGCCGGGCGTGGATGTCAGAGATGTCAGCGACGCGCAACGGTTGGCCTAATCGGTGTTTGCCGATGCTCATCGCTAACCAAAGCGGCTGGGTGCTGCGCAATCGGTGCGCGTTCACCGCTACGTGGGTCGGTCAGGAAGACGACGTGGACGTGAGGATCGTGCCCGATCAGCGCGACACCGGTCAGTTCCTGCCCCTCAGCCATTTCGGTAACGGCATCTTGACTTGGCATCTGCCGCTCCTGTTTCGCACTCCGGCGGGCTATAACCTGTTGGTCCGCGGACCGGCAAACCATCCGAAGGACGCCGTGTCTCCATTAGAGGGGATAGTCGAAACCGACTGGGCAAGCTCGAGTTTCAGCATGAGCTGGAAACTGACCCGCAAACTGATGCCGGTACGATTCGAGGTCGACGAGCCGATCTGCATGATCGTCCCGCAGCGCCGAGCGGAGCTTGAAGAGTTCGCCCCCGAACTCAGGCGCATCGAGTCTGACGAAGATCTGCAGTGCAAGCACGAGTTCTTTCTTCGCTCACGTGACGCGGCGAAGCAAATCGAGCAGATAGCGAGGGTCGCCAGGGGAGAGGAAGTGCAGTGGCAAGGCGACTACACCCGGGGCAGACACGCCGACGGCGAGGCCGGGACACTGGATCACCAGACTCGCCGTCATCTTCGTTCATTTGTTCAGCCACAAGATGAGAACCGGCAAGGGTTGGACGTGGCGGGGCTCGAATAGCCGCAGCCATATGTCGTCCCAGCTGTCGGCCCCAGGATTCCCAGGCCGGGCTTTTGACCAATGCAACCGGGTCCGCAACGGCGCCCGCTAACCTGGTCCGGGTGAATCTCGAGGGCAATCAGGCCTCCGTTCGCGACGCCTGCGACGCCGGTCTGCTCGCCGGTGCGGTGACGGTGGTGTGGCAGCACGGACACGTGTTGCAGGTCAACGAGATCGGCTACCGCGATATCGACGCCAAGCTGCCGATGCAGCGCGACACGCTGTTTCGCATCGCGTCGATGACCAAACCGGTCACCGTCGCCGCGGCCATGAGCCTGGTCGACGAGGGCAAGCTGGCGTTGCGTGACCCGATCGTGCGTTGGTTGCCGGAGTTCGCCGACCTGCGGGTGCTGGATGAACCCACCGGCCCGCTGGATCGAACACATCGGGTGCAGCGAGCGATTTTGGTCGAGGATCTGCTCACCCATACCAGCGGCCTCGCATACGGGTTCTCGGTGGGCGGACCGATATCCCGGGCCTACCTTCGGCTGCCGTTCGGCCGCGGACCCGACTCCTGGCTCGCCGCGCTGGCCGAGCTGCCGCTGGTGCATCAGCCGGGTGAACGGCTGACCTACAGCCACGCCATCGATGTGATCGGCGTGCTGGTATCACGGATCGAGGGCAAACCGTTCCACCAGGTACTCGACGAGCGAATCCTGCAGCCGCTGGGCATGACTGACACGGGGTTCTTTGTGTCGGTGGAAGGTCGCCGCCGTGCTGCGACCATGTACCGGCTCGACGAGAATGACCGGCTGCGACACGACGTGATGGGGCAACCGCATATCTCACCGCCGGCCTTCTGCAACGCTGGCGGCGGGTTGTGGTCGACCGCCGACGACTACCTGCGGTTTGTCGAGATGCTTATGGGTGAAGGAACATTGGATGGTGTGCGGGTGCTGTCACCGGAGTCGGCGCGGTTGATGCGCACCGATCGGCTCACCGATGAGCACAAGCAGCACTCCTTTCTCGGTGCGCCGTTCTGGATCGGCCGCGGGTTCGGGCTGAACCTGTCGGTGGTGACCGATCCGGCGAAGTCGGCGCCGTTGTTCGGGCCGGGTGGCGTCGGGACCTTCGGCTGGCCCGGTGCATACGGGACGTGGTGGCAGGCCGATCCGGCCGCGGACCTGATCCTGCTGTACCTGATTCAGAACATGCCCGCGTTGTCGGGCGATGCCGCCGCCGCGGTCGCCGGGAACACGTCGCGCGCGAAGCTGCAAGCGGTGCAACCGAAATTCGTGCAGCGGACCTACCGGGCACTAGGCGTCTAGTTGGCCGATTACCTACCTCACCGCATCGCGGGGCCGCGGCTGCTGCTGCGCCCGCCGGTACTCGACGACGCCGGCTCGGTGTTCCAACGGGTTGCCGGCGATCCCCAGGTCACCAGGTATCTGATGTGGACGCCCCACCCCAACGTGGCGGCGACGCGGCAAGTGATCACCCAGAGACTGCGTACCGGCGAGGACGAGCGAACCTGGGTGATCGTGCTCCAGCACAGCGGCGACGTCATCGGGATGATCAGTTGCGTGCGCCGCGTGCGTCACTCCGTCGAAATTGGTTACTGCATGGGTCGGCGGTGGTGGGGCAAGGGTTTGATGTCCGAAGCGGTCGAGATGATGGTGGACACGCTGAACGCCGATCGTGACGTGTACCGGATTTGGGCTACCTGCCATGTCGACAATGAGCGGTCAGCGCGACTGCTGCTGCGGGCCGGGTTCCTGCTGGAAGGTCGGCTGGCCCGACACGCGGTCTACCCCAACCTCGGGCCCGAACCACGCGACAGCCTGCTCTACGGCAAGGCAATGCGCTGATTTTAAGCCGAGATCGAGGTGGTCGCGCCGAGATCGACGCCGGTGCAGGAAAACGCGAAGAAAACGACGCTAGCGTCGATCTCGGCGCGGACAAACTCAGATCATCGCGAACGGCGAAACTTTCGCGCCGATCTCCAGCGCACCGGCGAGCTCACGGCTCACGTCGTAGTCGAACACCACATGCCCGGAGATGACGTCGACGTCCCGCTTGGCCCGCTGCAACGGGTTGTCCAGGAATTGCGCGCTGGCGCCGGCTACTTCCAGGAGATCGGCGATCACAGCGCGGGATTCGTGCACGACATGCGCCGCGGCGGCCCGGATGCCGGCGCGCACCGTACGGCCGACACGCTGCCCGTTGCTCACCCTGGCCTGAATGTCCGCAGCGGCGGCGTCGACCAACTCGCGTAATGCGCGCAACCGCACCCGCGCACCGCCGAGGCGCACCTGTGCGGTGGGCTGATCCTTTTGCGCCACACCCGAATACGCGAGCACCCTTTCGCTGAGCCGCTCGGCAAAGAGATCGGCGACCAATTCGGCGGAACCCAGCGCGGGCATCGCGGCGGTCAGCGCCAGCGCCGGCACCATCGGCCACCGGTACACCGCGTCGCCGTGCAACGCCGCGCCCGGTGTTGTCCCACCGTAGATGTCGGCTACCGCGACCAGTCGATGCCCAGGTACCCAGACGTCGTCGACGACGACGTCGTTGGAGCCGGTGGCGCACATGCCGGCCGCGTGCCACACATCCTCGACGCGAATGTCGGCCGCCGGCAACAACACCAGCGCCGGATACGGCGCGTCGTCAGTCCCGCAAATGGCGCCCACGAGCACCCAGTCGGCGTCCATGACTCCGGTCGCCCACGACCATCGCCCCGTCAATCGGATGCCGGCGTCGACCGGTGTGCCTCGCCCGGTTGGCGCGAGCGGCGCGGGGCACAGCACCGGCCCGTCGACGAACACCTCGTCTTGGGCCTGCTCACCGAAGAGCGCGAGCATCCAGTTGTGCAGGGTGTAAAACCCCAGCGTCCAGGCGCTCGAGGCGCAGCCGTGCGCCATCCGGCGCACCACATCGAGGCTCTCCGGGAACTCGGCCTGCCGGCCGCCGTACCGCGCCGGCAGCAGCAGCCGTGCCAGCCCGGATTGCCGAAAGTCGTCGATGGTGGCCGTCGGCAGCCGGCGCAGCCTCTCCGCTTCGCCGGCCCGATCGGCCAGGCGAGCGACGAACTCGGCGCTGACCGCCGGGCTTGACGTCGGCGATATCGTCATGCCGAGGAAGCTACCATACCTTTTGGTATGGTAGCTTCCTACTTTCAGTGCCGAAGCATCACCTCGAGGAATTCCTCGCGGCGTCCGGCGGCCTGTGGATTGGGCCGCGAACCCGACAGGTGCAAGAAGCCGATGCCGGCGGCAAATGTGGCGTTGGCGCGCATCTCCGCCTGATCGGGGTCGAAGCCGTCGTCGAGGAAGGCTTTCCGAACCGCCGCGACCACCCTGCGGTCGGATGCCCGCACCGCGGCGGCGACCTCGGATTCCGATCGCGCCCATTCCCGCATCGCACGCTCGAGCATCCAGTGCCGAGGTCCGACCAGTGCGGTCATCATGCGCGACAACCGCTGCCGGGGAGGCTCGGCTGCCAGGTCGTCGAAATAGCCCCGGTCCTCGTCGCGGACGGCAGCCCAGGTGCCGATCAGCGCCTCGCGGTAGGCCTTCATGTCCGTGAAGTGCCAGTAGAAGCTGCCCTTGGTCACGCCGAGGCGACCGCACAGC
>Ga0210385_10000861_pt1 | contig 19538 bp, 14 predicted proteins | sample IncBWH26OmetaG_FD_160107 | JGI IMG/M metagenome (GOLD analysis project Ga0210385, IMG submission 160107) | Forest soil microbial communities from Barre Woods Harvard Forest LTER site, Petersham, Massachusetts, United States - Inc-BW-H-26-O ...
AAACCTGCCCCTGCGTGATTCGCCAGTCCTTCCTTTCCGAGTACGGAAAGAACGCTATTCCCACGGCGATGATCGACCCGGTAGCGGCCAAGATCCAGAGCTACTACCCCAAGCCGAATACCACCGGACAGGTAACCAGCGGTATCGCGGAAAACAACTTTACCTACAACACACCCAGCACGAATCCGTTCACCAAGTACTTCGGTCGTCTGGATTACGATCTAACGCAGAGCAACCGGCTGACGGTTTCTGAAACCGAAAGCGATAACCCGGCCACCTATCTGAACCAGGGGATTTGTCCCATCAATTGCCAGGCTGGCGATGTTAGCCGGGACAACGCGCAGATCTCCGACGTGTGGACCTTCAGTCCGACGCTGATCAACGAAGCCCGGATGGGGTTTACCGACCAGCTCAACTTTTTCACGCCGTACACGATCGGCCTGGGATATCCGTCCAAGCTGGGATGGCAATTTGCGAAAGCGGATAACTTCCCGAACGTGGGCATCAGCGACTTCTATGGACTGGGTTCGCAGTCGAACTCGGTGTACAAAGAGTTCGTCTTCGACCCGTCCGATGTGGTCACTATGATTCACGGCCGGCACGTTCTGCACTTCGGTGGCGAGTTCCTCATCAATCGCGCCGATTCGACAGCGTGGGGGAACATCAATGCCGGCTCTGTCAACTATACTGGCAACTACACATCCATCAATGGCCAGCCGGCCCTGACCGTCGCGGCTGGAAATACGTACAGTTCAGGCCTCGCCTATGCAGACTTCCTGTTGGGACAGACACACGACTGGAACGCAGGCGTGACTCCGGAGTTTGGGGGCCGCTGGAAGACTCCGCAGCTGTTCGCGCAGGATGACATCAAATGGACGCCGAAGCTAACAGTGAATCTTGGCCTTCGCTGGGAGGGTGAAACGGGGTGGTCCGAGGTGAAGGGCAATGAAGCTGCGTTTGATCCGACGGTTCTGAATCCAGCGGTCGGCAAGAACGGTGCTATGTGGTATGGCTTTAGCCACGCCAATGGGAGGACATCTCTGCAGGCTCCGAAGTGGGACATCTTTACGCCTCGGGTTGGATTTAGCTGGGCGTTTATGAATAATACCGTGGTGCGCGGAGGGTTCGGCATCTACGCTTCGACCTGGAGCGAAGACACTTACGGCGGCGGCATGGGGGGGGCCTTCGGCAGCAGCGGTAGTTACACCGACAGGACCAACGGTCTTTGTCCGGTCGTACAGTTAAGCAGCAACGGATCAGCGCCCGATACTACGGACCCAGGCTGCGGAACCGGATCCTTCAACAGCAGCAGCGTCAATGCTAACTATCTAACGGCTCCGACAACGCCGCAGGCGTTGAACGGCCAGAGCCCAACCTACAACGAGTACCACACGCCGGTGCCCACCAACTATCAGTGGACCGTCGGTGTGCAACACCAGTTCGCGGGCAATTACGCGGCCGATCTCGCCTATATCGGGAACCACGGAACCAACCTGAACTACCCGGTGGATATTAACCAGGTACCGGAGGCGAGTCTGGGCCCGAATGATATCAATTCGGAGCCATATCCCTGGTATCAATCAATCAGTGGCAGCACGAACAACGCGATCTCCAACTACAACTCTCTGCAGGCGCAGTTGACGAAGCGCATGAGTTACGGGTTGAATTTCGCGGTCAACTACACCTGGTCCCATTTCCTCGATGATCAGGATTCTTCCGGATGGGGCAGCCGCGGCGGCTGGCAGAACTACCAGAACGCTTTTGCCCCCGGATCCAACTACAGCAACTCCAACTTTGACATTCGCAACATGTTCAAGGGGCAGGTAATCTACCAACTACCGTTCGGCCAGGGCCGCCAGTTCCTGAACAGCAACCGTTGGCTGAGCGAAGCCATCGGCGGCTGGAACCTGGCGAGCACGTTCGTGCTCCAGGGCGGCAATCCACTGAGCGTCACGACCGGGGACAACAATTCGTCCAACAACCAGTCGGGCAGTTATACGCAATTTGCCAACCGGACTGGAAGCGTGATCCTGTCGGGTAGCACCAAATCGCGGCTCAACGAGTGGTATAACCTGAACGCCTTGTCGGTTCCCGCGCCTTACACCTACGGTAATTTCGTTCGCAACTCGGTGTACGGTCCGGGACTTACCGATCTAAACGCCTCGCTGGGAAAAGTCTTTGCCCTGTGGCCCGAACACGGTGTCAACATGGAAATCCGGGGTGAAGCCTTCAACGTGCTCAACCATCCGAGCTTCGGGCAACCTGGCAACAATGCTATCGGGCCGGGTGAATCCGCTCAGATCACCGGTGTTACCGTGGGTGGCAGAAACATGCAGCTCTATGGCCGAATCTCCTTCTAGCTTGTGTACTCCTGTCGGGGAAGGACGGCTTTGCCGTCCTTCCTTATTTGTCTCTGGAGCCGGAATCTGCGGGCTATGATGTATTAGCCATGTCGTCGAAAGCTTTCCTCCTGGTTCTCTGCGTCCTCTCCACCATCACAACTCTCGCTCTCTGCCAGGGAGCACCCGCCGCCCAGGAGCAAATTGAGCAGCATGCGCGTCTTGCGCAGCAATATCTTCGCGAGCGGCGGCCCGATCTCGCCATTCCGGAACTGCAGAAGGTGACGGAGTTGGACCCACAAAATCTCGACGCGCGGACCAACCTCGGAGTTTTGCTGTTTTTCCGCGGCGACTACAAAGCCGCCGTACCTCAGCTGCGCGCCGCTCTCGATATAAAGCCGGATTTGTGGAAGCAGCGTGCCCTCCTCGGGCTTGCGGAGGCTCAACTGCAGGAGAGCGCTGGCAGTCGCGCCGATCTGGAGGCTGCTTTTCCCCATCTCACAGAACAAAAATTCCAACTTGATGTGGGGAACGCGCTCATTTCCGACTACACGGCCACTGGCGAGCTCGATAAGGCTGCTACCGTCGTGGCGACACTCCTCACGACTCGACCCACGGATCCTTCTTTGCTCTATCTCTCCTATCGTCTTTATTCCGACCTTGCCGGACAGTCCATGCTGACGCTCGCGCTCAGCGCACCGGAAAGTGCGGAGATGCACCAGGTCATGGCGCGCGAACTGGCAAGACATGGCGACGATATCGCGGCCATTGCTAACTACCGCGAGGCAATCAGGCTCAATCCAAATTTACCCGGCTTACATATGGAACTGGGCGACCTGCTCCGCGTTTCTTCTGACGAAAGACTCCAGGCCGAAGCGAAATCCGAATTTGACGCGGCACTAACGGTGAATGCGCGCGATGAAAAAGCAGAGCTTGCCCTGGGCACAATCGCCGACAAGAACGGCGATGTGAAAACTGCGTATACTCACGATTCGCGCGCCGTGGAACTTGATCCAAACGACGGCGATGCCTGTACAGAACTGGCGAAGGTGATGATTGAGATGAATCAGCCTCAGAAGGCCCAGGAAATGCTGGAACGCGCCATTCAAATCGATCCCACCAACGATGTTGCCCACTACCGCCTGGTTGCCCTTTACCGTCAGCAGGGTAAAACGGACGAAGCGAAGCAACAGTTAGCGGATTATCAGAAATACAAGCAAATGAGGGAGAAGCTTGAAAAGATCTTCCGTGACATGCGAGTCGCGTCCGGCCAGCACGCCACCGACGAAAATTCCAGAGCGACACAATAACAGCAGGAAATATCAGAGTCATTCGGTGGTGAGTCGCCTTCTCTTCGTAGCTCCTGGTATCGCCGCCTGTGTGCTGATCGGATCTGCGTCATCGTTTCCTGCTGAGTCCTTTGCAGCGCAGGCCGCTCGGCTCACTCGTTTGGATCAGAGAGAAATCCCGCAACTGGTCGATATTACGCGCTCCACTGGAATCCATTTCGAGCATCTGTCTGCGCCGGAAAAAAAATACATCGTCGAATCGATGAGCGGTGGTGTCGCGTTGATCGATTACGACGGGGACGGTTATCCCGATATCTATTTCACCAATGCCCCCAGCGTGGATATGGCGCTGGCCGGTCGCAAAGCAAGTGGCGCCCTCTATCACAACAACCACGATGGGACGTTTACTGATGTGACCGAGAAGGCGGGCGTGGGCTCTCCCTGCTGGGCGATGGGTGCCGTAGTGGGTGATTTCAACAATGACGGCCGACCAGATCTGCTGGTTACATGTTTCGGGGGGGTCGTCCTGTACCGCAATAATGGGAACGGTACCTTCACCGACGTTACAGCGCCGTCCGGCCTTAGCTCCGACCACGGCTGGGCAACGGGAGCCGCATTTGGCGACTATGATGGCGACGGATGGGCAGACTTGTTTGTTGCGCATTATGTCGATCTCGATCTGCGCGATTTGCCGGCCTTTGGCTCCCTCAAAACCTGCCAGTACCGCGGCATCTCGGTGCAGTGCGGGCCACGGGGGCTGAAAGGATCGCCCGATTCGCTGTACAGAAACAACGGCGATGGTACCTTTCGCGATGTTGCTCAGCAGGCTGGAGTCAGCGATCCGCAGAATTATTTTGGGTTGACGGCTGTGTGGTCAGACTTCAACGACGACGGCCGGCTCGATCTCTTCGTGGCCAACGATGGCGAGCCTAACTATCTGTATCGCAACGATGGCAATGGACACTTCACCGATGTGGCGCTGGATGGTGGCGTATCCGTGAATGCGGATGGAGCCGAGCAGGCGAATATGGGTGTCGCCCTAGGCGATTACCTGCACACCGGCCGCTTTTCCATCCTGGTGAGCCATTTCAGCGAAGAGTATGCAGCCCTTTTTCGCAACGACGGAGGTTTTAGCTTTACTGATATTTCCTTTGCGGCAGGCCTCGGCAGAATAACATCCCCATATGTCGGGTGGGGAGACGCTTTCTTTGACCTCGACAATGATGGCTGGCCCGACATTATCATTGTCAACGGCCATGTCTATCCTCAGGTCGATAGTAAGGACATCGGAACGCGGTATCGTGAGCCGAAGTTACTCTTTCTCAATCAGCATGACGGAACGTTTCGTAATGTGAGTAAAGAGGCGGGCCCTGCGTTACAGATTCCGCAAGTCAGCCGGGGACTTGCCGTCGGAGACCTCTTCAATGACGGTCACCTGGAGATGGTTGTCGAGAACCTCGAGGGAGAGCCGATGATTCTTCGCCCCGAAGGTGGACCACTGAATCACTGGATCAGTTTTGCCCTCGAAGGTACCAAAAGCAACCGGCTGGCCCTCAACGCGCGCGTTCAGGTAACGTCCGGCAACCTGGTTCAGGAAGACGAGGTGCGCAGTGGTGGCAGTTATCTTTCGCAAAACGATCTGCGCCTGCATTTTGGCCTCGGTAAGGCCGACCACGTTGACAAGGCGCAAATCGTCTGGCCGTCGGGGGCCACGGAAGTCGTCAGACAACTGGCTGCGGACCGCTTCTATACCATCCGCGAAAGTCAGGGCGTGATTAAGGCCACAGCTGCTGCGCCGCCGCCCCAATTTCACAAGCCGGAGAGCAACCGATGAAGCAAAGAATGGGAGCAGCATCATGCGAGTAAGAAATCATCAATGGCTTGTGTGCGTGATTATTCTGGTTTCTGCTCTTGCTGCAGGCGGTCAGACTGGAGCGGACGTCGTTGTGTGGCTGACAACGCCTGACCGGACATCGCATTTGACGAAACAGGAAGCTCCCCTGCACTTCGCAAACCCAGCGACAGCAGGGGGCACGGCCTCTGTCGTCAATGTGAATCCGGACGTCCGGTATCAAAGCATGGACGGATTTGGGTTTGCCCTGACGGGCGGCAGCGCGCAGCTGATCATGCACATGGATGCACCGCGCCGTGCGGCGTTGCTCCGGGAGCTGTTCGGAACGGCCCCGGACGACATCGGCGTGAGCTATCTGCGTGTCAGCATCGGGTCGTCCGATATGAATGACCATGCCTTCACCTACGATGATCGAAACCCCGGCGAGACCGATCCTCAACTGGCTCACTTCGACCTGGGACCGGATAGAACATCGGTCGTGCCTGTCCTCAGGGAGATTCTCGCCATCGATCCCTCGATCAAAATCCTTGGCTCGCCATGGTCGGCTCCGGCGTGGATGAAAACCAACGACGACCTGAAAAGCGGTAGCCTGAAGCCGGAATACTACGACATCTATGCGGCCTATTTCGTCAAATACATCGAGGAAATGAAGGAACAGGGAATTGTCATTGACGCGGTCACTCCGCAAAATGAACCATTAAACCCAAACAACACACCCAGCCTCGTGATGCAGCCCGAGGAAGAAGCTCGATTTATCAGGGATTCGCTGGGTCCGGCATTCCAAGAAGCTAACATCGACACCCGTATTATCGTCTACGATCACAATTGCGATCGACCGGATTACCCGCTGACGATTCTGAACGATCGCGGCGCGCGCCAATATGTCGACGGCTCCGGCTTTCATCTCTACGGAGGCGAGATTACAGCACTCACGACGGTACACAACGCTTTCACGGACAAAAATATCTACTTCACTGAGCAAATGGTCGTCGATCGCCCCGGCGATCCGTTACTGCACATCTCCCATGCCGTAAAGGATCTGATTATCGGCGCCCCGAGGAACTGGAGCCGAAATGTGTTGCTCTGGAATCTTGCGGCCAATCCGAACTTTGGCCCGCACACCAATAACGGCGGCTGTCCTGTCTGCGAAGGCGCGATCACAATCGACGGCAACCTGGTGACGCGCAACGCCGCCTATTACACCGTAGCCCATGCATCGAAGTTTGTTCGCCCCGGTTCAATCCGCATCGAATCGAGTCAGTTCGATGGATTGCCCAACGTCGCCTTTGTTACTCCCGACGGAAACAAGGTACTGATCGTGGCGAATGACGGCGATTCCGCGCGAGGCTTTCTTATTAGATATCGCGGCAAAATCCTGGAGGCCACGTTGAAGCCGGGCAGCGTGGCAACGTACCTCTGGAGGTGAATCGATGAGGTCAGGAGATGCGGACCGCATTTCGCGCAGGGGCTTCCTGCAGGCAGGGTCGCTTGCTGTAGGCTCAGCCATATCGCGGAAAGTCCTCGGACCGACAGCCGGGGAAACGGAATCCGCAGCCTTGCCCCCGCTCTCCCAGTTTGGCTACGGAGACGTCCTGATCAGCAGCGATCCGCACGAAGCGCAGCTTCGGGAGACGCACGCCGTGCTGATGGGATTGAGCAACGACAGTCTGCTGAAGCCGTTTCGGCAAATGTCTAACCTGCCCGCTCCTGGGGAAGATCTCGGCGGCTGGTATCACTACGATCCCGATTACGACTATCGCAGGAACTTTGACGCTGGCTTTGCTCCTGCCTGCACGTTCGGCCAATGGATATCCGCACTCGCGCGGGCCTACGCCATCACGGGTGACACGGCCACACGAGAAAAGGTGCTTCAGCTGAACCGGCTTTATGCCCAGACCATCAGTGCGGACTTCTACGTAAAGAATCGCTTCCCGGCTTATACGTACGACAAGCTGGTGCTGGGATTGCTGGACTCGCACACCCTCGCCAATGATCCGCAGGCGCTCGAGATCCTCGACCACACTACCGACGCCGCTCTGCCTCATCTGCCGGGTCATGCCGTTGAACATAATGCTCGGTGGCGTATGGATAAAGATCCGGATGATCAGTCCTGGACATGGGACGAATCTTATACGTTGCCGGAAAACCTGTTTCTGGCGTACCAGCGCGGCGCTGGCCGCAGATACTACGACCTGGGGATTCTGTATCTCGATGACGCAGCGTGGTTCGATCCCTTGTCGCGCAATGAAAACGTACTGAATGGCCGTCATGCCTACAGTTATGTCAATTCGCTGAATTCCGCGATCATGGCCGGTCTGGTTGCGGGCAGCCAAAAGCATTTGCGTGCCGCCCGCAATGGGTTCGCCATGTTGCTGGCGCAGAGCTATGCTACCGGTGGATGGGGGCCCGACGAGACGCTGCGCGCGCCGGACAGCAGCGACTTATATGCGAGCCTGACAAACACTCACAGCAGCTTTGAAACTCCCTGCGGTTCCTATGCACACTTCAAGCTCACTCGATACTTACTGCGAGTCACCCGCGACGCGCGCTACGGAGACAGCATGGAACGCATGATGTACAACACGGTTCTTGGTTCCAAACCGCTTCAGGAAGATGGGAATTCCTTTTATTATTCCGACTATAATTTCGACGCGAGACGTGTATATCACCTGGCTCGATGGCCTTGCTGCTCGGGAACGTTACCGCAGGTCGCCACCGACTACCGAATCAACACGTATTTCCGTGGCCTGCAATCTGTCTATGTAAATTTATATATCTCCTCAACTCTGCGTTGGGCCGAGAAAGGAAGGACGCTCTCTCTGACGATGGAAGCTGACTACCCTTATGACGAACACATCACCATCTCAGTGATGAGTTCGCAGCCTACCGAGCAGATGCTCTACTTCCGAATTCCGGAATGGGCCGACAATGCGGCGATTTTCGTCAATGGAGCGCGCCAGAAGGGGCTGGCCATCCCTGGGCAGTTTGCTGCGATTCGGCGCGAGTGGAAGACTGGCGATCGTGTTGAACTGGAGTTGCCACTCCAGCTCCGGCTGGAACCCATCGACGTGCACCACCCTGATACGGTTGCCCTTCTGCGGGGCCCGCTGGTCCTGATGGTGGTAAAGGCAGAGCAAAACAGTCCACCTCCGCTCGTGACGCGCGAGGAATTGCTGTCGCCCGCGCGCGTGAGCCAGCGCGAATGGCGCGTCAATACCTCGACAGGGGCCGTGCGGCTGCTCCCCTTTACTTCAATCGGGGAACTGCCCTATACAACCTATCTGAAGCTCAGAGCATGAATGTAAATCGCTATCTCGCTGCACTTCTATGTGCCGGGCTCCTCACCTGCCGGCCCGCGGCAGCAACCAACCTGGTTACCGACAATGGTTTCGGATTCGCTGTGGTATCGCCGGAGACCGGAGCCATCACCAGGTTCTACGCGCACCCATACAGTTTTGCGCAACCGGATTCGGCAAATCCACTGAGTGAAGGAATCGAAACGGCCAATTTCATCGCGAGACTCGCCTGGAACGAGGGAACCTCGCGAATCATCACAGCAGACTACGACCAGGATTCTCATGTCATTCACGCCGTCAGCTCTGGAGGCGAGGGCCTTGTGTTCATGCCCTTTGGTCTGCGGCAAACGGCTCTCGTCATTGGTTGGCGGCCATCTGTGTTTTCGCGCGGTCATTGGGATGTTGCCGTGCCCTGCCCGCTGTTTCCGGAGCAACAGGTGATCCGACCGGAGCCAGGCCAATGGTTGGATACGGCGCCGGAGCTTATGTCTTAGATGTAATTGATCAGGGTGGATCCGCAACGCGCCAAGGACTCTGATCATTTAGTGAAACTCGCTGATCGAGTGACGGGAGTTGGAAAATGAACCGGACAGTCCTTGCCTCATGCTTTCTGGTCATGTCGATGTCAGCGACCGCTGCGGTTTCCCAGTCATTTGTGAGCCGATACAGGGGCGTGCCCTATCACGACAGCCGCTATCAAGGCGGCCCACAGAAAATACCAGGACGGGTATTGTGCGCCTACTATGACCTGGGCGGCGAGGGGGTGGCGTATCACGATGCCGATCCGCAGAATCACGGCAGCGGAGAATTGAATCCGGCTGACGGAACCTACCTCAATGACTTTCGTATCCATGAGGGGGTCGATACTTCATACACGAAGTTCGACCGAAAGCCTGATCCGATTGATGACAGCCCCTTCGACAGGATTGTTCCTCCTCGAGAGTTACTCTATGTTGGCTGGACAGAATCCGGAGAGTGGTTCGACATAACGGTCGATGTGACGAACGCCGGAATTTATGATGTCGACCTGCTGTACACCTCCAACCGTGGGGGAAAAATCTCCATCGACGTGAATGGAAAAGATGCAACAGGACCACTGGAGGTTCCAACAACATACGACTCTGCAGACCCCGTGGCCTGGCGTCAGTGGCACCACTGGAACCTGGCGTCGAATTTCTTCAGAGTTCGCTTTAGCAAGGGAAGGAATGTTATCACCGTCCATATTGTGACCAGAGGCAACATGAATTTGGCCTATTTTGACTTCAAACACGATCACTGACGAGGAACATTACCAAAACGGGCCGTCTTCGCGGTCCGGCCCGCGCAGCAAGAGATGACGAGCCGGCACGGGTGCGAATCTCCAGTTGCTACAGGAGCTCTTAGTTTTTCAACGAACAGCCTTTAAGCGGTGCCACTTGGGGCGCACTAGTCACGTTGGCCCCCCTGGGATCCCTCGATGGGGTGTTATTTGAGCTCCGGAAAACACGATTGGCCTTTTGGGCCGTCATGTAGCCAGAGAGTTATCAGGGGTCCGGCAGCCGGCGCGGTGGCGCCGGGGCCGGGGAACAGGGGGCGGATCACGGTTTGGGAGCGAAGAACTGCTTCTCCTTATAGACAGAGCAGGAATCGACGCAGACCCTCCTGGCGTCCGAGAAGCGCAGCCACGCAGGGAGAGGCCGGGGAGCAGAAGGGTGGCCACCGGGAGCAGGCGGGAGGCGTTGCGCGAGCAATGTATCAGAGTGAGTCTTTCCTCCACACGAGAGGCGGCTGCACGCGCGTTTAACGACGCGGCTTCGATCTACGCAGCATTGAACGAGCGAATTGGAGAGCTGCTAAGGCAGCTTGATGATGACGACCAAAGCCGAATGAATTATTGATCGAAACTCACTGTGACGACGAATTGTCGTTCGCCGCAAGTTCGCCTCGGCGCGTGTTGAATTTGTGTTGACAAATAGCTAAGGCCGACTTCGCGTCGGCCTGTAAGCTGTTGATTTTATGGCGCGCCCTGAGAGATTCGAACTCCCGACCTACTGATTCGTAGTCAGTCGCTCTATCCAACTGAGCTAAGGGCGCGCTGGAAGAGCTGTTGCGACTCCTCTGAGAATAGCAGTTCCCCAGGAGCGGATCAATCGAGTTGCGGGCGGATGAGCAGGACCTTCAGATTGATCGGCGGGAAGGCTTAACACCAGTCGGCTGAACGTCGGGGAAGCTCGTGAGGCTCCTTCGACTCGACCGCTTCGATCGGCGTTGCAGTCTCCCCCGAAGCGATGGTCGGTGCGCTGGGTAGGGCCGCGGCCTCGAGTTCCTCTTCGGTCAGGATGAAGCGGCGGATGTAGCGCAGCGGCTCTTCCCAGACGGCCATTTGCTCCAGATGATACTGCCACACCGTGTTGGACGTGGAACGGGACGAGCGGCGGGTGAAGGACTTCCGTTTGATGGTGACGACTTTTCCGTTGGCGTCGAGCCGCGTGTATTCCTGCGAGGGCAGCAGAAAAGTGATTTGCGTTCCCTTCTTCCAGAAGTGGCGGGCGAATTCGTGGGAGAAAAGCAGCGCGTAATAGCGGCGGCCGGCGGAGAGCGTCGCGACGGCCTGTTCGAAGCCGGGCCATTCAGATTCAAGGTTGGTTTGGAACCAGTGGCGGAACTCAAAGCCGTGGACACGAGCGCGAAGCACGACAATACGCAGGAGCTCTTTTCGGGTCATGGGAGCATGAAGCCTGACGGAGACGCCGTAGTAACACCCAGCGGTTCCACTCTCGGTGGCCCCAACGGTAATTCAGAACCGGTGCCCGAGGCAAGGGAAAAAGCACTGATCTGTTATCCAGGCGGATGCCTCGCGACGCGCCTTAGGCCACGACAAAGAGTTGGCTGCCCGTTATATATCGATTACCAGAGGAATCCGTCTATCGAACTGGAAGCGAAGGCGTAACAACCGTCGTCGGCGTGCCTCGCGCCTGTTAGCGTATACCGAATCGACAGCAGGAAAAGGGCTTGGCTAAGTGACGGCGGAGCCGATTTTCAACAACTAGATACTTTCGTAACTTTTGTAGAGTGCCCTGTTTTGGCCGGTCAACGGCGCGCGCCGATGCACGGCGTGTGGACGGATCGTCAGACTCGCTGGTCAGCAAAATGCCAGGGGTTTCCGCCGGAGATTCAACGGATGAAAGGAAGGTAGGCTGGGGTGCGCGAACGGTAAGCGCGGAAGGAATCGTGGAAGCGGGATTCGAGAAGACAGTCTTCGGCACGGATACGAATTTCGGTTCCGGCGATGAAGAAGGACGTCGCGGCGAGGAACAACGGCCACCAGGTCCAGCAGAATCCCGTGGCGAGCTGCATGCCGAACATCGAGGCGTAGATGGGATGGCGAAGCCATCGATAGGGTCCGGTCTGGATCAGTTCATGGTCTTCGCGCAGGGCCGCGGCATAGCGCCACTGCTTGCCCAGATGGCGCGTTGCCACCCACACCAACACAACACAGGGAGGCGCGAGAATCATAGAGACGATCAGCGATGGAACGGACTTGTGAAAGCCCGGGGGCCGAACGTAAGACCACACCAGTGCGAAGCTGATCATAACGAGCAGAATGCCCCATTTCGAAGCAGACGACTTTGCCACCTCTTTGCGATCGGCCGCCTGCCGGCTGGGTCGAATGAAGGCCAGCGACCAGACTATCCAGCAGAGAATGAGTTCAGCGAAGGCGACCCATTGCAGCATGCGCGGATTATAGCCTCGTCCATGGGACGAACGGCTGTCATGCAGCGCAGAACAGATTTGAGACTCGCCCTGAAAGGCTGCGTCTACAATCCGTGAAGACCATGCTGCGCTCCTTGCGTGCCCATCGAAATCTCGCCGCGTTAATTCTCTTGTTGGCGCTGCCGGGAATGGGGCGCGCGGCGACCGTGGACACGAATCCTCTCAACCGCGAGCCCGAGGTGGAGGAGACCTTCCGGCTCTTCTACAACATGGACTACGACGAGGCGCTGCCGCGCTTCGAGAAGATCCAGAAAGAGCACCCGGGCAATCCGATGGCGACGGCGTATCTGCTCGATGCGGTGCTGTTTCGTGAGCTGAACCGGCTGGACCTGCTCGACACAACGTTCTATGCGAACGATGGATTTCTCACCGGGAAACATACCGTTGTCGAGAATTCGAGGGTGCGGGATCAAATCAAGGCACTCGGGGATGAAGCGGTCAACGAAGCCAACGCGGAGCTGAAGACCAATCCGAACGACGTCAACGCGTTGTTTGCGCGGGGATGGGTGAGAAGCCTGCAGGCGACGTATTCGGCGATCGTGGAGCGCGCGTTTGTGGGCGGCCTGAAGGAAGCACTGGGAGCCCGCAGCGATTGCGACCGGGTGCTGCAGCTGGATCCGAACTACGTGGACGCGGAGCTGGTGACGGGCGTCTATCAATATGTGGTGGGCGCGCTGTCGGTGGCGTTCAAGGTGGTGGTTGGGGTCATCGGGATTCATGGCTCGAAAGGCGCGGGTCTGGCGCTGCTGCGGGACGACAGCGAGCGCGGCGTCATCACCCGCGTCGAAGCCAACACGGCGATGATGCTGTTTCTGCGGCGCGAGGCGAAGTATGACGCGGCCGTGAAGATTGCGCAGAGAATGACGGACGAGTACCCGCACGATTATCTGTTTCGCCTGGAAGAGGGGAATCTGGAGAAGGACGCCGGCGATGGGATGGTGGCGGTGGAGACGTATCAGCGGCTGATCGAGATGGCACAGCGCCCGGGCTACTTTCCGAGCGCGCACCTCGAGCTGGCGTATTTCGGCCTGGGTGACACCCTGCGCGGGCAAAAGAATTTCGATGCGGCGGTGGCGGCGTTTCGCGAGGGAGCGAATCAGCCGACCACCAGTCCTGAGCTGAAGCGGCGCTGTCTGCTGGAGGCCGGGAAAACCTACGATCTGATGCGGCAGCATGATAAGGCGGTCCAGCAGTACGAGGCGGTGCTGAACGCGGGCAGCGATACGGCGCAGGGCGATCAGGCTCGGAAGTACATGAAGTCGGCCTACACCGGAAAGTGATTCTATGGCCTTACGGCCGTAGATCAGCGGATAGCGTTCAGCGTTCAGAAAGAAAGGCCACGAGCAACCGGCTCGCTCGCAGGAGGCGGACGCTGGTCACCAGTACGGACCACTGCAATAAAACAAAGGCGGCGGCTCAGATTCGAGACCGCCGCCTTTCGTGGGTCAGGCCGGGGAGGAAGTTAGTCCATGTCGTCGACATAGCGAGCCAGGATCACCGAGTCTCCTGAAGTGGGATCCTTGATGAGCAGACCCACAACGCGGATGTCAGTGGCCGAGCTGACGTCGCCGATGGAGTTGAAGCCGCTGCGGAATTTGGTTCCCGCACCGGTGTAGACGGTGACCGGCTGGCCGGGAATGAGCAATCCCGCAAAGCCGTTGACGTTCATCTGGAAGGTGTCACCGGTGACGGAGCTGGGGACCAGGGTGCCGTTGTAGCCCCAGTTCCGCAGGACGATGCGCTTCACGCTCAGGGCGTCGCCATTCGCCGCGCCGGAGAGCGCTCCGCCCACCGACACATGCTGGCCAGGCAGCAGGGTCGAGGGGTTGAACAGGAATTGCGTCAGCGGGTTGTGCATCCAGTAGATGAAGAATTTCTCTGAGCCGCTGAGGTCGACGGTCGCCAGGGTGCCGTCGGTGACGCCGTCACCGGTCGCGGGGGCGTGCCGCGCACATAGAGCTGGAAGTCGCTGGCGTTGCCGGAGGACGGCTGCACATAGGTGATCTGGCCGGCCGCGTAGAAGCCGTTCTGACTGAGGATGGCAACTTCGTCGGCATCGATGGTGGAGTCGGCGCGGTCGAGCGTGCCGGAGATCTGGACGATGCTGGTGGAAGTGAGGTCGCTGAGGCTTTCGCCGTTATCCCATTCCGTCTGGCCGTTGACATTGACGGTAAAGACGCGGCCATGCGGCCCCTGGATGGTGAAGGACTGCGCGGACAGGGTGGGATTCACGACGCCGGCGATGAACTCATCGATGTAGGCGCCCGGATCGCTGGGACCGACGGCGCCGATCTCGAGGGTCGGATTCACATCCCCGGTGATCTGGCCGTTGGAAACCTGAATGGATTTGTCGAGGCGAAAATCCAGGTGGATGCCGACGGGTCCGGTGGAAGAGACGACCAGCGGGTTGGCCAGCGTCTGCGTGACGGTGTTGGTGGTGAAGGTCGCGGGCATGCTGGCGATGGTGGGCGCTCCGGAGCCGGTCTGCAGATAGCCGATGGTGGCACTGGCAAAGACTACCTGGATCTGGGTGTAGGTGTCGGCCGGAACATCGTTCATGTCGAGCAGCGTTTGCAGGCCGTTGTAGCGGGCGAAGTCGACGGTGGGACTGCCGCTGACCAGGGGGACGGAGTTGTTGTTTGCGTCGATGGCGTTAATGGACTGAATGGTGGCGTTAAACGAGACGACGCTCGCGACCGGCGCGTCGGTGCCGATGACGAAGGCAGACCCGGTGGAGGTTCCGGTGTTGGCTGAGGGATTGCCGGAGGTCATGCCGCAACCAGCCAGCAGAAAGAGAGCGATCAGCAGAGGAGCGGCGCTCAGGCACAGAGCGGAAAGAGCGAAGCGAATCCGTGTGTGGCGAAGGGGTGCGTGGGTAGACATCGGGAGAAGTCGCTTTCCGCAGTTCCGGGAAACCCTGGTCGGGAGCGCGAGGCCGCCAGCGGAAGATCAGGGCCTGGACGCAGGGGGAGCGTGCGCGTAGACGACGCGAATCTCATTGCAGCCAGGCTGTGATCCTCGGAAAGCGGCGGTCGTCGAACGCGAAGGAGGTGTGCCCGTGAACCGCTGTTAGTTTCGATAGTGATCGGCGAATCTCGCCGTCGCAAACGTGAACACAGGGTTGTGCACGAAGTTTCGGAAATATTTTGAACCTTGGTAACTCTGCGTGCGTTTTTACGTCGGTGGTGGTTACGAAACGGGTCCAGCGCGAGCGAAATTATGTGAAATGTAATGCCCTGTTGACGGTGCATTGTGCAGATCGATGAGAAGGTGCATCAGAGAAGCAACAGCGATTCTGCAGCAGCCGCCGGGGCATAACACGAAAGTTGCAAACGATGCTAGGTAACGTCGCAACCCGGGATCGAACAGCAGCGAGCTGGCTGTTTCCGCTGACGCACTGGAACTGGAAAGTGGCGCTGATGACCGCAGTGCTGCGCGGGCTGGCCTGCATCGCGGCGCTGCGGCATATGGAAGCGCATGCGCGCAACCACTTCGGCGCGGTGGAGGCGGCCTTTGTGCTGCTGACCTGCGGCTTCTTTTCGGCGCTGCAGCAGCAGTCGCTTTCAATTCGGTCTGAATGGCTGGCCTGGTTCTCCTGCGTGGTGGTGTTGCCGCTGACGTCGCTGGGCTGTGACGGGGGGCTGCACTTCTGGCTCGACGGGCGGCAGACGCGGCAGCTGGGCGTGGCGGCGCTGGTGTTCACCGTCTTGTCGGCGACCTTTCACTGGCACATGATTCGGAACGGCGCGCTGCTGGTCGGCGATGAGGCGCACTCGCTCAGGACCGACCTGAAGCGGATTCCGCTGTTGACGGCGACGTATTTTGCGGCGCCGGTGTTGTGGCTGTGGCGGACGGCGAGCGCCCTGGTTCGGGACGAATCGGTTGTTGCGGTGGGCGTTGGCGATTGACGCAGGGGCTAAAGCCCACTTCAAAAAGGGCACGTTGCGGCACGACTGTCCGTGCCCTGATACAACGGCCCCAAATTCAATTAAGGCAAGAGCAAAGCGGCGCCGAAGGCGCGAACGCCTGAACGGCTAGTTCTCGAGCTTCTTCGTCACCAGCTCATTCAGCAGCGCCGGGTTGGCCTGGCCCTTCGACGCTTTCATCACCTGGCCGACGAAGAAGGCGGCGACGGTTTTCTTGCCTTTGCGATACTGCTCAACCTGAGCAGGATTGGCGGCGATGACGTCGTCAATCAGCTTTTCGAGCGTCGAAGCGTCGCTGATCTGCTGCGGCTTCTCGCGCTCGTAAACCGGGCCGAAGTCTTCGTTCTTTTCAAAGCAGAGATCGAAGAGCTGCTTGAGCTGCTTGCTCGACAGCTTGCCGTCCTCGCTGAGATCGGCGGCGAGCGCGACACCCTTCATCGATATCGGTGACTGCTCGAGCTCGAGGTTAGCGGCTTTGAGGCGCATGGTGAGCTCGCTCTGGACGAGGTTCGCGACGCGGCGCGGACTTTTCGCGGCACGGGCGGCGGCCTCGAACTGATCGGCGAAGGCGCGCGTGGCGGTGAGGGTATGCGCATCCTGCTCGGTGATGCCGTACTCGGCGATCATGCGGGCGCGGCGCGCTTCGGGCAACTCGGGCATGCGCGCGGCGATCTCGGATTTCCAGGCATCGGGGACAATGAGCGGCGGAAGGTCGGGCTCGGGAAAGTAACGGTAGTCGTGGGCCTGCTCCTTCGAGCGCATCGAGTAGGTGCGGCCTTCGTTGGCGTTGTAAAGGCGGGTTTCCTGGACGACGCGGCCGCCGGATTCGATGAGCTCGATCTGGCGCTCGATCTCGTATTCGAGGGCGGCGCGGATGAAGCGGAAGCTGTTGACGTTCTTGACCTCGGCTTTGGTTCCGAACTTCTGCTGGCCGCGCGGACGGACGCTGACGTTCGCGTCACACCGCAGCGAGCCTTCTTCCATGTTGCCGTCGCTGACGCCGGTGTAGACGATGATTTCCTTCAGGCGGGTGAGGTACTCGAAGGCCTCGTCGGGGGTGCGCATGTCGGGCTCGCTGACGATTTCGATCAGGGGCGTGCCGCAGCGATTGAGGTCGACATAGGTGCGCGTCGCCGAATCGGGAAAGCCGTCGTGCAGGCTTTTGCCCGCGTCTTCTTCCATGTGCAGGCGGGTGATGCCGATGCGCCTGGTGCCCGCGGGTGTTGGAACTTCGATGTGGCCGAACTCGGCGAGAGGTTTGTCGTACTGCGAGATTTGGTAGCCCTTGGGCAGGTCGGGATAGAAGTAGTTTTTGCGGGCGAAGATGGAGCGCTCGCGGACCTGGCAGTGGAGGGCGAGGGAGGCGAGCGTGGCGAATTCGACGGCGCGGCGATTGAGGACGGGCAGCGCTCCCGGCAGGCCGAGGCACACCGGGCAGACGTTGGTGTTCGGTGGCGCGCCGAATTTGTTGGCGCAGCCGCAGAAGGCCTTGGTCTCGGTGAGGAGCTGGACGTGGACCTCGAGTCCGATGACGGGTTCGTATTTGGCGCGGATTTCAGACGGAAGCGTCGCTGCCGTGGCCATGGGAAAGTCCAGTTTAACAATTCAGCGTCCGGGGCACCGAGAACGTGGAGCACGCGATCCGACGCTCGGGCCGCCGTCCTTCGTTATTCAACGGCGAGCTAGTGTCTCGGGTAGCCCTGCCAGAGGTATTCCAACGCTTCGGGGAGGGTTTGGAGTTTGGTGGCGTGGTCGACGTGGCCTGCGTTCTCGGCGAAGACGAATTGGTAGTGGTAGTGTTTCGCGGCGAGGGCGGCGGCCATTTTTTCGTTGGCGAGGACCCAGTCGTGCATGTCGTCGCGCATGGCGTTGGGGTTGTAGAGGTCGCGGTCGCCGACCTCCATCCAGATACGGATGGGCTTGCGCGGGGAGTTGGGGATCAGGTTGTCGACGAAGCCCCAGGCGCCGTGCGGCGTGGCGGGATTCCACGGCCACTGCTGGTTGATCCACGTGCCGCTGTACGCGAGGACGCGGTGGTACCACTCGGGATGGTACCAGGCCATGATGAGCGAGACCGCTCCGCCGCTGGAACCGCCCATGGCGGCGCGGCCGTTGGGGTCGTGAGTGAGCTGGACGTTGCATTTCGATTCGACGAGCGGGAGAACTTCGTTCTCGACCCACTCAGCGTATTTGCCGGACATGGTGTCGTACTCGAGGCCGCGCTCGGAGCCCTGGGCGTCGCCGCCGCCGTTGGCGATGGAGATGGCGATCTGGACAGGGACCTTGTGCTCGGCGATCAAGTTATCGAGCGCGGTGAAGAGGCTGCGGTCAGGGCCGTCGGCGCCGACGATAAACGGTGAGGCGGTGCCGGGGACATATTGTTTAGGGACATAGACGGCGACGGTGCGGGTCCAGGGATGCGGGTGGCTGGTGGTGACGACGGGGCGCTCGGGGTGGTCGGGATCGGGCGAGACGGAAGTGCCAGGGTCGCGTGCGATGCCGGGGTAGTATTTGCTGTCGGCGGAAGTCAGCGTAATTTCGGTGACCGTGCCCTGGGGGACGGCGGGGTTGACGGTCATCTCGGGTGCTTGCGGGTGTGTGGGTCCGAGGATGAAGTTGCCGTCTTTGTTGGTCGGCGGGAGCGTCGCGTCGGGAAGCGTAGTGGCGCGGACGTAGCCGGGGGAGTGGGGATCGCGCGTGGGGTACGTGGGGTGGGGCTGCTGACCTTGAGCGAGGGTGGGGAGAACGAGCGCGACAAGCAGCAGAGTGCGGGGCATGGTGCCGATTGTAGTGGAGGCCGAACCCGCTCAAGGCAAAGGCGGAGTTGAGCGAAACACATCAACGACGCGCGTGGGATCAGAGGAGCTTGCGGTAGACGATGAAGCCGGAGCGCTCGGCGATTTTGTCGTAGAGGTGCTGCGCGGTTTGGTTGGTTTCGTGGGTCTGCCAGTAGACACGGGAGGAGCCGGCGCGTTTGGCCTGTTCGTAGACTTCGCCGAGGAGGGCGCGGGCGACGCCGCGTCCGCGGGCGGATTCAACCGTGAAGAGATCCTGGAGATAGCAAATGGGCGCGATGGCCGTGG
>Ga0210385_10000863_pt1 | contig 19515 bp, 17 predicted proteins | sample IncBWH26OmetaG_FD_160107 | JGI IMG/M metagenome (GOLD analysis project Ga0210385, IMG submission 160107) | Forest soil microbial communities from Barre Woods Harvard Forest LTER site, Petersham, Massachusetts, United States - Inc-BW-H-26-O ...
TGTGGGCTCCTTGGTTAATTCGTCTTTATCGCTATCGCTGCGGACTTTTTGCGGACTTCCCAGAACGGAGGATTATAAATGGCGCTGGCGGGAGAGCGCCGGGAATTGCGGCGCAGGACGGTCATTCAGAGAAGACATTCAGGCAGGATCGCTCGGAGACGATCATTTAGAAACGACCATTCGCCACCGGGTACAGCAAGGAGCAGAGGGGGAAGGCATCAGCCGGCCTGGGTGGCGCGGGTCAGCGTCCTGGGTCCGAGAATCTTTTCGATTTTGTCGACCAGGGTGCGGCGCGTGTAGGGCTTGGCAAGAAAGTAAGTCTTGGATTCCGGAAATTCGGTGTCGAAATCGGGATTGCCGTAGCCGGATGTTACCAGGACTACGAGTTCCGGCGCACGCTGTCGCAGTTCGTGGCCGAGCTGCTGACCGGTGCCGCCAGGAAGGACCATGTCGGTCATGACAAGGTCCAGGCTGCGGTGTTGCTCATCGTAAACCTTAATGGCGTCTTGCACGTCGAATGCGGGCAGAACTTCGAAGCCGGCGTTCTCGAGAATGCCGCGGGTGGCTTCGCGGACGAAAGGCTCATCTTCGACGAGAAGAATCGTGCGGCGCCGGGGGAGATTGTTTGCGATCCGGTCGCTGCTGCAGCCGTCGCCGGTGTCGACATGGTTAGGCTGTGCTTGGTTCGCGGAGAGATGGTGCTGGAAAGTCATGGCATCCTCGCTCACTTCGGCTTAAGCAATTGCGTGGCCTTGGGAACGAGTGCCGAGAAGTGCGTGGCGCACTGAGGTCTATGGCAATAGATCGATATCAATTGGAATCGCTTTGCGCTTTCTTCGGGGCCGTGAGGACGGTTTGGTTGGGATCGAGAACTATCTTGCGGATGCCGCTGGGAGCGACGAAATGAAAGGGCGTTTCCGGACCGTCAGCCAGCACTTCTCCGAGAAAGACCTGCGCGTTGCCGTCGGTCGTGGCATAGACGGGAACGGCGGTCACGAGATCGTCGGGCAGGTCGTTTTGCGCGTCTTTCTGCGTGATCACCCCAGTAACGCCGATGACGCCGGCTTTGTCGACAATACGCACGTCTCGCGCTTCGAGTTCGGGGATGGCAGTGCCTTCGATCCAGCTTTCGAGGAACCAATCGAGTTTGCGACGGCCCTCGTACCAGAGCGGACGCGGAAGTTCCTCTTCGAAAACGTGGACCAGTTCTTCGGTGCTGACGGTCTTGCCAGCATAGCGTTCCCGGACTCGGCGCAGGGCCCGGAAGAATGGTTCGTCGGGATTCACATCCTGACTGGCGCGAACTTTCCGGGAATGGGATACCGATTCGGAACCGTGCGGCGCTGCGTCGTGCAACTTCGCATCGTGGATCACGGAGTCACGAAACATGCAGCGCAGCATATGAAACAGCCAGGTGCCGCGTTCGTAGCTGATGGCCTCGTATCCGTCGGGAAAGTGGGAAGAGTCGAGGCGGGCTCCCAGGGTGACGGGCCCGGCGTCGCGCAGCCACTCTCCATCTTTGTTCTTGCTGAGCAGATCGCGGCGATATTGCTCCAGGATCTGGCGGAATTGCGCGGGGTTCTGCTGTTCGAGCAGCAAGAGCGAGGAGTAATTGGCCAAGCCCTCCGCAAACCACTGATCGCGATAACTCTTCCACAGCACGAGATCTCCCCACCATTGGTGAGCGGTCTCGTGCACTAATACCTGGGTGTCGAGTTCGCGCGTGACCTGATCAAGGCGCAGATCATTTTGTTCCTGCGCACTAAGAAAGCCGACACTCGACAGAAAGATGAGAGCGGGAAATCCCTGGCTCAGATCACCCGGCATCTGGGTAAGTGCGAGCGAGTCGTAGGGATACGGTCCAAACCACTCGGAGAAGCTGGTGATCGCCTTAGCCGCGCGGTCGGCGACAGCTTGTACGTCACGCGCGGGTGAGGGCGGCGGTGGCGTGACCACCATGGGCGCTCCCGGCGATCTCGACCTGGAGTGGTAAGGAGGAGGAAGAACGGGCGGCGCGATCTCTTCCGACCGTACCCGGGGAAACGATTTCTCGACTCCCTTCGTGCCGTAGGCTTCGACAAGGATGTTGCCCGACCTGGCTTCGGCGCGCACATACTTGCCGAGGTTGAAGCCAGCGATTGGGATCGGACCTTGCGAAATCCAGCGGGAAACCTTCTCGACAACGATTTCTGAGCTATCGGTTCCGCCGCTGGTTTTCTGGCGCTCGTTCTCACCTTCTTTGCTTTCGTCTACGCGCTTATTCTCGTCCGCATGGCCTGCGACTGAAGTTTGCGTTCCTGTCGCCACCAGCGTCCACTCGGGCGGATAGTGGAACTCCATTTCAAATTCCGCGGGATTCACTCCGAGGTTTGGGTACCAGGTGCCGCGCTCGCCGACATACAGCAATCCGTTTCCGGCATCGGAGAGGACGTCGCCGGCATAGGTAAAATGCAGCTTGAGTTCCTGGCTGGCCTGGAGCGGTGCGGGGAACACGATGGCCACCAGGTCGTTGCCTTTTCGCTGCTGTCCGGAGCCTTCGAGCGCCGGATTCTGGATGAAGTCTACCGGATGTCCATCGGCCTCGACGGCGTCGACTCTGAGATAGCGCGACAACTCGAAGATCACCGTTCGTTCTCCTCCGTTGTGAACCCGCAGCGTCACCTCCGTCGATGCGCGCAACTTTGTCAGCGGCTGCACCGTCGCGTTAATGCGGTATCCGAGAATCGAGATGTCGCTTGCGACAGCGGTGGCCGCTTTGTCCGGTGGGCCAGCGGCAAAAGACGTCCAGACATCGAAGTAGAGGACACTATCCTTCACCCGCGGCTGTGCCGCCGACAAGGGCTCGGCGCTGGTTGCGTCCCAGAAGATTTCAAAGCTCCCCAAGCGCTTGCCGATCAGATGGGCGTGAAGCAGCGACGGAAAGCGGAGCAGCGACGGAGATTTGTCCGACGATTGGGCTCGCTGTCCCGGAGATTGCCCAGAGGAGACTTGCGCTGCAGCGGGAAGAAACCGGCTGAAATCGACGAACAGGCGCAAGGCGTCGAACTCAGCGAGATTGCGCCCGGCGCCGGACCATTGTTTGATGAAATCGGCGCTATCGGAGGCGGGCGTCAGATATGGCTGTAGCTGGGCCGCGGTATCGTCGTTGAAGCGAAGATAGGCCGAGGTGAACTGTTCTTCGAGAATCGCCATGCCGGTGAACAGAGAGAGCGAGGCCCGCTCGACGCGGTTCGGCGGCCGCAGGCGGACTTCGCCCTCTCCTTCGAAGAACGCGCCAGTAATTCGGCCGCAAATGTCTTCGGTAAAGGCGAGCGTGCCATCGTCAAAATCAAGGTGTAAATTGGGGCGATCGATGCCGGCGTCGCGAACCCGGTAGACGCGTTGCGGATCCAGCCCAACAGAGCGAATACGGTCGTACAGAGCGCTGGTAGTCTGTGGGCAGTCGGAGGGCGATGCGTGGGCCACAGCGGCAGCGAGCAGCAGCCACGCTACCCAAGTCATGGCTACCCAGGTCGTTCTCCCGATAGTGCTGCCACATGATTTCATACGCTTCCAACAGCGGAAGACGCGACCCGCCGCGTCTCTGCGAAAACAGCGTTCAGGGTCGAGAAACCACTCCCGCCGCAGCACCTTGGTCACCTTACCCGGCCTGGAGACGGTTGCTAGAATCGCCCAGTGCGAACCCTCGTCCTCATTCTAGTGCTTCTGCCCGCGATTCCAGCGCAGGCCGACGTTATTCATCTTAAGAATGGACGGACGATCTGGGCCGATCAGGTTCGCGAAGACAAGAATAAGGACCGCATCGAATACGACGTTGGCGAAGACACCTACGGCATTCCGAAGTCATCGGTCGACCACATTGATGCGGGCGGGATTGCGCCAGTGCGCGCGGGAGGATCGGGCAGAGGATCGAATGACGTTCCCGATATTACTCCCGAGGCGCCTTCATTCGACCACGAAGCTGACGTAGCGGGAAAAGTCATTCGCGATGGGAAGGTCGATATCGATGCGTTGTCGGGCATCGCACAAGCCGGCAATTCGGAGCTCTCAGCTACCGCTTATTTTCTTGCGGGCAAGCACGAGTCGGACCACGGCAATTTTCCGGGCGCGAAACGGTATTACGAAACTGCGCTCGGCTACCAGCCGGACAACTCTACGCTGCTAATCTATTACGCCGCGACGCTGATGCGGACCGGCCATTCCTCTGAAGCTCTCGCCTATGCGCAACACGCGGTCAGCGTGGCTCCCGGCTCTGCCGATGCGATCGCTATGTTGGGATTTGTTGAATATGCGAGCGATCACACGGCCGATGCAATTCGCTCGTGGAAGAAGGCGTTGGCCATTCGTCCGGATGCGATTGTCAGCCAATACCTGGCTCGCGCGGAACGGGAGTCGAATGCAGAGTCGGATTTTTCGCAAAAAGAAAGCAGCCACTTCAATCTCCACTTCGAAGGGAAAGATACGTCAGAAAGTTTTCGCCGCGATTTGCTGGCCACGCTTGACGCGGAGTTTGACCAGCTGGCGGGCGACCTGGGGTATTCTCCGCATAACACCATCGCGGTCACGCTCTATACCCAGCAGACATTCTTTGATGTGACCCGAGCCCCATCCTGGAGCGGTGCGCTCAATGACGGCAAGTTGCGCATCCCGATCAGCGGCGTATCCAGCGTTACGTCCGATCTGGCGCGCGTTCTCAAGCACGAACTGACACACTCTTTTGTCGCGCAGATGTCGAGCAATCACTGCCCAACCTGGTTGAACGAGGGCATCGCACAGATGGAAGAGGGTAAATCATCTTCAACCAATGGACGCCAACTGGAGCAGTTGTTCGCTTCCGGCAACGAGATTCCCTTCAATATGCTTGAAGGCAGCTTCATGAGCTTTTCGGCTCCGGAAGCTAGCGTCGCTTATGCCGAATCGTTGGCTGCTGCGGAATACATCCGCGACGCTTACGGCATGAGTGAGATTGCGCGCATCCTCGACCGGCTGTCGCAGGGCAGTTCGACGGAAGCGGCGTTGCGCGCGACCATCCATTCGGACTACCGCCAACTGCACGACGAGATGACGCGGTCACTCAAAGAAAAGTACGGAGAGTAGGCGCAGGCGGGAACCTCGGCGACCGAAAGCATTCCGGCAGCCTCAATCCATCGGCAGGCTCGATCCAATCAATGATTCGTATCGATCGGCGATGCGCGGAATTTTCTCGTTCGATTGACTAGTCAGATGGCTAGTCACAAATCCGGCAATGCCAACCCTCGTGTAGAATAGCCGTTTGTATATGGACCTGTCTGCCATTCAGCAAGCGCTACGCGAGCGCAACATTGACGCCTGGCTTTTCTACGATCATCACCATCGCGATCCGATCGCTTACCGCGTTCTTGGGCTGCCGGATGGGCTCATGGTTACGCGGCGCTGGTACTACCTGATTCCGGCTAAAGGCGAGCCGGTCAAGCTAGTACACAAGATCGAAGCGGGACATCTGGACACACTGCCGGGAACCAAAAAACAGTACGCGGGATGGCAGGAACTATTCGACGGGCTGAAGCAGATGCTGGCGGCGCATCGCAACGTGGCGATGCAGTATTCGGCAAACAACACGGTCTTTACCATTTCGATGGTAGACGCGGGAACAGCGGATATGATCCGCGGGCTGGGAAAGAACATTGTCAGCGCGGCCGACTTGATCGCGCAGTTTGAGGCAACGTTGAGCGACGAGCAGATCCAGTCGCATTTCGCGGCCGGCAAGATCATTGACGATGTCACGGCTGAGGCTTTTAAGGAGATCGGACGGCGCGTGAGAAACGGTGGGACCCACGAGCACGAGATCCAGAATTTCTTTAAGGAAGCATTTGCCCGCGAAAACCTGACAACCAACGACCCTCCAATTGTGGCGGTGAACGCCAATAGCGGCAATCCCCACTATGAGCCGAGCGCGAGCCGTCCGGTGCCGATTCGCGAAGGCGACTTTGTTTTGCTCGATGTGTGGGCAAAGAAAAATACGCCAGGCGCGGTTTATTACGACATCACCTGGGTGGGAGTTGTGGGCAAGGGTCCCACGGAGCGGCAGCGCGAGATTTTCAAGATTGTGAGCGAAGCGCGCGATCTCGGCGTGAAGACCGTGCAGGACGCGGTTTCTGGGGGGAAGTGCCTCGCCGGATGGGAAGTGGACCATGCGGTGCGGGGACACATCCAGCAGGCGAAGTACGGAGAGAATTTCATCCACCGCACCGGACATTCGATTGCCACCGAAGTACATTCGAACGGCGCGAACATGGACGACCTGGAAATTCATGACGAGCGGCGCATTCTGCCCAATTCCCTGTTCTCGATCGAGCCCGGGATTTATTTGCCCGAGTTCGGCGTGCGGCTTGAAGTTGATGTGCTTGTGCGGCCGGGCAGCGCCGAGGTAACTGGTAAAATTCAACGAGAGATCGTGACCATCTGAATGGCCAAGCCGACAACAGAAAAAGGTAAGAGCACGGTCATGAAGCCCGAGCCGGAGTATCCGCTGACGACGATGGCCGTGGTGGCTCCGATTGTGGGCTGGTTGATTCCAGGCGGCGGCCACATCCTGCTGAAGCGCTATGGGCGCGGCATTCTGCTGTTGATTTCCGTGGTGGCGATGTTCCTGATCGGATTGGGAATGCAGGGACGTATTTACCAGCCGAATGGCGGAGATATTCTCGACATCCTGGGATTTGTGGGCGACGTGGGCGCGGGTGCGCTCTATTTTCTGGCGCGCATCATGGATTGGGGCAACGTGATGGCCGCAAATGCCGCGGCCGATTACGGCAAGACATTTCTGATTGTGGCCGGGCTGTTGAATTACATTGCTGCCGCCGATGCGCATCACATTGCCCTGGGGAAGAAACCGTGACCTTGAATCTCTCCCATTTCACGGCCGCGGTCGTGTTCGCGGTTTTCGCTTCGATTGTTTTCGGCATCACGCAGCGGAACTCGACGATGGAGCAGGTGAAATACGGGCTCTACTGCTTCGCCTTATTTGTCGGTGGAGTTTTTGTGGCCGGATGGGTGATGGCGCTGATAAGAAGGTAGTGAATTCATCTATTGGACGCCATCGCGAACCTCAATCCTCGAACAGCCCGGAAATATTAGACATCCCGCGCGGTTCGGTTTCCGCTTCACGATGCAAAGCTGAAATATTTATTCCGGCGGGTCGCCTTGCAGTCCGTCTCCTGCGGCTAGTGGAAGGTGAGCGGCTCCGTGGAGCAGGCTGCGCTCTTCGGGTGAGAACGAGTTTCTGAAAATATCGGAGTCGATGAGGTTGTCGCGCTGGACGGGCGACAAATGCCGCATGTCGCGGATGGCCCGATTGACAGCCTGACGACGGGCAGGCGGCAATTGTTTGAACTGTTCAAAGACCTGGCGGGCCCGCTGCTTCTGGTCTTGCGTCAGGTGCTCCCAGGTTTCCATGCGGTTGAGCACGCGCTCCTGCTGCTGCGGAGGCAGCGTGGAAAAATGATGCAGGCGGTCAAGCAGGCGGGCCTGCTGTTGTGGCGACAGCCGTCGAAACTGGGGATCGTTCTCTAGCGCGCGCCGCTGCTGGGCAGGCGGCAGATCCTTGTAGCGGCGGAGCCAGTTTCCGGCGTGGCCGGGGCGGTTCTGCGGCGGACGCCCTTCATTGTTGCCATCACCATTATTGCCATTACTGGGGCGCTCGGGACCAGTTTGGGAACCAAATTTGTGCCACTGGCCATCGGGCTGGGATTGCGCGAACGACTGGGCGGGCGATAGGACATAGGTTAGAACGACGAACAGCGTGAGCAGCCCGAACGGCGCCTGATGGCGCGCACGTGTTCTCCAAACCGACAATCCCCAGGCCTGCATTCCTTGGTCTCCCACCCCTGGCGCCACTTGCCTCTTCAGCGCCTTTGCCGCATCTTGGCTGCCAAGAAGCGGCTAGCCGTGTCTCTCTGAAAATCCGATCACGGATTCGCGGTCACGTCGTCCTGCACCTGCAACTCGTCGAGCATATCGAAATCGGCGTACAACTCATCGTTGCGGTCGAGCGCCTGCAGATCGCCGACGGCGGTTCCCGGTTCAACCGGCAGACCGAGGGCTGGGGGTTTTGTGGCGATGGACGCGGGCTCCGAAAGATAGGACTGGCTGCCGACGCCAATCGTCAGCGCTCCCGCGAACAACACGGCAGCAAGCGACATGGCCCATGTGGGACGTCGCAGCCAACCGAACCACGTTTGCGGACGCGCCATTTCCGCGCGCACACGGGCGTTCAATCGCGTGTCAAAATACGGAGACGGCTCGGGCGCCTGCCACTCATCGAGCAGCGCCATGGTTTTCTGCAAGTCGCGCAAGTGCGCGGCACAGTCGTTACAGGATGCGATATGTCGATTGACCTCCGGCTGCGTTGTTTCAGCGTCCATGCCAGCGGCCAGGTCCGGCAACAGTTCGCGAATTTCATGGCAATTCATGCTGCTTCCCTCTACTTCCCCGAAACAAATGGTTTCAACTGCTCGCGCAATGTTTCGTAGGCGCGAAACAGCAACGACTTAGTGGCGGATTCACTCAGCTTCAGCACGCCGGCAATCTGGCGATAATCCATCTGCTGATACTTATGCATGATGACAGCTACGCGCTGACGCTCGGGCAGCGCATTGACGACGTTACGGATTGCGGCCAGACGCTCCCGCTTCATGATCTGCTCTTCGGCGGTGAGCGACTCGTCGGCCAGATCGGGTGTTGTTCCCGTCTCCTGGTCCGGCTCATCCAGGCGGACAGTATTCTCGGGACGCTCGTGGCGATTATCGCGCGCGTGATTGACGGCAAGGTTAGTCGCGATGCGATACAGCCAGGTCGTGAACTTCGCGCTCGCTTCGTAACTCGTGCGCGAGCGGTACACGCGCAGAAACACTTCCTGCGCCAACTCTTCGGCGGTCGAAGGGTTGTGACACAACCGGTACATAAAACCAACCATCGGCCGGCGATATTTCTGGACCAGATACGAGAAAGCAGATTCGTCGCCGGTCTTGACCCGCAGCATCACCTCGGCATCGGAATCACCCTCCATCGATTTTGCCGTGGTTACCGACGGGGACGTGGCACCCGCGAAACCAAGCAGGCTGGGATTGCGTACTCCACCATTCAGAAGTCCGCGATCGAGCACTCCGCCGTCCATGGCAACGCTGCTCACATCTTTAGAAACCCCGTCCGGGCCAGAAAGTTGCGTATCTTTGGAAGCTCGGTCGCGCGAGGAAGTGCTTTTTTGTGAATCAGTTACGGACGGCGTGTCGGGCGTGTCGGATGCGGCCATGAATGGGCTGTCAAGGGCGATAACTAGAGGCTATCGGGCGCGACGACAGCGGTCAAGAGGCTGACTGGATGCCCGCGAAACCGGCCCGAAACCAGAACCGCTCCGGCAAGCAACCTGTGGAAAACAGAGGAAAGCCTTGACAGACGGGCGTTTCGCAGGCAACCTTACAAGTATCTGTAGCAACCTATAGCAGCTTCTCTTGAAAAAGAGAAAGCTTCCGGGACCAGCACCTGCCGGCACCATTGGAGAACAACTTCAGGGTGAATCGTTGTAGAGAAAGTAATGTGGGAGGGAACAGTATGAGGCGAGTAGTCGTTTTTGCGCTATTGGCGCTAGCATTACCGTTGGCTGCATGGGCGGACGGCATTACCCTTACCAACCAGGACGGCACCGTTTCGATCTCAGGCATGACGGGAACCGGCGGACTGGGAACCATCGGAGTATCCACGATTACTTCCAAGGGGTCGGAACTGACTCAATGGAACGGCACGCAGGCCAAGCCGGGCGGAGCGCTTGGGAGCGTCAGCTTCTCTACCGGCGCTCTGCTGAGCGGTTCGATCTCCGGCGGCGGAACATTTGCGGCCGGTGGATCCTTTGACGTCACGGGCGTCGGCAAATGGGCTGAGTCATTAACTGGTAGTAAGGGACCGGTTGCCCTCTTCACAGGCAGCTTCACCGGCCCAATTACCTGGACGCTGGATAGCTCGACCAAGAATCAATCGGACTATACCCTCAGCGGTGCGATCTCGGGCACGCTGTGGAATGGCCGCGTGATCTCTGGATCGACGACCCAGAATATCGACATTCTCAGCCGGGGTCAGCTCAACCAGGGTGTCGGACACCTGACGGGCGGCACCACGGGCCTTTCGACTCCAGAACCAGCCACGCTGGGCCTGTTGGGAACGGGACTGCTGGGTATTGCGGGCATTTTCCGTCGCAAGCGCAAGTCATAATTTGATTCGAGTTAGCCTTGTCATCAGGCGCACGGCTGCCGCAGTCCTCCGGCAGCCTGGCGCGTGAGGATGGTTGTGTATAATGATGAACTTACCGCAGACAGTGGGCGCTTAACTCAGCGGTAGAGTGCCATCCTCACACGGTGGAAGTCGTAGGTTCAAATCCTACAGCGCCCACCATCTTCCCTTGAATTCCGCGAAGACCTGATCATGATCCCGTGATCCGCGGCTGAAGCGATCCTGTTTTCCCCTCATCATCGACGTGTGTTACCGAAGAGTGTTCCTGAAGTAACTGGCATTTTTTGGTATTTCTTGCACGAAACGCACGATTCTTCCTACGCTTATCAAGGCCTGTGTTCGCAAACTCCATTTTGAGCAAAGACTTACAGCTTTGGTACTCGTGCTGCTCTGATTCTCTGCTGAGAACGCAAAGCAGCCGCTGAAGGACTTTCAAACATCCAACCAGAATGCGCGCCTTGGCCAAATCGTCGAGCGTTTGGGTGAATACGGGCGGCTGGCGCCTGTGCGCTGTCTTGCTGGTTTGCCTGGGCGCCGCCCGGCACGCGCGCGCGGCTGCGACCCTGCTGCTCGAAGAACCGTACAGCTACGATGGCGCTTTGGCGGGGACCGGCCACGTGGCCGTGTATTTGAGCAACGTCTGTTCTTCGACTCCGGTCATTCTGCGTCCGTGTGCCGACGGTGAAACCGGCGTGGTGCTGAGCCGGTATGACGGGATCGCAGGATACGACTGGATTGCGATTCCGCTGATTCCGTATCTGTATGCCGTGGAAAAGCCGGAGGACGTGCCGCTTTTCGCCGACACAAAGCTCGTTTCTTTTCTTCGTGACCAATATCGTCGCGACTACCTGGAGGCCCTCGCTCCCGACCGCGCCGATGGCGGAACTCCTGCGGGAAACTGGTATGAAATGGTGGGGTCGTCTTATGACCGGACCATTTACGGGTTCGAGATCGAGACCACTCCGGAACAAGACGCCCGGCTGATCAGTAAACTCAACAGTGGGCCCAACATCCAACGCTACAATTTCGTGAAAAGAAATTGCGCGGATTTTGTGCGCGAGGTGATTAATTTTTATTATCCGCGCGCGCTGCATCGCAGCATCATCGGCGACCTTGGAGTTACTACTCCCAAGCAGATCGCAAAAATGATGGTGCGATACGATCATCATCATCCGGAACTGGAAGGCGCGGACTTTCTGCTGCCGCAGATACCGGGCACGCTGCGGCGGAGCAAGCCGATCCATGGAGTGCTGGAGTCGGTGATGGCATCCAAGAAATACATGCTGCCGATTGTCGTGCTGCATCCTTACATCGGCGGCGGGCTGCTCGTGGAGTATTTTGGCCATCGGCGTTTTGATCCGTCGCACAACGCGTTGATCATGGCTTCCGATAGCCAGCTGAGTGCGCCGATGAGCCGCGACCAGCGTCAGACGTTCCAGAACCGGATGGAAGAGATGAGTCACGACGCGTTGTTGGATGCGCCTAAGCTGGACGCAACGAAACTGGATGCATCGAAGTTGGATCCGTCCAAGAAAAATGTAGCGAAGTCCGATGCCGCCAATGAACGCAAAGGGAAAGACGTGAAGGCTTGGGATCGCGTGCAAGCCGGCGCACAGCTTGGACTCGACGCTTCGGGAGAACCGCTTCTGCGAGTGCATTCGGGCGACGACTCGGCACTGGTCGGGCTTACGCGAACCAACATTCAAAGTGCGTCCGAATCGCCAGAATTGGCAGCCCGGCTAATGGAGGCGCGGCTTCGTCAGGAATTGTGGACCTCTTCATACCACAAGATCTCGCCTAAAGATGTGGAGAGAGATCTGACGCTGTTCCGGCAGTTGATTGCGCAGTCCGCCAAGGCATCTGCCAACGCCCCTGCTTCAGCGACGGCTGGGTTGCAATAGGACTTCGCGTCTCCGATTTTTCCAGCTTTATCGTATTGCGTCGATTTTCCGTCGGAAAAATGCCTCCGAGTTGCGTACCTATTCCTCAGCGCGTCTGCTCCGGCAATCGCGAACGAATCAGAGATGCCACCTGGCTCCAAACTTTGGGGTCGCATTCGATCTCGGTGTGAAATTTCATGAAGACGCGGTCGTACCACGGGTATTGCCGGCACTCGATCGGATTGGTTTTGTAGTCGAAGCGAAAATTTCCCAGGATCTGCGTGCGCGCGGGATCGGCCGCCACGATTTGCGGTTCGCCGTGCACGAAGCCATTCGGCTGATAAAAATTTGCGGCCGCTGCTACATTGGCGGGAATGACCTTATCGTTCTCGAACGACTTGCCGACGCTATCGACCTGAATGGTGAGCAGCACCGGAATCCCATCTCCTCCCAGTTCTCGCGCCAGCGTGATCGCTTCCGAAGCTCCCCAGCTATGTCCGTAGAGGATGATGCGGGCATTCTGCTTTTCTTCTGACGATAATCGGCCGTCGTGGTTGGTATCGAGGAGGCGGAAGATTTCCGTGCGGGCATCTTCGCGATGGTGGTTCTCAAAAATCTCAGTTTGCACTCCCACCGGATAGTCGTGGCGGAGATGCTCTGCGACCTGCACCGCGCTATGGACGGTGGCATCGCGGCGGACAAATCCACCCACGAAGCCGATGACGATGACGGGCGGTGTTGTGACCACGGCGGATGCAGTAGCAGTCAGCGCTGAGCTCGCCGGACCGATGGCGGCGAAGAGGCAGGAAATCAACGAAACGGTGCGGATTAGGGCGAGAATATTGGCACTCACGACTTAGTTCATCATACCAATACAGGACGGCAGGTCGGCAGCTGTGAATCCTCCCGCGTCGGCCCGCTCTGAGATGCTAATATCTGCGACATGACCGCGCGCGGCAGAGTGCCCAAAAAAGTGAAGAACAAAGTAGGTAAAAAAGTAAAGAAAGTCACGCCCGCTTCGGCGAAGGCGCTCCGCGGGCGCAAGGGCAAATCGCGCGACTCTGCAGAACTCGTCATTATCACCGGCATGAGCGGGTCGGGGAAGGCTTCGGCGCTGAAGGCCTTTGAGGACCTCGGCTATTACTGCGTGGACAATCTTCCGGTGGAGCTGATTCCGCGATTTGCGGAACTGGCGCTGCAATCGGCAGAAATTCCGCGTACCGCGCTCGTCGTGGATGTGCGCGAAGGATCGCAACTGGAGAAACTGCCATCGATTCTGAAGTCGGTGAAGCGGATGATCCCGACGCGGGTGATTTATCTCGAAGCCACCGATTCGGCGCTGCTGCGACGCTTCAGCGAAACGCGGCGGCCGCATCCTCTAGGTACCGGCACCACGGTCCGAGCCTCGCTTGGAGCCGAGCGCCGGCATTTGCGGTCGATGCGCAAGCTGGCTGACCTGGTGATCGACACCTCCAAGTTCAACGTCCACGAATTGCGATCGCATTTGACCGATGGCTTTCGGCAGCACTCCAGCGGCCAGCAAACGATTCTGGTTTCGTGCGTGAGTTTTGGATATAAGCAGGGACTGCCGGACGACGCCGACCTTGTATTCGATGTCCGCTTTTTGCCCAATCCGCATTTTGTGCCGGAGTTTCGCGCGCTGACCGGACGGCATCCGCGAGTTGCAAAATATATCCGATCGTTTCCGCAGACGCAGGAGTTCATCAACCGCATCTCTGAAATGCTGGTGTACCTTCTTCCGCACTACATTCGTGAAGGCAAGAGTTACTTGACGATCGGCTTCGGATGCACGGGCGGGCAGCACCGCTCGGTGATGATCGCAGAAGACGTCAGCAAGCGGTTGCGGAAGGCGGGATACAAGGTGAAGGTCGTGCATCGCGACAGTCCGAAATAGGGAATTCAGAGCACGCTCGCAAACCTTGCTTCACGGAATCGCATGTAGAATTGATCCTTACACGCATGGCAACCCCTGCAGTGGCGGACGCGAAGAGCTCGGCAACACCGGCAAAGCCTCGCCCTATCGCTCGCCTGCTGCACTACGTACTGCCTTACTGGGTGCCCTTTCTGGTCTCGGTTTTGCTGATGGCGTTGGTGGGGTTGCTGGATGCGTTTCGCGTCCTGCTGATTGGTCCGATTTTTGACAGCGTGCTCAACCCGGGCTCTCAGAACCGGAGCTTGCGTCTGTTCACGCTGCCGTGGACCGATCGCGTCATCAGCCTGCAGCAGTTTATTCCATCGCACTTTCAGAATCCCTGGTCGGCCGTAGCCTTTGCTCTGGTCGCGGCCACGTTGTTGAAGGGGCTTTTCGACTACGTTGGGACTTATCTCGTAAACTATGCCGGCTATGGCATGATCACAGACCTGCGCGACGACTTGTACGACGGCTACCTGCGCAGTTCGGCGTCATTCTTTTCCAGGCATACGACGGGCACGCTGCTCTCGACCATCATCAATGACATTGAGCGCGTGCAGTATGCGATGTCGAGCGTGCTGGCGGAATTCCTGCAGCAATTTTTTACTTTTCTGTTTACCGCCGCTCTGGTCGTGCTGTTGGGAAAATGGCGGGCATGGGTGCTGTTGCTGTTTGTCCCGGTTATTTTGTATTCGTCGAGAAAGATCGGACGGCAGGTACGCAACACGACCCGCGGCGGCCAAGACAAGCTGGCGGAAATCCAGAACATTTTGCACGAAACTATTACCGGCAACCGCATCGTTAAGGCGTTCGCCATGGAGAAGTGGGAGATGGAGCGCTTCCGGGCCGCGGCGCGACGCTTGTTCCGCGCCAATCTTCGGCTGGTGGCGGCTTTTGCCATCAGTTCTCCGTTGATGGATATTTTCGGAGCGGTCGCGATTGCCCTGCTCTTGCTGATGGGCCGCGACGCGATCAATCACCACGTCTTTACTACCGGAATATTTCTCTCCTTTATCGTGGCCGTGTTCAAGCTCTACGAACCGGTGCGAAAATTCGCCATCTTCAATAACAACTTTCAGCAGGCGGTCGGCGCTTCATCAGAGATTTTCCGTTTCATGGATATCGACGACGAAGTTCGGGAAAAGCCGGGAGCGAAGCGGCTGACGAAATTCTCCCAGGCGATCCGGTTTGACGACGTATCTTTTTCGTACCACGGTGACGATGATGCTCGCGAGGTGCTGCATAGCATCGACTTGGAAGTGAAAGCTGGCGAAGTGCTGGCCGTCGTGGGATCAAGCGGCGCCGGCAAGAGCACACTGGTGCATCTGATTCCACGCTTCTTTGACGTCAGCGGCGGCCGCATTCTGATTGATGACAGCGATGTACGCGACGTAACGCTGGAATCGTTGCGCTCGCAGATCGGAATCGTCACCCAAGACACAGTGCTCTTCAACGACACCGTGAGAAACAATATTGCCTACGGACAGCCCCATGTATCTGAGAAAAAGGTGGAAGAAGCGGCGCGGGCAGCGCGGGCGGATGAATTTATCCGCAGGCTTCCGGAAGGCTACAACACCATGATCGGCGAGCGCGGACTGCGGCTTTCAGGCGGAGAGCGGCAGCGCATCGCCATTGCGCGTGCCATCCTGAAAAATGCCCCGATTCTGATTCTGGACGAAGCGACATCGGCGCTCGACAGCGAATCGGAATCGCTGGTGCAGTCGGCACTGCAAAATCTGATGACTGGGCGTACTGTGTTTGTAATCGCTCACCGGCTTTCAACGGTGCGGCGCGCGGACCGGATCGTCGTACTCGAGAACGGCACCATCGGCGACATTGGCGCGCACGAAGAGTTGATGCAAAGATTGGGCACATACCGCCGGCTGTACGAGTTGCAGTTCGCAACGGCGGACGTACAGAAAATCGGTGGTTAGTGGCTGGTCATAGCCATTTGTAAGGGGTGGTTGGACCGTTAAGAACGAACCATCTCATCATCATAGGTCTCAATAGGTCTCAAATATGCTGCTTCGTTCCATGACCGGATTCGCGCAAGTGAAAGGGCAGATCAACGCGCACCTGACGTTTGCCCTGTCGCTGAAATCGGTAAACCATCGTTTTCTGGATCTGCACTTCCGCCTACCTTCTGATACCGACTCGCTGGAGATGAAACTGCGACGGACACTGAAAGAGAAAATGGCTCGCGGCCACGTGGAAGTGATCCTGAATCTGGATCGATCGGGCACGAACGGAATCGCGCTCAACCGGCAGTTGATTGCAGGCTACGTGCAGGCGTTTCGCGCTGCGGCCGAAGAGTTTGGAGTCGAAGGAGAACCCGATCTGAACGTGGTGTTGAGGATGCCGGGCGCAATGGATGCAGGCGCGGAAAAGTCGGGAGACGAACTGGAAACCGTGGTGATGGCGCAAGTCGAGGAGGCAATCTCGCGGCTTAATGAGATGCGCGAAGAAGAAGGCCGCAGCATCAGCACCGAGTTGCGCGCTCGCATGGCGAACCTGGCAAAAGCGGCGGCGGGAGTGGAAGTACATCGCAGCACGATTCTGCGAAGTTATTCGGAGCGGCTGCAGGCGCGCATGCAGGAATTACTGGGCGCGCAGGTGGATAAAGAACGAGTGCTGCAAGAAGTCGCCGTGCTGGTCGATCGCAGCGACATTCAGGAAGAACTGGTCCGGCTGAATGCGCATGTGAAGCATTTTCTCGATTTGCTCGAGCGCGGCGGCGAAGTGGGCAAGAAAATGGACTTTCTGCTGCAGGAAATGAATCGCGAGGCCAACACGCTGCTTTCGAAGACCTCGGGGCTGGCCGGCGAGGCTTTGAAGATCACGGAGATGGGACTGCTGATGAAATCGGAAATCGAAAAAGCGCGCGAGCAGGTGCAGAACCTGGAATGAGTCAACCGGCATGAGCATCGTTTACATTATTTCGGCACCGTCCGGGTCGGGGAAATCCACGCTGGTGAACGAATTGTTCAAGATGGTGGATCATCTGGATTTTTCGATCTCCTACACGACGCGGCCTCCACGCGGAAGTGAACAGAATGGCAAGGAATATTTTTTCGTTACCCGCGAGGAATTTGAGACCATGATCGCCGCCGATGAGTTTTTGGAGCATGCGATTGTGTTCGGAAACTATTACGGCACAGCGCGAAGGTTTCTGCGTGAAGCGGAAAACCGAAGTAACGACCTGCTGCTGGACATCGATGTCCAGGGAGCGAGTAAAATCAAGGAGAAGATTCCGGAAGCCGTGAGCATCTTCGTTCTTCCTCCTGATCGAGAGAAGCTGGAATGGAGACTCCGCAAACGGGGTCTGGACTCGGAGACGGTAATCCTCCGCCGGCTGGATACAGCACGGCGTGAGATTGAGAATTACTCGAAATACGACTACATTTTAGTGAACAACCTGCTGGAACAGTCCGCCGACCAGCTCAAAGATATCGTGCTGGCGGAGCGGCTGAAGAAAAAGTGCGGGGAACTTTCTGAAGAAGAAAAGAAGCTGATGGAGATTGCACAGGCTTGCCGGCTGGAACAAGCGCGCGAGCGGGTGCAGCCGATTCTGGATTCGTTCCACGCGCAGTGTAAATAACGCAGCGTAATTGAAATGTGCAGTTTTGGGGGAGAGAGAATGAAACTGGTGGAAGGGTTCGACAGCAACTATCGCTACATTCTGGTCGCGGCTCGGCGGGCACGGCAACTACAGGGCGGCGCGCCGCCAGTGATCGACACCGGGTCGCGCAAACCCTGCCGCATCGCGCAGGATGAAATCAAAGCCGGCAAGGTGAAATGGCTGATTCCGGAGATTCCGAAATTGCCCATTGAAGCAGCCAGCGAGAATCTCAACAAGGTGTTTGCGGAAGACGCGTAGACAACCGTCTGCCGTGGAGGCGGGGCTTGCTTCGTCTTCGCCGCCCATGCCGGATGGCATCTGTCGTTGCATCTCTCGGCGGGCGGCGGCATCAATTTAGCAGCGGGACTCGATCTTCGCCCCCGGAGGCTCGAGTCGTGGCCGCTTGCTTTCTCCTATGAAAATTGCGCTTGGCGTGTGCGGTGGAATTGCGGCTTATAAGGCGGCAGAGATCGTGCGCCTGCTGCAAGACCGCGGCATTCGCGTGCAGGTCGTGATGACCGCTGCTGCCCAGGAGTTCGTCCGTCCGCTGACATTCGCCGCGCTTTCCGGCGAAAAAGTGATTACCGGCATGTTCGCCGATCAGCCGGGAGCCGAACCCGCAAATGTCGAGTCGGCGATCGAGCATATTGCGATTGCGCAGACCATCGACGCGCTTGTCGTAGTCCCGGCGACGGCCGATGTGCTGGCGCGCTTCGCGCAGGGAATCGCCAACGACTTTCTGACCACTCTTTATCTCGCCACGACCGCTCCGGTTGTGATTGCTCCGGCAATGAATGTCAACATGTGGAACCATGCCGCGACGCAAGCGAATTTAGAAATCCTGCGCAAACGCGGTGTTCGCATGGTTGAACCGGGCGAGGGTTACCTGGCCTGCGGGATGACGGGCGCCGGGCGGCTGGCCGAGAATGAAGCGATCGTAGCGGCGGTGATGGAAGCGCTCGGCGCTGCGCAGGACCTGGCAGGCGAAACTGTTCTGGTGACGGCGGGGCCGACGCGGGAGAAGATCGATCCAGTGCGGTATTTGACCAACCGGTCGAGCGGGCGCATGGGATATGCCATTGCGGAGGCGGCGCTGCGCCGCGGAGCGCGCGTGTTGCTGGTGAGTGGGCCCACCGCGATTGCCGCTCCGGCTGCGGCTGAGCTGACGGCGGTAGAGACTGCCGAAGAAATGTCGTCTGCGGTTTTCAAGCTGCTGCCCGAAAGTACCGTGGTCATCAAGACGGCGGCGGTCGCGGACTTCCGGCCGAAAGCAGCGGCGGAACAGAAGATCAAACGCAAAGGCGAAATGTCGCTCGAACTGGAACCGACGGCGGACATTCTGGCGGAGATAGCTCGCCGGAAAACTTCCCAGATCGTTGTTGGATTTGCCGCCGAGACCGAGAACGTGCTGGAAAATGCCCGCAAGAAACTTGCCGCGAAGTCGCTGGACGCGATCGTCGTCAACGACGTCTCGCGCGAGGGCATCGGTTTCGATTCCGACCGCAATGCGGTGACGATTATTTCGCACAGCGAAGTGCTTGAAGTTCCCGAGACCTCGAAATGGGAAGTCGCGCACCGTGTGCTCGACCAGGTGGTCAAGTTGCGGAAGCGCAGCAGCGTTCGCGCGCTCTGAGTTGTCCTCCTGCTTTTCGCAGTTTTTTCTCGAAACTTTCCTTGAAGCTTTCCCCGGTTCTTCTCTCAGAACTCCGCGCACCCGCGCCACGCGTTTGCTATCCTTAGAAGCCAATGCCCCACACTCTTGATCCTGAACTTCGCCGCGCCCTCACGGCGCGCATTCGTTTCTACAACGAAATGGGAATCTA
>Ga0210385_10000866_pt1 | contig 19487 bp, 20 predicted proteins | sample IncBWH26OmetaG_FD_160107 | JGI IMG/M metagenome (GOLD analysis project Ga0210385, IMG submission 160107) | Forest soil microbial communities from Barre Woods Harvard Forest LTER site, Petersham, Massachusetts, United States - Inc-BW-H-26-O ...
GAAACATGTCGATAGGATGAAGAGTCTATGAAGAAAAGCCGACGAGGAGCCGCTCTTTCGCGGTTGCCGACGGGTTGCTCACGTATCCTCGTATTTCGTCTGCCCCATTCGTCCGCCCTATGAACCGAGAGACTCCAGGGGGTCCATCTTGAAGGCTATAGCCGACCTCCCCGGCTTGAGAGAGCAGTCACTTGCATGGGACGATCGGAGCCCCAGGCTCCCGCACATTAGCCGGCTGGCGCTGGCCGGCCCCGAGACGTCGTTCAGCCAACAGGATGTGCTCGGCCTGCTGGGCCTCTCGGGCGACGAGTTCGCGCAGCGCATCTTCAGCCGCTGCGGCGTGCAGCGGCGCAGCTTGACGCTGACCGACGAGTTTCTCGCGACCACCGTCCAGGGCCGCACACCAGCGATCGAGGAGCATCTGCTCGGCTATGCGGTGCGGGCGATCGACGAGCTCGAAGTCGACCCGCTGGAGATCGGCGTGGTCGTGAGCGCGACGCTCTACTCGCTTGGCGGCCCCACGATCGCCCACCGGCTCGTGGACCATTACGAGATGGACCCGTCCACCGACAAGTACCACATCGTCGGTGTCGGCTGTGCCAGCGCTGTGCCGCTCATACGGCTCGCCTCCCAGACTCTGCGCGAAGCTCCCGGCAAGAAGGCGCTTGTCGTCGCGGCCGAGAGCATGACTGGCATCCTCATGGGGGCGGCCGAGGACGACGCGCGCAGCAAGACGGTCGGCTCGTCGATTTTCGGCGATGGTTGTGCCGCGGCGTTGATCGAGTTCGACGAGGAACCCACCCAAGCCGCCGGCCCGGTGGTGCTCGCGTCCAAGGTCCACCAGGTAGCGGGCACGCTTGGAGCGGTACGGATGCAACTCACACCTGAGGACAGCTATCTGCACTTGATCCGTGAGCTCCCGGACGTTGCCAGCGAAGGGTTGCTCGAGTTGGTCGACGATTTCCTCAGCACGAATGGCCTGGAGCAGGAGGCGATCGACCACTGGCTCGTGCATCCGGGCGGACGGCGCATCATCGAGAGCGTGCAGGAAGCACTCGAGCTCTCGCACGAGGATGTCGCGGCGAGCTACGACGTGCTCGCCGAGCACGGCAACATGGGCACGCCGTCGATTTTCTACGTGATGCAGCGTGCAGTGGAACTGCGCAAACCGCGGTCAGGCGATCTGGGCTTGATGGTCACCGTCGGCCCTGGGGTCACCGTCGGCTTGATGCTTATGCGCTGGTGAGCACCGCGTCGTTGTCGTAAAGCTTGATGATGGTGACCGCGCCCTCGGGGGCTGCGGCGAGGCACAGTCCGCAGAGCACGCACTCGTCGAGGTTCTTCTCGACAATGCTCACACCGCTCTCTGTCTTGGCGAAGATGTCTACAGGGCAGGCGTCGCTGAGCTTGACCGCGAGGGCGGAGTCGGCAGCTGCCTGGTCATCGACCTCGACGGCGATGAAGGTCCCATCGGCTCTCATGCTGGGCTCCTCTCGGAGATCTTGGACTGAATCAGTCCGGGTATGTCCTCAATGCGCTCGGCCACGGTGATATCGGCCTGTGCAAGGCGCGCGATCTTCTCGCTGGCAGTGTCCTCCTTGCCTTCGACGATCGTGCCGGCGTGGCCGAAGCTCATGCCGGGCATCTCGTCCATGAAGCGTCCCGCCATGAAGGCGACGATGGGCAGTCGCGATTTGTTATCGGTGACCCAGAGCGCGAGCTCGGCCTCCATGCGCCCACCCGGCTCGGTGTAGATCACGATGCCTTGTGTCTGCTCGTCGGCCTCGAACAGCGGCATCAGCTCTGCGTAGCTCGAGCCGATGATCGCGTCTCCGCCGATCGAGACGGCCGTTGACTGTCCGAGTCCCGCTGCGCTCAGGGTCGAGGACATCTCTGTGGTCATGCCTCCAGAGCGCGAGATCACGCCGATCGGGCCTGGTGTATAGGCCTGCGCGGCGTTACGGGCCGGGCCGCCGATACCACCCATCTTGATTACGTCGGGGACGATGATCCCGAGGCAGTTGGGGCCGATGATGCGCGCGCCGCGCAGTGTCGCCAGCTCGACCATCTGCGCCACGTCGCGGCGCGGGATGCGCTCGGTGACGATCACGATCAGCTTGATCCCATTCTCGATCGCCTCGAATACGGCGTCCTTGGTGAAGGCGGGGGGGACCGTCACGACCGAGCCGTAGATCGGTGCGCCGTGGTGGGCGACTGCCTGGGCGACCGTGTCGAACACGGGCACCCCGTGCACGTCGCGGCCGAGGCGCCCGGGAGTTACGCCGCCGACGACCTTCGCGCCGGTGCCGTAGTCGAGACACTCTCTCGTCAGGTTGACCGCCTCGCGGCCGGTGATGCCCTGGACGATGAACGTCGTATCGGAGTCGATAAGGATGCTCATGCGGCAACTCCTTGGATCTTCTCGACCGCTCTGCGCGCGGCCTCGTTGAGCGAGACAGAGCGGTCGGCGTAATCCACGCCGTACTTCTCGAGGATCTTGAAGCCCTCCTCCTCCCAGGCGCCAGGGATCCGGAAGATCGCGATCTTCTCGGACGGGTCCATGTTCAGCTCAAGGCATGCCTTGATAACGCCGCGCGCGACGATGTCCACGCGTGTGTTCGAGACGATCGACATCATCACCGCGATCTTGTCCACGCCAGGCTTCTGCAGCACGAGCTTGGCCAGTCCACAGGCCTTGGCGACCGAGGGGTTGCCGCCGATCTCGCAGTAGTTGGCCGGCTTGCCGCCGTGAGCGCGTACCGCGTCGAACAGCGTTAGCGAGCCGCCACCGGCGCCGATCACGAGGCCGAGGTTGCCATCGAACTCGGTCACATTGCCGGCCACGCCGCGGTGGTCGGTGGCATCGACTTCCTCGCCCGCTAGCTCGAACGGTGTGGCCTCACGGGCCTGGCGGGTCTCCTCGTCGCCAACGCCGAGGTCCTTGAGCAGCTTCTTGTGGCGACCGCGCGCCTCGTTCTCGATATCCATGTGCGCGTCTAGCGCCACGAACGAGCCGTCAGCCAGCTGTCCGAGTGGGTTGATCTCGGCAAGCGTCATGTCGTTGTCGACGAACAGCTTGGCCAAGCGCGTGACGATCGGGACGAGCTTGTTGAGGGCCGAGCCGGTGACGCCGGTGGAGGCGATCACCTCCTTGGCCTCGAAGTCGCCGAAGGGCAGGATGTTCGAGAAATGCCGGCGCCCAACCTTGTCTGGTTGCTCCTCGGCTACCTGCTCGATGTCGATGCCGCCCACGGGCGAGAAGATCATCACCGGCTGCTTGCGCGTGCCGTCCCACACGACGCCGGCGTAGTACTCCTGCGCAACTTCGGCCTTCGGGTCCACAAGCACTCCGCGCGGCATGTGGCCGTTGATCTCCAGGGCAAGGATGTCGCGCGCGTACTCCTCGGCCTGCTCGGGCGTGTCGGCAAACTTGACGCCACCGGCCTTCATACGCCCTCCGGTGAGCACCTGGGACTTGATGACTGTGGGACCGCCGATGCGCTCAGCGATCTGCCGCGCCTCGGCTGGGTCGGTTGTGAAGCCGTAGTCGGTTACCGGGATACCGGCGCGCTTGACTACCTCGCGCGCCTCAAACTCGAAAAATCTCATCGCGTCCTTGGTCGCTTGGGGACGGGGCGTCGGAACCCTATCGGGACGGCCGCCCGCGTGCGCTCGTGGCGACCGTCCCGTACACAGGACGCGAGGTGGCTACATGACCTCGATCGTCTCGTACACGTCCACCTTGCCGCCCGCGGCGATGATCGGGCAGTCGGTGACGAGGTCGGCCGCCGCGTCGAGGTTGTCGGCGGCGATGACCGAGTAGCCGGTCAGGCCGGACCCCGCCCCGCCGTTGCTGCCGGAAGCGCTCACCGACGTGGATGCGCCGACCGGGTTGCCGGGCGCGACGACCGCCGAGCCGAGCTTGCCAAACCACTGTCCCCAGGCCGCCATCGCCTGTTCGCGCTCGGCCTCTGTCGCTGCCATGCCGCCGCCGGTGTATGCCAGTAGGTAATTCGCCATCTTCTTGCTCCTTCTGTTGGTTTGTTGTGTGGGTCTTGTCTTCGCAACCGCATCGGGAGTGCCTAACCAGGCCCCCGAGCGGCATTGCGAGCGTCTGTCAGGACGTCTGTGCGGCGCGCTCGTTGAGATGCGTCTGAAATGCCTCCAGCACGCCTTCCCAGCCGTGCCCGTGCGAGTCGCGCGATTCCAAGGACTCAAAGCCGGTGTGTTCGAGTACCACGGTCGTTTGCTCTCCCTCGGCACGAAAGTCGACCGCCACGGTGCTGAGGTGGCCGAGCTCGCCGTCTTCTTGTTCCCACTGCCAGCTGTAGACGAGCCGAGTTGGGCGGCTCACCTCGCTGTACTCGCCTCCCGCGGTGTATTTTTTGCCGCTCTCGGGGTCTTCCATCGAGATGCGATAGCGCCCACCGACACGCAGATCGACCTCGGCGACGGGGGTGATCCATGCGGGATTCGCCTTCCACCAGCGTCGTAGCACCTCGGGATTGGTCCACGCGTCGAACACGTCCTCGGCGGGGGCGTCGTACGTGCGCTGCAGGCGCAGGCTGGTCTCGTTCGGCTTGGTTATCTCGGTCATCTCGGCTCCTTCGCTGGTTTGTTTTCTTGCTGTGGCGCTCCCTGCTGTGACTGTTGGTGCTCTCTCTGCTCGCGCAGGTACTGATCGACTGTGTCGAGCTTGCGCTCCCATAGTTCGCGCTGATTGGTCATCCACGCGTACGCCTCGTCCAGCGGCTGCTCACGCAGCCGCAGACGGTGCGTGCGCCCGTCGATCACGCGTGTGATGGCACCCGCCTCCTCCAGCAGCTTGAGGTGCTTGCTGATCGCCGGCTTGGAGACACCGAAGTCACCGGTTGCCTCGCCAACGGTCATCTCGCCGCTGGTCAGACGCTCGAGGATGCCCCTGCGTATGGGGTGCGAACAGGCGATGAAGGTACGGTCTAGCAGGGCATTGTTAGCCATATGGTTAACAATAGCAAGGTCGAGCCTGGCGACGGTGGGGGCTTCGTCTGTCGGCCCAGCCATTGCGAAGAATCGACGGCGATCAAATGTGGGCCGGAGGCACGATCCTCGGCAAGCCCGGTGTTACCCCCGTCACCGCACGATCCCCGATCGCGCAGCCCTAGCCGCCCAAGCACGGCAGGAAGCGCTAACCCACAGAGGGGCGAGTCAGTCGAGGTCGAACGCGGCCGGATCGCGTTGCTGAGAGCCGGCCCTACGCTCAGATCTTTTTGAGCACGCCTTTTTTCGACGGTTTGTGACCCTTGAGCTTCACGGTGCCAGTCGCGGTCTTGAATACCCCGCCGGAGAGGTAGCTTGCGCTGGCGGTGCTGCTCAGTTTGTAACCGCCGATCGCGAGCAGGCTCTTGCCATGGTTATTGAGTTTTATCGATAGCGTGTCGACGCCGAGGGCAAGTGAGTTGAACGAGGCGGTGCCGATCGTCTGAACCACGATCCTTGTTTTCTTTTTTTTGCCTTTACCCGTGGTCTTCTTGAACTTTGCAAGCAGCTCAAGATCGCCTGTGCACTTCACGCTCGAGCAATCGACGACGACCGAAAGATCGCCTTTGCCGTTGACCTGATCGGTCTGGCTGGGGATCGTGAGCGATGACACGGCGGGTGGTGGTGGTGGCGGCGGCGGCGGTGGTGGCAGCACGTGCGCGGGCAGTGCGTTGAGGTTGGCGACCTCCGTGCCCTGGTAGTCGTTGAACGTGAGCCAGCCCTGACCATCGGCGGCCACCGCGAGGCGGGGAATTTCCGAATAGCCAAAGCCGATCGTCGCGATATCGCGTTCGCCGGTGAAGCTTTCTCCCCCGTTGGTGGATTCCCACAGACGCATCACATATTCCCCTGCGCCGTCGATGACCGGCTGAGCCACATACAGTGCGCCCGTTTCGGGGTTCTCGTAGATATCGCCCGAGTTAAACAGCGTGCCCGCGCTCGTGGGGATCTTCGCGATCTGCACCGGTTTGCCGAAAGTGTGGGTCGTTTCGTTGAACTTGCGCACGTCGACCGCCGAGGGCTGCGATTCAAGCGATTCTCCTTCGGGGATGTCGGTCGAAAGCATGAACAGTCCCGCGGGCCCGCCGGCGAGTCGCGGCACGTACCCGTTGCTTACCTTGATCGGTCCTTCCCATCCACCTTCGTTGTCGTCGGCGATGCCTTTATTCGCGTAGTAGCGGTAGAAGAAGGTTTCCGGCGCCGGAGCGGAGAGGTTGTAGTAGGCCTCGATCTCGGGGTAGAACTGCTTTTTGGTGCCGGAGTCTTCGACGGTGTGGGTGGCGTAGCCGAGGGTCGAGCTGGCGACCCCGCCTGCCCCGGGGTGTTCGAAGGAGATGGCGGTTGTTCCTCCGGTGATGTTGTTGGCGGTGAATCCGAATCCGAGTCCTACATTGTTGCCGGCGATGCCAAAATAGTCATCTTCCGTGGAGAGGCTCGGGGGCGTATTCGGGTCCAGCAGCACGTCGCCGATGCCACCCTTGTCCAAGGTGTTTTGGGGGATCTTCTTCGCGACGGAGAATTTTTCGCCGCCGTCGGTTGAGGTCCAGATCAGCGTGTCTTCGTCTTTGTCGTAGCGCGGGCCGACGACGTACACCACCCCTGCGTGGGATCCGAGCACGGGGAACGGTTGGACGATTTCTTCGAAGGTGCCGGCTGGCAGTGGAAGAGCGATCGGGGCTGTACAGGTGCCGCCGCGCGGGATCTTGCAGAACACAACTTCCTGTTCGTCGGCCGGGTTGGTCTGAACCCAGGACGCATAGCCGGTTCCGCTCGCTTCGGTCACGATCGCGTTGGTGCTGGCTTTCGAACCGAGCGTGAACAGGTTGGTGGCCTGTGCGCTCGCCGGGATTAGCACAGCAAAGGACATACCCAGTAGTCCAGCCACGAGCCGGTAGGCAATCGCCCTCGGCACGATCCCGCTTAGGAGTGAGTTGCGAAACATGCCGTCCCCTTCTGTTGGTGGCCACGCCGACGCTGGGCGACGCTCAAGACGGGCCGGAGTCTAGCAGTGGTGTACCGGCGGAAAAGCGCCTATCTAGACGTATGTACGGGGTGTCCCCTGAGGCACGCTCTGGCGCCCAACGCTCCGGCGACTGTGCTCAGCTGGACGGGCTCTTGGTTGCTACGCCCCAGCCGGCACGAACCCGTAGGCCTCCGCCAACTCCGGGTCCTTGCGAGCCAGCATCTCGGCCAGTTTGACCATCACCTGGCACTGCTTCCAGGTGGCGTCGTCCTGCATCTTGCCGTCGATCATGTGCACGCCGCGGCCGTCGGGGATCGCCTCGATCACCTTCTTGGCGAAGATGACCTCCTCGGGGTCGGGTGAGAACACCTTCTTGGCGATCCCGATCTGTACGGGATGCAGCGACCACGCGCCCACGCAGCCGAGCAGGAACGCCGCGCGGAACTGCGTCTCGCAGCCGAGCTCGTCCTTGATGTCGCCGTAGGGGCCGTAGAAGGGGAGCGCGCCGACTGCCGTGCACGCGTCGACCATGCGCGCGATCGAGTAGTGCCACGGGTCCTGCTGGTAGCTGGGGCGCGGCAGCTCCGGGTTATCGGGGTCCGGGTCGGCAATCGTGCGATAGCCGGGGTGCCCGCCGCCCACGCGCGTGGTCTTCATGCGTCGCGAGGCCGCCAGGTCCGCGGGACCGAAGCTCATCCCCTGGATACGCGGGCTGGCCGCCGCGATCTCCTCCAGGTTGGCCACGCCCAGCGCCGTCTCGAGGATCGCATGCACGAGTATCGGCCTCTCGATGCCCGCCTTTGCCTCGAGCTGGGCAAGCAGCCGGTCCACATAGTGGATGTCCCAAGGCCCCTCGACCTTGGGGACCATGATCACCTCGATCCTGTCCCCGATCGCGCTCACGATTTCGGTCAGATCGTCGAGTACCCACGGCGACTCGAGCGAGTTGACGCGCGTCCACAGCGCCGTTTCGCCCATGTCCATCTCGCGACCAACCTTGATCAGCCCGGCGCGCGCTGCCTCCTTGCGGTCCACCGATACGGCGTCCTCCAAGTTGCCGAGCAGGATGTCCACTGTCGGTGCGATGGCGGGCACCTTTTCCACCATTTTCTCGTTCGAGAGGTCGAGGAAATGGATCATCCGCGACGGCTTGAAGGGGATCTCGCGCGCCGGCTCGGGCGCGCCGATCGCAAGGGGCTTGTCGAAGGCTCTGGGGTTGCGCAAGTCTGTTCTCCTGATTTGGTGGCCCGCCCGCCCGCTGGCCGCGGCGTCCGCTTTGATCGCTCTCGGTCATCTGAACGCTATCGCCTCGGCGCAGCGACGGCTGCTCAACGGTGCTCCGGGCAGCCGTCCGCCTACGCTGCTCAATAGAGTTCCCCTCGCTTCAACGCCCACCACGCACATCACAGGAGACACCCCCCACCCATGAGCGATACCCACCCCGTCGAGACCGAGCAGGCCGCGCGCGAGGCGTCCGGCGCCCACCCTTACGGCCGCTACCTGGAGGAGTTCGAGGTCGGCGCCACCTACAAGCACTGGCCCGCCAAGACCGTCACCGAGTCAGACGACCACCTCTTCTGTCTGATCACGATGAATCACCACCCCTTGCACCTGAACGACGTCTACGCCGCCAAATCGCAACAGAAACGTAACGTCGTCGTCGGCCCGCTGGTCTACTCGCTCGCGCTCGGCATGTCCGTCTCGGACGTCTCCGGCAAGGCGATCGCCAACCTCGCCACCGAAGAGCTCAAGCACCCCGCGCCCGTCTTCCACGGCGACACGCTCTTCTGCGAGTCCGAGGTGCTGGAGAAGCGCGAGTCCCAGTCAAAGCCCGATCGTGGCACCGTCAAGGTGCATACGCGCGTCTACAACCAAGATGGAGTGCTCGTGGCCGAGTTCAAGCGGCTTGTCTTGGTCCCCCGTCGTGAGCCCGGCGGCTCGGCTGCCGAGGGCAACGTCGAGTAGACGTAGCGAGCATCTGGCCGTTCTGCCCCGGGAGACGGCGAGCCGCGGCTGTCGGGGTCGGGACGGCCGCTCGGCGGGGCCTTGTTATCGGAGTGGGGGAGTTGTCGTCTCGGTAGTTCGCAAACCGCCATGCCCCCGCGCGCGCGGGGGGCACTGGGTTTTTGGACGAAACGTCTCGCCACGGTGCGATAGGCTTGCAAGTACGCGCCCCGCACGGGCGTTTTTTCCGTTCCCAGGCGCCATTCAGGCGCGGCCACGCCGCCGGGCGTAGCCAACGCGACACCGAGGAGCCGCTCGCACGTCATGGAGACCACCGCCACCGCAGCCCCAAACACGAACCACGAGCGTCTGCTGACGTGGGTCGAGGAGATCGCCGCGCTCACCGAGCCCGAGGCCATTTACTGGTGTGACGGCTCCGCTGTGGAGTACGACCGTCTCTGCCAGCTGCTGGTCGACGCCGGCACCTTCAAGCGCCTCTCCGACGCCAAGCGTCCCAACTCTTATCTCGGTCTCTCAGACCCTGGCGACGTCGCCCGCGTCGAAGATCGCACCTTCATCTGCTCGTCCACCGAGGAGGAAGCTGGTCCGACCAACAACTGGCGCGATCCCGAGGAGATGAAGGAAGCGCTCAAAGAGCTGTTCACCGGCTGCATGCACGGTCGCACGATGTATGTGGTGCCGTTCTCGATGGGCCCGATCGGCTCGGACAAGAGCCAGATCGGCGTACAGCTGACCGACTCGCCTTATGTGGCGGTCTCGATGCGAATCATGACCAGGATGGGCTCTGCCGCGCTCGACGCCCTCGGCGAGGAAGGCGACTTCATTCCCTGTCTGCACTCGGTCGGGATGCCGCTCGAGGATGGTGTGGAGGACGTGTCCTGGCCGTGCAACGCCGACAACAAGTACATCGTCCACTTCCCCGCCACCCGCGAGATCACCTCATACGGCTCCGGCTACGGCGGTAACGCGCTGCTCGGCAAGAAGTGCTTCGCGCTGCGCATCGCCTCGGTGATGGCGCGCGACGAGGGCTGGATGGCCGAGCATATGCTGATCCTCAAGCTGACTTCGCCCGAGAAGGAGGTCAAGTACATCGCGGCGGCATTCCCCTCCGCGTGTGGCAAGACCAACCTTGCGATGCTCATACCCACCTTGGAGGGCTGGGAGGTCGAGACGATCGGCGACGACATCGCCTGGATGAAGTTCGGCGAGGACGGTCGCCTGTACGCCATCAACCCGGAGGCGGGCTTCTTTGGCGTGGCGCCTGGGACCGGCGAGCACACCAACCCGAACGCGATCAAGACGATCGAGTCGAACACGATCTTCACCAACTGCGCGCTGACCGACGATGGCGACGTGTGGTGGGAGGGGCTGACCGACGAGCCGCCCGCGCACTTGGTCGACTGGCGCGGCAAAGATTGGACGCCCGCTTCGGAGACGCCGGCCGCCCATCCCAATGCTCGCTTCACCGTCGCCGCCGCGCAGGACCCGGCAATTGCCCCGGAGTGGGAAGACACAGCCGGCGTCCCGATCTCGGCGATCCTGTTCGGCGGCCGTCGCTCGACCGTCGTGCCGCTGGTGGCAGAGGCATTCGACTGGGAGCACGGCGTGTTCCTCGGCGCGACTATGGGCTCTGAGAAGACCGCTGCCGCGGCCGGCACGGTTGGCGAGCTGCGCTTCGACCCGTTCGCGATGCTGCCTTTCTGTGGCTACAACATGGCCGACTACTTCGCCCATTGGCTGAAGATCGGACGTGAAGCCGATGTGGCGAAGCTGCCGAAGATCTTCTACGTCAACTGGTTTCGCAAGGATGCCGAAGGCAAATTCCTGTGGCCCGGCTATGGCGAGAACTCACGTGTGCTGGCCTGGGTCTTCGCGCGCTGCGCAGGTCACGGCGCGGCTATGGAGACGCCAATCGGCCACATGCCGCCTGTCGGTCCCGACGGTCTCGACACACGCGGTGTCGATGTCTCAGACGAGGACATCGCCGAGTTGTTGCGCGTTGACGTCGCCGAATGGAAGGCGCAGCTGCCCCATTTCCACGAGCACCTCGGCAAGTTCGACCGCCTGCCCAAAGAGCTGCAAGAGCAGCTGCTCGCGCTCGAGCAGCGACTCTCCGCCTAGCCCCCTTGATGCGGCGCTGGGCTAGAGCCTGGCTTGCTGGTGCGGCAAGGGCGCGGCGCTTGCGCCAGCTGACCGGCCTAGAGCGGCTCGACCGCCGGCTCGCGCCGGCGCCAGGTGACGGTCAAAGCCACTGCCTGCGTCGCTAGCGCCGCGAGCGTCGCAAGCAGGAAGCCCTCGGCGATCCCGAGGGCTTCGAGCGACACCGCCAGCACGAAGCAGAACAGGGCGTAGGCGACCAGGCCAAGCACGAATCCGCGCATGATTCGCAGCAGGTCCTGCTCGCCGTACTGAGCATGCGTGAACACCGCGAGCACACTCGCGATCACGGGAAACGGCGCCAGCAGGCCGCTCAATTTCGCTCCCAGCTGCCCTGCGACAGCCGTCAACGCGAGCACGAGCGCGACCGCGCTGAGTGCGCGCAAAGGCAAATCCCAGGCCGGCAGCTCGACAGCAGTCTGCTGCTCGCGCTGCGCCCGAGGGAGGACTAGGAGCGTCACTCCAATCGCCACGAGCACCACCGCAAGCGCCGGACCGGCGCTCACTGTCGTGGTACTCAGCGCCGCTGTCATCAGGAAGAACGCACCCCATCCCAAAAAAAGACTCCCAACCCAGCGCATGCGACTGGCCAAATGTGCATACACCAAGATGAAGGCAAGCAGCGAGACAAGCCCAAGCAGCGTGCCGGCCGCGGCGCCGGCAGCAAACGTAGCTCCGTGATCGAGCGCGAACACGAGCAGGATCGGGCCCGCGACGACCGGTAGTCCACCCACCAGCCCGCCGACCCGAGCGCCATAGCGCCTCGCCGCAAGCGAAGCCGCGATCACGAACGTCGGCGCGAGCAGTATCTTCGCCGCGAGCACTCCCACCGGTCAGATGATGACGTGCTTGGACGGGCCGCAATTAGCGACCCGTTGAGCAAGCGAGGCAAGGATGCAACGAGCGCAGTGTGCTGAGCACATAAGCGAGTGAAGACGCAGCGTCGCGCCGCTCAGCGGGTCGCTAATCGTGTTCGTGGGGTTCGCTGCTCCCCGACGATGCCGGCGGGCGCGACTCCTCGGCCAGCGACGTGATCGTCAGCAGACCTCTGGCGGCCGATTCGAGCACCTCGGTCGCCTCCTCCAGCGAGCGCGCGTAGAGCTCGACGAGCAGGTGCACGACGATCTGGTCCTCCTCGTGCTTGTGGAAGCGCACGTGCGTGAAGAACTCGCGCACCCCGTACTCGCCAAAGGCCGCATAGGAGAGGGCGTCGCCGGCCTCGGGCCCGGAGCAGATCTCAACGTCGTCGGCCTCGACGGTCACCGTGCACGAGGCGACCCAGGGCGTCCCGGCGATCATCCGCTCCCAGCGGTCCTCGATCGGCTCCACGCGCCCGCCGGAGAAACCGAGGTGCGGCTGGTCGTGCATGCAGTCCAGGCACTGCACGACCGCCTCCTGCAGCTCGTCGACGACTTCCGAGCGCTCTCCGGTTTCCGGGTCGATCTTGTGGATGCCCTCGTAGTGCACCTGCACCTCGAGGTTCTGCGACCAGCAGCGGTAGCACCGCAGCCAAGCTCTGGCAGTGGTCTCGGGTGCTGGGCCTCCCTCCATGGGCATCATTGTATGCCCATGCGAAGACCTCTTCGCTATCCGAACGTAAACGCGTAGCCAGAGATACCGGGAGCGAAGCGCAGCGACAGACGGTGCTGCTGATCGCCCGGCAGCGACACGAGCGAGTACAACCGCTCGTTTCGCACCGTCAGCGCGCCGTCATGCACGTCGGCTCCGGCGTACCTATCGGGTATCGGCTTCCCATCGAGCAGCACCTGCACCTGGCGTGGCCTTTCACCTTCAGAGCTGAGCACCAGATACACGTTCTTGGCCTCGAACTCCATATCGATCCCGGCGCTCGAAACCGCGGTAGCCGGCTGTGCGGCGATGTTCCATGTGCCGCTGTAGTCGAATTCGTTGAGCGCCAGATCGGTGGGCACGCTCGTGCCGTAGTCGTGCAGGCCGGCCTGTGGCCCGTTGCGCCACCCTTGCGCGCGGTTGGTGCCCAAATAAGTCTCGGGTGTGGCCACTTCGCTGGGCGTCACGACGTCGGTGGGATGTGCCATGCCGCCGACGTTCGCTCCCGCTTCGGCAAGCAGCGAACGGATCGCGGTTTCGGTCTGCGAGTAGTCGCCCTCGCCTGCCGTGGCGTAGCGCACGTCGCCTTTGGCGTCGATCAGGTAGTCCGCTGGCCAGTACTCGTTGCCGTAGGCGTTCCAAGTCCCCATTTCGTTGTCCTGCACGACGGGATAGCGCAGGCCGAACTGTTCGATCGCGTTCTTGACGTTGGATGCCTCGTGCTCGAAGGCGAACTCCGGCGTCTCCACGCCGACGACCGTCAAGCCGTCCTTGCGATAGGCAGCGTCCCAGGCCTTCAGGTAGGGGAGTGTGCGGATGCAGTTGATGCAGGTATAGGTCCAGAAGTCGATCAGCACCACTTTCCCGTGCAGCCCTTTGAGTGTGAGCGGCGTGTTTGAATGCCCACCCGCCCCGGTGTTGAACCAGTCCTCGGTATCGGCGAATTCTGGCGCCGGCCCGAGGTTCTTTAGCTTGGCCGCGTCCGCCAGCAGCGTCGCCTGGCTCGCGTCGCGAGGCGCGGTGGTCGTTTTCGAGCCAGACACGAACTTCGCGGTGTGCCCGGTCACCTGGGGCAGGCGGCTTTCGACAGCCTTCGATTTTTCAAGGCCGGCCGTCAGATTCACGTTGGGGATGTGTTCGGCAATGTACTGGTCGAAGTCGACGTCGACACCCACGACGATCGCCAGCGCGGTGACGATCATCACGATGCCGAGCGTGCGCTGCAGCGCCGGCCCGCGGCCGGCGGCACGGACGCGGTCGAACAGTTTGCGCCCACCGAGCGTCAGCGCGAACAGCACCACTGCGCTACCGACCGAATAGGCGATGGCGACCGCGACGGTGCGCCCGCTCGCGGCGCTGACCGAGATGACGGCCGCGAGGATCGGCCCTGCGCACGGCGTGTATACGAAGCCGAGTGCACCGCCGACCAGCAGTCCCGAGCGGAAGCCGTCGCCGCGCGTGCGCGGACCGAGCGCCGCGATCCGCGACATGCGCGCCTCCAGACGGTCGGCCAGTCCGGGCACGATCAGCGCCAAACCAGATGCGAGCAACACGGCCACCGCGATGTCGCGCAGTGGGTCGGAGCCGAGACCGACGCCGTCGACCACATTGGCCACGCCGACGATCACGACGGTGAACGTCACGGTCAGGCCGATCACGACGCCGAGTGGGCGGCGTCGGCCGCCCACGCCGCCGGAGGCGAGCAGCGCCGGCAGCACAGGAAGCACGCACGGCGACAGCGCCGTGCCGGCCCCCGCAAGAAAGGCAAAGCCGAGCAGGATCAACATCTCACCACCCAGCTTATGGCCGGCACCGGCCGCGCGGCGCCGATCCGCTACGAGCTACTGACGGCCGAGAGTCAAGCGAGACAAGGACGCAGTGAGCGAAATGTGCTTTAGCACATGAGCGAGCGAGGACGCAGTATCGCGCCGGCTATCGGCCGTCAGCGCTTGAGCATGATGCAGACCGTGGCTATCGCGAACGCGATCTGGCCGAAGGCGAGAGCCGTGCCGAGGTCGATCGCGCCGAGCGCCCCGGCGAGCAGGCTCGCGAGCACGAACGCGCCGAACATCGTCGCCAGGTCGCGCGCTATCGGTCTCATGCCTTCGCCACCGCCGTCTCGAGCACACGCACGAGTGCCTGCACGTCGAGTCCCGGGTCCTGCTGCTCGAGCAGCTGCTCGGCTGTATGTCTTCCGCCCACCGCTCGCAGCCCTCGCTCGCCGTGCTCAGCGGCAAAATCCAGTAGCGCCCCGGAACGTCGCGCGCGCAGGCGTCTGGCGGCGATGTCGGCGATCGTTCGCTGCTCCTCCAGCGCGCTGACCAACTCGTCGATCCCTTGGGGTGGAGGTAGGGAGGAGACCGCCAGCACGCGTGTCGCCTTGGTTCCGAGCGAGCGCAGCGCCGCACTCAGGTCGCGCCTGGTGGCAAGCGCGATCTGGCCGAGGTCGGCCTTGGTGACGACGAGCACGTCCGGAGTCTCCATGATTCCCGACTTCAAGAACTGCAGTACGTCCCCGCTGCCCGGCTGGACGACCACCACAACCGTGTCGGCGACATCCGCGACCTCGGTCTCGGCCTGTCCCACACCGACTGTCTCGATCACGACCACGTCAAACGCGGCAGCCAAGGCCTGCGCCGCCACGCGCGTTGCGGGTGCGAGGCCGCCGAGTCGCTCGCCGGCGGCGGTCGAGCGGATCAGCACAGCCCTGTCGGCTGGATCGAAGTCGATGCGTGCGCGGTCGCCGAGCAGCGAGCCACCGGAGCGCTTTGAGCTGGGGTCCACTGCCAACATCGCCACGCTCTTGCCGCTTGCGCGCCAGCTGTGTAGCAGCGCCGAGAGCAGCGTCGACTTGCCGGCGCCTGGGGGGCCGGTCACGCCGACGATATGTCCGGGGGCCTCACCGCCGAGTGCGGCGGGGGAGAGCTCGCGCAGCAGCTCCGCGGTCTGCTCGCGATCTGCTGGTGCGCTGCTCTCCAGCAGATTCAGCGTCGCGGGCGCTGCGCTCAGGTCGCGTTCGCGCAGGCGCTTGCCAAGCGTGGCTCCTACAGAGTCTTTGCGCTGTTGGTCTTCGTTCGCGGAGGGGGGGCGCTCGCCCGATCCAGTGGACGGGCTGTCGCTCACGCGGAGCCGTTGGAGGAGGGGCCGTGTCCGTTCGTCTCGGCCCCCACAATCCCAACGATGTCGTGCATGATGCGCGAGATGTCGAAGTCCTTCGGGGTGTAGACGGCCGCCACGCCGGCTTGCTTGAGCTGGGCCACGTCCTGCTCGGGGATGATCCCGCCGACCACGACCGGCACGTCAACTTCGGCGTCGTGTAGGGCGGCGATCACTGCCGGGATCAGCTCTCTGTGCGAGCCCGAGAGGATCGAGAGGCCGATCACGTGCACACCCTCCTGCAGCGCTGAGGCGGCGATCTGTGCCGGGGTCAGGCGGATGCCTTCATAGACCACGTCCATGCCGGCGTCGCGCGCGCGCACCGCGATCTGCTCGGCGCCATTTGAGTGGCCATCTAGACCTGGCTTGCCCACAAGAATCTTCGGGCGGCGTCCGAGCTTCTCGGCCAGATCGGCGACTTCCTCGCGCAGCTGTGAAAGCTCATTGTCGGCCGGCGCCGCGCTTGCCTCGCCGACGCCCGTCGGCGCGCGATAGCTGCCGAACACCTCGCGCAGCGTGTGCGCCCACTCGCCTGTGGTCGCTCCCGCTCGCGCGGCAGCGATCGTCGGCACCATCAGGTTCTCGTGGTGCTGCTCGCTGTTGGCGACGCGTGCAAGCTCGGCGAGCGCCGCGTCGACCGCCTGCTGGTCGCGCTCGGCGCGCCATCTGCGCACCGACTCGATCTGCTCGGCCTCGACCGCCGGGTCCACGACCAGGATTCCGCCCTCGGCGTCGTCGGTGAGGGGGGAGACCTCTGTCTCGGTAAACCTGTTCTGGCCGACGACCACCTGCTCGCCCGACTCGATCCGCTGGATGCGTGCGCGATGGGAGTCCACGAGCGCCGCCTTCATGTACGGCACGGCTTCAACGGCGCCGCCGTGCTCGGAGACAATCGCCATCTCCTCGCGCGCACCCTCCAGCAGTTCGGCCACAAGCCCGTCCATCACCTTCGAGCCCTCGAAGATGTCCGGGTACTCGAGGATGTCGGTTTCGTAGGCGAGCACCTGCTGAATGCGCAGCGACCACTGTTGGTCCCAAGGCCGTGGTAGCCCGAGCGCCTCATTCCAGGCGGGCAACTGGATCGCGCGAGCCCGCGCGTCGCGACCAAGTGTCACGGCGAGCGCCTCCAGCACGATGCGCTGCACGTTGTTCTCCGGTTGGGCCTCGGTCAGGCCGAGCGAGTTGACCTGAACGCCGTAGCGGAAACGCAGGCGGCGCTCGTCGCTCACGCCATAGCGCTCGCGCCCCAGCTCCTCCCAGAGGATGCTCATCGCGCGCAGCTTGGCGTGCTCCTCGACGAAGCGCACACCGGCGTTTACGAAGAAGGAGATGCGCCCGAACACATCGGCCATCAGCTCATCGGCCCGCCCGCCGAGTCGCTCACGGGCCGCGTCGAGCACTGCGATGGCGTTGCTCATCGCGTATGCGATCTCCTGTACGGGAGTCGCGCCGGCCTCCTGCAGATGGTAGGAGCAGATGTTGATCGGGTTCCACTTCGGCACGTGCTCGACTGTGTAAGCGATCATGTCGGCGATCAAGCGCATCGAGGGCGCGGGCGGGAAGGCATAGGTGCCGCGCGCCAGGAACTCCTTGATGATGTCGTTCTGGGTCGTGCCTTGGAGGCTGCGCTGCTCCACGCCCTGATCCTCTGCGGCCACGATGTAGAGCGCCAAGAGCCAAGCGGCGGTCGCGTTGATCGTCATCGACGTGTTCATCTCGTCGAGCGGTATCCCGTCCATCAAGGCAGCCATGTCGCCGCGATGGACCACTGGCACACCGACCTTGCCCACCTCTCCCCGTGCCAACTCGTCGTCGGGGTCATAGCCTGTCTGCGTCGGCAGGTCGAACGCCACCGATAGACCTGTCTGGCCCTTTGCGAGGTTGCCCCGGTACAGCTCGTTCGAAGCCTTCGCCGTGGAATGCCCGGCGTAGGTGCGCATCATCCAGGGACGGTCGCGCTCGGGCAGACGCGCAGAGGGATCGCTGCTCATGAGCGCAATTGTATGGGGGAGCAGCAGGCTTTATCCTGAAGGGCCATGAGTCAAACGATCGAGCTGCCACACACACGCCTTCCGGGGAGCGGTTACGGAGACTCCTGGAGGGTGATCGTGCGCAATGACGATCACAACACCTTCGAGCACGTCGCCCGCACACTCGCGCGCTTCATCCCCGGCGTGAGCATCGAGCGCGGCCACGAGATCGCCAATATCATCCACAACTCCGGTCAGGCGATCGTCTTCGGCGGCCACCAGGAGGCCGCCGAGCACTACTGGGAGCTGCTGAAGGGCGCGGGTCTGACGATGGCGCCCTTGGAGCAGTGCTGAGCAGGCCGTGGACACGGCGCGGAGCGTTGTCCTCGATCGCTCATGTGCTTAGCACATTTCGCTCTCTGCGTCCTAGCTCCACTTGGTCCACGGCCTTCTCAGAGGCCCTTTAGGTACGACAGCGCGCGCTCACGGGAACTTCCGGCGTGCCGCTTGCCGGCGGCGGGTCTATCTTGCACCACGTGAACTGTCGTGTGTGCTCGTCGAGCACGGCCAAGTAGGGGTAGTTCACGCCGGCGGCGCGGACGGTACAGCGAAACGCTCGGTTGGCACCTGCAGCGCCCTTTGCTTCGCAGTGCACGCTCTGAAATGGCCCTGTGAGGTTTCCGGACCGGACCCGGTCGTGCGCGTCGCCCGAGATCGAACGTTCCAGTGCGATGAGCGTCGCTACGCCGGCGTCAAGCCGAGCTGTGTGCGGCGCCTGGTCTTCTTCGATGACGATATTCCCCTCGCGATTGGCTTCGACTTCGGCTTCGCGTTCGGACTTGGTCGGGGCGGAGGTGCCTTCGCTGTGATCGTGGACGAACACCACAACCGCAAGGGTCACCACGGCGAAGGCGAAGATCGTGAGCAGCCAGCGCGCCCACAGCGGGGGGTGGCGGGCGCCCAGCATCAGGCGCCCCAGTGAGCTATCGCGCATCCGGGCCGTCAGATCGCTCCGACGGAATCATCGCTTGCGAGCGCGAAGCTCACACGTAATGGGGAGTGGGCGCATCGCTCGGCTGCCCGTTGGGCGCGTCGCCCAAATGCCCGTTGGGGCCGTCGCTGGGGAGGCCGTTGGGAGCGACGGGCACCACCGGTTCGCCCTCGATATTGCCCGCGGCGGTGCGATCCCACCAGCCGTAGAGCACGGGGATCTGGTACCAGCTGGAGTGGCGCACCCTGAAATCGGTCATCTCCGGCCCGTCCCAATAGCGTTCCCAGTCGATGTGCTCGGCGAAGTGCGCGAACTGCTGGAAGCGGTAGCGGTCGTCTTTCGAGCGATACACCGCATAGGAGCTGGCGCCGTAGCGCAGCGCGACAGCGGCTACCTCGCCCAGAACCTCCTCGAAGCCGTTCGCGCGAAAACCTGTCGCATACCAGGGGACGATTACCGTGCCATCCATATTAACCTCCAACCTCGGCGTGTATCGCACCCGGGCCATCGGCCGTCTTGCCCTCGCTGTCGGACTCGGCGCCGACGAGGATCGAGATCTTGCCCAGGTGCTTGTTTTCGAGCATCAACTGGTGTGCTTCGGCGACGCCCTCGAAGCCGAGCGTGCGCCACAGCACCGGCCTGATCTGCCCCGACTCGATCAGCTCGTTGGCCTTCATGCACTCATACGCGTTGGCGA
>Ga0210385_10000867_pt1 | contig 19482 bp, 20 predicted proteins | sample IncBWH26OmetaG_FD_160107 | JGI IMG/M metagenome (GOLD analysis project Ga0210385, IMG submission 160107) | Forest soil microbial communities from Barre Woods Harvard Forest LTER site, Petersham, Massachusetts, United States - Inc-BW-H-26-O ...
AGGGCTTGTTTGTGCAGATTCGTTATGCCTTCTTCGAGACGCTTATGCAGCCCCTTGTCGACCGTAGCGGGGAGCGCCAGGAAGTCCTCCTCTGTTTTGCCGAGAGCTTCTTCGGTCTTCGCACAGTTTCCGTCCCCTGCTTCGGCCGCTTTGGCGACAGCTTCGAAATCTTCTTGCAGGGGACCGGCGCTGGCACTGGGGATCAAGCCGGCGCCCGAGCTTCCGCAGGACACGAGCAAGGCAGTGGCGGCGCCCAGCAGCGCCACCACGATGAGGCGGATAAGCATTCGCATGTTCATTGACCGTACTCCAGGCGCTCCGCTAGCGAGTTTGGCAGACGCGCTGCCTTGATGGCCGCGGCGGCGCCGGCGACGTCATAGCTGGTGCGCCGGTAGGAAGCTTGGTACCCGTCGAGGTCGAGCAGCAACCAAGCGGCACGACGGTCGCCGTCGCGTGGCTGTCCGACGCTCCCGGGGTTAAGCATCCATTCCCCGCTCGAGAGGTCGAGCTCGGTGCCCTCGCGACATGGTTCGCCGCTTGCCGCCTCGCCTGCCTGGCGTTTGAACGCCGAGGCGACATGGGAGTGGCCGATCAGGCAGATGCGATTTGGCTCGCGGTCCAAACACAGCTCCGCGAGCAGCGCCGAAAGTACGTACTCCCACACCGGGTCGCGCGGACTTGCGTGATAGAGCCCGATCGTGCCCTCCCTCGCGTCCTCTTGGCCCTGGGGGAGTAGACCGGCGAGGAACGATCGGTTTGCGGGGGCGATCACCTCGCGCGTCCACTGCGCAGCGATGCTCGCCCCACGCGAGAACTCGTCCAGTGGAAGCTCGCCGACGACCGCCATGTCGTGATTGCCGGCCAGGCATACCGCTACATGGCGCCGTGCCAGCTCCACGCAGGCGTCGGGATCGGCGCCGTATCCGACGATGTCCCCGAGACACCAGAGCTCGGAAGCCTCGCTGTCGGCAACCGCTTCCAGCACCGCTTCGAATGCCTGTCGGTTGGCGTGGATGTCCGAGACGACCGCAACCTTCATGCGCCAAGAGCCTTTACATGGGTCTCTGCGCTCCTGGCTGGGCTGAGCTGTTCGGGCTTGAGCTGTGGGTGCGCTGCTGGCGAGGTGCAGGGGTGCCGGTACGAGACGGGCAGCGCGCACCTCGCAGGTGCACGACATGCCACTACTCGTCGGCTTCCCCGGCCTCGGCGCCGCCGTACTCGGGCAGGTTCTTGATGCCCTCGCGGGTGCGCCACTTCGAGTAGTTGTCCTCCATCGCGTCGATCAGCTCGCGCATGAAGCGCGGCGAGAGGTTCACGCGTGAGACGACCACGCCAGGCACCTCCTCGGACTCGACCTCATGGTCGACCCTTGCGAAGGTCACCGTGAACTCGTAGTCGGAATGACTGACGTTCGCGAAGTTCGCGTATACGCCTCCCATGATCTCGGGAGAGAGATGAATGTTTATGTGGCGCTCGGCGCCTGGGTTCTCGTCGTTCACAGAGCTAGTATCGCAACCTCCCCCACGGAAGTGGCCGAGACCGTTTTGGGGGCGCCGCGGCGGGCGCTCTGGTTGGGCGGCTCAGCGCTCCGGTCGAGGTGCACCGGTGCGGCGCATAAGATCATCGCCGTGAGCTCCACGACCACCGAGACAGGCCTACGCGAGACCGTGCTCGCCCTCGCCGGCGAGCACGTCGGCAGCGCAAGCTCGCATCGAGCGATCACGCTCGAGCGCCCACCGCGCCAGGACTTCGGCGACTACTCCACGAACGCCGCCCTCCTGCTCGCGCCGACCGCAGGCGCCCAGCCGCGCGAGCTGGCGCAGCAACTGGGCGACCTGCTGACAGAACGGCTGGGCGAGCAGCTGGAGCACTTCGAGGTGGCGGGGCCTGGCTTTCTGAACCTGTTCCTCTCCGATGCCTGGCACCGTGCCGCGCTCGGCGAGCTGCTGGCGGCGGGGGCGAGCTTCGGGCGTGGGGGAGCGGCAGCCGGCGAGCGGATCATCGTCGAGTTCGTCTCTGCCAACCCAACGGGTCCGATGCACGTGGGCCACGCCCGCAACGCGGCTTACGGCGATGCATTGGCACGGGTGCTCGCCTTCCATGGGCACATCGTGGAGCGCGAGTTCTACGTCAACGACGCCGGCTCTCAGGTGCTCAAGCTGGGCGAGTCGATCGGGGCGCTCGCGTGTGGCGAGCAGGTGCCCGAGGACGGATACCACGGCGACTACGTGACCGGGCTGGCAGCACAACTGGCAAACGAGGCGAGCATGGAGCCGGCCGAGCTGGGACGTGCGGCGGTAGCGCTGATGATGGGCCGCATAGCCGAGTCGTTGAGCGAATTTCGCGTCGACTTCGACTCCTGGAGTTACGAGAGCGCGCTGCACGACGGCGACCCGAGCCCGGTGGCGCACACGCTCTCGATTCTCGAGCAACAGGGCCATACCTACCGCAGCGAGGGCGCTCTGTGGTTGCGCACGACCGACTATGGCGACGACAAGGACCGCGTGCTGTTGCGCTCCAGCGGCGAACACACCTATTTCGCCTCGGACATCGCCTACCACCAGGACAAGCGCGAGCGCGGCTTCGACCGCCAGATCGACGTGTGGGGCGCCGACCACCACGGCTACGTGGGGCGCATGAAGGCGGCGTATGAGGCACTGGGCGGCGACCCGGAGCACCTGGAGATGCTGATCATGCAGTTGGTTCACCTGGTGCGCCGCGGCGAGCGCGCGCAGATGTCCAAGCGCGCAGGAGAGTTCGTCACGCTCGACGACCTGCTGCGCGAGATCGGCGTGGACGCTGCACGCTGGTTCCTGCTGTCGCGCTCGCACGACACCACGATCGATCTCGACCTCGACCTGGCACGCGAGCAGTCCAACGAGAACCCGGTCTACTACGTCCAGTACGCGCACGCACGCATCGCCTCGATGCTCGCGAAGGCCGGCGTCGAGCAGCTGCAGCTGGCGCTGGAGCAGGCGGGGGAGCAGAGCGGCGAGCTGCACCCAGTCGAGCGCAGCCTGATCAAGAAGCTGCTGGCATTCCCGGGCGAGGTCGGTGAGGCGGCCACACGTCGCGCGCCACATCGGATAGCCGCCTACGCGCTGGAGCTGGCCCAGCAGTTCACGGCCTTCTATCGCGACTGCCGCGTGCTCGGCGCCGAGTCGCCGGTGCTCGAATCCCAGCGCCTGGCGTTGTGCGTAGCCTCGCGCCAGACGATCGCCCGCTCGCTCGAGCTGCTCGGGGTGGACGCGCCAGCGGAGATGTAGGCGGCAGGCATCGCGGCGGCCGTCGCCAGGAGTGGCGGCAAGACAGCGGGCGGCTCGTCGGGCTTTTCAGTCGAAACGCTCGAGGTCCGCGTCCAGGCGCGCAGCGTCGCCCGCACTGAGCTTGGGTGAGTCGGGACTGGTTGCGGCCTGGTCTCGTGCGTGGCGCCGCCAGCTCGGCAAAAGCAGCGCGAGCAGTCCGATCAGCGCGAGCACGACGGCAACAGGCACGAGATACGCGGCCAGATCGAAGCCCTTGGCGCTCGGCAGGGCAAGCACCGACGTTCCATACTGAGCCACGAGTTCGCTCTTGACCTGGGCTTCGGTCTTGCCTTCGGCGATCAGCCCACGGATGTAGGCACGCTCGCGCTGGGACTGTGGCGATTCGGCCACGTTCAGGGGAATCTTGCAGGTCACGCACATAACTTGACGTTCGATCGCGGGCATGCTCGTGCGCGGTGTGGCGGCGATAGCGCTGGAGTCGAGTAGGGGCGAGGCCCCAAGTGCTGCCACGAGCATTAGCATCGCTGCCAGACAGGCGAGGTGGTTGGTCGGGCGCGAGACGGGACTCGGGCCAAGCCCCACTCTCAACGACCGGCACGCCCCAAAAATCCTCATACGCTCTCCGCCAAAGCGATCGCATGGTTCAAGAACGCTTCGTCGATTTCCCCGCGCGAGATCGCCACAACGTTGCCAGAGGAATCGATCACGAACGTCTCGGGGATCTGGGTGGTGCCATAGGCCTGGGCGAATTCACCGGTCGTATCGCGCAGGTTGGGGTAGCTGACGCCGTAGTGCTTGACGAAGGTAAGCGAGTCGGGCGAGGAATCGCGGAAGGTCACGCCGAGCACGGTGCCGCCACGGCGCGCCAGCGTGTGCTGAGCGCGCTCCAGGATCGGCGACTCTTCCTGGCAGGGCGTGCACCAGGACGCCCAGAAGTTCAGCACGACCACTTTGCCGCGGTAGGAAGCGAGGGTGCGAGCACCGTTGCCAGAGAGCAGCGGCATGGGAATGGTGCTCGCCGGCGCCGTGGGATGGTGCCCTTGCTTGATCGCTTCGTCGAGCGTGCGTTTGGGGGACTGGGAAAGAACCCCGTAGACGAGCAGCCCGACAAGCGCGGCACCGGCCACACCGATCAGCAGCGGCATGAGAGAACGTTTGGCCATCGAGCAGGAAGCGTAGTGCCAGGGCGTCTCGCGCGGCGTAATATCTGCCTGACGCGGTGGTAGCTCAGTTGGTAGAGCGCGAGCTTCCCAAGCTCGAGGTCGCGGGTTCGAGGCCCGTCCGCCGCTTGAGACTCTCGCTGTCACATACTCACGCGAAATGTGCGGCCCCCATCCGGTACCTGCGGTCGTGCTGACGATCTGGCAGCCCGCGTCGGTGCTGCTTGCGCGGGCCGGGGGGTTTGGCGCCGGCTACCTGAGCGACGAGGAGCACGTCGACGCGGAGCAGGCCCAGTTGGCCGGTGGTGCTGCTGATGAGGGGGTGGAGCGCGCACGCGCCCACGGTTATGACGCCGGCTCTCGTGTCGAGGAGGCAACCGAAGGCGCGGGCCGCAGGATCATCGAGATCGCCGACGAGCTCGACGCGCGGCTGATCGTGTGTGGTCGGCGCGGACTCGGTGCGGTCGCCTCGGCGCTGCTCGGCAGCGTCTCGCACGTGGTGCTCGCGCACGCCGGCCGCCCTGTTCTCAGGTGAGGCCGACGACGGCACGGACGCGGTGCTGAGCGGGATTACCTGCCGAATGTCGGGACGCGTAGCGGGCGTCGAGGAGACACATCTGGAGGTGGTGGCGCAAGCGGCGATGACCCAGTGCATGGAGAGGCTGGGCATGCACACCGAGGGGATCGGTGTCACGGTCGAGACTTCGCTAGAAGGAAGTTAGTCAAAGGGTCCGGAGTTGAGCGAAAAACCGTTCGCTTCTGCGATAAGGATGCGGTGCTGCTGGTCTTCGCGCGCGGCGTCTCTCATGGTTGCTTGGCTCACGAGCCTTCTACTCTGTACGCTGAGGATCCCACCACACTGATGTTGGATGCTTGCGTCAAGTGCTGCGCAGCGAATGGGTGGGTGTGGGTGTCATCAAAGATGGCGGGTAACTTCGGTGAGAGATCGTGCGATGGTCGTCCGAGCCCGAAGCCTTGGCCCCCTTGGATAATGGTGTCAGAGGCGAGTTGGTGTTCTTGATTGACGCCGCGAAGGAACTCGAGTATGTCCTCGTCCTCTATGCCCTCGGCGATCACGAACGCGCCCGTCTCGCGGGCGAACGTAGCCATTGCCATCAGAACCGCTCGGGCGCCTGGCTCGGTGGCGGCGCCGACAACGATGCTGCGGTCGAGCTTGACGAACTCGGCGCGTATATTTCGCAAGATCTCAAGGCCCGAGTTGCCTGTTCCGACGTCATCGACCGCGATCTTGAAACCCTGCTGGCGCAACCGCTGCAGGCGCTTGACCACCCACTCGGTGCGTCCGCCGAAACGCTCGGTGACCTCGACAACGACCGCCTGCGGTGACAGGCCGGCCCGTTCGACGGCCGGAGCCAGCCACGGGTTTGCATCGGCGTCCAAATCGAGAGTCAGTGGGGAAAGGTTCAGGAATAGGAGCACATCCTGATCGAGCTTGGGTGCGCATCGCAGCGCGCTTTGCACGCACAACACATCGAGCTGGTGGACGCGTCCGATCTGCTCGGCAATATCGAAGGTCTCGGCGGGTCCGGACAGTCCGTAGGAGGGGTCGGGGCGGGTCAGCGCCTCAACTCCGATCAGGGTCTCTGTGTCGAGGTTCCAGATGGGCTGGAAGACGGTCTCGAGACGTCCCTCCTCGATCAGTCGTGCAACGGCTTCCTTCTTCTCCGAGGTGGTCACGACCACGCGCTCGCGGATGTCCTCGAAGTGCGCGGTGCGGTTACCGCCCTGGCGCTTGGCCTCGTATAGCGCGGCATCTGCCTCGGCACGCAACGTGTCGGCCTGGACTCCAGGGTGCAGGGCGCTCACGCCGATGCTTACCTCGGTACCGGCGTCTGTGAGGTTGCGGCTCAATCGCCGTGCCAGGACTCTGGCGCCCTCGGCGTCGGTGTGCGCCAGCAGGAGCGCGAACTCATCGCCCCCGATCCTGTAAGCGCGATCTCCGGGCCTTGCCTCGCGCAAGACTCCGGCGACACGCTTGAGTATCGCATCGCCTTGCGGGTGGCCCTGACGGTCGTTGATGAGCTTGAAGTCATCGACGTCCAGAAGGGCCAAGGCGAAGGGGTCTTCATAGCGCGCAGCGGAAGCGGCGGCCTGCGGGAACTCGTCCTGGAAGGCACGCATGTTGGGAAGGTCGGTCAGCCCATCGCGGGTCGCGCGGTGCAGCACCATCCGATGGTCGCGCATCAGCCTTCGGCCACCGAACAGGTAGAAGACGGCACCACCTCCAAAGAAGGTGAGTAGTCCGACCAGGATGAGGATCCTGCGCACTTCGTTCAGTTGCGCATCGTATGTGCGGTGGTCGTAGGTCACCTCATAGGCATAGCGTTGCCCTCGAAGCTCAACCGGAACAATGAACTCGAAGTCGCGACCGTCCTTGGCGGGATCACTCTCATTGCCGGCGTACGACGCCCCTTTGTACAGAGCGGCGTCGATGCGACGATCCGAGTCAGTGGTCCCGACCAGTGCGCCGTTCGCGGCAGCTCTGATCACATGCTTCTGGTCGATCAGGAACGCCTCGCGGGTGCCGGGACGCCGCGCAACGCCATCGAGAAACCGGTCGATATCACCGATTGCATCCGCTGTGCCTAGCGCACGAGCGCCGTCGTCTTCGAAGGCCCTGCCGTCGGCCCGCTGAGCAGCCGCGTAGTCGCTGATCTGTCGATGCGCGAGGCTCCGTTCCAGCAAGACATAGCCAGTGATCCCGATCAGCATGAAGGTCAGCGCGACGGTTGCGATCAACCGTACGCCGAAGGCCACTGCCGAACCGTCCTCTCCGGCACGGCGGCTGGGTAGCCAGCGACGTGGGTTCAGCATCCGTCAGTCCACCGTCTTCAATGGGGCGCTGACGGACAAATCTGGAGGGAGCTGCCGCATCTCCAATCTCATCGACACTACGAGCAGCAGGCATTAGTCATCGTCTACATATTGGAATTCTCCCATCAGGGGCCAGTTCGGTGTCGAGCGGCTGACTAGTGCCAGTGGGCGATACCCAGCGTGGCGATCGATCCGCTACTCCGAGGAGAGCGCGCCGATCATGTCCAGGCGAGCCGCGCGCCGGGCGGGCAGTTGTGCGGCGAGCAGACCCGCCAGGGCGGCGATCACGAGCAGGATCAAGAGCGTGCCGATCGGGAAGGCCTGCACGTAGCCGGAGCCCGACAGCGTGAAGGTGGTGATCAACACGGCCCCCACGACGCCGATCACGAGCCCGAACACGCCCCCGATCAGTGCGGTGATGACCGACTCGTAGCGGATCATCTGGCGCACCTGGCGGCGGGAGGTGCCGATCGCGCGCATCATCCCCAGCTCGCGCGTGCGCTCGTAGATCGACAGGATCAGGGTGTTGACGATCCCGAACAGCGACACGATCACAGACAGCGCCAGCAGCACGTAGATGAGCGCGAGCAGCGTGTTGATCTGGTTGGCCTGGTCTTCCTTGAACTGCGCCGCCGTGCGCGAGCGCGCTTGCGGGAACTGGCTCGCCAGCAGCCGGTCGACGGCGGGCTGGACCTGGGAGTCGCTGTAGCCCTTCTGGTAGGCGACGAAGTTCAGAGCATCTTCGCGCGAGCCGAATGCTTGGCGCGCAAGCGCGAGTGAGATCGTGAAGTTTCCGAGTAGGCGCGCGTTGTCGGAGGCGATCCCGACGACCCGCAGTGGTACGCGCCTGCCCGTGGGTGTGAGCAGTGAGACCGTTCGCCCGATCTTCAGGTGGTGAGATTCGGCGTAGGCCTTCGCGACGATCGTGCCGCCACTGTTGAGTGCCGGCAGTGCCGCATCTGAGCCCTGCTTCCATTCCACGCGGTAGACACGGCCGAAGCTCTGCGGTTCGATGGCGGTGACCGATGCGTTGCTGGAGCTGCCGCGCATGCGTCCCTCGGTGAATCCGACCGCGGTGACGGTCGCCACGCCCGGCACCCGACGCAGCGCGGGCGCCACCAGCGTTGGGATCCCGGCTTCGTTGCCGGATTGGGAGTTCTCCACGATCAGGTTGCCGGCGAACGTGCGGCTGACTGCCTGGTCGATCGTGGCCTTGGTGCCGTCGGCGAGCACCGCCACCAGCGTGACCAGCGCCAATCCCACTGTCAGCGCGGCGGCCGTGGTCAGCGTTCGCCCGGGCTGGCGGATCGAGTTCTCCTTGGCCAGGCGGGCGGTGATGCCGCGCCAGGCGATCAGCGAGCCGATCGCTCTCGCCAAGGCCGGGACTATTCGGTAGTGGCGTGCCGGGCGCTCGCCGCCGCGCCGCAGCCGCACCCATAGCCTCAGCGCTCGCAGACACCAGGCGATCAGTAGTACGACGCCCAAAGCGTGCCCGATCAAGCTCACGGCGAGGACCACGACGAGCCCGATCAGGAAGCGGGCGATCAATTGGCGCCTGGTGGGCAGCGGTCGTGGCGGTATGGTCATACCCTCGCGCATCGCCGCGAGCGGCGGAACGCGCGTTGCACGGATCGCGGGCGCAAGCCCGGCGAGCACGGTCACGCCGATGCCCACCGCCAAGGAGACGACGATCGTGCGCGTCTCGAGCACCGTGCCGCTGTCGGGCAGGTCGGCGCCGAAGGCCTTGAACAGCTGGTCGAGCGCCGGCGCGAGCAGGAGCCCCCCGAACAGCCCGAGCACGGCCCCCACGGTCCCCAAGAGGAAGCCTTCGTAGACGACCGCGCGCATGATCTGGGAGCGCGAGCCGCCGAGCGTGCGCAGCAGGCCAAACTCGCGTGTGCGCTGGGCGACGGTGATCGAGAAGGTGTTGAAGATGATGAACGCGCCCACCACCAGCGACACGTAGGCGAACACGAGCAGGAACGTGCGCAGGAAGCTCAGGTTGCTTTCCAGTTCGGAGGTGTCGTGGCTTGCCTGTTCGGTTCCCGTGCGCACGTCCACTGTGCGAGGCAGCGCCACGCGCAGTCGGTTGCGCAGATCCTCCGGGGTCACGCCAGGCTTGCCTGCGACGTCGATCTGGTCGAAGGCGCCCAGCTCGCCGACCACCCGCTGGGCCTCGGGGAGGGTGAGGACTGCGACACCCGCGCCGCCGAAGGATGCGCCGCCGCCGAACTTGACGACGCCAACGATCGTGTAGCGCTTGGCGGGCGCAGAGCCTCCCGCGACGAGCATCTGCTGGCCGACCTTCAGTTTGGCGCGTTCCGCGGTGGCTTCGTCGATCGCGAGTTCATCTGGGCCTGAGGGAAAGTGTCCTTGAACCGTGGAGAAGGAGTTGAAGCGCGCGGGCACCTCGGAGGCCACGAACGCGGGCGCGCCGCCCTTGGTGAGCCGTTTGCGTTTCACATCGAGGAACGTGCCCGGCGTGAAGATCGAGCCGGCGGCCTGACTCACGCCCGCGGTTGCGCGCACACGCGCGAGCATCGCATCGGTGATCGGCGTGGTTTCCGAACCGCTGTCCCGCCCAAGCACCTGCGTAGGCGTGATCACGACGTCGTGGCCACGGTTGGCCGTCTGGAAGATACCGGCGAAGGATTGGTTGATCGTGTCGGTGAGCACATAGGTGCCCGCCATCAGGGCCACACCGAGCGCGACCGCGATCCCGGTGAGCAGCACCCGCAGCTTGCGCTGCATGAAGCCTCTCAAGATCAGCGCGAGCATCAGTTGCGCCCCGGTGCCGGTGGACTCGCGTGACCGGCGAGCATCAGCCGACGGTCTTCATCAGGTCCAAGGCCTGCTCGGCGCTCGTCGCCTCCCCGTCGTGGGCGATGCGCCCGTCCACGAGCACCAGCAGGCGGTCGGCAAAGGACGCGGCGTGCGCGTCGTGGGTGACCATCACGACCGTCTGGGAGAAGTCGTCGACGGCATGGCGCAGCAGTTCGAGCACGTCGTCGGAGGCCTTCGAGTCGAGGTTGCCCGAAGGCTCGTCGGCGAATACGACCGACGGGCGTGAGACCAGCGCGCGCGCCACGGCCACGCGCTGCTGCTGGCCGCCGGACAGCTCGGCCGGCCGGTGGTGCAGGCGGTTGCGAATGCCGACCGTGTCGATCAGTCGGTCCAGCCACTCGCGGTCGGGCTTGCGCCCGGCGATCGACAGCGGCAGCAGGATGTTCTCCTCAGCGCTCAGCACCGGCAGCAGGTTGAACGTCTGGAAGATGAAGCCGATCTGATCGCGGCGCAGTTGCGTGAGCTTGCGATCCTCGAGGTCGCTGAGCTCGACGCCGTCGAGCTTCACCGATCCCGAAGTCGGCCTGTCCAGCCCGGCGAGGATGTGCATAAGCGTCGACTTCCCCGACCCCGAGGGTCCCATGATCGCCGCAAAGCGCCCCGTTGGGAAATCCACGCTCACCCCGGCCAGCGCATCGACGGCCGCCTCCCCCTCGCCGTAGCGACGACGCAGATCCTGAGCCTGGACGATCGTCTGTGAGTCGTTTTCGGGACCTGTACCCGTCATGAGTCCGTGAGCATAGCCGTCACGATAGGCGCCTCACTCCGATGGACCGTCGACTATTGGGCCCATGTTGGGCGCTTGTGGTTGGGAGAACCGGCGGTAGCGTGGCGGGGACTGGGCTAGCCTTGCACGATTCACCATCGCCGTTTCGTGCATGGTGAATGCTCAACCTCAGGGTACGGCTACGTATGCTGCCCGTCCACGAAAAGGAGAAACAGTGCCTCGCGCGCGAACAAGGAAGTTCAGAGATCGCCATCCGGTCGCGGCGAAGGTCCCCGAGATCACGATCGTCTTCTGGATCATCAAGGTTCTCACAACCGGAATGGGCGAGTCGATGTCCGACTTCATGGGCCAGCACAGCGTTCCGATTGCCGGGGCTGTTGGCATCCTCGGCTTGGCCTTTGCTCTGTGGCTGCAGATGCGCACGCCTGAATACCGCGCCCCGGTCTACTGGTTCGCGGTGATGATGGTCGCGGTCTTCGGGACCATGGCAGCAGACGGCGTTCACGACGGAGCGAGCATTCCCTATGCCGTGACGACCCCGATCTTTGCCGCCGTGGTCGGAGCAGTCTTCTTCTTCTGGCAACGAAGCGAGGGCACGCTCTCGATTCACAGCATCACCACGCGCCGCCGCGAGGGCTACTACTGGGCCGCGGTGCTGGCTACGTTCGCGTTGGGTACAGCGGCCGGCGATCTCACCGCGACGTCGCTGAACTTCGGCTTCCTCGGTTCAGCGGTGCTCTTTGGCGTACTGATCGCGATCCCCGCGCTGGCATGGTGGCGCGGGAAGCTCAACCCGATCGCTGCCTTCTGGACCGCCTATGTCATCACGAGACCGCTCGGTGCCTCGCTTGCGGACTGGTTGAGCAAGCCACATTCAACCACGGGCCTAGGTCTCGGGGACGGGACTGTGAGCGCTCTGGCGCTTGGCGTATTCGTGCTGCTCGTGGCCTACGTCGCGGTCACCAAGAGAGATATCCAGGCGCCACACACGATGCATCCGGAGTCGTTGTCGGCGGCGTCCGGAGAGGATCGAGCCCTCGCATAGCCAGGTGGCGCGTCGTCTCTGCGCCTTTTAGGACAGAATGCGCGGCAATGCATGTCACAGCCAAGGCCGACTACGCCGTTCGCGCCGTCATCGAGCTAGCCGGAAGTAGCCAGGACGCGCCGCGCAAGGTCGACCAGGTGGCTCAAGCCCAGCACATCCCGCTGTCCTTCCTGGAGAACATCCTCACGCAGCTGCGCAGCTCGGGGATCGTGCGCTCCCAGCGAGGCCCCGAGGGCGGCTACTGGTTGGCTCACCCAGCCGAGGAGGTAAACCTCGCGCAGATCATCCGGGCCGTGGAGGGCCCGCTCGTGGGTGTGCGTGGGCAGCGTCCAGAGGAGGTCGAGTACGTGGGTTCGGCCGAGTGCCTGCAACAGGTATGGATCGCCCTGCGTTCGAACTTGCGCAAGGTGCTCGAGCATGTGACCGTGGCAGACGTCGCCTCAGGGAAGTTGCCTAAGGACATCGTCACGCTCACGCGTGAAGAGGAAGCTTGGGAGACTCGTTAGGCGAAGACGCGCGGAGCCGGTAGGCGGGCGGCGAGGATCTGACCCTCGGCGAGCTCCAGCTCGGCGGCGGTCTCGCGGGTGACCTGGGCCCAGATGTCGCGGCCGTCGGGGAGAGTCAACTCGACGCGCACCTCGAACCCTAGGTGCACGACGCGGCGAACCAGCGCCTCGACCGTGCTGCCATCCGGGTAGGGGAGGATTTGGATGTCGTGTGGGCGCAACAGCGCGTCGCCGAGTCGATTGACCGGTCCGATGAACGACATCACGAACTCGTTGCTCGGATGCTCGTAGAGCTCGTGCGGGGTGCCGGCCTGCTCGATCCGCCCGGCGTTCATCACGACGATCTGCTGGGCGACGTCCATCGCCTCCTCCTGATCGTGGGTGACGAAGATCGTGGTGACGTGGATCTCCTCGTGCAGTCGCCGTAGCCACTCTCGCAGCTCGTTTCGCACCTGTGCGTCGAGCGCGCCGAAGGGCTCGTCGAGCAACAGCACCTCAGGCTTTGGGGCAAGCGCGCGTGCGAGCGCCATCCGCTGCAGCTGTCCGCCGGAGAGCTGCGCGGGGTAGCGCTTGGCCAGACCATCCAGGCGCACCAGGCCAAGCAGCTCCTCCACGCGCTCGCGTACGGCGGCCTTGGGCTCGTGGCGCACGGTCAGGCCGAAGGCGACGTTGTCAAAGACCGTCATGTGCTTGAAGGGTGCGTAGTGCTGGAAGACGAAGCCCACGCCGCGCCGGCGTGCCGGTTCAGCCGTCACCTCGTGTCCGCCGATCACCACGCTCCCGGTATCTGGAGTCTCCAGGCCCGCGATGATGCGCAGCAGCGTCGACTTGCCGCTACCGCTCGGGCCGAGCAGCGCCGTCAAGGAGCCGTCCTCGACCGTCGCGTTCACATAGTCAAGCGCCGTGAACGTGCCGAAGCGCTTGGAGACTCCGTGAACCTCGATCGCCATCAGACCAGCGTATCCCTGCTGGTGCGCTTGGCGAGCAGGCTCATCGTCGCGAGCGTTGCGAACGCGAGCAGCGCAAGCACCACCGCGGCCGCGTAGGCGCCGGTCGTGTCGAAGTTCTCGAAGCGATCCTGTACATACAGGGGTAGCGTTTGTGTCTGGCCCTCGATACGCCCAGAGACAATGCTCACCGCCCCGAACTCGCCCAGCGCGCGTGCGGTCGTGAGCACCACGCCGTAGACCACGCCCCAGCGGATGGCGGGCAGCGTGACGCGCCAAAACGTCTGCCAAGAGCTCGCGCCAAGCGTTGCCGCGGCCTGCTCGGAATCGGTGCCGAGCTCGTGTAGCACGGGGATCGTCTCGCGCGCTACGAACGGCAGCGAGACAAACGCCGTGGCCAGCACCATGCCCGGCACGGAGAAGATCACTTGGATGCTGTGCGCGGTCAGCCAATTGCCAAACCAGCCGGTGCGGCCGTAGACGAGTAGCAGCGAGAGCCCGACGACGACGGGAGAAATCGCAAACGGCAGGTCCACGATCAGTCCGAGCAGGCTGCGTCCACGCATCCGCCCCCGCTCCATCAGCAGCGCGATGCCGATCCCGGCGGCGGTGTTCAGCGGCACGACGATCGCCACCAGCTCGATGGATAGCCAGAAAGCATGCACAGCGTTAGGTTGCGTAACCGCATCCCACGCGGGTGCCAGCCCGTGTTCGAAGGTGCGGTAGAAGATCATCGCGACCGGTGCCCCCAGCAGCGCCAGCAGGTAGAACAGCGCCACGAAGCGCAAGCCGAGGCGCCTTGTCCGCGCAGTACCGGCGCTCTCTGTCCAGTGTCTGCGCGTTCCGGGTGGGGGAGCCACGCGCACAGACGTATCCCTGGCGATGCCGGTCTTCTCAGTCGCGTCGAAGGCGCCGGCCTCGAGCGGAGCGAAAGCCCTAGAGGACATGAGCGGACATCCTTCGCGACAGCCAACTCATCGCGCCCAGAACGAGCAGTGCGCACACAAGCAGCACGACCGACACGGCGGCGGCGCCCGAGACGTTGTCGTTCTCGACCTGGTTGAAGATGTAGACGGCCCCGACCTCGGTCTTGAAGGGCAGGTTGCCAGAGATCAGCACCACCGAGCCGAACTCCCCGAGAGCACGCGCGAAGGAGAGCGCGACGCCAGAGAGGATCGCCGGCGCGAGGTTTGGCAGCACGATGCGTCGGAACACCGTCCAAGCGCTTGCTCCCAGAGAGGACGCGGCTTCCTCCATGGAGCCGTCCAGCTCGATCAAGACCGGTTGTACCGAGCGCACGACGAACGGCAACGTAACGAACAACAGCGCCAGACCGACCGCGGCGCGCGTGAACGTAATGTCCACGCCTGCCGGGCCGCCCTTTCCATATAGCGCCAGCAACACGACCCCCGCCACGATCGTGGGTAGCGCGAAGGGCAGGTCGATAAGCGCGTTGACAACGCGCTTGCCGGGGAATTCGTCGCGTACGAGTACCCAAGCGATCAGTGTGCCGAACAACGCATTGACGATGACCACGATCGCCGAGACGATCAGCGTGAGCTTCAGTGCGGCCACGGCCTCGGGGCTCGAGACCGATTGCCAGAAGGCCGAAGGTCCGCCTTTGGCAGCGCTTGCCAAGAGCGCTGCCAAAGGGAGCAGGACGAGCACCGACAGGTACACGCCCAGCAGCCCACGCCCGAGCGCACTGCCGCTGTGCCGGCGCAGGCGCCCGCCGGCCGGTGAGGGTCGCCGGCGGGCGGGGAGAGGCGCCAGTGCCTCAGATGCCGAGCCGGTGCTCATTTGGCTGTCGAGACCCCCAGCGACTGCTCGATCTTGGTGACGATGCCGGTGCCCGTTTCGAAGAATTCCTTGTCCACCTTGGTCCAGCCGCCGAGTGTTTCGATGGTGAACAAGTTGGCCGGTGTCGGGAACTCGCCGGGACTCGCGACTCCTTCGATCACGGGGCGGTAGCCATTTTCGGCCCAGATCTTCTGACCGGCGGGCGAGAGCAGGTAGTTGACGAACTTCTGCCCCGCGGCGGTGTTGCCGCCGCTGACGACGGCGATCGGGTTCTGGATCAGGATCGTGGCCTTGGGGATCACGTATTCGATCGGTGAGCCCTTCTTCTTATCGGTGATCGCCTCGTCCTCGTAGTCGATCAGGGCGTCGCCGCGCCCGGCGAGGAATGTCTGCAGAGCGTTGCGCGCAGAGCTGTCTTGGCTGACCACTTTGTGGAACAGGGTCTGTAGATAAGCCTGCGCTTCGGCGGGCGTCTTGCCTTCCTTGATCTGAGCGCCGTAGGCGGCGAGGATGTTCCAGCGCGCGCTGCCGGAGGTGAAGGGATTGGGCGTGATCACTTCGATGCCCGGCTTGGCCAGGTCGCTCCAGCCGGTGATGTGCTTGGGGTTGCCCTTGCGCACGATGATCACGGCCACCGAGTTGGTGACGAAGCCGTGGGTCGCGTTCTTGTTCCAGTCCGAGGAGACGAGCCCAGCCTTCACCAGGCGTGTGACGTCCGGTTCGAGTGAGAAGTTGACGACATCGGCTTTCAGGCCGGCGGCCACGGCGCGACTCTGTTCGCCGGATGGCCCATAGGACTGACTGAACGTGACTCCTTTGCCTTCGCTCGTGGCATTGAACGCCGGTATCAGCGACGTGTAGGCCCCCTGCGGCGTGGAGTAGGCCACGAGCGTGACTTCTTTGCCGCCGCCCGATGACCCGCAGGCCGCCACTCCGAGCACGGCGCCGAGGACTGCGAGGGTTGACAGGACAGCTGGAAGAGTGCGTTTGCGCATAGCCACTTTCTGCATCGAAGACATGAAGATGGCTCCGAGTCTAACACCGCAAATCGGATCGGGATTAGCGATTTAGTTCGTAACTCAGGTGCGGCGCGCGCCGACGGACGCGAGTACCGCGTCGATGCAGGCGCGCTGCACGTGCGCCGGCTCGATGGGGAACGGCTCGGGGATGTTTCCACCCACTGTGCGCACGCCCACGCCGATGCGCGCGAGGTGCATCGTGCCGAGTGTCTGCGCGTAGAGTTGGTTGGCGGTGAAGTCGGGGTCCTCAACGCTGAACACGCCCTGTGCGGCACCCTCGGCGAGGATCTGCGAGAGCTTGCCCAGGCAGGCCGCCATGTTTTGGCCGAGGCGAATCCAGATGGCGTCGGAGATGCTCTCGCGCAAGTCCTCGGCGGAGCGGCGCATCAGCGATAGGCCGCAGTCGAGGAACGCCGGATACTCCAGGCAGAAGCTCGTGTAGCGCAGCCAACCCTCCTCCAGACGGGCCACCGGGTCGAGCTTGGCGGGCACCTCCTCCAGCAGCTCGGCGAGATCGGCAAGGTAGCTCGACAGGGTGAGCACGTACAGCTCCTCCTTGGAGGAGAAGTAGCGATAGATCAATGCCTTGTTGATGCCGACAGCGCGCGCGATGCTCTCGATAGGTGCGTCCTGTAGGCCGCGTTCGTCGAACAGCAGTCTCGTGGCGGCGAGGATCTCGCGCTCGCGCTCGCGTCGACGCGACATACGCGTCGACGCGGCTGACTCTCGGAAGCTGGGAGCAGTAGCCATCTCGGACAATTATATCGCGAAAGTAAACGTCGTTCAATCTTGTATTTGACAACCGTTTACGCTTTGCTAGGATTTAGTCGTCGAGTTACGGGCACGAGTTGCCCGTGGTCGGTCCCGGACCCAGATCCGGGCGAAGTCGGATCCGGCGGGAGAGTCGGATGTCGGCTATCCAGTTTCAGCCGCGCCACTCCATCGAGCTAGTAAAGGAGCATTCGTCCCATGTCAGCAACCGACGTAACCGCCAACGAGGCGACCGGAGCCGCCGAGGCCGCCGTCGAGGCGATCACGAGCGCCGCCGGCAAAGAGGTTGCCTTCTCGATGGCACTGAGCCAGGACCAGAAGGACATCCGCGACTGGGTGCACGGCTTTGCCGCCGACGTGATGCGCCCCGCCGCGCACGAGTGGGACGAGAAGGAGAAGACCCCATGGCCGATCATCGAAGAGGCCGCCAAGATCGGGCTCTACGGTTTTGAGGGCCTGGCTCAGTTCTTCGCCGATCCGACCGGACTGACCTTGCCGATCGTCAACGAAGAGCTCTTCTGGGGCGATGCGGGTATGGGCATGGCGATCATGGGCACGGCGCTTGCGGTGGCTGCGATCTTCGGTCAGGGCAGCGGCGAGCAGATCGGCGAGTGGATCCCGCGCTGCTTCGGCACGCCCGATGACATCAAGGTCGCCGCTTTCTGCTCCTCCGAGCCCAACGCCGGCTCGGACGTGAGTGCGCTGCGCACCACCGCCAAGTTCGACGAGACCACCAAAGAGTGGATCCTCAACGGCCAGAAGGCGTGGGCCACCAATGGTGGCATCTCCGACGTGCATGTCGTGATCGCCACTGTGGACCGCGAGCTGAACTCCCGCGGTCACGCCGCCTTCGTGGTACCGATGAGCGAAGTCAAGGGCATCTCCGAAGGCGCCAAGGTCTCAAAGCACGGTCTGCGCGCCTCGCACACAGCCGACGTGTATCTCGACGATTGTCGCGTTCCCGAGAACTACGTGCTCGGCGGCAAGGAGAAGCTCGACGAACGCCTCGCGCGTGCCAGGGAGGGCAAGAAGAACAAGTCCAACGCCTCAATGGCTACCTTCGAGGCTTCACGGCCCACAGTCGGATCCCAAGCGCTGGGCATTGCGCGCGCGGCCTATGAGTACTCACTGGAGTACGCCAAGGAGCGTGAACAGTTCGGCAAGAAGATCATCGAGAACCAATCGATTGCCTTCACGCTCGCACGCATGAAGATGGAGATCGACGCCGCCCGCCTGCTCGTGTGGCGCGCCTCGTGGATGGGCCGCAACCAGGTCCCGTTCGAAAACGCTGAGGGCTCGATGTCAAAGCTCAAGTCAGGCGAGGTCGCCGTATGGGTGACCGAGCGCGCGATCCAGATCCTCGGCGGCAACGGCTACACGCGCGAGTTCCCGGTCGAGCGCTGGCACCGCGACGCGAAGATCTACGACATCTTCGAGGGCACAGCCGAGATCCAGCAGCTGGTCATCTCCCGTGCTATCAGCGGGATGCACATCAAGTAGCGGGTAAGGCCCTGGACGCGGCGCGGAGCTGCGTCCTCGGTCGCTCGCGTACTTGGTACGCCACACGGGTGGCGGGCCCTTGATTTTGCTCCGCTTGCTCCAGGACCTTCCCCGCGGCCAAGAAAGTCAAAACTGAAGGGCAGTCCCTCCCCTACCAGGCTTGTGTCCTGCCGCAGTGCGGGCAGGACACGCTGGTCGAGACAGGCGCGATGAAGAAGCACCCGCACGCGCAGGGGTAGCAGGCCTCGTCGATCGGGCCGCCTGCGTCGCGCATGCGTTTCACAGCGATGTCTGGAGCGGCCGGCGGAATCTCGTGGTGGCGCCAGGCGGTGAGTGGATGGAGAAGGCTCTGTCGCATTGATCTCTACCTCTAAGACGCGCGGGACACCCAAAGGTTTCGCTGTCGCGTCGTTATTTCCTCGGTTGCCTCGAGGAGTCGCGGTGTCTGCTGGAACGTCGTGTGGGCCGCTTCTGAGATAATCAGCGGCCGATGACTCCCGCACGCAAGCGAAGGGTGCGGCTGGTGGTCGCATTGAGCGCGGCCGTGATCCTGGCGAGCGCCCTGATCTACACCAGCTTCAGCGCCGCCAGTCCCACCGTCACACCAAGTCAGTTGGTGCACGAAGGGGTCGCCGGACGCATGTATCAATTGACGGGCAAGGTCAAGTCCGGCTCTGTGCGACACGAAGGCGACACGCTGTACTTCAGCGTGCAGGACCGTGCCGGCGAAGCTTCGGTGGCGCTCAGCTACACAGGTACGGTGCCCGATCCCTTCCGCGAAGGGCGCGAGGTGATCGTGACGGTCGAGAAGCAGGGCGACAGCTATGTGGGCGAACGCAACTCGCTGATAACGAAGTGTCCGTCGAAGTACACGGTGACCCCCAGCAAGACCAAGATCTACTGATGGCCCAGCTCGGAGGTGCCTGTCTGATCCTGGCGCTTGCGGTGTGCGCATATGGCATCGGCGCTTCGATCTACGGCGTCAGAACAGGACGAGCCGAGTTCTCGGAGTCAGGGCGACGCTCGGTGTACGCGCTCGCGGGCATCCTCACTGTCGCCTTC
>Ga0210385_10000868_pt1 | contig 19470 bp, 22 predicted proteins | sample IncBWH26OmetaG_FD_160107 | JGI IMG/M metagenome (GOLD analysis project Ga0210385, IMG submission 160107) | Forest soil microbial communities from Barre Woods Harvard Forest LTER site, Petersham, Massachusetts, United States - Inc-BW-H-26-O ...
GGCTTCCGCTGTCGACCTCTTCGTTCAGATCTCGCGCATGGCGGACGGAACCAGGAAGGTGACGTACATCACCGAATGCGTCGGCATGGAAGGCGACTTGGTCACCACCCAGGATGTCTTCGTTTTCGAGCGAACTGGCGTGACGAGCGATGGGAAGGTGACCGGGCGCTTTCGTCCGACCGGCGTGCGGCCTAAGTTCAGCGAGCGCCTGAAGGCAGCCGGCATCGAATTTCCGCCTCACCTTTTCCAAAACGCTGTTGAAGTACGGTAGCTTTGCATGGCCCTCGCCACTCTCCTCTTTTTCGTTGTCTTCCTCACCGTGATCGGGTGCGTGGGCCTGGGTTTTTCTTACTTCAAGTCACAGCAGAAACAGCACATTCGTTCCATGCTGCGGAACGCCGAGGCGAGCACGCCCGTAGAGCAGCGAAGCGTGCCGCTGCTTCGTCCCGCAGATGTGGAAGACATGATCACCCGCTTTGTTCGGCGCTTCAAAGTGGCCGAGCGGCTGGAACTGACTCTGGAGCAAGCCGGCAAGAACTGGAGCGTCAGCAAGCTGGTCACGGTCTCTTCTGTGTTGGGCCTGATAGGCTTTCTGCTGGGATGGCGGTTCCGGATCCTGGGCTATCCGGGGTTGAGCGGATTGCTCTTTGCCGCCCTTGGCCTCTCGCTGCCGCTGCTCCTGATTCTGCGCAAGCGCGCGAAGAATATCGGCGCCTTTGAAGAACAGTTTCCCGAAGCGCTCGATTTTCTTTCGCGCTCGATGCGGGCCGGACACGGCTTCACCATTGCGCTCGAAATGCTCGGCGCCGACTCGCCCGATCCGCTGGGTTCCGCTTTCAGAAGGGTTTCGAACGAACTGCAGCTCGGTTCCTCGCTCGAGGTAGCGCTCAGCAAACTGGTCACTCTGGTACCGCTCGTCGATGTGCGTTTCTTCGTTTCCTCGGTCCTGCTGCAGCAGGAGACAGGCGGCAACCTGGGTGAGATTCTGAGCAAGCTTTCGCACGTCATCCGGGAGCGCTTTCGCCTCAAGGGACAGGTCAAGGCCGCCAGCGCCCATGGGCGCATCACCGGCATTGTTCTGGTGCTGATGCCGGTCGGCGTCACCGGGTTCATGATGGTCAGTTCGCCGGCCTATCTGCGCGGGCTCGCCGCCGATGCAACCGGCCAGAAGCTGATCTATGGCGCGATCGCCGGCCAGATCATCGGTTATTTCGTGATCCGCAAAATTGTGAATATCAAGGTCTGAACATGGGCATCCTGCTTTGTCTAGTCCTCTTTCTCCTTATAAGCGCGACGGTTTTCGTCTTCGGATACCTGCAATACGTCAAGCCATCGCGGCTGCTCGATCAATTGGCCAATACTACTTCCGATGCGATTCCGGCGCCGCTTACGCTGGCCGAGCGGAAGCCGAAACGCGGCTTCTCGTTTTCGGGGCTGCTTCAACCGGTCGGAAATTTGCTCCCTGTTTCCCCGCAAGATGCGGCCAGCATCAAACGCGAGTTGACCGCTGCCGGCATTCGCTCAAATTCCGCCGTGACGGCCTTGTACGGAAGCAAAATCGTGCTCGCCGCGCTGTTTCTGCTGGTCGGCGTCTTCTTTCGCGAGCACATGCCGCCGCCGCTGCTTCGCATTCTTGGGCCGGTCGCGTGCGCCGGCCTAGGCTACTCGATTCCGAGTTTTGTGCTCGGCCGCATGGTCGCCCGCCGGCGTGAACAAATTAGATTCTCGTTGCCGGATGTGTTGGATCTTCTGGTAGTGTGCAGCGAGGCCGGTTGCGGCCTGGACCAATCCATTGTCAACGTCAGCCGGGAGCTCAAGACCGTTCATCCGCCGGTCGCCGAGGAACTCTCGCTCGTGAACATGGAAATCATGGCCGGCAAAAGCCGCTCGGAGGCCCTGCGGAATTTCGGGCGCCGCACCGGCGAGGACGAAGTCAAAAAGCTAGTGGCCATCCTGGTGCAGACGGATCGCTTTGGCACCAGTGTCTCCGAGGCGCTTCGCACGCAATCCGATTTCTTGCGCATCCGGCGCCGTCAGGAAGCGGAGGAGCGGGCAGGCAAGGTGGGGGTGAAGCTCATCTTTCCTATCTTCTTCTTCTGCCTTCCTTCTTTGTTGGTCGTGACCGCCGGTCCGGGCATGCTGCAGCTATTCCACAATCTCCTTCCGGCCATGAACGGCATGGGGCAGTGAGCCGCCTAAAGAATGGGCGCCGCTCAGTCGATAGGGTTTATGAGGGGCACTGCGAATAAAACCGCGCTGGTCCCACTTTTCTTCAAGAGACCGAATCACCGGTTGAAGAGCACAGATATCTAGAAAAGGAGAGAGAGACTTATGAACGATATGGTAGTCCAGACCGTGCTTTGGATTGCGGCAGCAGCGACCTTGGTGCTGTATTTGAAACGGCGCCGCAAACGCAAGATGCTTCCCTAGTATACGGACGGCGATGACGGCGGAAGCCGGCCAATTGCAGCGCTTGCTGCTTATCGCACAGAATCCCGACGGCGGCTGGGCTTATCAGCAGCCGGGCACCTCGTGGACGGAACCCTCCGCTCTGGCCCTGCTGGCGCTCGCCGCCCAGAACAATACCGGACCGGCTTACACACGCGGCCGTTCGTGGCTACTTCAAACGCAGAAAGCCGACGGCGGCTGGGCGCCGGCCCCGGCCGTAGACACGAGCACCTGCATGACCAGCGTAGCGGTTCTCGCCCTGGCGGACGGTGCCCTCAAAACACCTGCGCTCGCGCGGGGAGTGCGCTGGTTGCTTGACCAAGAAAACGGCGAAACCCCGGCCCTCGAGCGCGTCGCGCTGCGGCTTCTGGGAGCCGCTCCACCTAAGGCGCCAGGTGGCTCGCCATGGTTTCCAGGCACTGCCGCCTGGATAGCGCCCACGGCCATGTCCGTGCTGGCGCTCGGGCGCGCTGCTCGCGCTGGCGTTGCCAGCGCCGCCGATGAACAACGGCTCAGGCCCGCTATCAAACGCGCCCAACAATATCTACTGTCCCGTACCTGTCGAGATGGCGGCTGGAATCACGGTGGTTCCTCTTTTCGCAGTGAGGACGCTGAATCCTATCCGGAAACGACCGGCCTGGCGCTACTCGCTCTCCAAGGCGTCTCGCCTGCGGAGTTGCAGCGGCCCTTCCGGCGCGCGGAATCTTTCCTTGTTGCTCCCCAGCCGGTGGAAGCTCTGTCCTGGCTACAGTTGGCGCTGACGCGGCATGGCCGGACGCTCCAGCTTGCAAATTCACGCCCCGTGTGCCGCAACACTCGCGATATTTGTCTTCGGCTGCTGGCGTTGGCCGACCCCGGCAAGGACACCTTCGGCGAAGCATCGATGAGCTGACCCATGAACCGTCGCTATTTCTTCCTGGGCTGCCTCGCGTTCGCCGCCGGTTGCTCCCGTGTCGCTAACCGGACCAAGCATCGGGTCTCTATTGTTCGTGCTCAATCCTACTCCGTAGACCTGGTGAGCATCATTCGCCGCGTGCTGCTTGAGCATCGAGTCGCAGTAGCCGGCAAGAGTGTGGTGCTAAAGCCGAATCTGGTCGAATTCAGCACGCATGCTCCAGCTAACACGCACCCGGTGTTTGTTGCGGCTGCGGCGGAGGCGTTCCGCTCGCTCGGCGCTCGCGAAATCCGCGTCGCGGAAGGTCCCGGCCACCGTCGCGCGACGTTGGATATGGCCTTGGATGCGGGTTTCTTCTCCGCCATCCCCAACTTCGAGAAGAACTTTACCGATTTGAATCTCGACGAAGTGACGCGCGTTCCCATCGCGAATCCGTTTTCGTCTCTGTCCCACTTGTATCTGCCGAATACCGTGTTGAGATGCGATCTGCTCGTATCACTGCCAAAGATGAAGACACATCATTGGGCCGGTGCAACCTTGAGTATGAAGAATCTGTTCGGTGTTGTGCCGGGGGCGGTGTACGGATGGCCGAAAAACGTCTTGCATTGGGGCGGAATCGACGAATGCATTGCAGACCTGCACGGGCTCTTCCCCAGGCAATTCTGCCTGGTGGATGGCATTGAAGGCATGGAAGGGAACGGGCCAATTCTCGGAACGCGCAACGCACCAGGCTTGATCGTCGCCGGATCACACCCGCCCAGTGTAGATGCGACCTGTTGCCGCATCATGCAGATTGATCCGGATCAAATCGGTTATCTTCGTTTAGCGGGTCGCCGCTCGGGTGGGAGCACCGCGTCCGCGGAGCAGACGGGAGAAAGCATACGCGGCGTGAAAACTCCGTTCGCGCTGATACCCGCCTTCGAACACCTGCGGCTGCGCTTGAACTCCGGAGATAACAGCTAGATGAACATCTCTTCGTCGGCTGTGGCGTGGTCGACTGTCGGGCGTCCGCCGCGGCCCAAGTAGGTGAAAAAGGTTCGGAAACCCGCCAGCACGCCGTGCACCTCGCGAATCGGCCGCAACACGCCCGACTGCACCGCGCTCACTGTTTCCTGAACCCGCGTCATGCTATCGTCGAGCACCATCTCCGCGCGCTCCATCTGAACTTTGGCGCGCGTTGCTCCGTCCGTCAACAGCTCATCTATCTTTGAAACCTGCTGCTTCGTGGTGTCCAGGATAGCGGTACTGATGGTGCCAATTTTCTCTACGTGCTTCTCCACTCGCTCCGCCGTTCGCCGTGTGGTGGCGACAATGCCTTCAATTTGAGGCACCATGGGCATGATCGCCTGCTGCAGCTTGCGCGCGACCACAAACAGGCCTACGAGCATCGCAGCTTGAATTAGCATCGCTATCGCGGACAGGGCGACAAAGATGGTGAGAAGAATGAGAAGCGTGTTTTGGTCCATGCGAACGCTATCCTGAACGGATCAAAGAGCAGTTGTTAGCCGGCGTTGCTTCCGCCTGCCGGGCTGCTGGCCGCCGCGGATTTCACATCGCCCACCGCGTCCCGATAAGATTGCTTAGCAGCCTCGACCGCCGCACCCAAGGTGTCTTTCTGGCGCGACACGGTTTGACGTCCCTTCTCGTACAGATCCGCAGCCGTTCCTTTTATATCGTCGGCCCGCTGCCGGACGAAATCCGTGCCTTCTTGCGCGCGTGACTTCAGATAATCCGCGCCCTCCCCGGCTTTCTCGGCGATCAGTTGACGGGTCTCCTCGCCTGCTCTCGGGGCCCATAGAATTCCGGCCGCAACGCCAATCCCGAGCCCCAGCAGAAAGTAGCCGAAACCGCTTCTTTCCTCCATATAATCTCCTTATCCTCCTTAAAATTGCGGGCTTTTTAAGCGCACTCTACACCTTGTAGAGCATGGTACAGTAGCAAACGTTTCAGTAAGATGGCAGCGCGTATCAAACCGAAAAAGCTTGACGCAGAGGGCTTGTGGAGCTATGCCCTTCGCACCCTGGGTCACCGCGCGCATTCGGCGAACGAACTGCAACAGAAACTTGCCCGGCGCGCCGAGTCATCCAGCGTTCTTCGTGCGACACTCGCGAAATTACGAGACTATGGCTTTACCGACGACGCCAAATTTTCGGAATCCTTTGCCGCCGCGCGCCTGCAAAATCAAGGCTTCGGCCGCTCTCGTGTCCTGCGCGAACTCCGATCGAAGCGCGTCGCGCCTTCGCTCGCCGAGCACGCCGTCGAGAAAGCGTTTTCCGGAACTAACGAAGAGGAGTTAATCAAGCAATTCCTGGCGCGTAAATATCGCGGCAAGGATCTCCCCAGCTTTCTGGCCGAGGATAAGAACCTTGCCGCCGTGTATCGCCGTTTGCGAACAGCAGGCTTCAGTAGCGGCCGCGTGCTTTCAGTCTTGAAGCAGTATTCGAGCAAAGCGGAGGACTGGAACGAGTTAGAGGCGGAAGAGTAGCTTAGTTAAGAGGAGAAGACGATGAAAGGCTTCAAGCAGTTCATGCTGCGCGGGAACGTATTGGACCTCGCGGTCGCGGTGGTCATGGGCGCCGCATTTGGCGCGGTGGTAACCGCTTTGGTGACGGACCTCATCACGCCTATCATTGCCGCGATCGTCGGCAGGCCCGAGTTCTTCAATATTGTATTTACCGTCAACAACAGCAAATTTCTCATTGGTGATTTCACCAATAAGCTGATTTCGTTTCTACTGATAGGCGTGGCGGTCTATTTTTTCGTAGTTCTCCCTGTGAACAAGCTCATGGCGCGTATGCGGCGCGGCGAAGCGCCGCCCGACCCGACCACTAAGAAATGCCCCGAATGCCTGAGCGAAGTGCCCATCGCGGCGCGCCGCTGCGCATTCTGTACTTCGCCGCTCGAGCTGAATAAGCTCGGCGCATAGGAATCATTATGGGTCAATTGAGACTCCCGCGTACCGCCGTCCTTTTAGTTCTTCTTGTAATCGCTGCAACCGCGCTGGCGCAACATCGCCGGCACGGCGAGCGTGATGAGCAGACGCCGAAGGGTCCCTGGATGAATACCAGCTTGACGCCGGACGAGCGCGCCGCCCTGGTGTTGAAGCAAATGACGCTCGATGAAAAGATTTCTTTGCTGCACGGGAATGGCATGCCGGGATGGGGCGCGCCGCGGCCGAACGCGTATCTCGGCAATGGGGGCGCGGGATTTGTGCTCGGCATTCCCAGGCTGGGCATTCCGTTCATACAAATGAGCGATGCCGCCTATGGCGTGCGGAGCAGCGGTGAAAATGGGCGCTACTCCACCGCGCTGCCATCGAACATCGCGGCGGCTGCAAGCTGGGATCCGGAGGCGGCCTGCGAATATGGTGCGCTGATCGGGCGCGAGCTGCGCGCGCAAGGCTACAACATGACGCTCGGCGGCGGTGTCAACGTGACGCGCGAGCCGCGCAATGGCCGAACGTTCGAATACCAGGGCGAAGACCCAGTGCTCGCCGGCACGCTCGTAGGCAATCGCATCAAATGCGAGCAGGGCCAACATGTAATTGGCGATATCAAACACTACGCGGTGAACGATCAGGAAAGTGGACGCAATGAAGTGGATTCAATCATCGGCAAACGCGCCATGCGCGAGAGCGATCTGTTGGCCTTCGAGATCGGCATTCAAGTCGGCGATCCCGCCGCGGTGATGTGCTCCTACAACGCGGTCAACGGGGATTTCGCCTGTGAAAACAAGTATCTGCTCACAGACGTGCTCAAGACGGATTGGCGCTTCAAGGGTTTCGTGGTGTCGGACTGGGGTGGAACGCACAGCACTGTGAAGGCTTCCTCTGCCGGATTGGACAACGAAGAGCCCGAAGACCGTTTTTTCGGCGATAAGCTCAAGGACGCCGTCCAAGCGGGCAAGATCTCCGTGCCTGAACTGGACGATCATGTCCGCCGGGTGCTGCGTTCCGAATTTGCCAGCGGCATCGTCGATCACCCGGTGCAGAAGAGCGTTGTGGATGTGGAGGGCGGCTTCGAAACGTCGCGCCGCATCGCCGAGCAGAGCATCGTCTTGCTCAAGAACGAGAACGGTATTCTGCCGCTCGATCGCGAAAAGCTGCACTCGATTGCAATCATCGGGCCGCATGCGGACATGGGCATGATCTCGGGCGGCGGGTCGGCTCAGGTGGATCCGCCCGGGCGTCCGCCCGCCAAGTGGCAAGAGCACGTTTGGTTTCCGACTTCGCCTTTGAAGTCTGTCAGCGCTAGGGCTCGCGCCGCGCACGTGCAGTTTGACCCAGGCGCGGACCCGGCTTCTGCCGCGGCACTCGCGAAACAGTCGGACGTGGCGATCGTATTTGTATATCAATGGACGAGCGAAGGAATAGATTTGCGCAACCTTTCTCTGCCGGACCAGCAAGACGCGTTAATCGAGCAAGTTGCCGCGGCGAATCCGCACACCATCGTCGTGCTCGAGACAGGCACGGCCGTGACCATGCCATGGATCGCCAAGGTGAGCGGCATTCTGGAGGCCTGGTATGCGGGGAGCAAAGGTGCGGACGCGCTGGCGAATGTTCTGTTTGGCGATGTGAACCCCAGCGCCAAGCTGCCGATGACCTTTCCCCGCAGCGAAGCCGATTTGCCGCATCCGCAGCTCGTGACGCCGCCGCCGGGAGCACAGGGCGAAGCCGCTGTCATGAGAACCGGAGAAGCCAAGCCCACCTTCAGCGTGCATTACGACGAAGGACTGAAGGTTGGTTACAAGTGGTATGACGCGGAAAATAAACCAGTGCTGTTCCCGTTCGGTTACGGGCTGTCTTATTCGACTTACAGTTACTCCGGTTTGAAAGTAACTGCGGGCAAGAAGACTTCGGTAGGGTTCGTGGTGAAGAATACCGGCAACTGCGCTGGCGCCGAGATTGCGGAAATTTACGCTGCGTTGCCGGCCAATGCGGGCGAGCCTCCTAAAAGATTGGTCGGATGGAGCAAGGTGCACCTGAATGCCGGCGAGAGCAGGCAAGTCAGCGTGGACATTGATCCGAAGTATCTGTCCGTGTACGACGAAGCACAAGATGGGTGGAAGCTGGTGCCGGGCAGCTACAAGTTCATGGTGGGCGGCTCGTCGCAAGACTTACCGCTGCATGAAGAGGTCAGCTTGCAGTAGCTCGACGCTTACCCAGGCAGTTCCGGCGCGAGCTCTTGCACTTGCGGCGTATCGGACCCCAGCCAATCGGGATGCCGCGCGGTGGTATCGAAGTGCGCTGTCGTCTTGAATAACTCGAATCGCCCGTCCATGGCAGCCCTCTGCGTCTTTGCGAGCAGAGAAGCCACCTGCTGTTCGTCCATGACCCGGAACGTTTTCGCGGCTTGGAACGCCTGGTCGAGCACTTCCGGCTTGTCAATTCCAGTGATCACTACGGAGGTAGGAAGGTTGAGCGCGTAGTGCAGGCACTCGATCGGCTGCACGGTGTTGCTCTTCAGAGCGATTCCATCGCCTCCGCAAAATGGCTTCATGCCGAGCACGCCGATTTGCTGGTCCACCAGCTTCGGCACCACGAGCTGCGCAAAGCTCCGAAAATGAGCGTCCATGACGTTTAGCGGCATCTGCGCGGTGTCGAAGGGGAAGCCGTGCTTGGCAGCGGTTTCGAGCATATAGAGATGCACGTGAGGATCTTTGTGCCCGGTAAAGCCGATGAATCTCACTTTTCCCGCCTTCTGCGCAGCCACCACGGCCTCCATGCCGCCGCCCTCTGCGAAGATGCGGTCCGGGTCGTCGAAGCGTAGTACCTCATGGTGCTGCAGCAAGTCGATGTGATCCGTTTTCAGCCGTTGCAGCGATGTTTCAATCTGCCGCGCCGCTACGTCTTTCGTGCGTCCGTCAATCTTGGTCATGACGAACACTTTGTTACGGTAGCCGCCCTGCGCGAGAGCCTCGCCCACCAGCCGTTCGCTACGGCCCTCGTTGTAGTCCCACGAGTTGTCCAAGAAAGTAATGCCCCGGTCGATGGCCTGGTGAATGAGGCGGATGCTTTCGTCATCCTTCAGCGATGCTTTGCCGATATGCGAGCCGCCAAGCCCGATCGCCGACACCGTTTCGCCGGTGCGGCCGAGTTTGCGATAGAGCATCTCACCACGAAGCTCGCCTGGTGAGGCGACGCGAGGCAGACGCGCGGCATCGGCGCCGCTGTTCGCCGATGTAGCAGGAGTGGCGCTTTGCTGCGCGAAGGCGGTCGCGGTGGCCATTCCGGCAGCCACGCTTTGGAAAAATTTACGGCGTTCCATACGTTCGGTATTTTGCTCTATGGTTCGATGCGATCGCAGCAACCGAAACTACCTGGGTAATTCTACAGTCTTTTCGTGACTAGCCGGCCTCCAGGCTCGCGATTCCTGTGAGATACTCGAACCACACACATTGGGAGGTTCCATGCGCCGTAATTGGACCAACCGCAGCTTCCTTATCGTCTCGGCAATTGCATTTCTTGGCATTGCTTCTTCGCCTGGTTTTGCGCAGAAGGCGCCAACGGGCGGAGGCGGAGTGGGCTCAACCGGAGGCATCGGTTCTCCGACCCGCGGGAGTCTGGGCACCGGATCCTTTCCGGACAACGGAAACGCCGGTATCGGCGGAATTGGGACCAACCCGCGCACCATCTTTCTCTCCGGCAAGGTGATGATGGATGATGGAACGGAACCGAATTCGAATATAAGAATCGAACGCGTCTGCGGCGGGATTCCGCGGCTTGAGGCTCATACGGACAACAAGGGCCGCTTTTCCTTTCAGGTTGGGCAGAACCTGACGGTGGATACGGACGCCTCAGACCCTTCGGCGGGCGGCCAGCCGAATCGCCCGTGGTCCAATTCCACCAACAACAGCTTAAGCGGAAACAACAACCGCACGGACCCGCTTTGGAACTGCGAGCTGCGCGCCTCCTATCCGGGTTATCGCTCGGATCTCGTAGAGTTGTCGACGCGCCGCACGCTCGACGATCCGGACGTGGGCACCATCGTCTTGCACCACTTGGCAAACGTGCAGGGATCGACCATCAGTATCACCACGGCATTGGCTCCGAAGCATGCTCAGAAAGATTACGAAAAGGGTGTTCAGTTTGCGCAGAAGGGGGATCTGGCGAATGCGGAAAAGCGCCTTGTCACGGCAACTAACGCCTATCCCAAATATGCAATTGCCTGGTTTGCGCTGGGCCGAGTGGAGCAGCAGATGAATGGCAGAGACGAGGATGCCGGCAAAGCGTTTCGAGCGGCCATCGCGGCTGATAATCGGTTCGTCAGCCCCTATGAAGCGCTGGCTCAGATTGCTATCAAAGAAACCAAATGGCAGGATGCGGCCGACTACAGCAAGCAGGCGACCGATCTCAATCCGGTGGAGTTCCCAGATGCTTTCTGGTGTAACGCGTTGGCAAACTATCGCCTGCAAAAGCCGGATGCGGCCGAAAAGAGCGCCCGAAGCTTGCTGAAGCTTGACACTACGCATCAATATCCGGAGGCCGAGAATTTGCTCGCGCACCTGTTGGCGGAGAAGGGTAACTATTCGGAGGCCATCGAGCACTTGCGCGCATACATTGCCCTGATGCCGAATGCGAAGGATGCTGCCGCGCTCCGAGAAGATCTCGCCAAGCTCGAAGAGGCCAGCGCCCAAGCGAAGAAATAGGAGATTCGCGTAGGCCCTTCATCTCCGCGTTACTCTGGAGGTGGATGGAGTTACCTGAACCTGCTCCTGACCCGGCGCGAGAGAGGTTGGCGGCGCTCCGGGAGACGCTGTTGACGTTGCACAAAGCCCTCCTCGATTCCGAACGCACGTCTTATGAAATGACGCACGGCCCGATCGCCTCGCCGGCCGCATTTCTCCAGTTGCTCATCAACGACAACTGGTTCGCGTGGCTGCGCCCCGTGACTACGCTGATCGTTCAAATCGACGAGACGCTCGCGGCGAAAAAGCCGCCCGCCACATCGCGCGATTTCGAGCGCCTGATCGAAGACATGCGCGCCCTGCTGACCCCGTCGAGAGATGTCAACGGCTTCTGGAAGCGTTACGCGGGCACGGTGCAACGCGATCCCGGTGTCGCCGTGCTGCACGAAAAAATCGAGAAGGAGCTGGCCTCGAACGGCGCGCCTTAAAATACGTTTTCAGCGGTACGCCGGGACGCCGGTCACCTTTTCCCCGATCACCAGCGTGTGAATGTGCTCGGTCCCTTCGTAGGTTTTCACAGTTTCGAGATTGCACATGTGGCGCATGATCGGGTATTCGTCCATGATGCCGTTCGCGCCCAACAAGTCGCGGCTGAGCCGCGCGCACTCGAGAGCAATCGCGACGTTGTTGCGCTTCAGCATCGATATGTGAGCGGCCTCCACTTTGCCCGCGTCCTTCAGCTTTGCCACTTGCAGCGCCAGTAGCTGCGCCTTGGTGATCTCCGTAATCATCCAGGCCAGTTTTTCTTGCACCAGTTGATGGCTCGCGAGCGGCCGGTCGTCGAACTGTTTGCGCGCCAGTGTATAGCTGCGTGCCGTTTCGTAGCAATCCATCGCCGCGCCCAGCACGCCCCAGCCAATGCCGAAGCGCGCTTGCGAAAGACAGCTCAGAGGGGCCTTCAGACCCTTGGCGCATGGCAATTGGTTTTCCTGAGGAATGGCGCAATCGGCGAAATGCAAGCTGGAGGTTACAGAAGCGCGCATGGAGAGCTTGCCATGTATGTCGCTTGTTGAGTAGCCCGGCGTGCCTTTTTCGACCAGAAAACCGCGGATGCCTTCCTCGGTGCGCGCCCACACCACGGCCACGTCGGCAATGGAGCCGCTGGTAATCCAGGTTTTCTCGCCATTGAGCACCCACGTGTCGCCACGCTGCTCGGCTCGCGTGCGCATGCCGGATGGATTCGAGCCGAAGCCCGGTTCGGTGAGACCGAAGCATCCGATCGCCTCGCCCGATTGCAGCTTCGGAAGCCAGCGCTGTTTCTGCTCTTCGGAGCCGAACGTATGTATCGGATACATCACCAGCGCGCCTTGCACGCTGACGAAACTGCGCAGGCCGGAATCGCCGCGCTCAATCTCCTGCATGATCAGCCCGTATTCCACATTGTTCATGCCCGCGCAGCCGTAGCCTTCCAGGTTCGCGCCGAAGAAGCCGAGCTCCGCCATCTCAGGAATCAGTTGTTTGGGGAACGTGCCGTTGTTAAACGCCTCGCGCACTAGCGGCAGCACCTGGTCATCGACGAACTGGCGCGCGGTTTGCCGCACCATCAGCTCCTGTTCGCTCAAGAGTGAATCGAATTGCATATAATCGACGCCGGGAAAACGTGCCATAACGGCTTCATTGTAGCCGTCCGGTATGATAGCCAGACATGGACGTCAGCGCGCCTGATCGGACTGGCACTCTTGCCCAAGCCGAAAAAGACAAGGCCAGGCGCTATCTTGCCGAAACCCGAGACGGCCTGACGCAGGCAATCGACGGGTTGTCCGACGCGCAATGGACCTACAAGCCCGAGCACGATTGCTGGTCCATCGGCGAGATCGCGGAGCATGTGGTGATTGTCGAAGCCCGCCTTCTGCAAAGGTTCGCCACGCAATTTGCAGACGCCCCCGCACCGCCTGCCGATCGTGATGTGCAACGGCTTGATGAACTGGCTATGCGGGCGGGTGTGGACAGATCCAGCAAGTTTCTGGCGCCCGCAGCGATTGCGCCGACGGGACAGGTCACTGCGCAGGAAGTGCTCGAACGCTTGGCCGCCAGCCGCGCCGGGATGGACGCCTTTTTGGACTCGCCTGCAGATCATCGGCGCCACGCCATGCCTCATCCCGTCATCGGCCTCCTGGACGCGTATCAATGGGTGCTGCTGGTCTCTGCGCATGCCGCGCGCCACACGAAACAGATTGAGGAAGTGAAAGCGAGCAGCGACTTTCCGATGAGTTAACTAAGTCATTGGCGCCGCGAACTGAGTAGTGTAGTCCTAGTAATCATGTTAGCGGCACACTTGGCTTTAGAAATTCGCAATAATAGAAGGAAGAGCCGCTGTCCATGACCATCGATGAGCGCATCGAAGCACTCACGCAAAGCGTGGAGCTGCTATCGCAGATGCACCAAGATAACGAGAAGCGCTACAACCGTATGTTCGAGCAGCTGCTCGACATGAATCGTCGTTTGATCGATATTGCAGGCGACCACGAAGACCGCATTCGCCGCCTGGAGGACAACGGCGAATAGATGGCTGCCAAAAAGCCTCCTGCGTTAACCTGAAATTGTCAGCGCCTCTTGTCAGATGCCTGCACGACAACTGGCGAAGGCGCTCTTTTCTCGCTGAACGCGAGTAATTTCAAAATGGCTACACCCGTCCTCGCTGCTCACGAGATTCGCCCGGCGCGTTTTTGGGCCTCCACCAACGGCAAAAAAGCCGTCATGGCCGTTACCGGGGCGATCCTTTTGCTTTTCGTCATCGGCCACATGATAGGCAATCTTCAGATCTTCGAAGGCCCTGAAAAGCTCAACGACTACGGCCATTTCCTGCATAGCGTCCCCGAAATTCTCTGGGCCGTGCGCAGCGTGCTTATCGTCTCCGTCGTCCTGCACATCTGGGCTTCGGTCGAGCTTGTGGTCCGCAAAACGAAAGCGCGGCCCGTCGGCTACGCACACCGCGATAACGTCGCCTCCAGCTATGCCTCGCGCACCATGTATTGGAGCGGGCCCATCCTGCTTGCCTTCGTCATTTATCACCTGCTGCATCTCACGGCGGGCGCCATTCACCCCGGCGGCGAATTCGTTCCCGCCGACGTGTATCACAACGTCGTCACCGGCTTTCAAGTCTGGTATGTCTCGGCCTGGTATGTCTTCTCCATGGTTCTTCTGGGATTCCATATCCGCCACGGCGCCTGGAGCATGTTCCAATCGGTCGGCATCAACCATCCCCGCCACACGCCGATTCTGAAAAAAGCCTCGCTGGTCCTGGCCGTCATCCTCGTCGCCGGGTACATCTCGATACCGATCAGCATCATGCTGGGGATAGTCAAGTAATGCAACTGAACTCGCGGATTCCGTCCGGACCTATCGAGCAATTGTGGGACGAGACCCGTTTCACCATGAAGCTGGTCAATCCGGCCAATAAGCGCAGGCATTCGCTGATTGTCGTCGGCTCCGGTCTCGCCGGCGGATCGGCTGCCGCTTCGCTCGGCGAGCTCGGTTACAACGTGAAGTGTTTCTGTTTCCAGGATTCGCCGCGCCGCGCCCACTCCATCGCCGCGCAGGGCGGCATCAACGCCGCCAAAAACTATCAGAATGACGGCGACAGCGTGTATCGCCTCTTCTATGACACGGTCAAAGGCGGTGACTTCCGCGCACGCGAGGCGAACGTCTATCGTCTCGCGCAAATCAGCGTCCACATCATCGACCAATGTGTCGCGCAAGGCGTGCCATTCGCGCGCGAATACGGCGGCACGCTGACCAATCGCTCTTTCGGCGGCGCGCAGGTCTCGCGCACTTTCTACGCGCGCGGCCAGACCGGTCAGCAGCTCCTACTCGGCGCTTATCAAGCTCTCGAGCGCCAGGTGCAAGCGGGCACCGTCGCCATGTATCCGCGCACCGAGATGCTCGACCTAATCGTCATCGACGGGCACGCGCGCGGCATCATCACGCGCAATCTCGTCACTGGCGAGATCGATACGCACCTTGGCGATGCGGTGATTCTCGGCACCGGCGGATACGGCAACGTCTTCTATTTATCGACCAACGCGAAGGGCTCGAACGTGACGGCGAGCTGGCGCGCGCACAAACGCGGCGCGCTCTTCGCGAATCCATGCTTCACGCAGATTCATCCCACTTGCATTCCCGTCTCGGGCGAGTATCAGTCGAAGCTCACGTTGATGAGCGAGTCGCTGCGCAACGACGGCCGCATCTGGGTGCCGAAAAGGAAAGGTGACAAGCGCCCCCCTAATCAGATCCCGGAAGAAGATCGCGATTATTACCTGGAGCGCCGCTACCCGAGTTTCGGCAATCTGGTTCCGCGCGACGTCGCATCGCGCAACGCGAAATACGTGTGCGATGAAGGCCGCGGCGTTGGAGAAACAGGTCTGGGCGTCTATCTCGATTTCGCCGATGCGATCCGCCGGCTCGGCCGCAAAGCGATTGAGGAGCGCTACGGCAATCTGTTCGACATGTACGAGCGCATCACTGGCGAAGACCCGTACGTAGTTCCGATGCGCATCTACCCGGCCATTCACTACACCATGGGCGGCCTTTGGGTCGACTATCACCTGATGAGCACCATCCCTGGCCTGTTTGTAATCGGCGAAGCGAATTTCTCGGACCACGGCGCCAACCGGCTCGGCGCTAGCGCTTTGATGCAGGGTCTCTCGGATGGTTACTTCATCGTGCCCTATACGGTGGGCGATTACCTGGCGGCCCACAAACTCGAGAAAGTGAACGAGTCGCATTCCGAGGTTCGCAATGCCGTCGCTTGTGTGCAGCAGATGACTCGAAAGCTGCTGGCCATTAATGGGAAGCGCACGGTCGATTCGTTCCATCGCCAACTCGGCAAGATCGTTTGGGATTACTGCGGCATGTCGCGCACCGCAGAAGGGCTCCAAACGGCCATCGGCCAGATCCGCGACCTGCGCGAAGAGTATTGGCAGAACGTGCGAGTCCCAGGCAGCGGCGACGATTTCAATCAGAGTCTCGAGAAAGCCGGCCGCGTCGCCGATTTCTTCGAGCTGGCTGAGCTGATGTGCGTCGATGCGCTCGAACGCAACGAATCGTGCGGCGGCCATTTTCGCGAGGAATATCAGACCGCTGATGGCGAAGCGCGGCGGGACGACGAACATTACTCGTATGTCGCGGCCTGGGCCTATCGCGGTTATGGCAATCGCGAGGAACTGGTGAAGGAGCCGCTCGAATTCGAGTACGTTCACCCCAGCCAGCGGAGCTACAAGTAATGCGATTCAGGCTGAAGGTCTGGCGCCAGCAGAGCCGCAGCGCGAAAGGCAAGTTCGTCACTTATCCGGTCGACAACGCCAATCCCGAGATGTCGATGCTCGAATGCCTCGACGTATTGAATGAACAGCTCATCGAACGCGGCGAAGACCCCATCGCGTTCGAGCACGATTGCCGCGAAGGCATCTGCGGCTCTTGCGGATTCATGATCAACGGCGTCGCGCACGGGCCAGTGCCGGCCACCACGGTTTGTCAGTTGACCCTGCGCCACTTCAAAGACGGAGAAGAGCTGGTTCTGGAACCCTGGCGCGCGCGCGCGTTTCCCTTGATCAAGGACTTGGTGGTCGATCGCCGCTCCTTCGACCGCATTATCGCTTCCGGCGGCTATATCTCCGTCTCGACGGGCAGCGCGCCGGATGGAAACGCGATCCTCGTGCCCAAAGAGTCTGCCGACCGCGCTATGGATGCGGCGGCCTGCATTGGATGTGGCGCTTGTGTGGCCGCGTGCCCGAATGCTTCGGCAGCGCTGTTCACCGGCGCGAAGATTGCACACCTCGGCATTCTGCCGCAGGGCAAACCAGAGCAGGACATTCGCGCCATTCGTATGGTCACGCAGATGAACGCAGAGGGTTTCGGCGGCTGCACCAATATTGGCGAATGCACCGGCGTCTGCCCTAAAGAAATCCCGCTTGAAGTCATCGCCGCCATGAACCGCGACTATCTGCGCGGCAGTTGGCGCGAGCGCGACAACTTAGTAACTACCATTCGGCCATTCACGGAATGGAGCACCGGGTCGAAGCTGAAGATCGACCCGAGCGCGGGCAATTAAGACCCAAATCATTCCGTTTCGACGAACGATTTCAACCGGGACAAAGCCTGGTCCCATTGCCGCGAGACGAGATCAAGGTAATCCCTGATCTCTTCAATCGGCTCCGGACGGAACTCAAACAGGCTCTCTCTACCCATCCGAACGCCATGTACGATTCCCACCTTCTCCAGAACTCGCAGGTGTTTCGTGATCGCCTGCCGCGTGACTTTGGAGCCCTCGGTGAGCTGAGCGATCGAAACCCGGCGGCCGTCGCAGAGCCTGGCTAGCAGCAAGAGCCGGGTCTGGTCACCGAGTGCCGCAAATACCGACGCATGCGCTCGCCGCTTGGCGGCTATGCTGCTAGCGCGCCCGCGCGACATACTTCTCGATACTGTTCATTTGTTCCGCCCAACCGCTGTCATTCCTGCGGAATGCTTCTGCGCGCCGATGGCTGGGAATCTTGTCGAATCCCGATTCCGTGACCGAAAGCAATGTGCCGTTCGCGGTCTCTTCCAATGTGAATTCGACCAGCGTCGGCGGCTCGTTCGAATAATCGACCGCGGGATCGACGGCATAGGGATGCCAAGTGTAGGAGAAGAGGCGTTCCGGCTCCATCTTCTGCACCACGGCCTCCCATTTGAGGTGCTCGTATCCCGGGTAGGTGATGTGGCCGCGTGAGACTTGGCCCGGCACGAAGGGGCCGTCCAGTTTCACCTGGAACCACTCGCCGAACTCACGGTAATCCGTCAACGCCCGCCAAACCCGCGAAATAGGGGCTTTCAGCTCAATGCGCTTCTCGATACGATCTGTCATGTTTTGCAACCTTCTGGTTGCATATTAAAACAGTTCAGGGACGAATGCAACCGAATGGTTGCCAATAGGCGGAATTGTCTTTGCGTGATGAGCCGGTCAATCCGCGATCGTAATGGTCGGCCGCTGTTTCGTTTTCGTTGCTTCGGCTTTTTTAATCACTGTGCGCGCGAGTTTCTCGAACAGAGCGGTTTGCGCATTCGGCTCTTTGAGCGTCGCAATGGGCCTGCCGGAGTCGCCGCCTTCGCGCGTCTTCGGGTCCAGCGGAATCTCCGCCAGCAGCGGCACCTTCATCAACGCCGCGGTTCTCGCCCCGCCGCCTTTGCCGAAAACGTAGATCTTCTCGCCATTGTGTTCGAGATAGCTCATGTTCTCGACAATTCCCAGAACCTGCTCGCGCACCTGCTCGAACATATGAACAGCCTTGCGGGCATCTTCAAGCGAGACGTCGGAGGGCGTTGTGACCACCACCGCACCGGTCAGCGGCGTGGTCTGTATCAGCGTCAACTGCACATCGCCGGTTCCAGGCGGCAGATCGATAATCAGATAATCGAGCTCGCCCCAATCGACATTGCGCAGAAACTGCTGCATCACGCTGTTCAGCATCGGGCCGCGCCAGACCAGCGGTTTATCGCCGGGATTGAGGAATCCCATGGACATGATGCGAACGCCATGCGCCTCGAGCGGTTGTATCCGTTGTCCAATCGCCTGCGGGCTTTCCCGAATGCCCATCATGAGCGGAACATTCGGCCCGTAGACGTCGGCATCGAGGAGTCCAACCTTGTATCCGAGCTTCTGCAGCGTGATCGCGAGGTTCACCGCGACGGTGCTTTTGCCCACCCCGCCTTTCCCCGAACCGATCGCGATGATGTTTTGAACACCTGCAATCGGCAGTTTCGGCTGCTCACCCGGCGCTTGAGGACCCATAACCTCAAGCTAGCATCCACATCAAACTAGCGTCAGGCTCGCTTGCGCCTTCAAATCGAATCCCGCGAACTCCTGCCGTCGAAATTTGGGGAAAGCAGCGGCGGCAATCATCGCTGCGTTGTCGGTCGCGAGCCCGGCGGACGGAAAGTAGAAGCGCAAGCCCGTCTGCTGCTCGGCCTGCCTGCGCAATCCCGTGTTGCACGCAACACCGCCCGCAACAATCACAGCCTCCGCTCCAGTCTGGTCCGCTGCCGCAGTGGCGCGCCGCAGCAGTTCTTCTATGACCGTGTGCTGAAAACTGGCCAGCAGATCTAGCGTCGCTTGTGGTGTCACGGCGAGCCAGTCGGGCGGATTCCGCAACTGCTTCCGCCTCGCTATCTCTTCCGCAAGATCGTGCTGTTCGGTCCAACGCAGCACGGCAGTTTTCAAGCCGCTGAAGCTGAAATCCAGCTCGTTACCTTTCATTTTGGCCAGCGTGAACTTCACGGCGCGTGGGTTGCCGAAGGGCGCTAACTTGTCGATAATCGGGCCGTCGGGATATCCGAACCCAAGCAGTTTGGCAACCTTGTCATATGCTTCGCCGGCCGCGTCATCGCGCGTCTTACCCAGCAGCCGGTATTCGCCGGGCTCGCGGACTTCGAATAAGTGCGTGTGCCCGCCGCTGACGACTAACGCT
>Ga0210385_10000870_pt1 | contig 19449 bp, 14 predicted proteins | sample IncBWH26OmetaG_FD_160107 | JGI IMG/M metagenome (GOLD analysis project Ga0210385, IMG submission 160107) | Forest soil microbial communities from Barre Woods Harvard Forest LTER site, Petersham, Massachusetts, United States - Inc-BW-H-26-O ...
GTCGAAAAAAATAGCCGTGCTAGCGCGCGGCTGCTCTGGTCAGAGTCGGAGGAGAGCCTGGCGCAGAAACTAATCGCCCGCCTGCAAAAGGTGCAGTAAAACCTGCAGGTCAACGGAAGCGCAGAGTGAATCGCGCTCCCGCGTCAAAGTGTATCTCTGCGAACCTCTCCCCCCCTGCGACTCACGATTCTATTTTGTTCTTCCGCCTTCGACTTTCAGTTTGTCACTCGCCCCAGCTTGCGCCCCCGCCAACCGTGCCGTGAGCACGCGGAACGGAGAGCAAGACACATAATCCATGCCCACCTGATGGCAGAACTCCACCGAGGACGGGTCCCCGCCGTGTTCGCCACAGATCCCCACTTCCAACTTGGGCCGCGTCTTTCGCCCTCGTTCGATGCCAATCCGCACAAGTTCGCCCACACCATCGCGGTCAATGGCAGCAAACGGATCCTGTTTTAGAATCCCTTCCGCCAGATAGGTTGGCAGCACTTTGTTGACGTCGTCGCGAGAGAAGCCGAACGCGGTCTGTGTCAGGTCGTTCGTGCCGAACGAGAAGAACTCTGCCTCCTTGGCAATCTCGTCCGCGACCAGACAGGCGCGCGGCAGTTCAATCATCGTGCCGACTAGGTAGTGCACATGCTTCCCTTTTTCTTTAAACACTTCCTCCGCCACGCGACGCACAATCGTCCCCTGGTTCGTCATCTCCTTCACTGTCGCGATGAGCGGGATCATCACCTCCGCGTGGGTCTTTATGCCTTCCTTCTCTACGGCTACGGCCGCTTCAATAATGGCCCGCGCCTGCATCTCGGTAATCTCCGGATAGGTGATTCCCAAGCGGCATCCGCGATGCCCCAGCATCGGATTGAACTCGTGCAACTCCTCCACTCGCGCCAGCAACCCGGAAAGAACCTTCTTCAAATCACCGGCTCCTTTTGCGCCGTACTCACGGTATTCCTCCACCAAAGCTTTCTTCTGCTTCGCGTTCGCACTGGGCAGGCCGGCGATGTCGACCATGAGCTTCTCGCGCTTCGGCAAGAACTCGTGCAACGGCGGATCGAGCAGGCGGATCGTCACCGGCAGCCCGTCCATCGCCTTAAGCAACCCAATAAAATCAGCGCGCTGCATCGGCAACAGCTTCTTTAGCGCGATGCGCCGGTCCTTTTCATTGTCGGCAAGAATCATGGCGCGCATGTGAGGAATGCGATCCGGAGCAAAAAACATGTGCTCGGTACGGCACAGGCCGATGCCCTCCGCTCCAAACGCTTTCGCTTGAATCGCGTCGCGTGGAATGTCTGCATTCGCGCGCACTCCGATCTTACGGAACGGTTCCGCCCAGCCCAGCAGCTTCTGCAAGTCGGCATCATCAGTCGACGGCTCCAGCGTGTTCAGCTTCCCCTTAATGACGCGCCCGCTGGTTCCATCGAGTGAGATCCAGTCTCCTTCCCTGAAGACCTGGCCTTTGACGCGCATCGCGCCGGCCCGCTCATCGACTTGAATATCGCCCGCGCCCGCCACGCAGCATTTCCCCATGCCACGCGTCACCACCGCGGCGTGACTTGTCATGCCTCCGCGTGATGTCAAAATGCCAGCAGCGACTTCCATGCCCTGAATATCTTCGGGCGTGGTTTCCGCTCGAACCAGAATCACGGGATTCTTCTTGGCGCCATGTCCTGCCTTCTTCACCGCCTCTTCTGCGGTGAAAACGATCTGCCCTACAGCCGCGCCCGGGGACGCCGGCAATCCCGTCGCTAGAACTTCCACCTTTGTGCTCTTCTCATCCAGTCGCGGTACCAGAAAGTCATAAAGCTGATTCGGTTCCACGCGGAAGATCGCTTCCTCTTTCGTAATCAGCCCTTCCTCGACCATCTGAATCGCCACCCGCACCGCCGCCCAGCCAGTACGCTTGCCGTTGCGCGTCTGCAGCATGTAGAGCTTGCCATCCTGGATGGTGAACTCGAAATCCTGCATGTCCTTGTAATGTTTCTCCAGCCGGCTCGTGATGTCGCGTAGCTGATCGTAGACGTGCGGCATAATCTTGTGCAGCTCGGAAATGTGCACCGGGGTGCGAACGCCTGATACCACATCCTCGCCCTGCGCGTTCATCAGGAACTCACCGTAGAACTCCTTCGCGCCTGTCGCCGGATTGCGCGTGAAACCCACTCCTGTACCGCTGGTCTCGCCGAGGTTCCCGTACACCATCGCCTGCACGTTGACCGCCGTGCCCAGCATGTCATCGATATTGTTGATACGGCGATAATGCTTGGCGCGCTCGTTCTGCCACGAACGGAATACCGCGTCCCGCGCCATTACCAGCTGCTCATGGGGATCCTGCGGAAAGTCGCGCTTGGCGTGCTTCTTCACGACTTTCTTATACTCATCAATCACTTCTTTCAGCGCCTTGGCGTCCAGCTCAGTGTCGAGCTTGGCTTTCTTCTGCTTCTTCTTCGCGTCGAACACTTCATCAAACGCCGACTTCGGAATCTCCAGCACGACGTTGCCAAACATCTGAATCAGCCGCCGGTAGGAATCTGCTGCAAATCGCGGATTATTGCTGCGCTTAGCCAACGCCTCCACGCTCTTGTCGTTCAATCCAAGATTGAGAATCGTATCCATCATCCCCGGCATGGAAAACTTCGCACCCGACCGCACACTCACCAGCAACGGGTTCTCGCCCGTTCCCAATTTTTGCCCCTGCAGCGCTTCCAGCTTGGCCAGCGCCTCCTCCATCTGCCGATCGACCTCTTTGGAAACGTCGCCACTCCGCATGAACTCGCGGCAGGCTTCGGTCTGGATGGTAAATCCCGGAGGTACAGGCAGGCCGGCATTGGTCATCTCGGCCAGACCGGCGCCCTTGCCGCCCAGATCATCTTTCATCTTGCCGTTGCCATCTGCTTTGCCGCCTCCGAAAAAGTAAACGTACTTGGTGGTGGTTTTTTTGCTGTCCTGAACTCCAGCTTCGGGGAGGGTAATTGTCGCCATGATGATTAGTCCTTTGTAGTTCGATTTCGTAGCGCCGGCTCCCGCCGGCAATCCGTACATTTAAATTCGAGGTTTGGAAGTCCGGGCGGTCATGCCTTTCCTTCGGTCACGATCTCGGAAAAATCCGCGATCGTGGAAAACTCTTTCAGCAAAGTTCGCAGCAGCGCCAGCCGGTTCGCCCGCACCTTCTCATCCTCGACCATAACCATCACTTTGTCGAAAAATGCATCCACGGGCTCGCGCGCGGTCGCGAGCAGCATCAGCGCGTCGCCATACTCTTTCTTCTTCCGCAGCGCTTCGACCCGAGGTCCGTTGACGTCGATATAACCTGCCAGGTTCTTCTCCTCAGGGGCCGAATCCGGCAAAGCGTGGAACGTCACTCCCGAAGCAATTCCCTTCTCTTCCGCTTGCCTCAGGATATTCCGCATGCGTTTGCAGGCCGCGCCAATCGCCAGAAACTCGGGCATGTGCAACACCTGTTTTACCGCCTCAGCCCGCGCCAGCGCGTCCACCACGTCATCTGCATCTGCCGCTAGAACCGCCTTCACCACGTCATAGGCATGTCCGCGCACATCCTTCAGATAAAATTCAACACGCTCGCGGAAGAATGTCTTCACCGATTCCGAAAACTTCACCTCGTCGACAAACTTCTTCTCCGCGTCTGATCCCTGATAGCCCGCGCGCGCGTCCCGCATCAAGTCACCCAGACGCAACGGCAGTTTTCTCTCTGCAATCACCTTCACAATCCCATTCGCCTGCCGCCGCAAGGCAAACGGATCCTTCGATCCGCTCGGCACCAGTCCCAGCGAAAACATCCCGGCAATCGTGTCCGCTTTGTCGCCGATCGAAAGCACCGAGGCCTCCATCGACCGCGGCACGCCATCTTCGGTCGATTCGGGTTTGTAGTGATCGTAAATCGCATCCGCAATCGCGAACCGTGTCGCTTCAGGCAGCGTAGAATCGAGTTCCTGCACCCGCGCGTATAGCCCGCCCACAATGCCCTGCAGTTCGGTAAACTCCTTCACCAGTTCGGTGGTCAGGTCGGTCTTCGCCAGGCACGCCGCTTTGTGGACAACGCCCGCACGCACCGCCATCCCGCTCTGCTTGATGATCTCACTCAGCCAACTGCACAAACGCTGGACTCGCCGCGTCTTCTCGTAGTAGTTGCCAAGATCCTTTTGGAAGGTGACATGCCGTAACAGTTCCAGCCTCTCCAGCAGCGACCGCTTCTGATCCGTCTCCCAGAAGAATCGCGCGTCGCTGAACCGGGCTCGCAGCACTCGCTCATTGCCATGCCGAATGAGCCCCTCCCGATCGCCGTCGGTGTTCAGCACCGCCAGAAAATGTGGCAGCAGTTTGCCGTCAGCATCGTCCACCGCAAAGTACTTCTGGTGGTCCCGCATCACCGTGACCAGCACCTCTTCGGGCAGCGCTAGAAAACGCGGATCGAAATCGCCCAGAATTACCGACGGGAACTCTGTCAGGTTTACCACGGTATCGAGCAGAGACCTGTCTTCCCTCCATCGCGCTCCGGGAATCCTGCGCGTAGCCGCGTCAAGCGCCTTGCGTATCTGCTGCTCACGCTCCCCGCGTCCCAGAACCTTCGCCGCGCGCAAAGCATCCACATAAGCAGACCCAGCCCGCGGAATCGCGACGTCCCCGTCGAACAACATCCGGTGTCCATGCGAAGTCTTCCCAGCCCAGATTCCGTCGAACTCCAGCGGAATCGTCTCCTCGTCGAGCATCGCCACCAGCCACCGCACCGGACGCACAAAGCGCTCATGCGGCTTCCGCCAGTACATACTTTTTGGCCAGTAGATCGAGGAGAGTTCTTTGGGCAAAGTCTCCGCAAGGATCTCAGACGCGCGTCGGCCTTTCCTGGTAACCTTCGCAGCCAGATATTCGCCCTTCGCGGTCGAGACCGTCTCCAGTCGTGAGACATCAACTCCAGCCTTCTTGGCGAACGCATGCGCCGCGGGCGTAGGCTGACCATCCTTGTAGGCAACGGTCACCGAGGGACCCGTAAGCCGTTCGGTCACATCCAGCTGGGCTGAGAAGATCCCATTTGCCCAGACAGTTAACCGGCGAGGAGTAGACATAGTCGGTACTATAGCCTTTGTTGGTAGAAGCCCCTGTTCTAACAGCAATTTGGCGACGCGGACCCCGAGGTCCGTCTCGGCCGCGTCAATCATCCGCGCCGGAATCTCTTCGCACCCGATCTCTAGCAGAAAGTCTGGCATGCCTTCAAACTCTCAAACTTCTCAAAGCCCATCCCCAAATAAATATGGCGCATCCCACTTAGCGCAACTTACGATCCCACCGGGGACAATTTCTCCTTCACCGCTCGCTTCTCGCGAGCAGGCTCAGGCTCGTCGGACTTCTCGGCAGCGGCTTCGCTCTTCTGCTGATCCACCCAGGCCTTCGCGATACCCACCGCCAGCGCCCGCACGCGCGCAATCACGCCCACGCGCTCGGTGACAGAAATCGCGCCACGTGCATCGAGAATGTTGAACAGGTGCGAACACTTCAGGCAAAGATCGTAAGCCGGCAGCAGCGGAAACCGAGACTTCGTCCGTGCAGACTCCAGTTGATCCGTTCCTGTCTTTCCTTTTCCTTGAGAGACAAGGCGGGGATTTTGATCTCCCAGCGCCCCATACTGCTCCAGCAACTCTTCACACTCGGCCTCATACAACTCGAAGTGCTTCCAGGCCTTCTTCACATCCGCCACTTCAAAGTTGTACACGGAAAACTGCAGCTCATCGGCCAGCCGCACGTCGCCATACTTAACTTCGTGTCCCGTCTCCGGATCGCGCGCCCACACGATGTCGTAAATCGAATCCACATCCTGCAGAAAGGCGGCGATGCGCTCCAGCCCATAAGTCAGCTCGACCGAAATCGGAAACAAATCCAGGCCGCCGCACTGCTGGAAGTAAGTAAACTGCGTGACCTCGAGTCCATCGAGCATCACCTGCCAGCCCACACCCCAGGCACTCAGCGTCGGAGCTTCCCAGTTATCTTCTTCGAACTTGATATCGTGCTGCCGCAGGTCGATCCCAATCGCACCCAGCGACTCCAGATACAACGCCTGCACATTCTCTGGCGGAGGCTTCAAGATCACCTGCAGCTGCATATGCTTGAACAGCCGGTTGGGATTCTCCCCATACCGTCCATCCGCTGGCCGCCGCGAAGGCTGCACATACGCCACTTTGTACGGTTTTGGCCCCAGCACGCGCAAAAACGTCTCCGGCGCCATCGTTCCCGCACCCACCTCAACGTCATAAGGCTGCTGCAGCACGCACCCGCGCGCCGCCCAAAACGCCTGCAACCGCAGGATGAGTTCTTGAAACGTCAACGATTTGGGTTTGGATGGACTCATTGACTAAAGCCACTCGCTACCGGCTGCCAACTGCCCAGCGACCCTAAGGTCGCTATTCGCTGAGAGCAGTAGTTGGCAGGTTCCTCACAGTTGCCACGGAACAAGGCAGGCTAATCAATGATTGTAACGGAAGCAGCCGCGAACCGTCAGCTATCGGCTAGAACTCACTCTTCTCCAGCATCCCCGCCGTCACCAGCTTCTTCTCAATATGTCGCTGCAGTATTTGAATCAGAAACTTCCGCAAATCGGCTCCTTGAGCCTTGGGCCAAGGGAACCCCGCAAAGCTCTCCACCGGAGCGCGGAACATTAGCGCTGCCAATTCCCGCGAGTCTTTCGAAATCTCCGAAGATGCCAGCCGCTTGTCGTCGGCGCACATTAATCCGTCGCCCAGCGCGTGAAAGTAAGCTCGGCTTCCGTTCAAGCTTCGGCCGCAGACGATGCACTCAGTCAACTCAGGCAGAAAGCCAACCAGCCGCGTCAGCCACAGTTCGAAGTACGTGACGGCCATCCACACTTCGGCGCCCTGCAAGGCGTGCAGCACCGAAAGCGTCAGCCGGAAGATCGCATCATTGGTCTCGCGATCGGGCAGCAATTCATCCAGCAGCTCGGCCACGTGTCCCAGCGCCACGGCTCGCGCATAACTCACCTCGGTAGCCAGCGGAGACTCCAACACCTCACAGGCATCCAGCCGAGCCAACTCCTGCCGCTCGCGGACGTCATAAAATGCCCGCACATAAGTCATCGGCTCCAGCGCCCCGCCAAACCGCCGCTTCGACTTTTTCGCCGACCGCGCCACGCCACGCACTTTCCCTTCCGCGCGGGTAAACAGCGTAACCAGCAAATCGGCCTCGCGCAGCGGATACGTGCGCAGCACGATCGCCTCCGACTCCATCAGTGCCATGAATGTCGCCGCCCAACTGAATTCCCGATTCTAGTGGACCCGCACCGGGATGGAAAGACCGCGTCCACCATCGTCTTAATTCCTCTGCTTGCCCTTTTTTGCCAGCGCAGACAACTTAGAATCGACTTTCGGGTTCATTTCTACCGGGACTCTTCCTGTGGAGGCAATATGCCCAAAGCGACTGGGATCATCCTTCTTCTGGTTCTAGCGTTGACCATCTCTGGCTGCGGCAGCAACACCCCCGGCAGTCCTGGTTCCGGCAACATTAACGGCACCTGGACCGCGACCCTGACAAATGAAGACGGATCGCTCGCCTACCAATTTTCAGCCACATTTACTCAGAGTGCTAACGGCGGCTTGAGTGTCACCAATTTCACATTCACCTCCGCTGGCTCGTGCTTTGCCTCGTATCCCCCAGATGGATACGGAGAAAGCGGATCGTTCAGCCTGACTGGGAATTCCAACGGCAAGATTATCGGAACATTCGGAATGGTGATCGCCACGCCGAACATAAATGGTCCTATGCTTACTCTTAAGGGGACCGTAAACGGCAGCACAATATCCGGCACCTGGACCGCCAGTAGCACAGGAGGCTGCAGTGGAAACGGCACCTTCACACTCACGCCATCCATGGCTTGAGCGGGCTGTCGTCCTCCGGCAAAAGCAAAGGCGCGTATCCACCGGTGGATACGCGCCTCGATTCTTTCCTCGCCCTTCAGCCCGCACCGCAAAGCTCTTCTCAGAGCCGCTGACAGCTCAGAACCACTCTATCGTCCGATCTATCGTCCGAAGTACGCCGCGTTCTTCGCGGTGAACTCGTTCCACTTCTCCGGCAAATCGTCGAGCGCGAAGATGGCCGATACCGGGCACACCGGGACGCATGCGCCGCAATCGATGCACTCCACGGGATCGATATAGAGCAAGGGCTCCGTCGCATACTTGGGATCATCCTTCTTGGGATGAATGCAATCCACCGGACACGCATCCACGCACGCCGTGTCCTTGGTGTTAATGCAAGGCTCTGCAATCACGTAGGCCATATAGGTGTCTGTCTCCTGAGATCTATACAGATATTTTACTACGACAGCCCATCTTCACGAACCGCACATTCTAGCAAGAAACGCAGGCCGCGGTATAGATTTATTGGCCCGCGCCCCGGCCAAAGCCAGCCTTCAGCCCGTTTTTCGTCAAAGCGAATCTTGGGCAGAAAAAGAAACGGCCGGTAGCGTTTTGCTACCAGCCGTTCTTGTCTCATCTTTCGTTACCGGATCACTAAACTCCCGATCCGCCGCGATTACCGGTGACCGCCGCCACCGTGTCCACCGCCACCGCCGTGGAACCCTCCACCACCGTGGGCCACTGCTCCGCCGTGAAACCCACCGCCAACCGACCCGTGGAAGCCGCCAACCGGGCCACGCGCAAATCCACGTCCACCGACGAATCCACGTCCGCCGACGAACCCACGCCCACCAACAAACCCGCGCCCGCCGATGAACCCGCGTCCGCCAAAACCGCCCCGGCCCCAACCACCCCAGCCCCAGGGCCGTCCCCAGCCATACCACGGGCCAGCGCCGATGAACACGCCACCCGCAAACCAGTCAGGTCCGTAGTAGCCGTAAGGCGCGCAGGCGTAAGGATAATATCCGTAGTAGCCGTAGGAGCAAGCTGGAGGCCCGTACCCTACCCCTACACCCACCGCGACCTGCGCCTGAGAATAGGTCAGCGGCAGCATCAGAACCCCGACCAAAGCTAAATATCTTAGGTACCGCATGGTAACCCCCTTTTCAGATCCGCCACTCTAACTGCAAACCCACCGGATCTGCCAGGTCTTCCAGATCTTGCTTCAATCGGAAGCGCCTATCTATTTGAACTCGGATCGCGAAAAAAAGTTGCAGTTTCGCCAGTGGCTGATTTCAGCCACCCCGCCTGAATTCAACCACTTGCAAGCCGAACCGCTCCGAGGCATCCCTAAACACCCACCAACGCCTCGCTCGGCTCGTACTCCACAATGTAGCCCGCCACGGCGCTGGCCGCCACGGTCAACGGCGATGCCAGATACATCTGTCCCGGACCGCTGCGCCCCGGAAAGTTGCGGTTCTGCGCGCTGATCACCACCTGATCGGGACGCGTCGAAACTCCCGGCCCGGCATTGATGCAGGCTCCACAACTCGGCTCGATCACAATCGCTCCAGCCTTCTGAAACACGTCCAGATACCCCTTGCGCAAGCAGTACTCCCGGGTCTCCTGCGATCCAAACTGGATATAAAACTTCACCGAACCCGCCACGCGCTTGCGCTGCTTCAAGGCGTCGGCGAGCACGGCGGCGTACATGTCCATGTCCTCGTTCTTGCCCGCAGTGCAGGTGCCGCCATAGGCGATCTCGATCGGCACAGGCGTATTCAGCTCGCGCACATATTTTCCATTGCCGGGATCGCCCGGCGTCGCCACCATCGGCGTGATCTCCGCCGCATCCAGCTCGATCACATGCGCATACTGCGCATCCGGATCGCTGTGCAAGCCCTTGATCATGGCCTCGGCTTTCTTCCGATCCATGCCGCGTCGCTCCACGAGAAAATCGACCGCCTTTTTATCCGGCGCAACAATGCCGGTGAACCCGCCAATCTCGGCTGCCATGTTGGTCATAGTGGCGCGCTCATCCACGCTGAGTTCCTCAATGGCCTCGCCCGCATACTCCATAACTTTCGCCAGCGCCTTGCCGCTGCGCACATAGTCAAGACTCAGAATCTTCAGGATGAAGTCCTTCGCCGTGGCGTTCGCATGCCTCTTGCCCCGAATCACGATCCTCACCGACTCCGGCACCTTTACCCGTACATCCTTGGTAATCCAGCTGTTGAAAACATCGGTAGTACCAATGCCGAAAGCCACGCAGCCGATCGCACCCACGTGCGGCGTGTGCGAATCAGACCCAATATTCAACTGCCCCGGCAGCGCGTAGCTTTCCAGCACGATCGAGTGGCAAATGCCCTCCGACCCCTTGCGATCCTTCAGTTCTCCATGCAGCTTGATTCCCTGCTTGGCGGCGAAGTCCTGCTGCTTAAACTTGAGTTGTGTAGCCAGATCGAGCAGGCCAAGCTTCTTCTTCTCCTCCGAGATCACTTCATCAAGAAACGTCAGATGGTCGCGGAAGAAAATAATGCTCGCAGCATCATTAACCTTCGCATCCTTGCCCACATAACGCTCAAAGAAAATGGCTGCCATCGGCGTGACGTACTCATGGCTAAAACGCAGGTCGGCCTGAGCGAATCCGGTGTCCCCAGGCTCCACGCAAGCAACTCCAACCCCGCCTTTTTCGTTTATCATGTGCCGCGCGAAGATTTTCTCCGCCAATGTCATGGGACGTGTGGCGCCGGCGCCCTCGTTCTTAATCGGCGGCAGAAATACTTTCCCCTGCATCCGTGCCACATTGAACGGAAACAACCCTCCGTACTCAATCACCTGCCGGGTAATCTCATCTTCCCCTGCCGTGAACTCCGAAAGCGCAATCTCTTCCCCACCGCGAATCCTGTCGATCAGCGAAAAATCAGTCGAAGTCAGCACTCCCAGGTTCTGGCAATTCTGCTTGTAGATGCGTTCAATATTTTCCGCGATCACTACCCGAATTCCGGCACACATCTCGGCATAAGGCGACTGCTCGCGGCTCGACCCCTTGCCCCGTCTCTTTCCGCTGACTGCACAAACAAATCCCCCACGCTTCACTTCACCGCGGCCGATCGGCGTCACGCTTCCGCATTTCAGGCCGAGGTAGGGAATTTCTCCCAGTGTCTCGTCAAAATAAAAGCAGTAGTGCGCCGGAGTGATCTCGTCGGTTGAAATGTCGTCGCGCAGCTTCGGATTATTCCCAGGATTCTTCATATCCCAGGGCAGATCTTCACCCGCAAGCTGCCGCTTGATCAGATCCGGGTCTTCAGTGAGAAAAAGAATGCGCCCTTGCAGCCGCACTCGGTCGGGTCGCTTTTCGATTTTGCGTTCCAGAAGAGAATTGATCACGTTAGCCTGTAGGACTTAGAGAACTTGGCGACAGCCGGTACAGCCATCCCCAGTTATTGTAACGCGGCGGAGGAAACGTGATCCCTCGATCTGCCACATACGATCTGCGAGATGCTAGTGGTGTCCGTGCGCCGCCTTGTCAAACTTCTCGCCCGCTGGAATCGCCACGGTCAGTCGGTTCTCCTTCGGAGCCAAGGGGCAAGTGGCATAAGGAGTCACCGCACACGGAGGATTGTAGGCACGGTTGAAGTCCAGAACTACCGTTCCGTTCACCACCGGCTCACTATCGAGAAAGCGCCCGCCGGGATAAGTATCATTCTTGGCTGTCAGATCGTTGAACACAAACGACAGCCCGTTCGATGGATCTCCTCCCAGCGCAGTCAACCTCTGTTCCTGGCCGTTGATCTTGAACACGACTGTCCCCGCTACCGGCACTGGAGTCACATCGCCCAGAATATTGGGCACGTCGATCGTCGTCTTGCCATCGGACGGTTCCCAGGTACCGGTCACCCGATAGTTCAGATCGAGGGGATAAAATATCAGCCCTTTGAAGTTAGCAACCGACGCGCTCTCCAGGTCCTTCACGCGAATTCCAACGCGTTCCCCGCGCACGATCACGTGAAAGCGCAGCGTGCCCATCTCCACCAGCGAGGCGTGCCCCGAAACATCGGGATCCAGCTTCGCTGTTGTCAGCGTAGCCCCCGCCACCGTTGCATGCGCGGACGGAAGCAGCTTGACGGTCACGACCTTGCCATCAAGATGGAATTCACCGGCGTGTACCGGGCCCTTGGGAAATACGACTGCATTCTCCGGCGCCGTACCGAAACTATTGACCCCCGGCTTCAGCCAGAACAGTCCGGCCAGCGGCAGCCAGTTCTGCTTCAGGTCATCAACCTGTTCAGTCTTCCATTTCTCAAACGACTGCACGTAAGCCGCCGCGTCGGGAGCCGCCGGCGAAGAGCCGAACGCACCGACGACGAGAACTGCCAATCCCAGCAGGATGACTGCGACCGGAACCAGCCGCATGTTTTTCGTAAGCATGGCTTCCTTCCTCAATGTCCTCCGGTTGCGATGGTTTATCCCTTATACGCCCGCGGATCCGGAAGTGGCTCTAACCCTCGCCCCGCAAAGACATCCTCGAACTCTCGCAGCAGCGCTTGGTGAATCAGCCCGTTCGAGGCGACCGTCTCGCGGCTGTTGATTTCGAACAGCCCTCCGTTAAAGCGCGTCACTTTCCCACCGGCTTCTTCCACGATCAGCACTCCCGCCGCAGTGTCCCAGGGATTAAGATTGAATTCCCAGAACCCATCGAAACGTCCCGCTGCCACGTTGCACAGATCGAGTGCGGCCGATCCCGCACGCCGCACTCCGTGCGAGTGCAGCGTGATCTGATGATAGAAATAAATATTCGGATTCTTATGCCTCTTCTGACTGGGAAATCCCGTGGCCAGAAGGCTCTCCTTCAATGCAGCCGTTTTCGAAACTTGGATGGGCTCGCCGTTGAGCTGCGCACCTCTTCCCTGCTCCGCGGAAAACATTTCATCGCGCGTTGGATCGTAAATCACCGCTGCGATGCGTTTGCCTTCCGCCTCGAGCGCCTGATGTTCCAGAGCAATCGACACGCAAAAGACAGGAAATCCGTGCGCGAAGTTCGTCGTTCCGTCCAGCGGATCGACATACCAACGATACTCGCTGCCCTGGTCGCTAAGCCCCTGCTCTTCGCCCAGAACGTCGTGCGTGGGCCACTGCTGGCGAATGCGTTCTCGGATCAACACCTCGGCGGCGCGATCCGCCGCCGTTACCAGGTCGGCATCGCCTTTGTATTCGATTTTCAGATGCTGGTGGAAGTGATGCATCAGCAAAGCACCCGCTTCCCGAGCGATGGCCGACATGGCGGCTAGAAAGCTGTCGGAACTATTAGGCTTTGTCATCCTGAGCTAACAAGCACTTGTGCGCTTAGCGCCAGCGCCTGTGTAGTCGAAGGATCCCATGCCGCCGTGCGCTGCCATCCGCTCGGCAAGGTATTTCGATCACCGCCGGTGCTAGCTGCCGGTCAAAATGCAGCAAACTACTTTCTCTTCCCGCCGTCTTCCGCGATATACATGATTTCGTGCTTGAAGATGAAAAGGTTAGGAGCACCTTCGCGCGTCAGGCGCACCATGTGCTTGTCGTAATACTCAATCCAACCAGTCACTGTCTGACCATCCATCAGCTTGACGCTGACTGACTTCTGCTTCTCACCCAGATCTTTGAGGAAGCTGGCCTCTTCGAAGGTTTCCTCTGGGGGCGGAGTCCGGCCACGCTTGGCGGCATTGGAGTTTCCCTGCGCGTGGAAAGGCATGGAGGCATTGTACACGCAGCCGCTTTCGCGCTGATTTACCCTCGGGCATGAAAAAAGCCGTGGGCGTCGTACGCCACGGCAGCCCTGGACGATGCGGCTCTAGAAAGTGATGCGCAGCCCGAACTCGAACTGGCGCGGAGCTCCAAGCGCGTAGGTTCCCGACTGCAAACTCGTTCGGAACGGTGTATAGCTCGAGCCCGGAGCCACGCCGCCCACAACATTTGGCGCCAGCACCCCGTTCGGCCCGGGTAACAAGGAGCCACTCGGCATGTTGCCCGGCTGGAATGCATTCGCGAAGTTGAAGACGTTAAAGACGCTCGCGCTCGGCTCGATAGTCACGCGATCCTTGACTTTCAGCGGCCACGCTACTCTCAAGTCCATCGTTTTGAGCCAGGGCGTTGCCACAGCGTGGGGAGCCACAGAAGCGAGTGTAGGCATGATCCAGCCCAGGGCAGCCATGTCAGCCTGGGTCATAACTTGCGTTCCGGCAATCAGGCCTGGACACTGTATGTTATTTCCCACAAGGCAATCCCCCGCAGGTGTAAGTGATCCGGCGAAGGTGTGGTTGTAAGTGTTGATTGCGCTTTGCAGATTGTCGATGGTGATGCTGTGCCCGAATTGGCCCACTTGAGTTCCCGGCACGGGCTCTGGAGCTGCGGCTGCCCCTAGCCCGGCACCTAGCCAATCGGTAGCAAAGATTTCGCCTCCGTTGGTCAGCTCCGGCAATTGCAGCGTCTGTGGAAGTGGGCTGTAGAAATGTCCGATCATGCTGATCTTCGTATAGAACGGCAGATCGAACGTCCCCGTGAACGAGACCTGATGTTTCCGTTCCAAAGCGCTCGGTCCCGTGAAGCGTCGCGGATCGTCGTTGTCCGTTGCCAGGTTGACGAAGTCCTGGTCCTGCATTTGGCTGACCAGCCTTGAGAGCGCGTACGACACTTGCAAGTTCGCGGTCTTCACGCCTCGCACCGGCTTATCGATCCGCGTCACCAGCCTCATCTGCACACCGCTGTACACCGAGCGCCCGTCCGGAAACAGCATATCGACTCCGCCCAGCGCTCCGTTATTCTCCGTGATCGGGTTCGTACCCGGAAACGCGCAGTAGGAGCAAGGCCCGCCCCCTGCCGCCTGAAGATTCGAATCTAATCCCGCCCGGGAATACGCCGCCTGCGCCCCCGCCACTCCCAAAGGCGTTCCATTGACGAAGGTCGAGTTGATCATGCACGTAACCTCACCCAATCCCGGAGCGCAACCATTGGCCACCTGAGCCGCATCCCGAGCCGTAACCGCATTGGCCTGATTGAAGCTGCGCGCCGCTCCGCTGTGGTTGATGTCCTGCCCGATCAGGTAGTGTTCGCCGATGTTGCGCACGTAGTCCACGCTCAGCACCGTTCCCGGACGAATCTCCTTCTCCACGCCCAGGTTCGCCTGCCACGAACGCGGCGTCCGGTAGCCCGGATAGAATAGGTCGTAGCTGGGATTCAACGCAGTGAGCGTAGTACCCACAAAGTTGCCATTCGGCTGCTGCCCTGTCACACCCGCAGCCGCCGCCTGAAAGGCGCTGCTTAGCGCCAGAATCTGTGGCGCAACCGTCGAGATCGTTGCCCCACAAAAGTTCGGCAACACCTGCAGGGCTCCAGTAGTAGGATTTGCCACAACCGTCGCCGCACCCGCAATCGATGTTCCTGCCGCTCCAGGGCTCGTCGGCCAGTTGAACGCATTCCCTACCCCGCCCTGGCAAACCTCCGGAGAGTCCGCGAAAATTCCTTTCGCAAGCCGGGACGGGCTGTCCAACAACGGGTAATTCCACAACGAGTTCCCATAGAACAATCCGCCCCCGCCACGGATTACCGTCTTGCCGGTCCCCCCAGCATCCCACGCGAATCCCAGCTGGGGCGCGAAGTTCTCGTTCGGATTACGGATCCTCTCACCCAACCCGGCGCCCCATTGATTCAAGTCCGGCAACGCACCCAGCCCGCTATCCGTTCGCCCGCTGTCCCGCACATAGTGCAGCCCATAAGTCAGCGTTAACTTCGGCTTGGCCTTCCACCCGTCTCCCACATACATTTCCACCCGATTGTCTGGACCCAGTCCTCCACCAGGAAAGCCAAACGAAGTCTTCGCAGTGGAGAACTCAACGCCGTTGCCCAAGCTAACCCAATCCGCGGGATAGGAAGTCGGATCGGAAGAGGTCGATCCCACCAGCGAAGTCGTACCCACCTGCGGAAACGCGGAGTAGGCCGACAGTCGTCCGCTGTCGATGCGGTTGAAAGTAATCCCGTAGCGAATGATGTGCTTGCCCATCATCCTGCTGCCGTCGTACCTCGCCAGCTTGTCAGATTGCACGGTTTGCTGCGGCCCCAGCCAGCTCGGGCCGCCACAATAGCTTCCACCCTCGCTAAGAATGCAATTCCCCGCCGTCGACGCGCCAATATTAATGCCCAACCCAGGGATGGGATTATCCGCCCCGCCCAGACTGCCCGTCCTATCCTCCATCTCATTTCTAAGCTTGAGATATTCAAAGCGCAGGCTGTGAGCGTAGGGCCCAGTACTGAAATCGACGCCCAACGCGTTGGTCGCGGTGTTGTTAGTGTCGCGGGACTGCTGTGTGGAACTTGCGGAGCCAGTAGGGCGCTGATCGCTGTTTTGAAAGAAATTGAACCGATAGAACGCCCGTGTGCTGCCCCTCATGTTCCAGTCCACGCGTTCATCCGTGTTGAACTCCCGGTAAGGCTCGGCGAGAGTAGCCTCCAGTCCATCAAACGGAGGAGCAAAAGCCTCGCCCGTCGTGAGATCCTGCTTCGCGCGCTCCGCGTCAGCGAACCAGAACACCTTATCCTTAATAATCGCTCCTCCCGCGTCTCCGCCAAACAATTCCCGCTGAAAAGAAGGTGAAAAAGATGCCGTGGAACCCGGCAGGTCTGCCGCACCCTGATTGCCCCGGAACACTCCAAATAACCCACCGTGAATCTGATCGCTTCCCGATCGGGTAATAACGTTCACCCCGCCTGAGGACGTCAGTCCCGTCGAGAGGTCGAGCAACGACTGGGACAGCTGGAATTCCCGGACCGCGCTCACAGGAATGTTTTGCGTGGTCGCGCCGACTGTCTCTTCACTGATGTCGACTCCATCCAGTTCGATCCTTTCCGAGCGGCCGTACTGGCCGAGAAGTGAAATCGTCGAGAGCCCATCCTTGCCAGTGAAGTTGCCTCCGTCTTGCATCTGTACTCCAGGCTCAAGCTGGGCTAGGTCAGCAAGATTTCGGCCGTTGATCGGCAGCTTCTCTATCTCGTCGCCGCTCACCACGCTTTGCACGGTGCCTTGTTCAATGTTGACCGTCGTCCCGCCCGGAACCTGAACTTGCCCGGCTTCCGGCCCCACCCTCATCGTCACATCAGCATGAGTCACATTGCCGACCTGAACCACCACAGGCAGCAATGCCGGGTTGAATCCTTTAATCTCGACTAGCAACACGTAGTCTCCGGGCTGAATCGGCCCCGATGAGTACAATCCCACCGCGGAGGTAGTCACATGAATTCGCGCCCGCGTGGCTTTATCCGTGATACCCACCTTAATGTCGGCCAGGGGTTTCCCTTGCGGATCCATCACGATTCCCACGATACTGCCCGTACCCACGGTCTGGGCCAGAAGCCACGGCGAGGCCAACAGCAGGGCCGCTGCTGCCAACAGCCCGGCAAAACGGCGAGCGGAATTAAAGTTCAAGATCGCTAACCTTCCCTTCCCAATCTTCACAGAACTTCTCTCCTGCGTTTTCATCATTTCCCGGCCGGTAACTCCCGGCAGCACTTTGCCTTGTAGCCCAGCCTTTCAAGATACCATTCAAGAGAGAGCCTTCAGAAGTCAGACTTCGTCGTGAAGTAGCCGGCCCGATGTCGCACGTGGTAAGACAACGCATCCGCAGGCCCGGAGACTCCCACCTGAATCCGCCGAAACTGCGAGTTTGCCGTCCGTTGCGACGGATAATAAGCCAGCAGGTATTGCGTGCGAAGTTCGTCGCTGATCTGGTGGAAGGCATTGTCCAGTTGCGACATGGAAGTCGCATAATAGTACTTTCCGCCCGTATCCTCCGAGAGTTGGATCAGCGCGTGCTCACCCCCAATTTCGCGGCCTGCGCTGTTCTCGATAGGCACCACAATTATGCTGTAAACCAGTGCCTCGGCCTCTTCGGCGGCGCGTGCCGCACCTTTATAGTCGATTCTGCTGACCGTGTCTCCGCCGTCGGTGATCAGCACCAGCACTTTCCTTCCCTGTCGGCGGTCGAGCGAACGCGAGGCCAGATAGACGGCGTCGAAAAGCGCCGTAGCCGCGCCCAGGCGGATATGGTCAATCCCCTCGTCGATGTGCTTCAGATCGGCGGTGTATCCGAAGGGCGACTGCGACACTGCTTCACTAAAACTAAACACCGACAAAGCATCGATCGGCCGCACAATATCATGGGCAAAACGTTTGGCCGAAGCCTCCTCCAGCGGAAGGTCATGCCGTGTGCTCAGGCTTGTATCGATCGCCAGTGCAATCGAAATCGGCAGCGCGGACTCTTTGTCGAAGACCGAGATCGTTTGCTCGCGGCCATCTTCACGCACCAGGAAATTCTCTTTCTTGAGCCCACCCACAGGTGCACCATGAGCATCGGTCACGGTGACGTAAACGTTCACCAGTTTGACGTCAACTTTGAGTGTGGTTTCCGGGTCCGTCTGCGTTTGGCTTTGCGCCCCAGTCCGCTGCGGATACGACGCAACGCAGGCCAGCACGAGCAGAGTCACGGTAACGGATTTTCTCATTCGGTAAAAGAAGTATACCTGCGCAAATTGGACCCTGTGGGACGGCCAAAACAACTCTTGTCATCCTGAGCGAAGCGAAGGACCTGTGTAATTGCCGGCGCTGCCACACCCGCAACCCACCGGCAAACTCAAACCCGCTCACTTAGATGCGAGGTCCGCTCCGGGGCTGCCTTGGCTCCGCCGAATTTCCTCGGTAAACGCCTCGCCCTCTGCCCACACCGCTCCATCCTCAAAATACTCTTTCTTCCAGATGGGCACGGTTCGCTTGAGCGTATCGATTAGCCAGCGGCAAGCGTCGAAAGCCGCCGCGCGGTGAGCCGAAGAGACCACGATCAGCACGCTGGTCTCGCCGATCTCCAGCCGCCCCAGCCTGTGCACCACCGCAACCTCGCGCACCTGAAACTGTTTCAGCGCCTGCTCAGCCAGACTTTCCATCTGCCGCAGCGCCATCTCCTCATAAGCTTCGTATTCGAGATAAAGCGTCCGCCGACCCCGCGTCTCGTTGCGCACCACACCCTCGAACGCAACCGCAGCCCCGTCCTCGCCCCGCTTGACCCGCTGAAGCACGCCCAAAGTATCAATCGGATCTCGCACAATCGAAGCGGAACCCGAACCGTAGCGCCGGCGTCCCGCCGGCTGTCCAGAGGGCGTCTCGCCCTCCAACCCGCCACTCACCGGCGGCAGCAAAGCCACTTCATCGCCGGATTTCAACTCAGTCTCCACCCCAGCGTATTCCTGATTTACCGCCACGGCGAGCGAACTCAGAGATTCTTTCAGCCGCGGAACCCGCGCCACGTAGTGCGCCAGCACATCACGCACCAAGGCCCCATCCGGCAGCTCCAGCAAGTCACTGGACTTGCCCGCCAGGTCTTTCAATCCCCCGAAAAAAAGAATCCGCACGCGCATGAGAGCTAGCCGGGGCAGTCATCTGCTACATCAACGGTCGTATTCCACTTCGTGAACGCTCGTATTCCACTTCGTGAGGCCGACTTCGTCAGGCCAGAGCTCGGGAAGGGCACGGCTTCAGCCGTGCCGCCATCCGCCA
>Ga0210385_10000871_pt1 | contig 19422 bp, 11 predicted proteins | sample IncBWH26OmetaG_FD_160107 | JGI IMG/M metagenome (GOLD analysis project Ga0210385, IMG submission 160107) | Forest soil microbial communities from Barre Woods Harvard Forest LTER site, Petersham, Massachusetts, United States - Inc-BW-H-26-O ...
GACAGAAATGGTGGGGAAATCAATCTGCGGAAGCGCAGAGACCGGCAGCACCTGGAAAGCTACGGCGCCTGCGAGCGCAATCGCCACCGTCAAAAGCGTGGTGGCGACCGGACGATGAATGAATGGCGAGGAGATACTCATGGCTAATCCGCTGGAACCGACTCCGTGCTTCCCTGGCCGGAGCGATATGCCGCAAATTTCTTGGACAGGTCATCGAAGAAAATGTAAATCACCGGCGTGGTGTAGAGGGTGAGGACCTGGCTGAGCAACAGGCCGCCCACCATGGCGATGCCCAAAGGCTTGCGCAGCTCGGAGCCAATGCCGGTACCGAGCGCGAGCGGCAGACCACCGAGGAGCGCGGCCATGGTGGTCATCATAATGGGACGAAAACGCAGCAGGCAGGCTTCGTAGATCGCGTCCTCGGAGCTCATGCCGTGCTTTCGCTCGGCTTCCAGAGCGAAGTCAATCATCATGATTCCGTTCTTTTTCACGATGCCGATGAGCAGGATAATTCCTATGAGCGCGACGACGCTGAGTTCCTGGCCGCAGATCAGCAAAGCCAGGATTGCTCCCACGCCGGCGGAGGGCAGCGTGGAAAGAATCGTGATGGGATGGATGTAACTCTCGTAGAGAACGCCGAGCACGATGTAAACGGTGACGAGCGCGGCCAGAATCAAGATTGGCTCGTTGGCCAGCGACAGCTGGAACGACGCGGCCGTGCCCTGAAAGGCCGCTTGGACGCTAAGCGGCATTCCGATATCCGCCTGGGCTTTATCAATCGCTTTCGTAGCTTCGCCGAGCGAGGCGTTGGGTGCGAGATTGAACGAGATAGTGACGACCGGGAATTGTCCCTGGTGATTTACCGATAACGGCGCGGTTCGGGATTCGAAATGAGTGAACGCGCTCAGCGGCACGGCTGCTCCGTTCAGGTTGCTAACCGCCGAAGGATTTGCGGAGCCAGAACTTGCTCCCGACTTGGTGGATGACGGGTTAGGAGACGAATTGGAATTGCCGCTGGCGGTGCTGGACGTGACCACGGTGCTGGGAGTGGCCGAACCGGTGGTCAATGAATTTGAAGCGAGCGCCGAGCGCACGTAGATATCCTGCAGCTTCGCGGGATTTTTCTGGAAGTCCGGCATGGTTTCCAGAATCACGTGGTACTGATTCAGTTGCGTGTAAAGAGTGGTTACCTGGCGCTGGCCAAATCCGTCGTAAAGCGTTTGATCGATTGCGGAAGGCGTGATGCCCATGCGCGAAGCCGTCACGCGGTCAATTACGAGCGCGGCTGCCAGGCCGCCGTTCTGCTGGTCCGTGGCCACGTCGCGCAGCTCAGGAATTTGCTTCAGTTTGTCCACCAGCTTCGCGGTCCATTGGTTCAGCTCGTTCAGATCAGGATCTTCCAGCGTGTATTGATATTGCGTGCGGCTCACGCGGTCTTCCACCGTCAAGTCCTGCACGGGTTGCATGTAGAGCGTGATGCCGTCCACTTTTTCCAGTTCCGGCTGCAGGCGGCGGATCACTTCGGAAGCGTTGATGTGGCGATCTTCGAGCGGCTTCAGATTTATAAGAATGCGTCCACTGTTGAGCGTGGTGTTGGTGCCATCAATTCCGATGAAGGATGAAAGGCTCTCCACAGCGGGGTCTTTCAGGATGATGGCGCTGAGCTGCTGCTGCTTCTGGGCCATCAGTGGAAACGAAATGGATTCGGTGGCTTCCGAGATGCCCTGAATGATTCCGGTATCCTGTACGGGGAAGAAACCCTTGGGAACGAAGATATAGAGGACGATGGTAAGAACGAGCGTGGCGACGGCGACGACCAGCGTGGCCACCTGGTGCTTCAAAACCCACTTCAAGGTGCGGCCGTAATAATCAATCACGCTTTGAAAAGCGCGCTCGGACATTTTGTAGAAAGGTTTGTTTTGCGCTTCTGGGTCGTGCTTCAGCAGGCGGGAGCACATCATGGGAGTAAGCGTGAGCGAAACCACGGCGGAGACCAGAATCGTCACGCTGAGTGTGATGGCAAATTCGCGAAACAGGCGGCCGACGATGTCGCCCATGAAAAGCAGCGGAATCAACACAGCAATTAAGGAAATAGTTAGAGAAACGATCGTGAACCCGATTTGTTCGGAACCCAACAGGGACGCGCGTAGCGGATCATCGCCTTCTTCGATATAGCGGACGATGTTTTCGATCATGACGATGGCGTCGTCCACCACGAAACCGGTGGAAATCGTCAGAGCCATTAGCGTGAGATTGTTCAGGCTGTAGCCCGCCAAGTACATCACGCCGAAAGTGCCCACCAAAGAAAGCGGAACAGCGACGCTGGGAATAATGGTGGCGCGCACGTTGCGTAAAAATAGAAAGATCACCATGACCACCAGCGCCACGGTGAGGAGCAATTCAAACTCAACATCCTTCACAGATGCGCGAATCGTAATGGTGCGGTCCGTCAGCACGGTGACGTGCACGGCGGCGGGCAAGTTGCTTTGCAGCAACGGCAACAGCGCCTTGACGCGATCTACCACCTGAATAATGTTGGCGCCCGGTTGCCGCTGGATGTTGACGATGACCGCGGGAGTTTCATTCATCCAGGCGGCTTGCCTGACGTTTTCCACGTCGTCCACGACGTGCGCTACGTCGGAGAGCCGCACCGGCGAACCGTTATGGTAGGCAACCACAACGTTCGAGAATTCCTTGCTCGTCAACAATTGATCGTTGGCGTTGATTTGATAATCCTGATGCGGCCCGTCGAAATTTCCCAAGGCGGAGTTTAAGCTGGTGGATTGCAGCGCGGTGCGGACGTCTTCCAGATTGATCCCGTAAGAAGAGAGCGCGGTGGGATTCACTTGTACGCGCACCGCGGGCTTTTGGCCGCCGCTGATGCTCACCAGGCCCACGCCGGGCAGCTGCGCGATTTTTTGCGCGAGGCGGGTGTCCGCAAGGTCTTCCACTTGCGAGAGCGGGATCGTCTGGGACGTGAGGGCTAGCGTCAAGATCGGCGTGTCCGCGGGATTGGTCTTGCTGTAAATCGGCGGCGTCGGCAAATCGGCGGGAAGGTACGTCTGCGCCGCGTTGATGGCGGCCTGGACTTCCTGCTCGGCGACGTCAATATTGAGCTCCAGCGAAAACTGCAGAACGATCACCGAGCTTCCGTCGGAGCTGGTGGAGGTCATCTGGCTGAGGCCGGGAACTTGGCCGAACTGGCGCTCGAGCGGCGCCGTCACGGCGGATGCCACTACGTCAGGATTGGCGCCGGGATAGAACGTGACCACCTGGATGGTGGGGTAATCCACTTCGGGCAACGCCGAGACGGGCAACTGCGTGAAGCCCACGAATCCGGCGAGAAGAATCGCGGCCATCAGCAGCGAAGTGGCAACCGGCCGGATAATAAATGGGCGAGACGGATTCACGGGCGATTTCCCCCGTTGCCTGGCGCCTGCGCATTGGAACCATCGTTTGCTGCGCTCTTGCTAGTTGCATTGTTGTTGGAGGAGGCGTTCGCGGGACCATTGTTGTCGGCTGGCGACTTCTGGATGGACACTTTGGCGCCATCCTGGAGTTTGTCGAAACCGGTGATGGCAATTGCATCGCCGGGATTCACACCTTGCACGGCAGCGAGGCCGCCATCCGTGGTACCTATGGTGACGGTCTGCATCGCGGCGGTCTGGTCGGACTTCACCACATAAACGAACGCGCCCTGGGGATTGCGCTGAATCGCAGCGGTGGGAACGAGCGTGGCGTTCTGCTGCGTATCCACCAACAGCCGCGCGTTCACAAACTGATTCGGGAAAAGAGAAATATCGGAGTTTGCGAAGATGGCCTTCAGCTTCACAGTGCCGGTGGTGGTATCAATCTGATTATCCAAGGTCAGCAGCGTGCCGGAAGCCAGCTTGGTCTGCTGGTTGCGATCGAACGCATCGACTGTCATTTTGTGGGCTTGGCGCATTTGTTTTTGAATCTGCGGCAGATAATCTTCGGCGACGCTGAAAATCACGGTGATGGGTTGCAACTGAGTGATCACCACCAGAGGCGTGCCGCTGGCCGCGGTAACGATATTCCCGGGATCCACCAGGCGCAGGCCGACGCGACCATCAATCGGCGCTTTGATCGTGGCGTAGTCCAGATTGGTGGCGGCGCTGGCGACCGTGCCCTGATCATTTTTTACCGAGCCTTCGTACTGCTTTACGGTCTGGGTCTGGTCGTCGAGTTGCTGCTTGGCGATGGCATTGCGGTTGAACGCCAGCTGGTATCGGTCCAGGTCAATGCGTGCTTCGGCGAGCAGGGCCTCGTCGTGCGCCAGTGTTCCTTCGGCCTGGGTCAACGCGGCTTGGTAGGGGCGCGGATCGATCTGCACCAGCAACTCGCCCTTGTGAACCATTTGTCCTTCGGTGTAATTGACGCTGACGATCTGTCCATCCACGCGCGTGGTAATGGTGGCGGTGTAAACCGAGGTGACGGTGCCGAGCGCGTTGATATAAACGCCGATTGGACCGGTAGTCACCGTAGCGGTGGTGATCGGAACGCTGCGATTGGCCATCGCTGCTTTGGTTTTCGCGGCGGCTTCCGCTGCTTGCAGCTTGCGGTAATAAATCAGGCCGCCGATTCCCAGAACCAGGATAACTACAATCCAGATCCACGCATGGCTGCGGCTATTGGGGACATATTCAGGCGCAGGCGGATGCGATTTCGCGGCGGTCCCGGTCGAGGGCGCAGCAGTAGTAGTCGTTGAGTCTTTGTCGGAGCTTCCGATCTTCGAGATATTATCCGGCACTTTGTTCCCTCATTCGATAATTCCACCTTGCGCGTTTGTTGGCTCTTTTCACTGACGATATCGGCTAAAAGGGAGCCTGCTCTTAACCAGCGGTTAGTTCAGACACGCGTGGACAGCGCCCAGAAGCGGACCCACCTAACGTAAATTTAACACGCATTATGTTCCGACGAATCAACGGCGGGTTTGGTTTCAAAGTGTTTCGCGGACGCACCCCAGGCGTCAATTCCGGGGATTGTTCGTGTCTATGAAACTTATTGCGTGTCAGGGGGTTAGAGCTTTTCCGACGATGGGCAGATTGGAGGGTGACATTCAGCGTTGCTTCGGTGCAAGCGTTGACTCGTGCTTCGCAGCGAGCCGCGGTGCGAGCCACAGCGCCGCAGCGCCGGCCAAGGCTGATTGCGCGCCGTAGCGGGCATTCAGAATGGGAACGCGCTGCGCGTCGGGATTGATAGCCCAGGTTTCCAAAGTTCGCCTCATGCGAGCGCGAAAAGAAGTCATCACGCGCCCGATTCCGCCTCCGACGATGATCACTTCCGGCTCCAGCAGGTCAATTATATTACCGAGCCAGATGGCTAGATGATCCGCGGCTTCTTGCAGGACTTGCACGGCCAGTTTGTCGCCGGCCCGCGCGGCTTTGTTTACGGTCTCTGCGGTCACATCGGAGATTTTTCCACCCGCGATGTTCAACATTCGCGACTGCTTGTTCCGAGTGCTGCCGAGCAGGCTGCGCGCGCGGCGGGAAATTGCGGTGCCTGAGGCGTACATCTCGATGCATCCGCGCTTGCCGCACCCGCAGAGCGGGCCGCTGAAATTGACGGTCATGTGACCGCCTTCACAGCCGCCGCCGGCTCGTCCGTGATAAATTTCTCCGTCTCGGACCATTGCGGTGCCGATGCCAGTCCCCAAACTGACGTAAAAGACGCTTTCGTGTCTGGCCCCGGCTCCCCATTTCGCTTCGGCAAGCGCCGCAGCGCTCGCGTCATTGGTAAGCCGCGTCGGCAGCCCGTAGTGTTTTTCGATCTTTCGCGCCAGCGGAAAATTGCGCCAGCAGGGTAAATTTGTGGCGCTGAGAAGAACTCCTTTTTCGCTTTCCACCCATCCCGGCGCGCAGACACCAATCGCTCTTACACGTGCCGCGCGTGCTTGAGGCATCACACTATCTATCGCGTTCAGCACGGCGCGGAATCCCTGTTCCGCTTCGCCGCGCGCAGCCATCGGAGCGCGTGCGGCGTGGCGAATCTGGCCACGCGAGTTCACCAGGCCCACGGCTACCTTTGTGCCACCAATATCAACACCCAAGGCCAGATTGCCGGAGTTACCAACGCGGACGCGATTCGTCAAAGGGTTATATCCTCGATGCGATGTATTACGCACGCAGCTTGGATAATACAAAAGCGCCCAGATGAAAGGCAGGCCAAAATATTTGGATGGCCGGCCTGCGTCGCGCGTCGCACGGCGGGGTTTTCGGTGGCTTGTGGACCCCCAATATGAGATATTGCGCGGGTATCGTTATGTTACGAAATATAGCTTTTTACTTCTTTTGGAAACGGGGAGCACGCACATGATTCTGACGCTCTGCGGCAAACCAGCACAGCTGCGGTTTATCCCGCGCATCGCGAGCATGCCGTTCGCGGTGGCTGGCCTGCTGCTATTTGTGATCGGATGCGGGAAACAAGCAGCGGTGAGCGCTCCTCCCGTTAAGGCGCAGGAATCGCAGGTGCAAGTGAGCGCAACCGCGAGCGCGGTGGTCGTAGATACTCCTGCAGCGGAATTCACCGTAGCGCCCAGCGGATACGTTGCTGCTAGTCTGCTGAGCGGCGGGCGAAAACTTTCGCTCGATGACGCTTCGAGCGATGCGGGCATCCAGGTGACGACTGGCGGGAAGAATTTGCCGCCTGCGGTTTTTGACGTCGCGCACCCGCAGATATCAGCCGCGCATGGACGGCTGGGAACAAAAGGCAAACGCATCGAGCTAACCGGCAAGAATTCCGCGGCTGATCTCGAAGAGACGCTCGCGGTGGAAGTGTACGACGAATATCCGAGTGTCGCTCTGGTTTCCGTTTCGCTTCGCAATTCCGGCAAGAGTGAATTGAAATTGGATGCGGTGGATGTAGACCGCCATCGTTTCAACGCTTCTCTTGCTGATCCCGCCGTGGCGCCCAACGATATGTGGTCCTTCCATGGTGCGAGCATCCGGTGGGGCAAAGACAACGTATTTCAAATTCCCAAGAACTTCTCACAGCAGAATCAGATGGGCTCGATGGTGGAAGTAAAGGGCGATCTGGGGAGCGTGGGCGGGGGAATACCGGTCGTCGCGTTCTGGACGAAAACCGTAGGTGAAGCGATCGGCCACGTCGAGACGCTGCCACTGGTGCTGGCGATTCCAGTGAAAACGGAATCTGACGGCCACGTGGATGCCGGCGTCCAGATCACGCCGGAAAACGCGTTGCAGCCGGGCGAGGTTTATTCCACCCCTGAAACGTTCATTGCGGTATATGCAGGCGATTATTACGAGCCGCTGCGAATTTATTCCGACGTGATTGACGGCGAAGGTTTGAAGAAGGCGACCAATAACAGCGAAGACTACGCCGTGGCGTGGTGCGGCTGGGGCTATCTGGCCGATGTGACTCCGGCGCAAATGCTGGGGACAATTCCCAAGCTCAAGGAATTCGGAATTCACTGGGCCACGCTGGACGACCGCTGGTTCAACAACTACGGCGATTGGCAGCCGCGCAGCGACACATTTCCGGACGGCGAAATTCAGAAGATGGTTCAACAATTTCACCAGCAAGGCATAAAGGTTCAATTGTGGTGGCTGCCGCTGGCCGTGGAAGACGGCGGACCGGGATATGAATCACATCCGTACGGCGTTTCGGAAGTTGTGAAAGAGCATCCGGACTGGTTGGTGCTGGATAAGAAAGGCAAGCCGGCGCGCATGACGCGAAATTTGGCGACGCTGTGTCCGGCCGTCCCGGAAGTTCGCGCTTACTACAAGCAGCTGACCGAAAAATTCATCAAGGATTGGGATTTCGACGGCCACAAGCTCGACAACATCTATAGCGTGCCGGCCTGTTACAACCCGAAGCACCATCACAAATCGCCGTACGATTCGGTGTACGCGATGGGCGACATTTACAAGACCATTTTCGAAACCACGCGCGCGCTGAAGCCCGATAGCGTTACCCAGAGCTGCCCGTGCGGCACGCCGCCCAGCGTCGCGTGGCTGCGCTACATTGATCAGGCGGTGACAGCCGATCCGGTTGGTTCGGTGCAAGTGCGGCAACGGGTAAAAATGTACAAGGCGCTGATGGGGCCGAACTCCGCAGTGTACGGCGATCATGTGGAATTGACCCGGATCGCGAACCCAAACGGGAATGAAAAAGATCTGGGATCGGATTTCGCCTCAACGGTCGGCACGGGAGGCGTGGTCGGCACAAAATTCGCGTGGCCGAACTACGGACCGAAACTGTCGGACGTCTATCTCACGCCGCAAAAAGAGGAATACTGGAAAAAATGGATTGGTCTCTATAACGAAAACATGCTTTCGCGCGGCACGTTTCGCAATCTTTACGTTTACGGCTACGATTTCCCGGAGGGATACGCGATCGAAAAGGACGGTGCAATGTACTACGCATTCTTTGCGCCGGCTCCGGCAGCGGGCGCTGCGACGGGCGCGCAGGCGGCTTGGTCCGGAGAAATCGAATTGCGAGGGCTCGCCGCGGGAAAATACCACGTGGTGGATTATGTTAACGGAAAGGACTTGGGCGAAGTGACCGCGCCGAACGCACAACTTGCGGCCAACTTTACCGACCACCTGCTTATAAAAGTTACGAAGGAGTAGGGCGGCGCAGCGGGGTGAACGGGAATTACGCTCGACGCGACTGGATGTGCTCGCGAAAAAACTGTTCGACTTTGAGATGGTCCTTGAAAGCTTCGGTCCCACCTTCGCACGTGGTTGAAAACGCGCCGGCAACGTCCGCGTAGTCGAGACATTCTTGCGGCGTCCCACCCTGCAGGAAACGGTGAATAAATCCGGCGCCGAAGCTGTCACCGGCGCCGACCGGATCTACCGACGCGACGCGCATGCCGGCGCGACGCCATTCTTCGGCGCCTTTCCGCGCAACGGCTCCCTGCACACCAAGTTTTACAACGACGAATTGGCACAGTTGCGCGAGCCTCGCGATCGCTTGCTGCAAATCATCGGTCCCTGCGACCTTTTTTGCTTCACGCTCATTGGGGAAAAAAATGTCAACGAACGGCAGCACGTCCAGCAAATCACCTCCCCACTTCCCTTCCGGATCATCATTCGTGTCCAGCGAAGTAGAAAGTCCTTTGGCCTTGGCTGCGCGAAATAAATCAGCGATGCGAGGCCGCAGGCCACGGTGCAAGAAGTACGAGGAGAGGTGCAAGTGGCGCGCAGAAAAAATATAGTCGAGGTCCAGATCGGCGTAATTGAATTCAAACATTGTGCCGGGGTAAGTCAGGATAAAGCGATGTCCCGGCTGGGCGAGAATCACGGACAGGCCGGTCGCGGGTCCGCTAGGGGCCACGCGCACGCGGGTCAAATTCACTCCGGCATCCGCCAGCCAGCCGAAAGCCATCTTGCCCAGGGAATCGGCGCCGATTTTTGAAACCATGCCGACGCGCGTGCCCAGCACCGCAAGATTGTGCGCGAAAATGGCGGACGAACTTCCCAGCGTCAGGCGGAACCCGTCGACCAGGGATTCTTCTTCCGGCTTCAGTTGCGCCGGCACGCCGTAAAGAATCAAGTCGGGATTGATTTCGCCGACCACGCAAACATCGAGCGACATTCTGGGGCCCCTGTTATTTCGTTTCCAGCATTACCACGCGGGACAAGTTTCGAGGCTCGTCTGGATTTAAACCTTTTTTGATTCCGGTATAAAAGCCCAGCAGTTGCCCGGGAATCACGCTAGCGCCCACGCGCGCCGATTCCGGCACGTCGAGCGATAGCTCTACGGAGTAATCGGCCGCGCGGCGAATGGTCGAATTGGAACCGTTGGAAATCGCGAGCGTCGTCCCGCCCAGTTTTTTGATTTCCTCGAGCACCTGCACTTCCGCCGCAAATCCCGTTTCGCTGATGATGAAGGTGATGAGCGTCTCGGGGCTGACAATCGCTTTCGGGCCGTGGCGGAACTCCAGCGTGTGAAAGCACTGCGCGTACGAGCAGGACATTTCTTTCACTTTCAGCATGGATTCCTGCGCGATCCCGAAAAATGGCCCTTGCGCGAGAAATACGTAGTCTGCAAAGGTCCGCGATTCCGCCAGCGACTTGATCGTGCTGTGAATTGTGTTAAACCGGCCTGCCACTTGGTCGGGAAGTTGGCTGAGCGCGTCCTGGAAGTCGCCACGATTTCCGCGAATCGCCGCGAGCGATTGCAGCGTAATCAGCATCGAGGTGAAAGAGCGCGTCATTACTGTACTTTTTTCATCCGCCGCGGTCAGCTTGATGCAGTGCGAGGCGATTTTCTCGATCAGAGTGCCGGTACCGCAGGTGATTGCCAAAGTTTTCAAATGGAGTTTCGTTTCCAGATATTCGGCGGCTTGCAAAACCTCCGAAGTGTACCCGGAGCGAGTGATCAGGACGGGCTGGCACGCTGCCAAAAAAGCCTGCGGAAACAGCGTGATTTCGGATGCGGGAAGCGCGCGGGCTTTCTCGCCCGTCAAAAAGGACCAGCTGGCCGCCGCGGCCTGGGCCAGATAAAAACTGGAGCCGCAGCCGATGAACACCCATTCGATATTTCTGGGGAGCTTTTCATTCAGCGATTGCATCTCGCCCGACTGCTCCATCGCTTTGAGGCACGATTTCCACGTCGCCGGTTCTGAAAGAATTTCCGCTATGGTGTGGGCGCCCGCTGCTGGGTTCAATTCGACCAACTGTTCCTCCGCAAAGTTGCGAAATGAAAATTTAAACTACGATCACTTTGATATGCGCCGCGCGCAGCCCGCGAAGATGCCGCGCGGATATCTTGTTGTCCGTGATGGTGTGATGGACGGCCGAAGTAGGCGCGATGAACGAAAGGCTGCGTCGCCCGAATTTGCTGGAATCGCAGACGATAATCGTAGTCTTGGCGTTTTCCATCATCACCCGGTTGGCGCGCGCTTCCAGCAGGTTAGGAGTCGTGAGCCCGTATTCGACATCGAACCCGTCCACGGCTAGGAACAGCAGATCGGCGGTAACGTGCCGCAAGGAATCTTCCGTGAGGGGCCCCACCAGCGAAAACGAATTCCTTCGCAGGACGCCGCCCGTTAGAATGACCTCGACGTCCGTGCCAGCGAGCTCTGCGGCGATGTTTACAGCATTGGTAATCACGGTGAGGTCGCGAACATGCTGGATGGCGCGCGCGATGGCCGTGGTGGTGGTGCCCGAATCCAGAATCACCACGTGACCGGGACGAACCAGCCGCGCTGCCGCGGTGGCAATTTTAAGTTTTTCGCGCCGGTGCAGTTGTTCTTTTTCGTGCAGGGTGGGATCGCGCAGCGCCGACGCGTCTATGGGCAGCGCGCCGCCATGCGCGCGTTGCAGGCGGCCCATTTGGTGGAGAGACTCCAAATCTTTGCGAATTGTGATCAGCGAAGTGGAAAACCGGCGCGCTAGGTCTTTCACGACAACCCGGCCGTCGCGCTGCGTCAATTCCAGGATTTTTCGCCGCCGCTCTTCCGCGAGCATAGGTAACAGCCTACTTTCGATTTATTACTTTTTATTACTATTTTGTGTCTGAGGGTGATAGCTTGGCACAAATGCCAGTCAGGAGCAAGGGTTTATGCCCGGTCCAACAATCGTCTGCGTGAGTGCCAATCCGGCCATGGATCGCCGGCTGTTCATGGAATCCCTGGCCGTCGGCGAAATCAATCGGGCAAAGAGCGCGCAGTGTCTGGCGGGTGGCAAGGCTGCTCACGTCGCGATGGCCACGCGTGCACTTGAAGCTTCGCCCGTCTGGGTAGGATTTCTCGGCGGAGCAATCGGGCAGGAATGCGCGCGGCAAATGGAATCGCTGGGCATTCGCGTGGTCGCAGTTCCCACGAAATGCAGCACGCGCGTGAATCTGGAAATTATTGATGCTGCGGGCCGCGTCACCGAAATTCTCGAACCCGGCGGAGAACCGAGCGAGCAGGAGCGCGACGAATTCCTGCAGGCTTGCGTTTCGGGGCTGCGGGACGAATGGAGGAACGCGATACTGGTGATTTCGGGTAGTTTGCCCCCGGGGCTTGGGGCTGCATTTTATGTTTCGCTGATTGAAGCCGCGCGAACAGCCGGCGCCAGGGTGTTTGTGGATTCCAGTGGCGAAGCTTTGCGCGCGAGTGCCAACACTCGTCCGGATTTTGTGAAGGTAAACCGCGCCGAAGCGGAAACGCTTGTGGGGCGGCCGCTCGCGACGATGCAGGAAATAGCACGTGCGGCGGCACAAATTGTGGAAGCTGGAGCGGGAGGCGCCGCGATCACGCTGGGTCGCGAAGGATTGATCTGGCTCGAGCGCAAAAATGGCCCCGCGTGGAAAGCCGCGCCGCCGCGCATGAACGTGATTTCGGCGGTCGGCTCCGGCGACGCGACGCTGGGAGGTTTTGTGTTCGCAGCTGCGCAGGGCATCGCCGGCGAAGAAGCTCTGCGGCTGGCAGCAGCTTGCGGCGCTGCCAACTGCGTGGCGCCGGCGCCTGGCAGAATCGAACGCGCGACGGTTCGCGCGCTGCTGCCGCAAATCGAAATCCAGCAAATAAATTTCTAGAAGAAGGGACGCCGTCCGGGCTTACTCGCGGCCTGGTTACTTCGGGGAGGCCGCGATCCCAGGAATCCACCGGACGGCGTTATCGTGAAAGATGCGGCGCAGAACGGGCTCGGGCAAATTCAGCCCCTCGATTTGGCGCCCTCTGAGCTGCAGCTTCTGATCCGTGGCCAAAAACTTCCAGTCCCTAGCGTACGTCTCCTGCCATTCCTTCAAAGCGTCAGGCGTGGCTTCGCCGTTGAGGAATTCCAAGTCTGTTCCGTACAGCACACGGTCCTGATACTTGATCAGGAAATTCCGTACTTTTTCCCGAGGCACGAGCATTAAATATTCCATGCGCGCCGCGGTGTCTACCGCGAAATTGGGGTATAAGTCGAAACGCTTGGCGATTTCGTCCACGTCGGTTTCCATGCTTCCCAGGTGCGCGCCGACGACGCGCAGTTGCGGATTTTCCGCGAGCAGGTGATCGCGTGCGGCCAGGATGGTTTCCTTGCGCGGATGATCCGGATGCAGGTACATGTACCACTCAGGATTTTCCTTGTAGTAATCGTAATCGGGGCTGTTTGGATCGGGCGGCTGCCAGCAAGAAGAGGGCTCAGCCACGTGTGCGACGAGTGTCTTGTTTTCGGCCGCTATCTCGCGATAGATGGGTTCGAATGCCGGATCATCCGGCATCACGTACTTGCCGTCCGGCGTCTTCAGCTCCATGCCGATATTTTTCCAGATTTTTACCGCTATCGCCCCTTCAGCAAATTCCTGGTGGAGCTGCTTCACAGCGTTCTGCGCAAAATCTTTCTGCTGGAACGTGAATGGATCAAAGGTGACGCACAACCTTGCGTGACCCGGGCTGGCCTTCACGAAATCCTTGGCGCGCGCGAGTTCGGTGGCCAACTCACTGTAGATGCCGTGGGTATCAGCCACGCAAATATCCAGTACGTGCAAGCGCAACCGCGCCAACAGCTCCGTGAAGGCAGGGTCGGTCCTGAATGCGTGAACGTGCGTATCAATCGGATCCATCGCGGCTAATGCCTGGAGCGCAGCACCATCAGAATCGGGCGACAGTTCTGACGCAACGGCCGGGAACAGCGGAGCAGCCAAGCTCCGGCCAACCACGAACCCGGCGCAGGCCATTCCACCTACGAGCAGCACTGGCCAGAGAGCTCGTTTGAGATTCCCGCGCGCATTCTCGATCAATGCTTAGGCCCTCCCGAACGCGTCCGGCCTCTTGCATATTCATTTTTATCCGCGTCAACCGACGCTTCGCGCACATCGGCGATGATTAATTCCACGCCGGCGTCGCGCAGCGGCCGCAGATGCTGCGGATCAGTGCCGGAATCCGTCACCAGGATGTCAATGCCGGTGGTGGGCCCTACATAAGCAAATCCCTGGTTGCCGAATTTGCTATGGTCCGCGAGGGCGATGCTCACGCGCGCGGATTTCAGAATCATTTTTTTGATTTGCGATTCGGCCTGGCTGGCGGTGGAAATTCCGTAGGCAGGATCAATCGCGCTGATGCCCAGCACCGCTTTGTCCACGCGAATCTCCGAAAGCGCGCGCTGCGCCCAGACTCCGGAGAGATAAAACAGATCCTTCTGAAGTTCTCCGCCCGTGGATATCACGGAGACGTGCTGGCTGCGCTGAAACTCGGCCACGATCGGCGGAGAATTGGTGATCACCGTGAGGCGATTGCGATGCAGCAAGCGCCGCGCGAGTTCGTACACCGAAGTGCTGGCTTCCAGGAAAACTGTTTCGCCATCGAGTATCAGACGTTCGGCTTCGCGGGCGATCGCTTGTTTCTCGGCGCGATTGCTGCGTCCCAACGCATCATAGGAAGGTTGAATATCCGTGGCCGAAGTGCGCGAGACTGCGCCGCCGTGCGAGCGGACCAGCACCCCTTCTTTTTCCAGGACCTCAAGATCGCGGCGAATGGTGGCGGCGGTGACGCCCAGCATGCGAATCAGTTCGGAGGCGGTAACGGTTCGCTCGCGGGATAAAAGCTCGCGGATGCGAAATCTCCGTTCCTCGGCTAGCAGGCTCATCAAAACTTCTCCGTCCCGTTGCAGATTCCAAAAGCAGCCGATTGTGCCACAAATCGGTTAGAAGTGTGCACAATAATACAAAATACATCAGATTCGATAAAAAAAGTTGACAAACGTGCATAATAGGACTAATTACGTGAGCGATAAAGGCCGATTTCTCGTCTCCCTGCGGCGTGGGGTACTCCGCAGCTAGCCCAGATTCGAGAGACTTGGTCCCAACTTCGTGGGGGGTTATCGGTGAACAAACCTGTGCGCTTTTTTCTTTCCTGCTGGACAAATCCGAACAAGCGACTCGAACATTCCGTCAGCAGCATAACCGCGACCTTGCGCGTGGCCGGTTTCCTCCTGGCACTGTCGCTTTCTTGTGGAAGCGCCCGGGCGCAGAAGGACACCGGGGTTATTGCGGGGACTGTAAAGGATGCGTCGGGCGCGATCGTGGTGGGTGCGAAAGTGAAAGCGATTGATGTCGACCGCGGAACCGAGTTCGATACCACCACGGATGGAAACGGAGATTATGTGGCCGGCCCGCTGAAGGTTGGCCGTTACACGGTCACTGTCGAGAAGACTGGCTTTAAGACCGCGGTTGCTGGACCTGTGCAGCTCGACGTGCAGGGTCGCATCGAAGCCAACGTGAAACTGGAGATCGGGCAGGTTTCGCAGAAGGTTGAAGTGACAGTCCAGAACCCGCTGCTGGAAACCGAGACGAGCACGATGGGCGAAGTGATGGATAAGGGACGCATCGAGACTCTGCCGCTGAATGGAAGAAATTTTGCGCAGCTTGCGCAACTTGGGGCCGGCGTGGTGCCCAGCGAGCCTGGTTCGCGGGTGAGCGGAAATTATGGATTCAGCGTGGACGGTGCGCGTTCGCTGCAAAACAATTTCCTGCTGGACGGAATTGACAACAATTCGAATTTGGGCGACGTGCTGAATGAATCCTCGTACGTGATCCAGCCGCCGATTGACGCTATTGAGGAGTTCAAGGTTCAAACCAACGACTACAGCGCGGAATTTGGCAGAGGCAATGGCGCGATTCTTAACGCCGTGATCAAATCCGGCACTAACGGCTTTCACGGCGACGTCTTCGAATATTTTCGCAATGCCGCGCTCGACGCTTCCCCCGCCATCATAACCATCCCGCAAAAGCCCGAATACAATCAGAATCAGTTCGGCGCCACATTCGGCGGCCCGATTAAAAAGGATAAGACCTTTTTCTTCGGTGATTACGAGGGTTTCCGTTTGCGCCAGGGTCTTCTGCAAACGGCGACCGTCCCCGATCAAAGCATGGTGAACGGCGACTTTTCAGAACTGCTCACCAACACTCCCGCAATGGCGATTGACCCGAACACCGGCAATCCTACCGGGGCAGTGGCTCTGGATTGCAGCGGCAACCAGACTTTCGTAGGAGAAATTTTCAACGCCCGCCAAACGCAAGTTGTGCCCACAACACTCGCCAATCCCAGCGGCTTGTGCGGAGTGCCGATCGGAGTGGGTGCCGGAGGAGTTCCCACCAACGTGTTTCCGGCGGGAACAACTGACCCGCTGGCATCCCGGCTGGCGGCGCTAATTCCCGCTCCGAACTCGAGCAATCCGGGGTTCAACTATCAGGCCGTACCGGTGCGCAGCGAAACGCGCAACAACTTCGACGTGCGCATCGATCACACCATTTCGAACAAGGATTCTCTGTTCGGACGGTTCAGCTACGAAAACCAGCCCAGTTATATTCCCTCGCCTTTCGATAATGTCCTGGATGGCGGCGGATTCTTCGACGGCATAGAAGATTTTTCCTACCGCAGCATCGCGTTGAGCGAAACGCACGTTTTCGATTCCACTCACGTAAACGAATTTCGTTTTGGTTACAACCGCATCAACGCTCATCGCTACCAGAACAACTACAATGAGAATGTCTCGGCCGAACTCGATTATCCCGGCGTTCCGTACGAGCCCGGCACGTTCAACGGCGGCCTTCCCGCTCTGACGTTCAGCGACGGCTCTGCGCCGCAACTCGGCAGTTCTGGTTACCTGCCCTCGATCGAAAAACAAAACAGCTACGTCGTTACGGACAATTTCACTTGGGTGAAAGGACGCCATTCGATCAAAGTTGGCACCGAGCTGCGTTTCGAACAATTCACGATCTTTCAGCCGTCCGCCTCGCGCGGCACCGCCGATTTCAGCGCGGCATTTACGGACAATCCCGCGGCGCCAGGAAGCGGTGGCTACGGCTTCGCCAGCTTTCTTCTGGGCATTTCCGACGGCGGCTCTATCGTGAACCTGCACAACGTTAATTATCATCGGCAAATCTATGCGGGATTTATTCAGGATGATTTCAAGGCAACACCGAACCTGACGCTGAATCTCGGCTTGCGCTATGAATATTATTCACCGGTGAAGGCCGCCGACAATGAGCAAGCCAATTTTAATTTCACGTGCGGATGCCTGATTGTGCCGACGGGGCAAACGGCAGAACTGACTCCCACTTTGGCCACGCAAATTACCATTGACCGGACCGGCTCGACCGGGCTGGTCCCACCGGATTATCACAATTTTGCGCCGCGTATCGGCCTGGCCTACAAGATCAACGAAAAACTCGTGCTGCGAAGTTCTTACGGGATCTTCTATGGCGGCCAGGAAAACGGGCCCTACTCGAATCCTAGCCCCGGTTTCAATCCGCCCTTTTTCGTGACGCAGTCGTTCAACCAGCCCTGCTTGACCAATTCCGCGAACCCCAATCCCGGACAGATAGATTGTTCGATTCCAGGGTTTAACTCGCTGCAGCAAGGATTCCCTGCAAACTCGCTGATTGATCCTAATACTCCACTGCTTTTTTCGATCAGCCCGAATATCACCACTCCGTTCATGCAGCAATGGTTCGTCGGCTTCCAGTATGCATTGCCGGCGAACATGGTGGCGCAGATTTCCTACGTAGGCTCGCACGGCGCCAATCTCTTCGGCATGTTTAATGGAAACCAGGCGGTACCCACGGCGGATCCGACGATTCCCACAGCCCCGCGCCGCCCCGATCCCAATATCGACGCGGGGATCGAAACACTTCGCTCGAATTTATTTTCGAATTACAACGGATTGCAGCTTCGCCTTGAAAAGCGTTTTTCCAACGGATTGCAATTTCAGGCGGCCTACACCTACAGCCACGCGCTCGATGACGCGTCTTCGGCCAGCCTGGGCTCACAAAATCAAGGAGATTTCCGGCTGCAAACGGAGCCCTACCTGGAATATGGCAACGCCGATCTCGACCTGCGCCAGAGGTTCGTCGTCAACTTTGTGTATAACTTGCCATTCGGCAACGGCCAGCATTTTGGCTCGAACCTCACGGGGGTTGCCAACCAGATTGTGGGCAACTGGCAAGTCACCGGAATCGTCTCGGCGCAAACCGGCAATTGGTTCACGCCAACGGACGATCTGGTGAACATCTCCAATTCCGACTGCGGAGGCGAGGTGTTCAACTGCGCGCGTCCCAACGTAGTAGGAAATCCGAACGGGGCTCGTTGCCTGCCAGGAACGCTTTTCAATACTTGCGCGTTTGTCCCCAACACGGTAGCGGGCACTTTCGGAAACGCGGGACGAAACATCATTCTTGGGCCCGGACTGCAGAACTGGGATCTCTCGTTTATCAAGCAATTTCCAGTCAAAGAACAAATGCATTTTGAGTTTCGCGCCGAGTTCTTCAATATCTGGAACCACCCGAACCTGCAGTTCGCGGATCCCACGACGACTAATGAAAACTTTTCCACGGAGCGCGGGGCTTCGCAATTCGGATTTCCCACCGCGTCGCTATCGCCGCGGCTGGTCCAGTTTGCGTTGAAGTTTTACTTCTGAAACTGCGTTTAGCAGCGGCTTGGTGAGTTCCGATCAAAAGTTGCGCTAGTTCCGTTCGGCGGGCACTTCTTGCATCTGGACCGCTATCGCCTGACTTCCTAGACGCGGGTGTTTGGCCGTGAGGCGAACAGTTCCCGGCTCTTCTTTTGCGCGAATCCAAATCGCGCCGGTGCCACCGATCAGCGCGAACGGATTGTCTCCGATAATTTCAGCAGGGCCTTCCAGGCTGAGCGCGATGGGATCATTCGCATAAGGACGAATCGCGCCGAATTCGTCTGTCACGCGGAACACCACGCGCGTGCTGTCCGCTCCATCCGCGCTCAGCTCTGCGTCATCGGCACGCACTGAGAATTTCTGATCCACGCCGCGGCCGGAGTAGGTCTTCGAAACGACCTGCTGGCCCTTCAGGTAGCCGTCAATCCGCAGGTCGCCCCATTCGTGCTGTGCCTTCGTGAGATCAATGCTGAACGGCGCATAACGCAGATGCGCGAACTGCACGCGATCGGGATCGGCTTCGGCGATCAAATCCCAATCGCTTTTGCCTTTCACGTAGAGCTTCAAGTGGTCGCAGTTCGAACAAACCATCGCGACGGTAAACCGCAGGGCTTCATCGCCCGCGGCCCAATGGAACGCCGGCTCGAGCACAATTTCCTCGTCGGGATCGCATTGCGATTTATAGAAGCCAGCGGCGGGTTTCGGTTCGCGAAACATGTCCACCACGCCGTGATAGCAAATGCGATCTCCCGCGCCGAAATCGGAGTGGGTGTTGTAATCAAACGCGCACCAGCCGATGCCACCCGCGTATTGCGGGTTAGAGGCGAGCTGATCGTGCACGCGCGCGTGACGAATGGTGTGTTCGCGCTGGCGCACATTGTCGTCAATCGTCTTCACCGGGTAGGTGTGGCCCACAAATTCCGTGTTGAGATAGCGCGGATGATTCGGCGGCTTCAGCGGCCAGCCAAAATCGTTCATGGTGAAGACATCTTCCAGAAATTCGGACTCCTGGAAATAGCGGATGCCTCCGGTCTGGCGCGAGGGGTCA
>Ga0210385_10000872_pt1 | contig 19413 bp, 13 predicted proteins | sample IncBWH26OmetaG_FD_160107 | JGI IMG/M metagenome (GOLD analysis project Ga0210385, IMG submission 160107) | Forest soil microbial communities from Barre Woods Harvard Forest LTER site, Petersham, Massachusetts, United States - Inc-BW-H-26-O ...
TGAAACCTGGGATGACGTCGGACCCAACAGCGGATGGCTTGGCGGAACGGGCGAATCCTGGGAGCGCGGGCCCTACTTTCTCGACGGTCTGGTTCCGCTGGCCTGGCTCCTCGATGACGCCGTTCTGAAAGCGAAAGCACAGAAGTTCGTCGACTGGACCCTCACCCATCAGGCACCCAGCGGCATGATCGGCCCTTCGTCCAACGACGACTGGTGGCCGCGCATAGTGATGCTGAAAGCTCTGACTCAGTACCAGGAGTTCACCGGCGATTCCCGCGTCATCCCCGTCATGGAGAAATACCTTCGTTACCAGCTCGCTCAGCTGCCGTCGCGTCCTCTCCGCGACTGGGGCAAATTCCGCTGGCAGGATGAGCTGCTGAGTGTCATCTGGCTCTACTGCCGCACCGGATCTGCGTGGCTCCTCGATCTCGCGCATCTGCTGCGCCAGCAGGGTTACGACTGGGCTTCGCAATACGCGCAATTCCATTACACTCAGCCCGTGACCGAAAGTTTCCTCCGCGCCAATGCCAGTGCGCCCCTCGCGGATCTAGCTCTCGCCACGCACGGCGTCAACAATGGCCAGGCTATTAAGACCGGACCGGTATGGTCCCTCATCTCTGGCTTGACGGCCGATCGTCAGTCCGTCTTCGCAGCGATCGCCGTACTCGACCGCTATCATGGTTTGCCCAACGGCATGTTCTCCTGCGATGAGCATCTCGCTGGCCTCGATCCCACGCACGGCTCCGAGCTTTGCACCGTGGTTGAGTACATGTTCTCGCTCGAGCAGTCGCTGGCGATCACCGGCGACGCCACGCTCGGCGATCGCCTCGAAAAGCTGGCCTTCAACGCACTGCCGGGTACCTTCACTGACGACATGTGGGCACATCAGTACAATCAGGAGCCCAATCAGGTGGAGTGCAGCCTGCATCAAAAGCCCTGGACCACCGACGGCCCGGAGTCCAACCTCTACGGTCTCGAGCCTAACTTCGGATGCTGCACCGCAAACTTCAGTCAGGGATGGCCCAAATTCACCAATAGTCTGTTTTTTCGCTCGCGCGCGCCTGACGACCATGACCATGATGGCCTTGTCGCGGCCGTCTATGCACCGTGCGAGCTCAGAACCATGCTTGGAGACGGAGTCGTTCACATTTTTGAGGAAACTGACTACCCGTTTCGCGGGAGTATTCGCCTCCGCGTAAACCCGGAGCAGCCCACGGAGTTTCCTCTGCGTTTGCGCATCCCACAATGGGCGGCAGGCACAGCTATCCGGGTCAACGGCGAAGCACAGCCCATTCCTGCTCCCGGCTCCTTTGCACGTATCGATCGTCTCTGGAAATCAGGCGATGACGTCCGTATCGAATTTCCATTGTCCCCGCGTGTCATTCATGGCTTCTACGACTCGATCAGTATCGAGCGCGGTCCTTTGGTCTTCTCCTATGGGATCGACGAAAGCTGGGTGAAGTTGCGAGAGCGTGGCCTGACCGCTGACTGGCAGGTCTTCCCGGCGAGCCAGTGGAATTACGCTCTCAGGATCGATGCGTCTGATCCCTCCGCAACTCTCACCGTCACCGAATCCGAGCTTGGCACAAGGCCTTTTACACGCACCCACGCACCTGTCGCGATCCATGCAACGGCGCGCCGTGTCAACGCATGGCGCGCAGAGGACGGCGCCGCCGATCCCGTGCCCCAAAGCCCCGTCACAAGCGCCGAGCCAGAGCAATCGCTCGCGCTGACTCCCTACGCAGGGGCGAAACTCCGCATCACTTCGTTCCCGCACTACGAGATCGATTAGTTCTGAGGTCGAGTTGCGATGACCGACGGCGCCTGGCGTTATTTCGAGGGCCACAATATCCCGTCGGCGATGTCGGTGAGCGGGGGCATCATCGCGCCGATCCCCAGGCTGAGCCGCGGCAAGCCCGGTTCCGGATGAACGGTTCAGCGATACCGCAGATGTGAACTGACCCGGCGGCTGCTTACACGGCGTGGAGTTGAGCTGCGTCGAGTGAAATTAACCCCGTCAAAAGCGAAACAGGCCGTTGGTCGTTCCCGCCCACAGGTAGCCGTCCCTATCCTGCGTTTTTTACAAATACAGTCGTTGGGATGCCTGCCGCCGCCAGCACGAGGGAAGCGGATAGACCATTGGGACCGGAGCCGATGACTGTTGCAGTTGGGCTGTCCATCTGTTCCATCAGAAACCTCTCGGCGTATATAGAGACCTAAACATTTCTGCAGGCTGTCGCATGTGCTTATGTATAGGGAGTCGCGTGTGCTTATGGATTAGCCTCTGGAAGGTGAGATTCACGCGCCGAAGGAGAATTTAGATGTCGAACACGATTACGCCGACCGTTTTCTATCGCACGCTTAACGTGGAGGGGCTGGAACTTTTCTATCGCGAAGCCGGTCCCCGGGATGGTCCCATAGTTCTGCTCTTGCACGGCTTTCCGTCGTCTTCTCATATGTTCCGCAATCTGATTCCTCATGCTCGCGGATAAATATCACGTCGTTGCCCCAGACTTCCCCGGATACGGCGAAAGCTCCGCACCGTCGGTCAACGATTTCGACTATTCTTTCGAGCGGTTCGCGACTGTCGCCGAAAGGTTCACCGAAAAGCTGGATCTTTCTTCATATGCGCTATACCTCTCGGACATAGGTGCATCGGTTGGCTTCCGTTTATCTGCCATGCATCCCGAACGCGCCACCGCTATGATCGTCGAAAACGGGGACGCTCATGTTGAAGCCATTAATCGGGAGTTTTTAAAAGCGGGATTACTTGACTATTGGGAGGATCGGCGCGAAAAGAATGCTCGAGTTCTGCTCGATTGGCTTCTGACGATTGAAGGAACCAAGTGGCATTATCTGCATGGTGCCCGCGATCCGTCAAAGATCAGCCCTGACAATTGGGTGATCGACAAGGTGACCTGGCCTCCACCCAGATGATTGCTAAAAGCTGACCAAGAATGTTACGCGGAGAGGCTGAGCCCAGCCATGTTCGCCTCTGGGCGTCTGGGCACCCCATCATTTCTGACGATTGCTCAGTTTCAGCTCTTGCAAGCCCAGTTGGCCAGCCAATGTTTACGATTTTAAAGCCAATTCTCGGCTCAGGCAGTACTGGACGTCTTCGTAGTTCTCACGCTTTGGCGACCGTCCGGCCTTGTTTCTTTACGGCGACTATCCCGTTCCAACCATCCTTCCCCGGTGGTGGCGCAACTGATTCTCGGATCTTCAGCTCGGTTTTGAGAATGATGTTCCGCACTGGGCTGTTTTTGTCCGCCACGCGGCTGAGCGCCAGTTGTGCCGCCTCTGCTCCGAGCTGATAAGAGGATTGGTAAACAGAAGACAGCTGTGGAGTCGTAGTTTCGGTTAGATCGAGTCCGTCAAACCCGATGATCGAAATGTCTTCCGGGCAGCGTAGTTTCTCCTCGCGAGCCGCAATGAGCGATCCCAAAGCAATCATATCGTTGCAGGCAAGAATAGCAGTTGGGCGCGGAAGCAGCCGCAACAGGATCTTGGTTTTTGCGTAGCCGCCTGCCCGATCAAAACTCGATTCCTGCATATAATGAGGTGGTACTTCAAGACCGGCCTTGCGAATCGCGCGCTTGAAACCCTTCAACCGATCTTGCGAATTGGTCAGGTACAGAGGACCTGTGATCACCGCCAGTTGGCGGTGGCCAAGACCGATGAGGAACGAAGTCGCGCTATATGCCCCAACCGCATTGTCGGTTGTCACGCTATCGCCAACCCAGTGTTGGGGTATGCGGTCGACGCAGACCACTGCCGCTCCAGATTTCCGATACGATTCCACATGCGCCGTCAGTTCGCTGAGGTCGGATGGTATTACGATCAGTCCGGAGGGAAGATACGTCTGGAGCGCGTTGAGCTGTGCGAGTTCCTTCTCGTGATCGTTATCTGTGTTGCACAGGACCAGACGGTATCCGTGAGCAAATGCCACGTCCTCCGCCCCCCGCACGACACCGGGAAAGAATGGATTCAAAATGTCTGGCACAATCATGACGAGGATGTTGGTCTTGTCTCGCCTCAAACCGCGCGCCAACTGGCTGGGCTGGTATGCGGCTTTCTGTACGGCCTCCAAAACCCGCTTGCGCAATGGTTCCCTTACCTTCGCTGTGCCGTTCAAGACATGAGAGACAGTGCCCAGCGAAACACCTGCTACTCGGGCGATCTCTTTCATGTTTGCCATCTCTAGTCGCTCCTTTCAGAGGCCCCGAGTCAATCCGCAGCTATGGTTGCCCCGTACACGTGCTTCAGACGCTGCCACCCAAGTTGAACAAAATGATCTGCCCCGTGAATGATTTCAGAATATCAGCCGCCTCAATTGCCCAACTGCTCACCGCAGCATCGAGGTTACCAACAGACTCAGTCCCAACAGGAAAAACACAAACATGGCGATCATGCCGTTGGTGGCCTTTGAAGCCCCTTTTGGTTTCTTTCCGCACAACTATCCCCAAATGGCGGCGATCACGATCCCGCAGTGTCCGAGGCCATAGGCGATGGCCGGGCTGGCCGCCTTGGAAACGACCCCTCTAGAAGTGACTCCGATGCCGTTGATGACTCCGCCCAGCGCCCCGAAAGTTTGACATTTGAGGGTGCCGCTCGCGAAATAATCGGTGTACGTCACGCGTGGGCCTTGCACCGGATGGAACATGAGATAGTTGTTAAATATAAAGTTTGAGGCGAAGCTGCCGACACAATAGATGAAAACAGCAGCCTACGGCCGGAACTTACCGGGTTCAAGGCGATCGAAGTCGGGAGAAAGGCACCTCTGCACGGAGAAGTAAAGCAGGCCCATCAGGATGCCGCCGCTCAGGGCAAGAAGAATTCCCATACGAACCTGCTTGGGGCACTGGTTGTCCGCCTGGGGGTTGTGACAGGCAAACGCGTCGAGCACGATGGGAAACGCAACGCAGGCAACACAGATGAAGATCAGGAGCGGAGCCCCATTGGGGTTGAACAAATTGTTGATGAGCACACCGTCCACGAGCGCGATACCGATGGCGATGGGATAGGCGACAGCCATGCCGGCGAGATCCAGGCAGCCATGAAACGGATGTTCGCTAGGTTGTAAACAATGCCGTCCAGAATTGCCCGTCCGTAACTGCCGGCGCTTCCCTGGCGAAGATCTGCCTAGACTCCTTTCCATGTGCCCCGAATGAGCCGAAGGTAAACCCGACCAGCAGGGGCAGCAGCAGATAGCCGATCGCTTGGTCACAATAGAGAAATGGGAACCTGTTGGAACGTGGCTCCAATTTGAGCGTATTGGCCCACGATCCCCAGCAGAGCACGGTGAGTATGCAGAACGCAATCGCAACTGGATGAGAATGTACAAGTATTCATTGCAACCGTCCTTGGTCGCTATGGTGCTGCGAACCGCCATTATGCCTCACGAATGGAATAGCCGTGGTGAATGGCGCTGGAACTACAAGTTCACCCAGACGCATGATCGCGCCTGCGATGAGCAGGTTTCTGGTCCCCACAGAAGCTCATCAGAACTTCTCAAAGCTCCTTCAATGCATGGCAACTACAAGCGAGATTGTGAAGGCTTTCAAGGATAATCCGCCAAAAGTGCAGTTCCCTGATAAGGATTGTCAAAGACGATATCCATCGTAATGCGAAACCTGCGTCTGCAATACAGCATTGACAGCAGAGCGTCTTAGCAGGTAACGTTCGTGCATGTATTTGAAACCATTCAATCCACAACTGTTCAGGTCTAGCCATGCGCTCCAGCCGAATTGAGTCGTGGCTGTCTTAGAGGAATACTATGTTGAAAACCCTGACCGTATTGCATACGCCGGAGCTTCTGCACACATTGGCTTCGATGGGACATGGGGATGAGATCGCTCTTGTGGACGCCAATTTTCCGGCAGCATCGATGGGGCAACGACTCGTTCGTCTGGGCGGCACAGATCTGGCGGGGGCACTTGAAGCTTGCCTCCAACTCATGCCACTCGACAGTTTTGTAAAAGAGAGCGCGTTCCGCATGCAGCCAGTCCATGCGCCAGACGAACTTCCGGAGGTCCAGCAGGTCTGTCAGAAAATCATTGACAGAGCGGAGGGAAAGCATGTGCCGCTAACCGGCTTATCCCGGGAGGCGTTCTATCGTCGAGCCGCGAAAGCCTATGCGGTACTCGCGACCGGCGAGCAGCGCCCTTACGGTTGCATTCTGCTGAAGAAGGGCGTGATCTTTCCTCCGAATTCTCGCTGAAGTTGCCTGACCCGCATTTGCCTTGTTATTGTCCCGGTCCGATGCCAGGAGTTTCTCAGAAATTTTCACCGAAGGCAGCTCAAGGCAGCCGGGTTTCCGCAGACATAACCATGACATCTGTAGCGGATGCAGCATGAAGTGAAATTGGAGTTGCAAAAAAGGAGCGAATTCCGCCTTCTGAAGCCGGACGGTTCACGAACGCCGCCGCAGCTTTCTCCTTAACTCGAAGGCTCCGAACCGTCCATGCCAAGCCGGGAGGATATTGAAGCGCTCATCCTCGCGGCAACCGGTTAATGCGCCCCCGCGAGTCTATCGCGTTTGCCCACGGAGGCCTCTTGTCCGCGGAGGTCTTCGGCGCGGCGCAGGGCTCAACTCCATTGGATGAATCGGCTTCTGCCAATACATCGAGTAACGCTATCATAAAGTCCACCACGCAATAATGGCGCTTCGAGCATCTTCCCATCCATCCGGTCCAGCGCCGCTCTTTCGTCGGGAATAGAGGAGCGTAGGCCGGATTCTTCCGTGGGATTGTATGCGGTGCTGAAAACTTACATGCCGCTCTATTCGGACGATAAGAGCCGTACCCGGAATATGGTTTGTTGTCAATGCATTGTGGTTTTCCCGCACCAGGGCGAAAAATAACTTGACAATTCATGAATCTCATCCATAGCATACGGTTCGTTATTTTGAAAGCATTCAAAGCGGAGGCTGCACATGGAAATGACAACGAGGGGCCGGCTGTATCTACGGTTCCGGCTGGTCGGATGGTTATTGTTTGTGCTGGCTATAGGCTACTGGGCGAGTCCCGTGAGTGCCCAGGCGACAAATGCACAAATAAACGGTATGGTCGTGGACATAACCGGAGCGGTAATTCCCAATGCGACAATTGAAGTCCACAATGCGGGAACTGGCCTAAGCCGCACCGTCACCAGCTCGGCGACCGGTGATTACGTAATTCCCTCGCTTCCCGTCGGCATCTACGTGCTGAAGGTTGCAGCGAAGGGGTTCAAAACTTACGCTCAATCGGGGATCGTTCTTGTGGATGGAGAACTAGCCCGTGTAGTTGTAACTATGCAACCCGGAAGCGCGACTGAAACTGTTCAGGTCTCTGAGAATCCGCTGCAAGTCAACACCACCTCGGCGAGCATCGACACTGAGGTTTCTACCACACAACTCGAACAGCTGCCCCTCAATACACGCGATACGCTGCAACTCATCACCCTCGTACCCGGAGTTGGGGACGCTTCCCTCCCTACCGCCGTCGTCAACCAGCGCGACGGCCCGACATTCAGCGTGAACGGAAGCCGCATTAACGGCAGTGAAGTCTCGCTTGACGGCGCAATCTTTGTAACCGGGCTCTATAACCGCCCGGTGAACCTTCCGAATCCTGACTCGATCGGAGAGTTTACGGACCTGACGAATAGCTACAGTCCGGAGTACGGCCATGCGTCGGGAGGAGCGTTTGTAGCTGTCAGCAAAGCGGGAACCAACACCTTCCATGGATCGGCGTGGGAGTTTTTGCGTAACGACGATCTCGATGCGAGAAACTGGTTCGCGCCAGCTCCGGCGACAAAACCGACGTTGAAACAAAACCAGTTTGGTGTTGCCGGGGGCGGACCAATCCTGAAGAACAAGGCCTTCTTCTTCGCCACTTACGAGGGATTGCGAATTCGCCAGGTTACTCTTGAGAATCTTTCCGACAATACGCCCGCCGAGCGCGCTGGAACCTTCCCGGGAACCGCTGCGAACCCGCTCTGGGACCCATTCACCAATTCGCCTTACCCGTACAACGCTGCAACGGGAACATATCAAATACCGCAGAGCGAGTGGGATCCGGTATCGGTGGCTTTCATGCAGACCTACATACCCGTTGCAAGTGCGGCCACCGGGCTGGCTACGTACCAAGTGCCAACTCCTACCAACGGCAACCAATACACGGTCAGAGTTGATTACCACCCAACAAACAATGATGACACATATGTCCGTTTCTTCCATATGAACGACACGGCTGTATCCCCTACTCCATATGCCCCCCAAATTACCTCTACGGCTTACGACAACTTCTCGGAACCGGATTGGGGCACTACTGTCAGGGACACGCACATCTTCAACCAGAATCTGATCGGCGACTTCGGATTCTCGGATACAAATATAACGACGAATGGCACGCCAGAAGGAACAATCGTGACGCTGGCGCAAATGGGCGGCCTCTATTCCACCGGCAATTACAACGTATCTCCGGCGGTGTCAGTAGCTGGCGTCAACGCATGGTTCGGTTCAGGTAATCCGTGGTATGAGAATACGGCTCTGAAACAGGCTGATGCCAAGCTGACATGGACCAAGGGAAGGAACCTATGGGAGTTTGGCGGTATGGCCCTTCGTGAAGCTGAGGAGATCGATTGGATCGACTGTAACTCCTCCGGAAATCCATACTTTAGCGGCGCGTATACCGGATCCGCCGGAGCGACTGAGGGAACAAATTGGGCGGATTATCTCATTGGGAAGGCTATTAGCTTCGGGCAGTACACCCCCTATTATGGTAACGATCATACAGTTCAATTGGGATTCTATGGTCAGGATACTTATAAGGTATCGTCGCGGCTGACACTGGATTTGGGCATGCGGTATGACGCGTTGGTTCCCTGGCGGGAAATCAGGCTTGACTCTCCCGCAGTTGATCTGACCGATCCCACTTTTCAGTCGACTCGATTTCCAACCGCCCCTCCGGGCCTCACGTTTCCGGGAGATCCGGGAATTCCGCCTGGAGTGATGTTCATGGACACGACCGACTTTGCACCGCGGCTTGGATTTGCCTACGATCTCTTTGGCAATGGAAAAACTGCGATACGCGGAGGGTACGGCATCTTCTATAACCCGCCCGGAGCGATCACCACGGACAACACTATCGAAGCGCCACCCTTCGAGCCCGAACTAACTTTTACTCCAAATACCTTCACCAATCCCTACGCAGGGACCGGGTACACGGATCCGTTCCCATACCCCTATCTCAATCCCGGAACGAATCCTGTCTGGCCGTTTCCGGCGCAGTTCTACGCACCGGATCCGCATATCAAGAACGCGTACACGCAACAGTTCAACCTCAACGTGCAGCATGAATTTCCGCAAGATTTCATGGTGCAGATCGGCTATGTGGGAAGCAGGGGAGACCGGTTGTGGGATGGAAATCAGGCCAATGCCGCTCCTTACTCCGCCGGAGGCAGTGCGGCAAATGCGCAGTCGCGGCGCCCCTTCCTGCCTCAGTATTACGCCGGGATCACGAGAATTGCCGACATTGGATCCTCCAACTACAACTCACTGCAGGTCACCGTACGCAAGCGCCTTTCTGCGGGTTACACTTTGCAAGCCGCATACACGTATGCGAAGTCGATGGATACGGGCTCCTATGCCGACGTGGACGGCGGTACTGAACAAAACCCCGTCAATCCACTTGAATACGCCAGGTCTGACTTCGATCAGAAGCAAATTTTGAGTGTAAATGGGGTCTGGTATCTCCCGCAGTTTAAGAGCCTGGGCTTTGCGAATCAGGCAGTAGGTGGATGGGAGCTTTCGGGGATCGTGAGCTACAGCAGCGGATATCCGTTCTCCGTGGACACCGGCGCCCCGGCGCCGTGGCTCGGGGCGGGCAGGGATATTGGAAACCTGCGCGAGAATCAGACGGGCATTAATCCTTGTGCAGGATGCGGGAGCCGGGACTCGTGGACCAGAACTGGCTACTTCAACACAGCGGCCTTCGCTTCGCCTCTCAATCCGCCTTACACCTACGGAACCTTCGGCAACAGCGGGCGCAACAGCCTTATCGGCCCCTCGTATTTCGATACCGACATGAGCCTTGTGAAAAACTTTCCCCTCTTGCGCCGCGAAAGCTCGAAAGTCCAAATTCGCGCTGATTTCTTCAATCTTTTCAACAGAGCGCCTTTTGACAGCCCGGAAGCATCAAGCCCCTCCTCCGCTTTCGGGCTAATCACTGCTGCCGGAAACGCCAGGGAGGTTCAGGTCGCGTTGCGGCTGGACTTCTAGCGCGGCACAAGGTCACTTTATGGCAGCCGGTAAGTTTTGTTGCCTTGTTGGCTGCCATCACAAAAGAGAAATCGCGGGTAAGAAATCCTGGCAGCAAAGGAGAGCCGTGTATCAACCTGAGACTTACTGGGTTGCGCTGTTGTTCATGTTGGCAAGCATGTTGTGCTGGGGCTCTTGGGCAAACACGATGAAGCTCGCTCCGGGCTATTGTTTTCAGCTTTTTTATTGGGACTACGTCGCCGGCGTCGTGCTCGGTAGCCTATGCTGGGGCGTGACTCTAGGCAATTGGGGAGGAGGGAGTCTCTCTTTTGTTGCCAACATAAGTGTGGCCGACAGACATCACATACTGCTCGCGATCACCGGAGGAGCTGTCTTCAATCTTGCCAACCTGCTTCTGGTTGCGGCGATTGAAATTGCGGGACTGGCGGTTGCGTTTCCCATTGGAATCGGTTTGGCCTTAGTCGTTGGCGTTCTCTTGAATTATGCGATTTCGCCGAAAGGAGACCCTTGGCTTCTCTTCGGTGGCATGGCACTTGTCATTCTGGCCATCATTCTGGACGCGCTTGCGTACTTCCGGAGGGAGGGGAATAAGCGGTCCGTCAGCGCTCGCGGAGTTTGGATCAGCATTGCCTGCGGCGTGCTCATGGGCCTCTTCTATCCGCTGGTCGCTAGAGCATTGCAGGGTCGCGCATCCCTGGGACCCTACACTGTCGTATTCTTCTTTTCCCTTGGGGTAGCGATCTGCGCCCTTCCTGTGAATTCCCTGCTCATGAAGAAGCCGCTCACTGGCACTCCGCCGGTTAAGATGTCTCAGTATTTCCAGACTCAATCAAGTTGGCATTTATGGGGAGTTCTGGGTGGGCTGATCTGGTGCACTGGAATGGTATTTAATATCGTTGCATCTCATGCGCAAGTAATTGGCCCTGCCGTTTCTTATGCAATCGGGCAGGGTGCCACGATGGTGTCTGCGCTGTGGGGTGTTTTCGTCTGGAAGGAATTCGCCAACGCCCCGGCGTCTTCGCGGAAACTAATTCCTGCTATGTTCGTTTTCTTTTTACTCGGGCTCGGATCGATCGCCGTAGCCCCCATGGTGACGCGCTGATTTATGAAGAAGCCAATTGTCGTTATCGGCAGCATTAATATTGACATGGTGGTCGGAGCCGCGCGTATTCCGAGAGTCGGCGAGACGGTTGCAGGTAAAACCTTTAACACTTTTTTTGGCGGTAAGGGAGCTAATCAAGCGGTCGCTGTGGCGAAGCTAGGTTACCCTGTTGCGATAGTTGGCTGTGTGGGGACCGACGCATTCGGAGGGCAACTGCAGATAGGGCTCGATTCTGCCGGCGTGGACAGCAGCAGCGTCAGTTTTGTCAAGGGTCCATCCGGGCTGGCGCTCATTACTACGACCTCACATGGCGAGAACAGCATCGTAGTGGTACCAGGTGCGAATGAACACCTGGAACCGGCGCTTCTCGATGAGGCGGCTCCGCTGCTGGAAAGCGCCGGAATGATCCTCACACAGCTGGAAATTCCCTTCGATACAGTGGAGCATCTAGCGCAGTTCGCAGAGCGGAAAAATATCCCCCTAATGCTCGATCCCGCCCCAGCTCGTGACCTGCCGATGAGTCTGCTCCGCAGGGTTTCCTGGATTACGCCCAATGAGACCGAAATTCAGGAATTACTGAAGAGGAAGATTACGAGTGACGAGGACTACTTTGAAGCGGCGGTGAGCCTGCTTTCATGCGGCGCCAAAAATGTGTTGCTGAAAATGGGGTCACGCGGCGCCCTTGTCGCGCAACAGGATGGATCGAAAGAGATAGTCCCGGCTCATCCTGTGGATCCAGTGGACACGACGGCCGCCGGAGATTCCTTTAACGGCGCCTTTGCCGTGGGTCTCATGCTGGGGAAGAGTCCCCACGAGAGCGCAACCTTCGCTGCCGCCGCGGCGGCTGTCTCCGTCACGCGCGCCGGCGCCCAGCCCTCCATGCCCACAATGGACGAAGTCATGTCTTTCATGAGCGAGCAAGCGCAGGTGGAATCGCAACCCAATTGAACAGGATCAGCTTAAGGCTGCCGTACAAACCCTGGGAGGGATTGACATGAAGAACGTGCTCGGCGTTTCGATTCGAATGTTAAGTCTTTCGATTCTGGCCTCAGCGTTAGTCCTGGGTGTCCAGGCCCAGGATTCGCGTTTTGTTCCATTCTCCTTTCAAGACCAGTTGTTAAATTCTCCACCCTGCCTGACCATTCGCATGGCATGGGAGGGTCCCACCATTCCGTGTACCCCCTCCACGCACCGAGAATGGCTTGCAGACCTGACCCATTGGCGGGCTGAGCGCCGAATCCGAATTGGATACGATCCAGAACGCTATACCGAATCTGCCCTCCGGTGGACACAATCCAGCTTTATCCAGCCGCAAATGATGGTGCATGACCGCTATTTCTACGACCCGGTCGAAGGCAAATACACCGTGGATCGCTATCTCGACGATCTGGAAAAGCGCTATGGCGGAATCGACAGTGTCCTGATCTGGGCGACCTATCCAAATATGGGAATCGACGACAGAAACCAGCAAGACATGGTGCGTTCCATGCCGGGTGGCGTCGACGGCGTAAAGAAGATGGTCGCAGATTTTCATCGCCGCGGCGTGCGTGTTCTTTTTCCGATGATGATGTGGGATCAGGGCACGCGCGATCCTGGCAAGCCATGGCCGGATGCGATCGCCGAGTTTATGAAAGAGATCGACGCCGACGGCATCAATGGCGACACTCAGGACGGGGTACCGCTGGCGTTTTCTCTTGGTGCGGAAAAGGTTGGCCATCCCTTGGCCTTCGAGCCCGAAGTCGGCTTGAGCGACGAAGCTCTGGCTTGGGATGTGATGTCCTGGGGCTATTACTTCAAGTTCCCCTTTGTTCCGCAGGTGGACCGGTTCCGGTGGCTCGAACCACGCCATATGGTGAATGTGTGCGACCGCTGGAACCGAAGCAAAACGGACAATTTGCAATTTGCGTTCTTCAATGGTGAAGGATGGGAAAGTTGGGAGAATATTTGGGGAATCTGGAACGGCATCACCCTGCGAGATAGCGAATCGACACGCCGCGTGGCCACGATCGAACGAGCGTTCGCCCAATTTCTGGTGAGCCCGGACTGGGAACCGCACTATCCCATGCACCGGTATGGTGTTTTCGCCAGCCGCTGGCCGATGGGAGATCAGACACTTTGGACGATCGTGAACCGCAATGAGTACGACGTCGATGGGCGTCAAATGTCGGTCCCTTACAAGCAGGGCATGCGCTACTTCGACGTTTACCATGGCGTCGAGTTGCACCCGACTCAGGAAGGCAATGATGTGATTCTGTCCTTCAACATGGAGGCTCATGGATTTGGCTCCATTCTCGCCTCCGCTACCGACCCAAACGCGAAGACCATGGAACTGCTGCTCACAATGAAGGCCATGACGGCCAGGCCTCTTTCCGATTACTCGTCTGTGTGGCAGAAGACAGATCAGGCACTCGTTGAAATTGCGCCAACGAAGCCGGCCACGACCACACCGGAAGGAATGGTTCGCATTGACGGTGGCAATTATCTCTTCGTTGTTCAAGGCATCGAAATCGAAGGAAGCGACGATGTTGGCGTGGACGTGCAATATCCCTGGGAGGATAGCCCCAGGCGCTATCACGAGCACTCGATGCAGATCAAATCCTTCTACATCGACAAATACCCGGTCACGAATGCCGAGTTTAAGAAGTTCCTTGACGCCGCACATTATCGCCCCAAGGACGACTTGAACTTCCTAAAGGACTGGGTTGGTGGAACGTTCCCTGAGGGAGGCGCTAACAAGCCGGTGACCTGGGTCTCTCTGGAGGATGCGCGCGCCTATGCGCAATGGGCCGGCAAGCGGCTGCCTCACGAGTGGGAATGGCAATATGCCGCGCAAGGGAACGACGGCCGACGCTATCCGTGGGGAAACTGCGACTGGCACGTTCCTCAGATGCCGGACGGACCATCCAGTTGTGCTTCGCAGCTGGGTACTTCGGAGACCTATGCCCCTTTGCCTGACAAGGATCGCAGAATGAGGGCAGCCAGCGATGTCGACGCGCACCCGAAGGGCGCGAGCCCCTTCGGCGTGATGGATCTGGTGGGCAATGTCTGGCAGTGGACAGACGAGTACGTGGACGAGCATACGCGCGCAGCCATTCTGCGCGGGGGAAGCCACTATCAGCCCCAGGGTTCGGTGTGGTATTTTCCGCAAGCCTACCAGAACGACCAGCACGGAAAACTCCTATTGATGGCGCCAGGTTACGACCGCTCCGGCACTGTCGGGTTTCGCTGCGTGAAGGATTCGCAGTGAGAAGAGCGGTTGAAACGTTGAAACCGCCCTCCGTGTCACATTATCCTCTGTTCTCTGTTAGCCCGATCATTCTGAGCGGTCCCTGTTGCTCCCGGAACGTGCCTCCCTGCGGAAAGGTTTCATCCAGCTATCTGTTCAGGCAGCGCTCCACTGACCGCTCGACGCCCAGCCAGAGCGAAACTCTCTGAGCCATGAATCTTCGCGGACGATTGATGGACGCATGATGGAGTGTGAATCGGAGCAAGCGCACAAACACTATTTTTGCGAAGTGCGAGTATGGGTCCTGAGGGGTTCGCCTGCGTGAACTGGCTGAGTTTCCGCGTGTGGCTCTAACCCAGAGCTATGGAAAAGACGTGGGCTTCGCCCACTTGGGAAACGCCTTCAGCGTTTCCCACACACTTCCTCCTTCGCAGAATGTGTTTGGCTGGAAATGAAAAAGCCCCCGGCCTGAAGGCGGGGCGCGGACGTTATCGAGTTGAGAGTTTGAGTCAGACCTGCGCTCGAACCCGTTATTGCAATTACAGGTTCCAAACGCAAGGACCGACGATTCTGCCGCCACTGGTCCGTTGTGGCGATCTGTCTTGGCCAGGGTTTTTCCTCGGGGCGCGCGCAGGGATCCTACCTCCGTTCGTTCACATCCGAAGGTTGAAGTGGTTGGAACAGGGCCGGTTACTAATGCGAAACCTGGGTCGATTCTGTGCCCGGTGCCAGGAGGTAACGATAGAAAAATTCATCGCTTCGTTTCCAGGCATCTCGCAAAACGTACGCTCTTCGAAAGAAGTGTATCTCTCCAGGATAGATGACCATATCGAAAGGCTTGCCAAGCTTCTCCAGGGTATCGATCACCTTCAGCGATTCCCAGAGCGGCACGTTCGCATCATTCGTTCCCTGCAACACCAGGAGTGGCGTCGTCAACTTGTCCAAATGCTTCACCGGAGCCGAACGGTCGTAGAGGTCGGGATCGGTCACGGGTGTTTCGCCGAGGCGGCCCAGAATCATACCGCCCGTGGTCCACGTTTCCCAGTCGCCAACGCCGGCCACGTCGATCGCACAGCGGAACAGGGTGGGATCAGTAATCACCGACTGCAAAGTCATGAATCCTCCGTAACTCAGTCCCCATATTCCAATTCGATCAGGGTCCACGAAACTGAGAGTCTTCAGATAGTCGGCACCTGCGTTGACGTCCTGCGTCTCACCTCCTCCAAGGTCTCTCGATACTCCGGTGGCCCAGTCCCTGCTATAGCCGGAACTACCTCGATAATCCGGGGCAAGAATGACGTAGCCCTGCTGAGCAAGATACTCGCTCATCGAGTAATACATTCGATAGAATCCGGGATGCCACGCAAGGTAGTTCTGATCGGCGCCGGAACCATGGATCCAGATAATTGCCGGATGCTTCCTGGTGCGATCGAGGTGTTCGCTGACCATCAGCGTCGCCGGAACGGGCTTATGATCCGCCCGGCTTGGATAATGTACAGCGACAGGTGCTGTCAAATCCTGAGGTAACAAACCCGGAGGCAATGAATTCGTGAGCCGTGCAGGGACAGCGCCCGGGCGCGCAGCGGCGTCGTAGATTTCGAGGGGGTGCTCCACCGCGCTTCTCTCATAAACAATCATCGTCCCGTCGGGAGAGAATACGGGCGCCCGGTTGACCCCAGGCTGAGTAATAACATGTTCGATTTGCCCCGTATTCACGCAAGCAATCGAAATAAACCTCTCGCCCTGGTCGCCATCCGCGCTGTGCGCCCAGGCAATTCGACTGCCGTCCGGCGACCATGCAGCATACCCGTCACCGAAGGTTCCTTTGCTGATCTGTTTCGCTTCCGCCTCCGAGGAAGCACTGACCGGAATAATGTAGAGATGGGGCCATCCGGTTCGATCGCTGATGAACGCAATCCACTTTCCGTCCGGCGATGTAACGTCCATAGCTCCGTCAGCGGGAGAGATCCACGCGGGATCGTGATCCTTCCAAAGCGTGCGGGTTTCGCCGGAGAGCGAAGTAACTTTGAGTTCCATGGTCTTATGGTCGGCGGAGAACTCTTCGTGGACGATCGAAGGCCCGGTCCCCCACTGGAACGCTGTGGAACCATAATTGCGTTCCGAAACGGTTATCCACATAGGCTCAGCCGCGTAGCTATAAACGGAAACGACTCCAACGCGATCATCCCAACTCAGGCTTCGAAAAACCTTCATCAGGTTGCCGTTGTATGGAAGCGGCTCCGGGACCGACTCATGTCGTGCAGCATTAAAGGCGACAAAACCTCCATCCGGCGAAAAGGCGGGTTCTGAGGCGTCGAGACCTTCCGGCATATGCGTCAGTCGCCGCCGGGTTCCTGCACGAAGCGACGCGACCCAAACATCTCCCTTCTGCACAAATGCAATTGTTTGCCGATCCTGCGAAAGAGAGAAGCTGCTGACTCCCTGAAAGCCGGGGAGAGGTTCAGGCGTTCGCGAAGAGATAGTTACGCGCCAAAGCTGATTTCCCTTGCTCAGAATAATTTCGTCCGTCGTCGACCATTCGAAATGACCAATGTCAGATGTCAGCAGGTTCGGATCGACGGCAAAGTTCGTCAACGCGACGGGCGCTGCGCCCGCGCGAACAATGAATAACTGTTGATCTCCTGCCGCGTCCCACAAAAATGCAATGGTCTTGCCATCCGGCGACCAATGGGGCTGAGTTGGGTATTTGATATCCGCGATGCGGTCGATCGTGATACTGCCCATTGGCTTTTCCTGACCGCGCCCCTCCCGAACCAAACCAACACCCAGGAGTATTACACACACGCACACGATCCTCAGACCCATCAACCGTCCTCCATGCCACGTCGCAATGAGTTAGCTGATGACGCGGCCGCTATCCCGCCGGCCGCGCCATCCGTTTTGCGCGCCTTCAAGAGCAGATTAGAAACTGAAGCGCAGGGCAAAGCGAGCTATGAACGGATTCAATTGATTGGTAGGCTTCTCGAAGCTGCTACCGCCCGTCGGCACCTCGCTGATAACGGTATTCGCATTCCCAATGTTGAACAGGTCGGCGATCGGCTCCAGAGTGAATCGCTCCCCCAAACGGGTTGGCCGGGAGAAACGAAGGTTAACAATGTTTACGTTGGGAAGCCGAATGTTGCCGATCGTTTCGCCAATCACCGACACCTGACCCTGGTTGAGATTTTCGAAGATCGCTGTGGGTGGCCCGTTATTCGGATCGAGAGGGTACCCAGTGTAATGCTGATAGTTAATGCCCACCGCGATCGATTTCGGCAGCGTATAGTTGCTCAACACCTTGAACATCTGCGTGGCGTCGTAATTCAACACCGCGTTCTTACGGTTAATTTCGTTGTTCGGGTTGTTGAAATCGTCCCCCAATCCACGCGAATAGGTGCCCTTTTGTTGCTGAATGGTATAGCCAGCCAAAAGCTGCCAGCCTTTGCTCATTCTCTTGGTTGCGGTCAACTCAACACCGTTGTAATGATTGGTATTAAGTTCCGGGATGTTGGTGATCAGGTAGTTCGATAGTCCAACGTCGGCGGGGTTGAGATTGTACAGCGTGATGGGTTTGCCGGTAATCGAATCGATCAGCGGGTTCCCGGAATCGTCGACAGTCGTTGCGGTGTAGTCGGAGGCGGGGTTGGCGAGGTTTTCCGCTGCGAACTGATCCTTGATATTCCGGAAGTAATAGTTCACTCCCACCATCATGGAAGAGAACACTTGCTGTTCGTATCCGACGTTCACTTCATTCGTATACGGTCGCTTCAGGTTCTTGTCGACCGATGTAACCACGCCCCCCGAGGCCGCAATGAGGTTCGCCGGGGAATCCCACTCGGAGGTTTCGGGTATACCATCACCATTGGTATCGGTCCATTTGTAGATCTGCTCGCTCAGGCCGTTGGGGTTGACCTGCTCAGCCAGTCCCGCGCCTTGCAGGATATCAAACTGTCCAAAATAGGCGCGAAGAACCGAAGTTCCCTTCCCCGTCAAATCGTAGGCCGCACCAAGGCGGGGTCGGAACGTATTCCAGGTCGCGATGTTGGGAGACTGGGCAAACATCCGTGTCGGAAACAACGCAGGGAATTGTGCCGCAGGACTGCTCTGCGCCGGATAGAAAGTGTCAAAGTGATCGTACCGCACACCCAGGTTAAGCGTGAGCTTGCGCTTCACCGTGACAGAATCCTGCGCATACGCAGCTGTCTCGTGGTAGATACTCCTGACATTCACAGGGGTGTTATACGCAATTACCTCGATCGGCGTGCCATCGTTATAGAGCGCGTTAATCCCAAGATCGGCACTGTAGTTGTAGCCGTTGTGATTGGTGGACGTGTCGACGCCGAACTTAAAGGTATGCGCACCTCCCCACAAATGCCCGTTGTACCACGAAACGCCCTCGGCAAAAGCAATCACGCTCGCCGGGTTTACAAAGGAGTACGGTGGCGCTCCTGATTCGGTGGACAACGTAACATCCTGGCGATTGAGCGCCGTCACCGGGGTGGTAGGCTGATTCGCCAGGGGAAAGATCTGATGCAGGTACCCGAAACGCGTGTCGAACAGGAGGTTGCTGTGGACGGTACTGTTCCACTCCCCTTGCAGGATGTAAGCGGGCTCAATTTGTCGCCACGACGCGTCGGCGTCAACGAATGCGTACGACGTATCTCGCCGGAAAAACCGGTTTTGCTCATTGAACCACCACACAAAGTCCAGGCGGTTATTGGTGGAAGGCGCATAATCCGTACGCAGCGTCGTATTGCTCTGGTGATTCGGGTCGGTCGTGGGCGTGCCGTCCGGATTGGTGACGGAGAGGACACAGTTCTTGAGGTC
>Ga0210385_10000874_pt1 | contig 19389 bp, 22 predicted proteins | sample IncBWH26OmetaG_FD_160107 | JGI IMG/M metagenome (GOLD analysis project Ga0210385, IMG submission 160107) | Forest soil microbial communities from Barre Woods Harvard Forest LTER site, Petersham, Massachusetts, United States - Inc-BW-H-26-O ...
CCTGGCTCGATTCATTCCTGCCGGTCGACGGCGCGTTCTATCTCTACGCCGACGTTTCGCGCTTCTCGACCGACAGTTTCGCCTTCGCCACGCGCATGCTGGAGGAGGCGGGGGTCGCCGCGACCCCCGGCGTCGATTTCGATCCGCTGCGCGGACGGAATTTCCTGCGGCTGTGTTACGCCGGTTCGCGCCAGGAGATGCACGAAGCGGTCGAGCGGATCGGCGCCTGGCTGAAGGATGGCCCGCGGTGAGCTTGCTCAGCGATGCGCTGGTTTTGTTCTCGGGCGGGCAGGATTCCACGGTCTGCCTCGCCTGGGCGCTGGAGCGCTTTGCCCGCGTCGAGACCATCGGGTTTGACTACGGGCAGCGGCACGCGGTCGAACTCGACGTGCGCCCGCGCATTCGCGAGCGGTTGTCGCAGCTCTCCGCGGCGTGGCGCGAGCGGCTCGGCGAAGACCATGTGGTGCGGATCGATGCACTCGCCGCGATTTCGGAAACCGCGCTGACCCGCGACGTCGCCATCGAAATCTCGGACTCCCGCCTGCCGACCACATTCGTGCCCGGCCGCAATCTGGTGTTTTTCTCGTTTGCCGGCGCGCTCGCTTATCGGCGCGGCCTAAAACACCTCGTCGCCGGCATGTGCGAAACCGATTTTTCCGGCTATCCCGACTGCCGCGACGACACCATCAAGGCGATGCAGCTTGCGCTAACGCTGGGCATGGACCGCCGCTTCGTCATCCACACCCCGCTGATGTGGATCGACAAGGCGGCGACGTTTGCGCTGGCCCACGAGATCGCCGGCGCCCCCCTGATCGATCTTCTTCTCGCCGAGACCCACACCTGCTATCTCGGCGACCGCGAGCACCGGCACGCCTGGGGTTTTGGCTGCGGCGAATGTCCGGCCTGCCGGCTGCGCGCGGAGGGTTATGCGAAGTGGAAGGCAGCGGCATGACATCGGACAGAGAGCAGCAGCGCCGGCGCGAAGGCGTGATTTTCCTGATCCTGTTCGCGTTGACGATCCCGGCGGCCAATTGGCTGATCGGCCATGTCGGCACCGCATGCATCGCGCCGCACGGCCCCTGCGTCGTGCCGGTCGCGCCCGGCTTGATGGCGCCATCGGGCGTCATGATGGTCGGCGTTGCGCTGGTGCTGCGCGATCTGGTGCAACGGCGCCTGGGCGCGGTGATGTCGGCGCTGGCGATTCTGTGCGGCACGGCACTGTCGGCGTTGCTGGCGCCGCCGTCTCTTGTTGTCGCCTCGGGTGTCGCGTTCCTGCTTTCAGAATTCGCCGACCTCGCGGTTTATACGCCACTGGCCCGACGCCGCCTCGTCCTTGCCGTGGTCGCTTCGAGCGTCGTTGGGCTGGTTGTCGATTCGATCGTGTTCCTGTGGCTTGCCTTCGGTTCGCTCGATTTCCTGCTCGGGCAAGTGGTCGGCAAGGGCTGGATGGTGCTGCTGTCGGTCCCGTTCGTGGCCTGGCTGCGCCGCCGCGATGCGCGGCTCGGCATGACGCCGGCGTGATTTTCTTTCAGCGAGGCAAGCGATGAGCAACGCGCTGTTCGACGTTCTGCGCAAGGTGACCACGGCGACGATCACCACGGTACTTTTGAAGAAAGGCATCCGGCGCTGCTGGATGAACGGCCCGAAGCCGCTCGTTTCGAGCGGCGAGCGTATCATCGGGCCGGCCTTTACCTTGCGCTTCGTGCCGGTGCGCGAAGACCTGGCAACGCCGGAAAGCTGGGCCAGCCCGATTTCCACCCGTGCGGCGATCGAAGAGATGCCGGAGGGCGTGATCGCCGTTGCCGACGCCATGGGCGTGCCGAGCGCCGGCATCTTCGGCGACATTTTGTGTGCGCGGATGAAAAAGCGGAACGTCGCGGCGCTGGTCACCGACGGCGTCATGCGCGACCGCGCCGGCGTCTTGACCAGTGCGTTGCCGGTGTGGTGCGCCGGCGTCGCCGCGCCGGCTTCCGTCAACGGACTGACCTTCGTCGGCTGGCAGCAGCCGATCGCCTGCGGCGGCTGCGCCATCTTTCCGGGCGACGTGATCGTGGCCGACGACGACGGTGCGGTCGTCATTCCGCAGACGATGGTGGATTTCGTCGCCCACGAAGGTGCCGAGCATGAGCTCTACGAGAGCTGGGTGTTCAGCGAGGTCGAAAAGGGCGTGAAGCTGCCCGGCCTCTATCCGCCGAACGACGACGCCAAGGCGCGCTACGCGGCGTGGCGCAAGACGCGCGGATAGGTTTTCGTTCGCCGAAGGACGAGTGCGGAGGGGCCGGCGTGTTCTTCATCCTTTCCAAGATCCTCGGCTTCTTCGCGCTGCCGTCCAATGTTCTGATTACGATCGGCATCGCAGGTCTGGTGCTGTTGTGCACGCGCTTGCGGCAGTTGGCCAGTTGGCTCGTCGTCACCAGTGTTGCGCTCATCGCCGTCGCCGGACTGTCGCCGCTCGGTAACGCTTTGATCCTGCCGCTGGAGCAGCGCTTTCCGCCGTGGGACCCTTCGCGCGGCGCGCCCGACGGCATCGTCGTGCTCGGCGGTGCAATTTCGCTGGACGTGTCGGCGGCGCGCGGGGCCGTCGCGCTCAACGAAGCGGCTGAGCGGATCACCGTTGCCGTCGAGCTTGCCCGCCGCTATCCGAATGCGCGGATCATTTTTTCCGGCGGCAACAATTTCCTCCTCGCCAGCGAGGCGGTCGAGGCGGCGATCGCCGTGCAGGAATTCGAGGCCCTCGGCGTTGCGCACGAGCGGATCACGGCGGAAGAGCAATCGCGCAACACCGTTGAGAACGCCGTGTTCTCGCGCTTGCTCGCCAATCCGCAGCCGGGCGAGCGCTGGATCTTGGTGACGTCGGCCTATCACATGCCGCGTGCCATCGCGGCTTTCCGCGCCGCCGGCTTTCCGATCGAAGCCTATCCGGTCGATTGGCGCACGCGCGGGCCGGTCGATGCGCTAACGCCGTTTCCCTCCCTCGGCGACGGCTTGCGCCGCACCGATACCGCGGTTCGCGAGTGGGTCGGCCTTTTGGCCTACCGGATCACCGGCAAGACCGCGGAGTTGTTCCCGGCGCCTTGATAGCCGCGCGCTAACCTTTCCGGAAAGCGCAAAGCCCGATTCCGGGCTTTTTTACCAATCCTTCATTGGGGACCTCGATGCTGGCAGGGCTGAGGATCGGATTTGAGTCGGGCGAAAAGTGTTGCGTCACGTCTCGGCGAGATGTCCTCGGGGGGTTGGACAAACATGTTTATGGATACGGATGCCGCGCTCGAACCCGAGCTCGACGCCATGGCCGCCGCGGCTCAGTCGACGGCGGGCCGCTGGGTCGAAACCGCGCTGACGGCGTTATGCACGGCGTCGGCGGTTCTGTTCGTCTCCTTTATCGCGGTCGTGACCGGCCTCGTCTAATTGAAGGCTGAGCCAGGCATCACCTGCCGCCGCGCGCGATCGCGACGCGAATGCTTTTCCATCCCGATTTTTGCGCTGGCGAAATTCGGGATACACTGCAGCAATGGCGCTGCACTTGATCATCGGCAATAAAAACTATTCGTCGTGGTCGTTGCGGCCGTGGCTTGCCATGAAAGTCGCCGGGATCGCGTTCGAGGAAACGGTCATTTCGCTGGAAGCGCAGGATTTCAAGGCGCGGGTGACGGCGGTCAGCGGCGCCGGCAAAGTGCCGGTGTTGATCGACGGCGAGACCCGGGTTTGGGAATCGCTCGCCATCCTCGAATATCTCGCCGAGAAATTTCCCGCAGCCGCGCTATGGCCGAAAGACGACAACGCTCGTGCGTTTGCGCGCGCGGTTGCCGCCGAGATGCACGCCGGATTCATGCCGCTGCGACGCCTGCTGCCGATGAATGTCTGGCGGCCGGTGAAGCCGCGCGTGCTCGACGATGGGTCGAAGACCGACGTAGCGCGCATTGACGCGATCTGGCGCGACTGCCGCGCGCGATACGGCGCGGCCGGGCCGTTTCTGTTCGGCGCCTTCGGCGCGGCCGACGCCATGTATGCGCCAGTCGTCTGGCGCTTCCACACCTACGCCGTCGAGGTGAGCGACGCCGCGGGCGCTTATATGCGCGCCATGATGGCGCTGCCGGCCTGGAGCGAATGGCGGGACGCGGCGCGGCGCGAGCCTTGGGTGCTGCCGCACGACGAGGTCGATTGGCCAGAGGTGTTGCGGGAGTGACGTTCAGGCGACGCGCGCTTCCAGTTCGAGCAATAGCGGCAGTTGATAGGCGATAATCTTTGTTTTGGCGGCCGGCAGCGCGAAATAGGCGATACGGTCGATTTCCGGAAAGTTTTGCCGCCGGCCGGATTTCGGCGGCCACTCGATCTCGAACGTGTTGCTCGAGAAGGCACCAAGCTTGAAATCGGCTTCCACCGCGAAGGCGTGCACGACCTTTCCGCTCTTTTGGTTAACCGGCACGAGCGCGATCAACGCGCCGTCGGCCGTCAGGTTCGTCTCCTCGGTGAATTCGCGCCGCGCGGTGGCGACGAGATCGTCCCCCGGCTCGACGAGGCCCTTGGGGATAGTCCAGACTCCATCGTCCTTTTTTGCCCAGAACGGTCCGCCCGGATGTGCTAGCAGGACTTCCAGGGCGGCCTTGCGCCGGAACGCCAAAATGCCGGCGCTGATCTCTCTGCGGCGCATCGGCGCAGCTCCCGTCGGCTGCGGCTCTCTACCGCAGGACTTTTCGCCCAACCCTTGCCAAACAGGCTAGTGTCTGCATGATTTTGTCACGATTACGCCCACAATGCTCACTTCCTCGCCCGAGCTCGTTTTGAGCGCGTCGGGGAGGGGGCACGCCGAACCATTTCCTGCACGGGAGCCAATACCAATGCGATATGGATTCATCGCCGCCCTTGCCGCTTTTGCGGTTTGTCTAGCACCGGCCGTCAAGGCCGACGACGCGCCGAAGGACGTCAAGGGCCTGTTTCTGATGAGCGACTATCCGGCGGTGACGCTGCGGCCGGGCGAAACCTCCACGGTCAGTCTGCGATTGCAGAATTACGACATGGCGCCGGAGCGCCTGGCGCTGTCGGTGTCCGGCGTGCCAACGGGCTGGACGGCAACGCTCTTGGGCGGCGGACAGCCGGTCGCCGCCGCGATGCCGGCCACCAATTCCAGCGTGTCGCTGTCGCTCCGCCTCGACGTGCCGAAGGACGCGGCCATGGGCACGCAGACGCTCACGGTCTCGGCCGCCGGCAGCGCTTCGACATTGCAGTTGCCGATCGCGGTGACGCTGGCCAAGGATTTGCCGGCGAAGCTCACGGTGACGCCGCAACTTCCCGAACTGCGCGGCACCGTAAAGTCGAGCTTCGAGTATCAGCTCAGCATCAAGAACGACAGCGGCAAGAAGCTGACCGTCGCGCTCTCGGCCCAGGCGCCGCAAAATTTCGATGCCACCTTCACCGAGCAGTACGGCAGCCAGGAACTCAGCGCCGTGCCGGTCGATCCCGGTCAGAGCAAGGACGTGAAGCTCAAAGTCACGCCCCCGAACACGGCTGCGGCCGGCCCCTATAAGGTCTCGGTGCGGGTCGCCGCCGAAGACGCTTCCGCAACGGCCGATCTCGGCCTCAACATCACCGGACAGCCGCGCATCGACATCAGCGGCCGCGAGGGCCTGGTTTCGACGCGCGCCTCGGCGGGCAAGGAAACAACCGTGCCGGTAGTCATCACCAATACCGGAACGGCGCCGGCCGAGGATATCCAGCTCTCTGGCTCGGCACCGAGCGGGTGGAAAGTCACCTTCGATCCGAAGACCATCGACCGCATCGCGCCGAACGACAACAAGGAAGTGCAGGCGCTGATCACGCCGACCGACAAGGCGATCGCCGGCGACTACGTGACGACGATCCGCGCCTCGGCGCGCGGTGAATCCGCCTCCAGCACGTTCCGGGTGACGGTGACGACCTCGACGATGTGGGGCATCGCCGGCGTCGGCATCATCGGCGTGGCGCTTCTTGTCATGGTCGGCGCCGTGGCGAGGTTCGGCCGCCGATGAGTGAAGATACCGTCATCGAGGCCACAGGTCTCACCAAAAACTACGGCAACGCGGTCGCCGTCGACCACATCTCGTTCACCGTCGGGCGCGGGGAGATTTTCGGTCTCCTCGGCCCTAACGGCGCGGGCAAGACGACGACCATCCTCATGCTGCTCGGCTTGACCGAAATCTCCGGCGGCGAAGTGCGCGTGCTCGGCTTCAATCCGGCGCGCGAGCCGCTCTCGGTCAAGCGCCGCGTCGGCTACTTGCCGGACACGGTCGGCTTCTACGACGGCCTCACCGCCGCCGACAATCTGCGCTACACCGCCCGCTTGATCGGCTTTCGCCTCGCCGAGCGCGAGAAGCGCATCGCCGATGCGATCGAGAGGGTTGGGCTTGCCGAGTTTGCCGACAAGCGCGTCGCCACCTTCTCGCGCGGCATGCGGCAGCGTCTCGGCCTTGCCGAGATTTTGATGAAGGGCGCGCAGATCGCCATCCTCGACGAGCCGACGTCGGGCCTCGATCCGCACGCGACCGCAGAGCTCCTCGGCATCATCCGAAACTTCAAGGCCGAGGGTGTGTCGGTGCTATTGTCCTCGCATCTCTTGGAGCGGGTGCAGAGCGTGTGCGACCGCGTCGCCTTGTTCAGCGGCGGCAAGATTGCGCTGCTGGGTACGGTGCCCGAGCTCGGCCGCCAAATTCTCGGTGGCGGCTATATTGTCGATATCGAGGCCGACGGCGTCGGGCTTGCCGAGCGGCTTGCGCTCATTCCCGGTGTCAGCGGTGTCGAGAAAACCGGCATCAGCAAGCTGCGGCTTCATGCCGACCGCGACGTGCGGCCGGAAGCGGCGGCTGAAGTGGTCGCCATGCAGGGCCGCCTGAAATTCCTCGGCGTGCAGGAGCCGAGCCTCGAGGCGATCTACACCCGCTACTTCGAGGCCAAGCCGGGCGAGATGAGGGAGGGAACGCTTCATGCAGCGTGAAGGCTCGGCCTTCCAAGGCCTCGGCGTGGTCATGCTCAAGGAGCTGTCGGACCACTTGACGAGCGTGCGCATGCGCGTGCTCGAATGGCTCATCGTGTTGGTCGCGCTCGCCGCGCTCTACGGCGCGATCCAGCAGATCAAGGACACCACCGCGGAAGACCCGTTCCTGTTCCTGCGCCTGTTCACGACCTCGCGCGATCCGCTGCCGTCGTTCGTGTCGTTTCTGTCGTTCCTGGTGCCGCTGATGGCGATCGGGCTTGGCTTCGATGCCGTCAACAGCGAGCACAACCGGCGCACCCTGTCGCGCATCCTGGCCCAGCCGATCTATCGCGATGCCTTGCTGTTCGGCAAATTCCTCGCCGGCTTGGTGACGCTCTCGATCAGCCTGGTCACGCTGTGGCTCCTGGTGATCGGGCTCGGCCTCCTCCTGATCGGCATCCCGCCCGGCGCCGAGGAGATTGCCCGCAGCTTCGTCTTCCTGCTGGTGACCATCGTTTACGCAGGCGTATGGCTGGCGCTGGCGCTGCTGTTCTCGATCCTGTTCCGCTCGGCCGCCACCGCGGCGCTGGTCACCCTCGGCCTCTGGCTGCTCATCACCTTCATATGGCCGGTGCTGGCCGGCGCGATCGCCCAAATCATCGTGCCGCCGGATCCGCGTTATGCGGCGCTGGGCTTGCAGACGCCCGGCACGGCGGAGCTGGAACAAATCCTGGCGCGCTTCTCACCATCGACCCTGTTCGCCGAGGTTGTGGTGGCGCTGCTCGATCCGACGACGCGGGCGCTGGGACCGATCTATCTCAGCCAGCTGCAGGGCGCAGTCCTCGGCGCACCGTTGCCGCTCGCCTCGAGCGTCCTGATCGCCTGGCCGCAGATCGTCGGCATGATCGCCACCGCGATGCTGCTGTTCGTCATCGGCTATGTGGTGTTCCAGCGCCAGGAAGTTCGCGCCTAGCGGTTGCGTTGCCGGGCATAGCGTAGTGGAATCCCTCCCGGTGGGAGGGATTCGTGGCCGCTATCAAAACAACCGCCGACGTCGCTTCGAAGGAATTCCGCGCCAATCAGGCCGCCATGCGCGCGCTGGTCGCGGAGCTTGAAGCGCACCGCGCCAAGGCGGCCGAAGGCGGCCCGCCGCAGGCCCGCGAGCGCCATCTGGCGCGCGGCAAGCTTCTGCCGCGCGAGCGGGTGATGACGCTCATCGATCCCGGCACGCCGTTTCTGGAACTGTCGCCGCTCGCCGCCAACGGCCTCTACGACGACGCCATCCATGGCGCCGGCATCATCACCGGCGTCGGCCGGGTCGCCGGCGGCGAATGCGTCATCGTCTGCAACGATTCCACCATCAAGGGCGGCACCTATTACCCGATGACGGTGAAGAAGCACCTGCGCGCCCAGGAGATCGCGCGCGAGAACCGGCTGCCCTGCCTCTATCTGGTCGATTCCGGCGGCGCCAACCTGCCGCACCAGACCGAGGTGTTTCCCGACCGCGAGCATTTCGGCCGCATCTTCTACAATCAGGCGACGCTGTCGGCCGCCGGCATTGCCCAGATCGCCGTGGTGATGGGCTCGTGCACTGCTGGTGGAGCGTACGTGCCGGCGATGTCGGACGAGACCATCATCGTGCGCAATCAGGGCACGATCTTCCTCGGCGGCCCGCCGCTGGTGAAGGCGGCGACCGGCGAAGTCGTCAGCGCCGAAGAGCTCGGCGGCGCCGAAGTGCATACCAAAAAATCCGGCGTTGCCGATTACATGGCCGAGAACGACCGCCACGCGCTGGCGCTGTGCCGCCAGATCGTCGCCGGTCTGAACACCAAAAAATCCATCGACATTCCACTCGCCAAGCCCGCCGAACCAAAATACGACGCCGGCGAGCTCGACGGCATCGTGCCGGTCGATCTGAAAAAACAATACGACGTGCGCGAGGTGATCGCGCGCCTGGTCGACGGTTCCGAATTCGACGAGTTCAAGGCGCTCTACGGCACCACACTGGTCACCGGCTTCGCCCATATCCACGGCATTCCGGTCGGCATTTTGGGCAACAACGGTATCTTGTTTTCGGAAAGTGCGCTCAAAGCGGCGCATTTCATCGAGCTGTGCTGCCAGCGCCGCGTACCGCTGTTGTTCCTGCAAAACATCGTCGGCTTCATCGTCGGCCGCGACTACGAAGCGGGTGGCATCGCCAAGGACGGCGCCAAGATGGTGACCGCGGTGGCCTGCGCCCAAGTGCCGAAGATCACAGTTGTCATCGGCGGCTCCTACGGCGCCGGCAATTACGGCATGTGCGGCCGCGCCTACGGCCCGCGCTTCCTGTTCACCTGGCCGAACGCCCGCATCTCGGTGATGGGCGGCGAGCAGGCGGCGAGCGTGCTGGCCACGGTGCGGCGCGATAACATCGAAGCCGCCGGCAAGACCTGGTCCGAGATCGAGGAAGAAGAATTCAAGCAGCCGATCCGCGACCAATACGAAGCCGAGGGCAATCCCTATTACGCCACCGCGCGGCTATGGGATGACGGCATCATCACGCCGGCCGAGACGCGCCGCGTGCTGGCGCTGTGTTTCTCCGCGGCGCTGAACGCGCCGATCCCGCAGACGCGGTTTGGGGTGTTTCGGATGTAAGTATGCGCACAATTACCCTCGCTAATTGCATCTGAAGACCCTAGCATCGTGTGGGGTATGGCGATGAAACTCAGCGAGATCTTCAGACGTGGCGCGCTAGCGGCTTGCTGTGTCGCGGGTCCGTTGTTGTTCGGCCTTATCAGCATCTATTACACCGATTTATTCTTAATCCCTGCCCAGCTCGCGATCCCGCTGACCTATCATCAGGCAAAGCCCTTCGACGCCAACGCGGCGCAGACGGACGCCGCGAGAAACAAAGAAGATCGTGACGCGCGATCGTCCGCCGCTGCGGTGCCGCCGGCAGCGGCGCCACCACTTCCTCCTGTCTCTTCCAGCGCAACCGGAGTTGAGCCACCCGCGCATGCGCCTGTCGCGAAGCAAGCGCTCCCGCAACACGATTCCGAGGCGCTCGTGTTCTGGACCGTGGGTCAGCAATATCGCGGCCGGATCACCTATGCGGTCTCGAGCGCATTTCTATATCTGATATCAGCCGCAGTTTTTCTTTTCGGCATGACCGTTTTTCAACAGCGATGCGGTTGGTTCGCGACGATAGCCATGATGGCGTTTTTCGCCGCGCTTGCCAAAATCTGTTCGAGCGCCGAATTTACGCCGCCGGGTCGTCCCCTCCTGCTGGAAAATTTACTGACAAAAGCAGATGAGTTCTTTCCTTATGTCGAGCCGCTGAAGGTATCGGATGGTGCCGGAAATGCGGCCTCGCACCTCGTCAAATTCAATACCTTCGTCTCCTTATGGTCGATCGGGACGCTGCTCGCGGCGTTAGCGATTTTGTCGATCCGCGAGGACAAGCGACAGCTCAGCCGCGATGTTTTGGAGGATCGTCTAAGGTGGCTCCGCATGGGCCTTGGGCTTGGCTCAACCTTTCTGGTCGTCGGGGTGTTGGCGCAAAAGGCCTTGATGGCGTGGCCCCTCGCTTTGATCGACAAGGATCAGGCTGCCGGGTTACAGCCGCTGGCGGACGCTCTGACGCTTCAACTCGGCGCTCAGGGAACAATGGGACTTATCGCGGCGTTCGGGCCGGCGATCGCGGCATGGTACTTGGACGTATTGGCGTTGCGACGCAAGACCCATTCCGTTGGTGGCGTGGCAAAGCAAAAATCGCCCGCACAGCCATCCATCGAATCGCGGATCGAGGAAACTCTCGAATACGCGTCCATATCCCCAGCCGAAGAACTGCATCTCAGGGTAACAGAACTGCGACAAGAGGCGCCGCCCGCTGCCGGTGCGGCGAAGCAAGCGCCGCCACCGCAGCAGTCAGTTGATAGGCCGGATGACGAGAGTTCTCTCGTGTTCGCGCCGATATCCACGATCGCGGGTTTATTGGCGGTGCTCGCGCCCATTCTTGCGTCACCCTTCGTCGACGCGCTTAAGTCGATCTTCCAGGTATTTGTCAAAAATTCTCCCTAGGGAATTTCATTTATTTAATCGCGCGGCGCATGCGCGCAATGGAGAGCAACAGAAGCATCGCGCCCCCAATTGCCCAGCACAGAACCGGCGCCCAATGCAGCAGCGGCGCCAGCGACGGGTCGTTCAGTGCGCCGCTCGCGGTCGTCGCCATCCGGACGAATGTTGCCAGCGCAAGCGCGGAAAACAGCACGCCGGTGGTTTTGCCTTCGGCGCCGGTATAGCCGAGCGCCGCGGCGGCGGAGAACGCGCTCATCAGGATGCAGCCCCAGGCGGCGCCGGCGATCAGTTGCGCCGCGATGGCGACTTCGAGCCTGCCAGAATATTCCATCACCACGATGGCGACGGCGCCGATGATTCCGAACAGCCCCATCACCGGCAGACCGCCCCAACGCTTGGTGATCAGGCTTGCCGGAAACATGCCGATGCTGAAGCCAACCCAGAACACCGGCATCAGCGTAGAGATATCGCTGGCGAACTGCTTGAAGCGCGGCGCGCTATTGAAGAAAAAGTGCAACTGGAAGCCGAATGCGAAAATCACGGTCGCCAGCGCGAAAACAATGAGGGGGACGGCGCGATCCACATTTTTCGGTGGTTCGGGTTTGGGCGGCGCGTCCTTCGCCAGCGAGCGTTCGACCTTAGCCAATCCAAGACTGGCCAGCACCAGCGCGACGCTGGCGATGACAAAGGGCAACCGCGGGTCCTGCTTGGCGAGCGTAATGGCGAGATAGGGCGACACCGCGCCGGCGATGCCCAGCCCGAGCATGGCAAGGCTGGCGAGATAGGGGATCGTCGGCCGCGCCGCGTATTTGCCGAGCAGCATCAGCGGTGGGGCGCGCAAGGCTGAAGAGGTCACCGCCCAGACGACGATGAGCACGAGGAGCGCGGTCGGACCAAGCTGGGCGCCGGCAATGAAGGGCAGGGCCACGAACGCCGCGCAGCTCAACGCCGTGATCGCCGCCACCCAATGACCGAGCCGGCCGACCAGGCGCGACACCTTGTCGGCGGCGACACCCATGGCGAAGTCGGTGATGGTGAAGATCGCCTGGTCGAGCATCAGGATGTAGATGACGGCGCCGGCCGCAATGCCGGCGGACGCCGCGAGCCGCGGCAGATAGATGGCGTAAACGGTCCAGCCAAGCGCGAAGATGAGCTCCAACACGGCGAGGTATAGACCGGCACCCTGCGGAATTTTGCGCATGGGTCTATATTGCCATGCCGCCCGCCGCGCCCACCAGGAGCTTTGTCATGCCCAAATCCATCGAGCACATCCATTGGCCAGACGCGCCGGACGTTTGGATGCCCTATGCGCCGGCGATTAAAGTCAGAGGTGGCACCACGGTTTACCTCGCCGGCGTCACCGCCGCGCCGGTCTATCATCACCACCCGCATCGGCCGGAAGAGTTCGACGCCATGCCGCGCGACATGGCGGGGCAGGCGCGCGCGGCGCTGGAAAATCTCAAGCGCGGCCTCGATGCGGTGGGCGCCAGCTTTGCCGATGTGGTCACAGCGGACCGTTTTGTCACCGATCTCACCGACCAGGATGCGCTCAATAAGGTTTGGGGCGAGTATTTCGGCGATGCCAAACCCACCACGACCACGGTACAAGTGGTGCGGCTCGCCACCGATCCGCGCTGCCTGGTTGAGATCAACGCCATCGCCGTCATCGATTGAAAGGGACTGCCATGCCGGAATTGAATTACAAAAACGCTCTCATCGTCGGCGTCGGCTCAGGCTTAAGCGCCTCGCTGGCGCGCCTGTTTGCCAAATCGGGCATGAAGGTCGCCGTGGCGGCGCGGCGGCTCGATAATGTCGCGGCTTTGGCCAAAGAGACCGGCGGCAAGGCTTTCACCTGCGACGCGACCGATCGCGCGCAAGTCGCAAAGCTGTTCGCCGATGTCGAAGCGGCGGGCGGCGCGCCCGATGTGGTGGTCTACAATGCCAGCTACCGCACCCGCGGGCCGTTCATCGACCTCGATCCGGTCGAAGTCGAGCGCGCGATCGCGGTGACCGCTTATGGCGGTTTCCTGGTCGCGCAGCAGGCCGTCAAGCGCATGGTGCCGAAAGCTCACGGCGCGATCATGCTCACCGGGGCTTCGGCGGGCGTGAAAGGCTATCCGCAGTCGGCGCCGTTCGCCATGGGCAAGTTCGCGCTGCGCGGGCTGGCGCAAAGCATGGCGCGGGAACTCCAGCCGCAAGGCATTCACGTCGCCCATATTGTCGTCGATGGCGGCATCTTGAGCCCGCGCCGGCCCAATCCGCCGGATAAGCCCGACGCCATGCTCGATCCCGACGCGATCGCGCAGAGCTATCTCGATTTGCTGCGGCAGCATCGCAGCGCCTGGGCCTGGGAGATCGAGTTGCGGCCCTGGCTCGAGAAGTTTTGAACCCGGTGCAGCGACCCGACTATAATCGCCTCATGCCCGGAATTTTTGCGAAAGCCGCGCTGCTCGTCGTCGCTCTCATGGCCGTTGGCGCCACCAGCGCGGATGCACAGAGCCGCCGCAACCGCACCGCGCCGCGCGAGGTCACGCCGCCGCCGGTGCCAGCGGCACCGCTCGACAAGCGCGACAGCGTGGTGGCGGCGCCCGGCGCCTTCAACGGCAAGCCGTATTGGCTTGCGCTCGCGCAATGCGGCAGCGCCTATTTCAAGCTCAACGTCTTCTACACCGACATTGCGACCCACGCCCGCGTCAAGCCCGATCCCAAGACGGCGACCGAGTACACCAAGAAGCTCACCGATGCGATCAAGATCGGAACGATGTATTTCAACGGCGCCGAGCGCTTCCTGATGACCGATCGCGGCGTCGAACGGGTCGACGCAGTGCTGACTTACGATCCGCAGTCGCGCGCCGCCGGCGACCGATTGAAAACCGTCGATGCTGCTCTTGCCGCGGCGCTTGCCTGCCCCGCGCTCTATGAGGCATGCCAAGCGGCCTATCCGAAGGCGTGCAGCGAGCGGCTTCCGCCGACAAGCTAGGCGGGTCTGAAGGAGGAATTCATGAGGCCGACTTTTGCAGTCTTGATCGGCATGGCGCTGTTGGCGGTGCCGACCGCGAGCGCGCAAGATTCACCGGCAGGCCCCGGCCTCGGCGAGATCATGACCTTGCAACAGCTTCGCCACATCAAACTTTGGTTCGCCGGCCGCGCCGGCAATTGGCCGCTCGCCGACTACGAAATCGGCGAATTGAACGAAGGTTTTGAGGATGTGAACAAGCTATTGGGCGGCGACACCGTGGACAAAGCCGTCGGCGCGCCGCTGCAGGCGTTGCAGAAGATCATCGATAACAAGAATAGCGCGGCGTTTACCTCAGCCTTCGATCAGCTCACCGCCGGCTGCAACAGCTGTCACCACACCCTTGATCACGGTTTCATCGCCATCCAGCGGCCGACGTCGTTGCCCTACAGCAATCAAAATTTCGCGCCGCAGAAGTAGCGCAAGCGTCAGTCCAGCGCCTTGTAAATGCGCTCGTCATAGAGCGCGCCCGCGTTCGGGCTGATTTTTTCGCGAAAGGCGCGGGTGTGTGCCGCCATGGCATGGGTATCGAACGCCTTGCGGTTGGTCCACGTCTCGATGACGGTGAAGTGGTTGCCGCGGTTGGCCTGCTGCAGCGCTTCGTAGCTGATATTGCCGGGATCGCTCGCGGTGTCGGCGCTCATCGCCTTGAGCGCCGCCATGCAGTCGTCCTTGCCGGCGGGAATGACGTCGACATGGGTAACCACGTAAATCGCGCCGGACCGGCTCTCGTTCTTGCGCTCCGTGACATAGAGCGCATTGTTGATGCGCTCGTCGTAGGGCGCGTCTGCGATCGGTTTGAGCTTGTCGCGTAACTTTGACGTGGCCGCGCTTTGGCCGTGGGCGTCGAGCGCCGCCTTGTCGCGCCAGGCTTCCAGGACGACGAAGCGGTTCGGCCGTTCGATCTCGGCCAGCGCCTCGGCGCGCAAATTGCCGTCTTCCTTGAGGCTCGCGTCGCTATATTGCCTGAGCAGCGCGATGCCGGGAGCGACCGCACTGGGCATGACTTCGACGTAGGTGGCGAGATACACGGCATTATTCTGGGCATGAGCAGATTGCACCAGTGCTGCCGCGGCAATGAACACGCCGATTGCCGGCTGAAAAATTAGGCGCATAGCGATCCTCCCGTTCAATATGCATTTACCGCAATGGTAACGACGCATTTTCGCCCGCGTCAACGCGCCGCGCCAGGTTCCATGGCGACACACCGCCGGCACATTTTCCGTCCATATGGGTTGACGTGTGTTCACCGCGTTCAATGAAGGAGGATCCGACTCATGACCTATCGCGTTTATTCCGGCCCGCGCGGATCGGAGACCATCTTGCCCGCGGAGAAGGATCGCCACCTCTATAAGGAATTCAGCGGGCTCGATGAAGCGATGAGCTGGGCGCGGCACATCAACAAAGGCGGCCGCGTTGCACTCTTGATCGAAGGCGATGACGGCACGCGGCTGACCAAGCAGCAGATCGTGACCGCGCTCAAGAATCCCGAAAGCGCCGAAGGCCAAGACCACGCGGCCTAGTCGCTGCCCGCGGCTGTCGAAACGTCAGCGTTCTGGAACATGTCGGTCAACTGATCTGGAACATGTCGGTCAACTGATATTGACCACGACATTGCCGAGGATTTTGCCTCCCTCGACGGCTTCATGGGCGGCGACGACATCCGCGAGCGGAAACGATTTACCGATCAGAGTGGTGAGAGAACCTGCCTCGAGCGAGCGCGTGATGGCATTGAGCGCGGCGCTACGTTCGGCGGCGGTCAGCTCATACACATAGATGAACTTCAGCGCGATGGCGTTGCGCAGAAAGAACATTCCGGGGATTTCGGACTGCGGCGAGCCGGTTCCATAAATCACGATGGTGCCGCGTTCGCGCAGCACGTGGGGCGCGAGCCTGGCATTGGCGGCGAAGTCCATTTCGACGATGGCATCGACGCCGGTCTTGCCGGTGATCGCCATCACCCGCTCGCCGACGTTTTCGCGCCGGTAATCGATGGTGTGATCGGCGCCGGCCGCGCGCGCGGCGGCGGCTTTCTCCGGCGAACTGATCGTGGTTATCACCGTCGCACCGGCGGCCTTGGCGAATTGTACGGCGTGATGTCCGACGGCGCCGGCGCCGCCGGAGATCAGAAGCGTCGCGCCGGGTGCGGCGCCCGCAACCGCAATGGCGTGATAGGCCGTCATCGCCGGAATGCCGAGACAGGCGCCGACTTCGAAACTTGTCTTGGCCGGCAGCCGTACCGCTTGCGCGGCGGGGAGCGCGATGAATTCCGCGCCGGTGCCGAAGGGGCGCAGCCATTGCCCGTTCCACACCCAGACCCGCTCGCCTATCTGCGTGGCGGCTACGCCATTGCCCACCAGGTCGATTTCGCCGGCGCCGTCGCTGTGCGGAACGACGCGCGGATAAGCGATCTTGCGCGTCGTGCCCGAGCGCGCCTTGACGTCGGAAGGATTGACCCCGGAGGTGGCAAGTTTGACGCGGACTTCACCCGGCCCGGGCCGCGGCGTTTCGACCTCACCGATCTTGAGCACCGCGTTGGCCGGGCCGTTCTGCTCATAATAGGCGGCACGCATTTCAGCTTCCTTCTCAAGGCGAAGCGGGGATCGGAACCCGAGGTTAGCGCAATCGCCGCCCGGCGCCACCCCGTCGGGGATTGCTGGGCCGCGATAACGCCATGATCTGGCGGTATTTTTCTATGCTGGACACGGCCGGCGGAGTCTGGCTTTGTCCTTGAAATGGCGGACCGGACCGCCATACTGCGCGGATTGTGGCGACGGGGCGGGGTTCCTTGGAACAGCAAGTCAATGGAAGCGCACGGATGTCGCGGCCGAACGCCCGCAACGTGCTGATGGTCTATCCGCGCTTCGTCAACGAATCGTTCTGGAACTACCGCGAGTCATGCGCCGTCATCGGCGCGAAATATCCGACCATCCCGCTCGGCCTGATCACGGTTGCGGCCATGCTGCCGCGCGAATGGAAGGTCCGCCTGATCAACCTCAACACCGAAGAATTGGCCGACGCCGACCTGGAATGGGCAGACCTGGTGATGAGCGGCGGCATGATGTTCCAGCAGGCCGGCACGCTCGACATCATCGAACTCTGCCGCAGCCGCGGCAAGCCGATTGCCGTCGGCGGTCCGGACGTGTCTTCGAGCCCGCACGTCTATGCGCGCGCGAACTTTCGCGTCGTCGGCGAAGCCGAGAGCGTCATCGACACGTTCGTCGACGCTATCGACGGCGGCAGCAACGAGGGGCTGTTCGAGGCGGTGAAGTTCCAGGCTGACGTCACCAAGACGCCGAAGCCGCGCTTCGATCTGCTCAAGTTCGATCAATATATGTATCTCGGCGTGCAGTATTCCCGCGGCTGCCCGTTCACCTGCGAATTCTGCGACATCATCGAGCTCTACGGCCGGGTGCCGCGCACCAAGACCACCGAGCAGATGCTGGCCGAACTCGATGCCCTTTATCAGCTCGGCTACCGCGGTCACGTCGATTTCGTCGACGATAATCTGATCGGCAACAAGAAAGCGCTCAAATTATTCCTGCCGCATCTGATCAAATGGCTCGAGGAGCGCGATTATCCGTTCGAGTTTTCCACCGAGGCGTCGCTCAACCTTGCCGACGACGCCGAACTGATCGTCATGCTCAAGAAGGCGAATTTCTACGTCATTTTCATGGGTATCGAAAGTCCGGATACCGACACGCTGATCGCGATGCGCAAGAAACAGAACACGCGGCGCAGCATCCCGGACAGCATCCACAAGATCTACCAGGCCGGAATTTTCGTCACCGCCGGCTTCATCGTCGGCTTCGACAGCGAGAAGGGCTCGATCGCCGAACCGATGATCGAGGTGATCGAGGATTGCGCCATCCCGATGTCGATCGTCGGGCTGTTGTGGGCTCTGCCGAACACCCAATTGTCGCGGCGGCTGGCGCGCGAAGGGCGTCTGCAGGTCGACGCCGAGTTCATGCCGAAGGGCTCGAACGACCAGGTCGCCAGCGGCCTGAATTTCGAAACCAAGCGCTCCCGGCTGGACGTGCTGCGCGATCTTCGCCGCGTGCTGGCCACGGTCTATACGCCCGAGGCCTATTGCCGGCGCATCGACCGGCTGGTGTCGCTGCTCGACTGTTCGGACCGCCGCCGCGAAATGCCCAAGGGCGACATCCGCGCCAAGATCGGCACCGTCAATGTCGTGCAAGAGATTTTGCGGCGCATGCCGGAGCACCGCGACCGGTTCTGGCGCACCTTCACCAATTGCCTCAACACCAATCCCGGCGCGTTGCGCGCCGTGGTCACGCTGATGGGTTTCTACCTCCACATTGGCCCCTACACGCGCTATGCGATTACGCAGCTCGACAAGCAGATCGAGGCGCTGGAGCAGGGGACATTCGTAGCCCCGCAATTGCTGCCGCCGGTTGAAGCCGAAGCGGTCGCGGTGAACGCGTAGCCATCAGAATACGAGCGACGGCAGCGCCGACAGGTCGGACACGGTGTGTGCCGGCGGTTGATGCGGGTATTCCCGCGGCATCTGCGCGCGATTGACCCAGACGGTGCGGAACCCGAACGAGGCCGCTCCCATGATGTCCCATCGGTTCGACGAGACGAACACGACCTCATCCGGCTTGATGCCGAAGCGATCGGTGACGAGCGCGTAGACTTGCGGCCGCGGCTTGTACAGGCGCACCGCGTCGACCGAGAGCACGGCGTCGCATAGCGGGGAAATGCTTGAAGCCTGCACCGCGGCGTCAAGCATGCGCGGCGTGCCGTTGGAGAGAATGGCGATGCGCCGGCCACGCGCCTTCAGTTCGCTCAGGGCGGCACGCGCGTCGGCGAATGCATCGAGCGTGAGATAGGCGTCGAGCAATCTTTCGCGCAGCGCGCGGCTGACCGTCGGCACGCGGTCGAAAGCATAGTCCAGCGCTCGCTCGGTCAACGTCCAGAAATCGGCGTAGTGGCCGGCAAGCGTCAGGGTCCAGGCATATTCGAGCTGCTTGACCCGCCAGATTTCGGAGAAGCGATCGGCGTCGGGACCGGCAGCGGCGCGATGCCGCGCGATCGCGGCGTGGACGTTGAACAAGGTGCCGTAGGCATCGAACACATGAACGTGAGGTGTGCTCATGGCCTGATCTCCATCGCGGCAATCGCGCCTATTGTTGATCGATTCCCGGAACCGTCAGCAGCGTCGCGATCGAACGGCCGCGGATATCATAGACGCGCGCATAAACGACGCCGTCGCGCTCGATCTCGAACAGCATCGGCGCATCGAGCTTGGCGCAGTAGAACTCGCCGAGCATCATGGCGAAATCCGCTGCCTTGGGGTTCCAGGTCGTGGTGAATTGCGCACCGAGCGCGACGGTGACGGGCGGGTGCG
>Ga0210385_10000875_pt1 | contig 19363 bp, 14 predicted proteins | sample IncBWH26OmetaG_FD_160107 | JGI IMG/M metagenome (GOLD analysis project Ga0210385, IMG submission 160107) | Forest soil microbial communities from Barre Woods Harvard Forest LTER site, Petersham, Massachusetts, United States - Inc-BW-H-26-O ...
CAGCGTATTCACCAACGATGTGCCCAGCGCGGTCGTGAGATTGATGCGCTGTACTTCACCGCCGGACAGCGTGCGCGACTGCCGATCCAGGGTCAGATAGGCGAGCCCGACGTCGGCCAGGAAGGCCGTGCGGCTGCGCAGTTCATCCAGCAGCAGCTCCGCCGCCTTATCCAGCGGCGCCGGAAGCTGCAGGCCGCGGAAGAAGGCGAGCACCCGATCAACGGGCAGCAGCATCAGGTCGTGCAGGCACAGTCCCGGCATGGCGTTGAGAGTCTCGGGGCTCCACTGCACGCCCTGCGGCATGAACCTCGGCCTTCCGGCCAGGGTGCCTTGCGCGAGCGCGTGACTGCCGACCCGCCACAACACCCCATAGGTGCGCAGCCGCGAGCCCCCGCAGACATCGCAGGGTGTGTAGGCGCGATAACGCGAGAGCAGCACGCGCACGTGCATCTTGTAGGCGCGCGACTCCAGCCAGTCGAAAAAGCGCTTGATTCCATACCAGTAACCCTTCTCCCACGGACCCTCGCCGTCGATCACCCAGGCGCGCTCGGCCGAAGTGAGTTCGCGCCAGGGGCGGTCGAGGTTGATGCCGCGTTTTTTCGCATGCTTTTCCAGATCCTCCTGACACTCTTTGTATGACTCGGTCTGCCAGGGTCGGATGGCGCCTTCGCGCAGGGTCTTGTTCTCATCCGGTATCACCAGGCCATAGTCGATGCCGATACGCCGGCCGAAGCCGCGGCAGGTTTCGCAGGCCCCGATGGGCGAGTTGAACGAGAAGCGACTGGGAGTCGGGGCGCTGTAGCTGCGGTCGCAGTCCGGACAATGCAGGCCCACGGAATAGCGCCAGACATCGAGACTGCGCGGCGGATCGGCATCGTCCACGACCTGCACCATGACGCGGCCCTGGCCCACGCGCAGCGCGGCCTCGAGGGATTCGAGCACCCGGCCGCGCTCGGCATTGGCCAGCCGGAAGCGATCCTGGATGACCTGCAGTACGGCGATGGGCGTCTCATCCGCTTTGCTGCCCTTGGCCTTCCCCCTGCCTTTGGCTTTCTTGGCCTTTTTCTGGAGTTTGACCGCTGCGGGGGGCGATGTCGTGAGTGCCGCGCTCGGCTCGGACTCGAAAATGCGTGTGTAACCCTGGCGTGCGAGCAGTTCGCGCACCTCGGTCTCGGTGAAGTTGCGCAACACCGGCACGGGAAAGCACAACAGCAGGCGCGGATCCCCGGCCTCGCGGGCGCGCCGCTGCAGGTCCTGGAAGATGCTCTCGGCCGTATCGCTGCGCACGGGTTTGCCGCAGCACTCGCAGAACAGGCTGCCGGCGCGGGCAAACAGCACCTTCAGGTGATCGTTGAGCTCGGTCATGGTGCCGACGGTGGAGCGCGAGGTGCGCACCGGGTTCGTCTGATCGATGGCGATGGCCGGCGGGATGCCGCTGATCGAATCCAGCTGTGGCTTGTCCATGCGATCGAGGAACTGACGGGCGTAGGGAGAGAAGGTCTCCACATAGCGCCGCTGTCCTTCGGCATAGAGGGTGTCGAATACCAACGAGGACTTTCCCGAGCCCGAAACACCCGTCACCACGACGAGTTCGTTCAGGGGAATGTCCAGGTCCAGACCCTTGAGATTGTTCTGCCGCGCCCCGCGGATGCGAATGAAGTGCCCCATTCTGCCTATATTAATGAAGGGGCGACGCGCGCGCAGGCCCGCCGTGCATACAGTATGCTGCTCATATTCGTACTGTATGGGGACTGACCTTATGGCTTTACAGGCTCAGCCCGATGTTCTGTCGCTGATCGGCAATACGCCGCTGGTGGCGACGAGCGGCTTTGACACTGGCCCCTGCCAGCTGTTCCTGAAGCTGGAGAACCAAAATCCCAGCGGTTCCATCAAGGACCGCGTCGGGCTCTACATGATTGAGGCGGCCGAGCGCGAAGGGCGGATCAAGCCCGGGGCCACGCTGATCGAAGCCACGGCCGGTAATACCGGCCTGGGGCTGGCGTTGGTCGCGGCCCGCAAGGGCTACCGCCTGCTGCTGGTCATCCCCGACAAAATGAGCCAGGAGAAGATCTTTCACCTGAAGGCGATGGGCGCCGAAGTGGTGATGACCCGCTCGGATGTGGTCAAGGGTCATCCGGATTACTACCAGGACAAGGCCGCGCGGATCGCCCAGGAGACCCCGGGCGCGTTCTATATCAACCAGTTCACGAATCAGGCCAATCCGCGCGCGCATGAGGAAACGACCGCACCGGAGATCTGGGAACAGATGCAGCATAAGCTTGATGCCGTCGTCTGCGGCGTTGGCACCGGCGGCACGCTCACCGGCATGTCGCGCTTCTTCGCGCGCACCGCCCCCGCGGTCGACATCGTGCTCGCCGACCCCCAGGGCTCGATGCTGGTCGACTACGTCAAGACCGGCGTCGCGAGTTCCCGGCCGCGCTCCTGGCTGGTCGAGGGGATTGGCGAGGATTTCATACCCGAAGTGTGCGATCTGTCCCGGGTCAAGCATGCCTACACGATTCCCGATGCCGAGGCCTTCACGGCCTGCCGGGCGCTGCTTCACCACGAGGGGCTGCTCGCCGGTACCTCCAGTGGCACGCTCCTGGCAGCGGCCCTGCGCTATTGCCGCGAACAGACCGCCCCGAAACGCGTGGTCAGCCTGGTCTGTGACAGTGGCAACAAGTATCTGTCGAAGGTCTACAACGATTACTGGATGCTGGATCAGGGCTTCCTGCAGCGGGACAAGTTCGGGGACCTGCGCGATCTGATCGCGCGGCGCCACTGGGAAAAGGCCGCGGTCACCGTCAATGCCACCGAAACGGCACTTGCAGCCCACGGCCGCATGAAGCTGTACGATGTCTCCCAGCTGCCGGTGATGCGCGAAGGTCGGATCGTCGGCATCATTGACGAGGAGGACATCCTGCTGAAGGTGTTCGAACAGCGGGAGGTCTTCAACCGTCCGGTGTCGCAGATCATGACCAGCAGTCTCGTGACCGTGGCGCCCGATGCGCCGCTGCCGCAGCTGCTCGAGATCTTCAAGCGCGGCATGGTGGCCATCGTGGTGGACAAGGGCGAATTCCTGGGCCTCATCACCCGCATTGACCTGGTGAACTGGCTGCGCCGCCGCCTCTAGGGGATGCGCAGCGAATGATATTCGGAGTACACAAGTGAGCGATTCAAACGACGGGCGCAAGCTCGACTTTGCCACCCGGGTGATTCACGGCGGACAGCGTCCGGATCCGTTGACCGGCGCGGTCATGACCCCGATCTATCTGACTTCGACCTATGTGCAGGAGAGTCCCGGGGTTCACAAGGGTTTCGACTATGCACGCACGCGCAATCCGACCCGCGATGCGCTGCAGGCGGCGCTCGCCAACCTGGAAAACGGCACCGATGCGTTTGCGTTTGCCTCGGGGATGGCCGCCTCCTCGACGCTGATCGACCTGCTGGATGCGAACTCGCATCTGGTGGCCTCACATGACCTCTACGGCGGCAGCTATCGGTTGTTTGAAAGGATCCGCAAGCGCTCGGCGGGACTGGCCGTGAGCTTCGTGGACCTGTCGGTGCCGACCGCCTTTGAAGCGGCGATCCGCCCGAATACCCGCATGGTGTGGATGGAGTCCCCCACCAATCCCATGCTGAACGTCATCGACATCGCCGCCGTCGCGGCACTGGCCCGCAAACGCGGCATCCTGAGCGTGTGCGACAACACCTTCGCGACACCCTTTATCCAGCGGCCGCTCGATCTGGGTGTCGATATCGTGATGCATTCGGCGACCAAGTACCTGAACGGCCATTCGGATGTACTGTCGGGCGCGGTCATCGTGCGCGACCCGGCCCTGGCCGAGCAGCTGAAGTTCCTGCAGAACGGACTGGGCGCAATCTCGGGCGCCTTCGACAGCTTCATGCTGCTGCGGGGCCTGAAGACCCTCGCGATTCGCCTGGAGCGGCACTGCGCCAATGGGTTGCGTATCGCCCGACACCTGGAGTCACACCCGGCGATCCAGTCGGTGCGCTATCCGGGATTGCCCAGTCACCCGCAGCACGAGTTGGCGCGCCGGCAGATGCTCGGTGGGTTCGGCGGCATCATCGCGGCCGAACTGAAGGCTGCCCCCGGCACGACGCAGCTGGCGACGGCCCGGCGCTTCCTCGAGCGCTGCCATCTGTTCTCGCTGGGGGAGAGCCTGGGTGGCGTCGAAAGCCTCATCGAACACCCCGGCCTCATGACGCACTCGGGCCTGCCGGCGCAGATGCGGGCCGACCTGGGCATCAGCGATGGGCTGGTGCGCCTGTCGGTCGGCATCGAGAACGTGGACGATCTGATCGCGGAACTCGACGCCGCGCTGGCCTGATAGCTGCCCGGAAAACCCATGAAATCAGCACCTTAGACGCCATCCCGGGCTTCCAGGTATCATGGGCGGCTGTGCAAACTGCCCGCGACATCAGCTCCTATCGCCGCTATTGGGCGTCCCGCTTCGGCACCGCGCCGTTCCTGCCCATGTCACGGGCGGAAATGGACCTGCTGGGTTGGGATTCCTGCGACGTCATCGTGGTCACGGGGGATGCCTATGTCGATCACCCGAGCTTCGGCATGGCCATTGTCGGCCGGGTGCTGGAGGCGCAGGGCTTTCGCGTCGGCATCATCGCGCAACCGGATTGGCACAGCAGCGAGCCGTTCCAGGCGTTGGGCCGCCCCAACCTGTTCTTCGGCGTGACCGCCGGCAACATGGATTCGATGGTGAACCGTTACACCTCGGATCGGCGCGTGCGCAGCGACGATGCGTACACGCCCGCGGGCGCCGGCGGTAAACGGCCGGACCGCTCCGTGATCGTCTACGCGCAGCGCGTGCGCGAGGCGTTCAAAGATGTGCCGCTGGTGATCGGCGGCATCGAGGCGTCCCTGCGCCGCATCGCGCATTTCGACTATTGGTCGGAGAAGATCCGCCGCTCGGTGCTGCTGGATGCGAAGGCCGACCTGCTGGTGTATGGCAATGGCGAGCGGCAGATCTGCGAGATCGCGCACCGCCTCGCCGCCGGCGAGCAGATCAGCCAGATCACCGACATCCGCGGTACGGCCTTCACGCGCAAGAGCGTGCCGGAGGGCTGGGTGGAGGTGAACTCCGCGCACCTGGATACACCGGGTCCCTTGAATCCGCCCGTGGACCCCTATGCGATGGAGCCGGCCGCGCCGGCGCCCGCCGATACCGCAACGGCCGCCAGCGCGCCGCGCGAACAGGTGGTGCGGTTCGTGCGGCGCGTGAAGAGCGCGGAACGTGAGAACAGCGTCATCCGTCTGCCGGCCTTCGAGCAGGTGGTGGCGGATCCGGTGCTCTATGCGCACGCCTCGCGCATCCTGCATCTGGAGGCCAATCCTGGCAATGCGCGCGCGCTGGTGCAGCGGCACGGCGATGTGGATGTCTGGTTGAACCCGCCGCCGATTCCGCTCACCACCAAGGAGATGGACTGGGTCTACGAGCGCGAATATCGCCGCCAGCCGCACCCGGTCTATGGCGAGGCGAACATTCCGGCCTACAAGATGATCCGCTTCTCGATTTCAATCCAGCGGGGCTGCTTCGGCGGCTGCACCTTCTGCTCCATCACCGAACACGAAGGTCGCATCATCCAGAGCCGCTCCGAGGACTCGATCATCAGGGAAGTGGAGGCCGTGCGTGACAGCGTGCCCGGCTTCACCGGCGTCATTTCGGATCTGGGCGGCCCGACCGCCAACATGTACCGCCTGGCCTGCAAGTCACGCGAGATCGAAAGCGCCTGCCGCCGCCCGTCCTGCGTGTTCCCGGGGATCTGTCCCAATCTGAACACCGATCATTCGCCGCTGATCAAACTCTATCGGCGGGCACGGGCATTGCCGGGCATCAAGAAGGTGCTGATCGCCTCGGGCGTGCGCTATGACCTGGCGACCGAGTCGCCCGAGTATGTGAAGGAACTGGCGCAGCACCACGTCGGCGGCTATCTCAAGATCGCGCCCGAAGCGATCGGTGAGGGCCCGCTGTCGAAGATGATGAAGCCGGGTGTGGGCACCTATCATCGGTTCAAGGAACTGTTCGACCGCTATTCGAAGGAGGCGGGCAAGGAGCAGTACCTGATTCCGTACTTCATCGCGGCGCATCCGGGGACCACGGATCAGGACATGCTGGAACTGGCCCTGTGGCTGAAGTCCAATGGTTTTCGCGCCGACCAGGTCCAGGCATTTCTGCCGTCGCCGATGGCGACGGCGACCGCGATGTATCACAGCGGCAAGAATCCTCTGCATCGCGTCAGTCATGACAGCGAGGAGGTCGTGATTCCGAAGGGCCTGAAGGTGCGCCGCCTGCACAAGGCCTTCCTGCGCTATCACGATGCCAACAACTGGCCGCTGCTGCGCGAGGCGCTGCGGCGCATGGGTCGCGCCGACCTGATCGGCAATGGCAGGCAGCAGCTCATTCCCGCCTGGCAACCCGCCAACACCGGCGGTGCAGCCGAGGGTCAACGCCATGCCAGCCGGCCGTTTCGCACCCAGCACACGGGCCTTCCGCACACGCCGAAAGTCAGCGGCAAGGCGAAACGGCCGGCACGATGAACAATCGCGCGTCGAACTGGGTCCTGGCCACGGGCGGTGCGTTCATGGCGCTCGCGACCATCGGCGGCGCACTCGGCGCGCATGCCTTGCCGGGGAAGCTCACGCCCGGACAGCTCGAGATCTACGACACCGCCGTGCGCTTCCAGTTTTTTCAGGCGCTGGGCCTTCTGGTACTGGGCGCCGTCGCCCGCGGGGGCTATAGCGATGGGTTGCACGCGGCGGCGTTGCTGCTGATCGGCGGCATCGTCACCTTCTGCGGCAGCCTCTACCTGCTCGCCTTTCACATCACGCTGGGCGCACCGCTGGTGGTCGGGCTCACGACGCCCTTGGGCGGCATACTCCTGATCGGTGGCTGGGTGATGTTCGCCATCACCTCCTGGCGTTCACGGCGCGCAGGTTGATCGCCCGGCGGCGACCCTCCGGATTGCCCATCGAGGCGGTCCTTCCGGAACTGACCGCCGCGCTCGCCACCGCTTCGCGCGTGGTGCTGCAGGCTCCGCCGGGCGCCGGCAAGAGCACCATCGTGCCGCTGGCCGTGCTCGACTGCGACTGGTTGGGTGCACGGCGCATCATCATGCTCGAGCCACGACGCCTGGCGGCGCGCGCCGTCGCCGCGCGCATGGCCTGGGCGGTCGGCGAGCCCGTGGGGCGCACCGTCGGGCATCGCATGCGCATGGACACGCGCGTGTCGCGTGACACGCGGATCGAAGTGGTCACCGAAGGCGTGCTCACGCGCATGTTGCAGCAGGATGCGGCGCTCGAGGGCGTCGGCCTCGTCATCTTCGATGAGTTCCATGAACGCAGTCTGCAGGCCGACCTGGGCCTGGCATTGGCGCTGGATGCCCAGGCGAATCTGGCGCCGGAGCTGAAGCTTCTGGTGATGTCGGCGACGCTCGATGCCGCGGGCATCGCCGCGAAACTGCAGGATGCCCCGTTGGTGCAGTCCGCGGGCCGTACCTGGCCGGTGGCCACACGCTACGCCGCCAGTTCCGCGCCGCTGCTGCCCGGCCCTGGTGCGCAGGGCGAGACAGTGGAGGCGCTCACGACCCGTATCGTGCGCCGGGCAGTCACCGAGGAGCCCGGCGATGTCCTGGTGTTCCTGCCCGGTGCACGCGAAATCCGCCGGGTGCAGTCGCAGCTTCAGAGTGGCCCGCTGCCTGCGAGTACCCGGGTGTTGCCACTGTATGGCGAACTGCGTGTAGAAGAGCAGGATGCCGCGCTGGCGCCCGCGGCCCCGGGCGCCCGCAAGATCGTGCTGGCCACGAACATCGCCGAGACCAGCCTCACCATCGAGGGCATCCGGGTCGTGGTTGATTCGGGGCTCGAACGTCGGGCGGTGTTCGATCCGGTCACCGGCATGGGGCGACTGGATACGGCGCGCATATCGCGCGCCTCGGCGGATCAGCGGCAGGGCCGGGCGGGCCGGCTCGAGCCCGGGGTCTGCTACCGGGCGTGGAGCGAGGGTGCGCAACGCTCGCTCGCGCCATTTTCACCACCCGAGATCCTGCAGACCGACCTCACGGGTCTCGCGCTGGAATTGGCGGCGTGGGGCACGATCGATGCGGCGACGTTGGTATGGCTCGATGCGCCGCCCGCCGCGACCCTCGCCAGCGCGCGGGATCTGCTGCGGCGACTTGATGCGCTGGATGACAAGGGTCGCGTGACGGCCCATGGCCGGGAGATGGCGCGCCTGCCGCTGCATCCGCGTCTGGCGCATATGCTGGTCGCGGCGCGTGGACTGCGCTGCGTGCCATTGGCCGCGGATCTGGCGGCACTGCTGTCCGAGCGCGACCTGCTGCGTGCGGCGGGGGGCTTCGGCGATGCGGACATCCGCGCCCGCCTGTCGCTGCTCCACGGCGAGTCCGAACCCGCCGGTGTCGACCGCGGCGCCCTGCAACGTGCGCGGCGACTGGCCAGGGATCTGGTGCAGCAGTCTTCAGGCGCGGCCGGCGATCGGGCGCCCGGCCTGGAAGGGGTGCTGCTCGCCTTTGCCTATCCCGATCGTATTGCCCGCAAGCGCGCCGGCGCTGACCACCGCTTCGTACTGGCCAATGGGCGTGGCGCCGAGTTCGCATCGCCCCAGAGCCTCGCGCAGCGGGACTTCATCGTCGCCATCGACGCCGACGACCGGGATCGCGATGCGCGCATCACACTGGCGGCACCGCTGTCACGCGCGGATCTGGAAGAATATTTTTCATCTCAGCTGCGGGTGACCGACGAAGTCGAATGGAACGATCGCGAGCAGGCCGTGGTCGCCCGCCGTGTCACGCGCCTTTTCGAATTGCAGATCAGTGAGCGGCCGCTGCCTGATATCCCCGCGGCAGCGGCCAGCGCCGCCATGCTCGAGGGCATCAGACGACTGGGACTCTCCGCGCTGCCTTGGAGCGAGGAGAGTCGGGATCTGCAGGCCCGCATGGAATTTGTCCGCACCCGCGCCGCTGCCACGGTGACGTCCGCGTGGCCGGCCGTGGACGATGTCACGCTGGCCGCCGATCCGGGAAGCTGGCTCGCGCCCTGGCTGGAGGGCCTGACCCGCGCCCAGCATCTCGCGCGTCTGCCGATGACGCAGATTCTCAAGGGAGTCTTGACGCGCGAGCAGCAGTCGCGGCTGGAGGATCTCGCGCCGACTCATTTCATCGCACCGACCGGCTCGCGCATCCGTATCGATTACCGGGACGAGCTCGCGCCCGTCATTGCAGTTCGATTACAGGAGGTGTTCGGCGTGCTGAGCTCGCCCAGGTTGGCCGGCGGACGGGTGCCGGTGACCTTCAAGTTGCTCTCCCCGGCGCAGCGACCGGTGCAGATCACACGCGATCTGGCGACCTTCTGGCAGGGATCCTATGCCGATGTGCGCAAGGACATGCGCGGTCGCTATCCCCGGCACTACTGGCCTGAGGACCCCGCGGTCGCCGAGCCCACCCGGCGCGCAAGGCCTGCGGATAAAAAACCGAAGCCCTGACAGACGCCCGCGCTGCGGCGTGCGATCATGGTTCGAGAGGGGAGACGAGCAACGGGAACAAATGCAACTGCGAGACGAGGAGGTACCGCTGTCGGCACAGCGGCTGCGCGAACTCATGCTCTGGCATGGCAAGGACGAAGGCAACCTGCCTCCGGCTGCGACTCTCGTCAACCTCTCGCGCGACACCATTGCGGCGCTGACCCAGCTGCAGCAGCTGCGCAGCGAATTGGCGCAGATACGTACGGCGCTGTCGCAGCTGTTCTGGAGCTGCGAATCCAGCGAGCTTCGCCAGGCGTTGCTGGTGACCCTGGGCGAGCCGCCGGAGAACCTGACAGCGCCCGAAGACCTGCCGATCCCCAGCTGGGCCGCTGCGCCGAACGGTCTGCCGCCGCCTGACCCGGCGAGCGATGCGCACGGTGCGGCATCGCCGCCGCAATGGCGCAGGGCCTGATCAGGCCATCCGCGCCCACCGGATCAGCGTCCCGATGCTGGGCGGTTTGCCGTGCATCAGCAGCGCAATCTTGAACACCTTGGCGGCAAACCACACCACGAGAATGGCCGTGACGCAGCTGATCAGGAGCGTGCTCCACACCTCCCATGCGGGCGGCGGGGCGGAGGAAGCCACTCGGGCGATCATCGCAAACGTGTTGATCGGAGGGATGAAGCTCATGGCGACGCTGAAACTGGAATTCGGTGCCTGACCGATGACACCCGTCAAACTGTATCCGGCGATCAGCACAATCATGATCGGGCCCATCAGCGATTGAGCATCGGCCATCTGGTTGACCGCTGAGCCGACGGTGAGCATCAGCGAACCGAACACCAGATAGGTGACGGCGTAGAAGGCCAGAACATAGAGGATCAGTATCGGATCCAACAGCCCCGCCAGGGAGTACTGCGCCAGCGCATACAGCGACATGACGATGTAGACCGCCGTCATGGTCAGACCCAGCCCCAGCTGACCGAGGAGCTTGCCGTACATCAGCTCGATGGGCGAGACCGCCGCCAGCAGCACCTCGATGACGCGGCTGGATTTCTCCTCGATCGTGGAGGTCAGCAGAATCTGGCCCCCCGTCATGACACCGATGAAAATCAGAATGCCGCAGGCAAATGGCAGGAAGCGCGCGACGCCGCGCGAGCCGACGTGATCGCCGTCGGCGCCCACGACGACGGTCTCGGGTTCGAACACCTGCTGGGCCTTGGCGATTGCCAGGGGATCCAGGCCGGCGCTGCGCAGTCGGGTCGCGATCAGCGCGGCGCGGACCGCATCGCGCAGCGTCGACTCGGTGCCATCGTCGATATGCGAGGAGGCGTAGAGGTCGTAGCTGCCGAATACTTCGGCGCCCGGACGTCGCTCGACGGCATTGGGCTGGATCGACACGATGGCCAGGTGTCGTGGCGCCGCATCGCGCGACTGGACCAGCCAGGACTTGCGGGACTGCACGTCGACCTCGGCCGGCAGCGCCACCACGGTGAGTTCCGGGACCGGTGGTGCGGCTGCATTCGCGGGCCGCGGCGCTCCCCCGGACGGGGCCGGGCTCTGGGTGGTCTCCAGGGTTCTGCGCTTCACGATTTCCGTCGGCAGCAGCGCACGCTCGAGTTCCGCCGTGACCTTGCCGGTGGTATCGATGACGGCGACTTCGCCGGCGACCTGCGGGCTGTGCGAGTTGAGGATGCGCGGAATGAGTACCACGAGCATCACCAGCAGCACCGGCATGATCAGCAGTCCGATGAGGAACCCGCGTGAGGCGATCGAGGTCTTGTAGTCGCGCGCGGCGACCAGGCCAATGCGACGCAGCGAGAGGCTCATGTGGCAACTCCGGTTTGGGACAGGCCCTGCAGGTGGGTACGCAACGCCTCCGTGGAATTCTCGGTCGCGCCGGACTGGCTGACCAGGCGGATGAACACGTCCTCGAGGCGGATGCGGACGAGTTCGATGCGGGCCGGAGCGACGACCGTGGCAATGGCGCGAATGGCGGCGCCCGGATCCGTCCCCGCCACCAGGCGCAGTTCGCAGCCTTCGTTGTTGAGCTTGAGGCTCTCGACACCGGGCACCGTCTGCAGCGCCAGCAGGTTCGCGTCCGGGTCGAGCGGTTCGAGCTGAACGCGCCGCGTGTCGTACTGGCGCCGCAGCCCGGAGATAGGCTCGTCCAGCACCTTGCGTCCCTGATGGATCATCACGATCTGCTGACACAACTCCTCGGCGTGAGCCATCACATGCGTCGAGAAGATGATGGTCGCACCGCGCTGGTGCTCCTCGGCGATGACCTCCTTGAGCAATCGCACGCTGAGCGGGTCCAGACCGCTGAAGGGTTCATCCAGAATCAAAAGGTCGGGCTCGTTAACGATCGCCGCGACGAACTGCACCCGCTGCAGCATGCCCTTCGAGAGATCCTCGCATTTTTTGGTAGCGACATCGGGCAGACCCAATCGGCCGAGCAAGCGGTCGGCGCGCCCGAATGCCTGTGCACGCGTACGCCCCTTCAGGCACCCCATGTAGGTGAGGAATGCGCCGACGGTCATCTTGCGGTATGAGCCGCGTTCCTCGGGCAGGTAACCGATACGATCCTTGGCGTCCAGTGCCGACGCCTGCCCCAGGACACTGATGCGACCCCGGTCCGGAAACAGTATCGACATGATCATGCGGATGGCGGTGGTCTTGCCGGCGCCCGACGGTCCGATGAGGCCGTAGGTCGCACCCTGCGGGATCGCCAGATCGAGCGATTCGATCGCGATCTTGTCGCCGAAGGACTTACGGACGTCTTGCAGTTCGAGAACGGCTGTCATGGTTGCCTCTTACATGGGCTTGAAGCGGAATTGAAACGCCTGACTCACGGGCAGCTCTTCGGCGCGCCCCTTCACGGTGAGTTTCATACGACCGTCGGTACCGGTCTCGATGCGATGGATGGCGCCGGCGCGCACGATGACACTGCGATGGATCTGCCAGAAGACCTCCGGATCCAGCGCCGCCAGCAGCTCGCGCAGCGGCGTGCGGATCTGGACCTCGTCATCCGCGGTCACGACGCGCACGTACTTATCCTGCGCCGCGAAGAACAGCACCTCATTGATGCCGAGCACCCGGGTCACATGACCGGCACTGCCCGTGATCCAGCGCATGGCCGCGCTCACGCCGAACGACTTCTTGAGATCGGGCGCCTCGGCCAGACGCTGCTTCAGGCGCACGATGCTCTGCGCCAGGCGCTCGCGTCGGATCGGTTTGAGCAGGTAGTCCACGGCCGCATGGTCGAAGGCATCGAGCGCATGGCTCTCGAAGGCCGTCGTGAACACCACATGCGTGGTGTCGGCGGCGCGCGCCACTTCCAGGCCGGTGAGGCCCGGCATGCGGATATCGAGAAAGGCGACATCGGGTTGCTGACTGGTCAGCGCCTCGAGCGCCGCGAGGCCATCGGCGCACTCGCTCACCACCTCGAGTTCCGGCCACAGCTCGCCGAGCAGTTCACACAGGCGGCGTCGCTGCGGAGCCTCGTCTTCGGCCACGAGTGCGCGGGGCCGGCTCATGCCGCTGCCTCGTAGGGGACGCGCAGCGTCGCAATCACACCGCCGGCGGTCCGATCCTGCAGCGTGAGTGATCCGCGCGGGCCATAGCGGGCGATCAGCTGATCGCGGATATTGTTCAGGCCCATGCCAACCGCGGCGGGAGCGCGCAGGCCGGCGCCGGTGTCGACCACGCTGACCACCAGTTGCGGGCTCCCGGTGCGCGATTCGACGGCGGCATTGACCATGATCTGTCCGCTGCCGCTGGTGCGCTCGATGCCGTGCTTGATCGCGTTCTCGACCAGTGAGATCAACAGCAGCGGTGGAAAAGAGTGTTGTTGCAGGGCCGGGTCCACGTCGATCACAAAACCGAAGCGCTGACCCATGCGCACTTTCATCACGGTCAGATAGCTGCGGCAGATCTCCAGCTGCTCGGCCAGGGTCGAGTGAGTGTTGCCGACATCCGCGCGCAGCTTGGGTAACGTCACCCGCAGGTGATCCACGAGGGCCTCCAGGGTCGCCTCCGCGCGCTCCGGATCCTGGCGGATCAGGCTGTGGACCGAGGCCAGGGTATTGAACAGAAAATGCGGTTCGACCTGGGCCTGCAACACCATGAGGCGCAGATCGGATTCTTCCTTTTCCTGATTCAACGCGGCGAGTTCGCGTTGGTGGCGGTTGATCTGCCACCAGTGCTGCTCACGAAAGAAAGCGATGAGCGCGAAGCCGCCACCGAAGAACGCAATGACGACAAACTGCCAGCAGCGGATCCCCCAGATGAACGCCCTGGAGGGATGGGGCCACGTCGACGGATCGAAATTGAACAGCGCCATGTAGCGCGGCAGGATCGTAGCCTGTTGATACAGCTCCGCGAGGTGCTGGCCCAGGTAGCTGACGATGAGACCCAATCCGATCGCAATGGTCACCGTCAACTTTGCCGGTGGCAGATGGTGACGGGCAAACGTTGCCATCGCCGGTCCGCCGCTCGCCACGACGACCCAGATCGGGACGCCGACGGCGGCGGTCTCCCAGCCGAGTTTCGTGTCCTGAATACCGATGCCGATGAGCATCGCCTGCACCAGCCCCAGACCCGCCCCAAGCGGTACGAAGATCACGCAACGGCCGCGCAACCAGGACGCACTGAACACCGGAAAGCTGCGATATCCGCCAAAAGGTCCGGCGGCATGGGCGGCGACTTCCGAGGGCAGTGGTTCGCGAAGCGAGTACATGCGCGGGATCTTAGCCTCGGGGTCTGAGGACCTGGGTTGAATGCGACCAACGGCGCCGGAACGGCGACGAAAGGCCATAATAGGCGAATGGAAAGAATACTCGAACCCGAAATCATGGATGGTGAGGCGGAGGCCGAGGCCTATGCGCGCGCCGACTTTTCCGACTCGAATCAGGCCTACGTGGTCGACGTGGTCAGTAGCTTTCCCGACCACCTGGGCAAGGTCCTCGATCTGGGCTGCGGACCGGGCGACATCGCCATCCGCTTGTCGCGCGCCGCCGCGGCCGCCCGGATCACGGCCGTCGATGGCAGCCCGGCCATGCTGGCGATTGCCCGCGCTGCACTGCGGTCCGCCGGACTCGAGAGTCGCGTGAGCTTCGTGGAAGGTCGATTGCCCGGGGTCGCGCTGAGCAATGGCAGTTTCGATCTGGTGCTCTCGAAGGACATGCTGCACCACTTGCCGCAGCCACAGGTTTTGTGGAGCGAGGTGCGGCGCCTGGGGCGCCCGGGCGCCGCCGTTTGCGTGATGGATTTGAGCCGGCCGGCGACAGCGGCGCAGGCACGCGGTATCGTCGAACGGGTCTCGGGCGGCGAGCATCCGCTGCTCAAGACCGATTTCTACAATTCGCTGTGCGCGGCGTTTACCGCGGAGGAGCTGCGCGCACAGCTGGCGGCGGCCGGCCTACCGCTGCGCGTCAGCCAGTTGACCGAGCGTCATCTGTGCGTCAAGGGGCGGCTACCCGGATAACGGTCTTACCGAAGGACTCGCCCTTGTCGACGGCGTCGAACGCCGCGGCGGCATCCTGGAATTCATACACCTTGTCGATGACCGGCTTGACGTGATGGGCATCGATGAAGGCATTGAGGGCCTCGAAGTCGGCGCGCGAGCCGACGTAGATTCCGGAGGCCGTGATGTTGCTGTTCATCAGCATCATGACCGGCACGTCCCCGCCGAATCCGCCCAGGCCACCGATGAGTGCGATATGGCCGCCGGCGCCGAGTGTCGCCAGGGCATGGCTCAAAGAGTCCTTACCGCCCACCTCCAGGATCTGCTGGACTCCGGCGGCACCGGTGATGGCCCGCACCGGCTTCTCCCAGTCCGTGGTCGTGCGGTAGTTGACGCCGCCAATGGCGCCGAGGGCCTTGGCGCGCGCGAGCTTCTCATCGTGTGAACTGGTGATGATGGGTTTGGCGCCATCGGCCACGGCCAGTGACAGACCGAGCAGCGACACGCCGCCGGTGCCTTCCAGCAGGACATAGTCGCCGGGCTGCATCTGTCCGCGACTGAACAGGCCATTCCAGGCGGTCACCCCGGCGCAGGGCAGGGTGGCGGCCTCTTCATATGTGAGCGTGGTCGGAATTCTGACGACCCCGGACTCATCCAGTGCCACATACTGCGACAGCATGCCGTCGACCGATCCGCCCAAGGCGCTTTGCGCCACATCGGCGGGCGGACTGCCGCTCGTCCATTTCTGGAAGAAGGTTCCAGCGACGCGATCTCCGATGTGAAAGCGGGTTGCAGCGGAGCCCAGCGCGACGACTTCGCCCGCGCCATCGGAGAGCGGCACGATGACCTGACGCGGACCGACGGGGTATTGCCCACGCAGCACAAAGATGTCGCGCCGGTTGAGAGAGGTCGCATGCACCCGGATCAGTACCTGGTGCTCGGTGGGTCGCGGCACCGGGGCCTCGACCTTCTGCAGGGTGAACGGTCCCTGCGCGCCGGGGCGAATGAACTGGTACTGCTGCTGGGTGGTCGGAAGCTGCGGTGGCTGCAGGGAGGTGCAGGCGCAGGTGGCACCATAAGCCAGCGTTGCGAGAATCGCTGCGGCTCGCTTCGTCGCGGACCCGTTCGCGGCGTAGAATGGGGTCATAGAGATCTTCCAGGGCTTGTTGTGACCATGTTTGCGCGCTACCCAATCATTTTGACGGTCTGTTTGACTAGTGCGGGATGCGGCCAGCATACCGCGACCTCGCCCGCCGCGTCAGGCACGATGGCTGCCGCGAGCGCGCCGGCCAGTGCGCCGTCCACGGCATCGGTCGAACCCGCCATTGCCTGGTACGCCGGCAGCGTCGAGTCGGCATTTGCCGCGGCGCGCGCTCAGAACAAGCCGGTCTTTCTATACTGGGGCGCGAAATGGTGTCCGCCCTGCCATGAGTTGAAGGCGACCGTATTTTCACGTCCTGATTTCATCGAAAAGCTGAAGCTGTTCATTCCCGTCTATCTGGATGGCGATGACCCCGGTGCGCAGAAGTGGGGCGACAGGTTTGGCGTCAGTGGCTATCCGACGGTGCTGGTGCTGCGCGCCGATCAGAGCGAACTGGCGCGGCTGTCCGGCGGCATGGATCTGACTCAATACTCGGAAGTCCTGGATTCGGTGCTGGGCGACGTACGGCCTGTCAGCACCATTCTGGCCGCACTGAAAGCCGGGAGCGCCGAACCGCTGTCACGCGATGATTGCCATCGCCTGGCCTTTTACGGCTGGGATCTCACCGACGATGTGAACTCCAAGTTCTCATCCTTGGCGCAGACGCTGTCGCAGGCGGCCGCGCAGTGTCCGGCGGCGACTGAGTCGGATAAAGCCCGTCTCATTCTCGCGGCGGCGGACATGGCGGCGGACGGTGAGGCCAAGGCACTCGACGCCGGCAAAGCACCCGGCCGGCAGCTGGTGCAACTGATCGGGCAGGTCGATGGCATATTGAAGAATCAGGCGCTGGCCGGGGAGATTGCCGATGCCACCGGCGGCCTGGATGACTCCTTTTTCAAGGCTGTCGCGAAGTCCGCGCCGCAGGATGCGCCGGGCTGGCGCGAGCGCTTCGGCAGCGTGATGGACCAGGCCGCACTCGATCCGCGCTTCTCGCTGGCCGATCACCTCTATTTCCTTTATGCAAAGCTGCAGGCGATCAAGGCGCTCGATCCCAGTCATAAAGTCCCCGCGGAACTGTCCGCCCAGGCGCACCGGAGCATCGATGCGGCGCTTGCCGGCAAGCTCGACGAGCATACCCGCCCGAGCGTGGTGAATGCGGCGCAGAACATCCTGGATGTGCTGGGCGATGACGACCGCGCCTATGCGATCACGCGCGAACAGATGGCGCAATCCAAGACCCCGTACTACTACATGCTGGATCTCGCGGACCTGGATGAGAAGCACGGCCATGTCGACTCGGCGGTGAACTGGCTGGCGCAGGCCTATTCCCAGTCCCAGGGCACGGCCACCCGTTTCCAATGGGGCTATCACTACCTGGTGGGCTTGATCAGAATGAAGCCGGCGGATGATGCCGACATCCGCACCGCCGGCCTGGCCGTGCTCGGCGAGCTGGATGGGCCGGATCGAATCTATCAGCGCACCAGGGCGGGACTCGATCGGCTGAATTCTGCGCTGACAAAATGGAATGCCAAGGGCGATCATGCGGCGACCATTGCGGCGCTGCGCCAGCGTATGGACGGTATCTGCGGCCAGATTCCCAAGTCCGATCCCGCCAATGCCACCTGTCGCGGGTTCCTTGCAAAAACCGAGTCGGCCAAAACCTGACGGCGCAGGCCGGCTTGGGCGCGCATGCCTTACACCATTTCCCATGTCGCCGCGGTGGTGCCATTTTCGCGGCTGCTCGCCCGGTTCAGGATGCTATCTGCGGTCGTGATCGGCAGCATGGTCCCCGACTTTGGCTATCTGCTGCCCAAATACCCGCCCAGGTTCGAGACACACAGTGCAATCGCCCTCGTGACCTTCTGCCTGCCGATGGGGATGCTCCTGTACTGGGTTTTTCAGCGACTGATGAAGGCACCCCTGCTGAGCGTGCTACCTGACCAGGCGTATGCGCGCTGGCAGCCGTATGCGGCGCCGGCTTCAATGGCGAGCCTGCGGCAGTGGGTGCTGGCGGCCTGCGGCGTGCTGCTGGGTGCCGGGGTTCATCTCGTGTGGGACGCATTCACTCACGAGGAGTCGCGGGGCGCGCGCATGTTTCCGGAGCTCGCTGATCCGCTGTTCGTCCATGGCCACCTGGTGACGGGCGCGTATATCCTCCAGGGTTTGAGCTCATTGGTCGGTCTGCTGATCGTGCTCGGCGCCATCGCCTATGCACTGCGTGGTAGCGGGCACTCCACGGTGGTACCGCGCGTGCTCCGTCACCTGGAACGCCAAACCTGGGTACTCGTTTTTGCGGTTGTCACGCTCGGCCTGTGCGTTGAATTCACCATTGTGGAGCAACCGCCCCGTCACTTCCATTTGATCTGGATCGGCATTGTGGCCATTGCACTGCTGCGTGCGTTGGCGCTTGCGGCCCTTCTTGTCAGCCTATTGATGCAGGTGTATCTGCGGACGAAACGCTGAAGTGCGCACTTTCAGGGTTTGGGTTGCGGAAACGCCAGCACTTCGGCGGTATAAGTCTCCGTCAGGGCGCTGAGCGGGGTTCCATCCGGCAAACTGAGCACGGCCGTGTGCTGCAGCACGTAGGCCGGAATCGCAAGGCTGCCCGCATGAGTCGGGCGCTTTGCGACATTCATCTCCCAGCCTTGCGGCAATGGCATCCACAGCAGCGTTGCGCTCAGCGTGTGACGCTGGAAATGAAGCGCCTGAATGGCGCGACCGAAGGCAACATCGCTGTGATCCAACGCCCGGTTCATCTCCGCGGTCAGACGGGACGGCACATACCAGTTATCCGCTTCGGACAGCACGTGGCTGCCGCAATGCAGCTTGACCCGGCGATATCCGATCGGCTCGGTTGCACTGACGTGCAGCAGTTCCCGCTGAGCAGGGGACGGTGCCTTGTCAATGTCGTGGACTCGCTCCGCGGTGACAGTCGCGGGGTCCGCCAGATGATGCCCGGCGCACCAGCGGTCGAGAGTGAGTGTCGCGCTGTCATGCGACAGCAGGTCCGCATTGAGAGATTGCAGCAGCGCCAGTGCCTCGAGCCGCGCGGTGTACGAGTCTTGCCAGGCGAGTGCGGGTTCTGCGGCAGCGGCCGTAGCCCCGGCGCCGGTTGCGAACAGAACGATCAGCGCTGCGGCTGTATGGGTCAACATTTTGGGCACTTGTGATCTTCCTTCGAGCCGGCTTGGGGAGGGCCGGCGGTAATGGTATTGTCTGGCACCTTTTCGGTGGGCCTG
>Ga0210385_10000876_pt1 | contig 19359 bp, 16 predicted proteins | sample IncBWH26OmetaG_FD_160107 | JGI IMG/M metagenome (GOLD analysis project Ga0210385, IMG submission 160107) | Forest soil microbial communities from Barre Woods Harvard Forest LTER site, Petersham, Massachusetts, United States - Inc-BW-H-26-O ...
CACGGCGACGCCTTCTTCATTGCAGCGCGCGATGGTCTTCAGATTTAATGCGGGACTGATGATAAATTGCGCGCCGGCCGCGATGCACTCGCCCGCCTTTTCGGGATCGAGCACAGTTCCCGCTCCGATCAGCGCCGCATCTCCCATTTCGGCACTGAGTTCCTCGATCACGCGAACTGCGCCGGGAACCGTCATGGTGATTTCCACGATCGGGATCCCGCCCCTTTGGACTGCAGCCACAGCGCGCATCGCCAATTCAGTGCTATCGACGCGCACGATCGGAATCAGTCCGACCTGCCGGATTTTCTGCAGCACTTCGCTCTTTGTGAGACGTTTCATTCGATTGCGGCTAGCGCGCAACGCGCACGCTTGATCCTTTCATCGCCCGTTCCACCTCGGCCAGCGTCGCCATGGTGGTATCGCCCGGAGTTGTCATCGCCAAAGCGCCGTGCGCCGCTCCACATTCTACCGCCCACTGCGCGCCGCGATTCGTGAGGAAGCCGTAGATCAATCCCGATGCAAAAGAATCGCCGCCGCCGATGCGGTCGTAAATTTCCAGATCTTGGCGCAGGGGCGCGCTATGGAAATTCCCGCCCGACCAGCAGATCGCGCCCCAGTCGTTGCGGGAAGCGCTTTTTGCATTGCGCAGGCTGGTAGCAACTACCTTCAATCCAGGAAACTTTTCGACCACCTGTTCGATCATGCGACGGAAACTGTCGGTATTCAGCTCGGAATAATTTTCGCTCACTCCGTGCGTCTCGAAGCCTAGAGCAGCGGTGAAATCTTCTTCATTCCCGAGCAGAACGTCCACATAGCGGACCAGTTCGCGGTTCACTTCGATCGCGCGCTTTTGTCCACCCACGGACTTCCAGAGCGATTCGCGATAATTCAAATCGTAAGAAACGATCGCGCCGTGCTCTTTCGCCTTGCGCATGGCTTCTTCCGCCACCAGCGGTGTGGACTCAGAGAGCGCCGCGAAGATTCCGCCGGTGTGAAACCAGCGCGCACCTTCGCGCTTGAAAATACGCTCCCAATCGACTTCGCCAGGCTTCAACTGCGAGACGGCCGTGTGGCCCCGGTCCGAACATCCCAGCGCTGCACGCAATCCGAAGCCGCGCTCGGTGAAATTCAGCCCGTTGCGGGCGGCGCGGCCCACTCCGTCGTAGGGAACCCATTTCACGTGCGACTGATCGACACCGCCCTGATTCATGAGGTCTTCCACAAGCCGGCCGATGGGATTGTCCGCCAGCGCCGTAACGATTGCCGTAGACATGCCGAAGCAGCGTCGCAACCCGCGCGCGACGTTATATTCGCCGCCGCCTTCCCAGGCTTGAAATGTGCGCGTGGTCGCCACCCGGCCATCGCCGGGATCTAGGCGCAACATCACTTCGCCCAGGCTCACCAAATCCCAACGGCAATTTTCTTTGGCTCTAATTTCCATTCGTCACACCAGGTCAATCTTCGCCAGCTCGAGGTTCGGTACAATCAGCTGAACGATCAGCAGCGCCGTGAGATATGCCCCCGCAGCCATCGCAAAAACCAGGCTATAAGAACCGGTTTTTTGCAAAACGTATCCGGTAACTTCGGCGATCCCCATGCCGCCTACAGCTCCCGTCATTCCGATAATTCCGGTGACCGAAGCCACGGCGCGGCGAGGAAACATGTCCGACGACAGCGTGAAAAGATTCGCCGACCATCCCTGATGCGCCGCCGTGGAAAGCGTCAATATTCCGACGGCGACCCACAAACTCGCCGCACGCGCCGCGAACATAATCGGCACGGCACAACAGGCGCAAATCAGCATCGCCGTCTTGCGGCTTGCATTGCACGTCCAGCCGCGCTTTAGCAACGAACCGGAGAGCCAGCCGCCTGTGAGGCTTCCGATTGTTGCACCGATATAAATCACAACCAGCGGCGGCCCCAACGCGAGCAAGCTCAAACCATGCGAGCGATTCAAAAAATCCGGCACCCAAAAAAGGAAGAGCCACCAGACCGGATCGGTGAGAAATTTTGCGATCGCGATCGCCCACAATTGGCGATGAACCAGCAACTGCGCCCATGGAATTTTCGACGGCGGTTCGGACGCATCGCTACGGATATAGGCAAATTCCGCCGCAGAAACGCTCTTGTGTTCTTCCGGGGGACGATAGATCGCCAGCCAGGGAATGATCCACGCCAGATTCAGCGCACCGGTGACGATGAACGTCATGCGCCAGCCGTAGTGAATGGTGAACCATGGAATGATGAGCGGCACGACGATCGGGCCGAGGTTCGTGCCGGAATTAAAAATCGCCGTCGCCAGCGCGCGCTCTTTGCGCGGGAACCATTCAGCGACGGTTTTGATCGAAGCTGGAAAGCTGCCGCCTTCGCCGAGGCCGAGAGCAAAACGCGCTTCGCCAAATTGCAGGACGCTGCGCGCCGCCGCGTGGGCCATCGCCGCAAAACTCCAGATCGTTGCGGCTACAGCGTAGCCACGACGTGTGCCGAGGCGGTCGATCATCGGGCCCATCACCAAATAGCCGAGAGCGTAAGCCATCTGGAAGAGCAAAATGATATGCGCGTAGTCGATCTCGCTCCAGTGCAGCTCGTGCTGCAGCGTAGGTTTCAGCAGGCCGATCACCTGCCGATCGACGTAGTTGAACGTCGTCGCAAAAAACAGCAGGCCGCAAATGATCCATCGCCAGTGGCCAACGGCGACGCCGGCCACGCCCGCGCCGGAGACCGGGCGCGGCGGCGCGATTGCTCCGCTCAAAGCGTCGTCTGGCAGCGACCTCATTCAATGCCTTTCTCGGCGGCGTCGGCCAATCGCGCGGGCTTCGGCAAAGGTTGCGTACCGTAGCGCGGGCGCGCAGGTCCCGCATAGCCAAGCTGGCGCGAAATTTCGCGGCAGACTTTCGACAAAGCGGCGCCGATTTCGCGCTCGCGGCTCAACACTCGGCCCGAAGGACCGGAGACGCTGACCGCGCCGGCGGGCTTTTCCGTTTCGTCGAAAATGGGAGCGCCTACGCAGGAGACGCCCGGCTCGTTTTCTTCGTGATCGTACGCGAAGCCTGTCTCGCGAATCGTTTCGAGTTCCTTCTTGAGTTTGCGCAAATCGGGCGGCGCGATATTCTTCAGCAACGCGCTAAATTCGTCGTCGCGCGAATAGGCCATCATCGATTTGCCGAGCGACGTGGTGTGGATCGGCATCTGGCTGCCCACAACGGCCGCCATGCGGAACGGGCGCGAGCTCTCGAGAATGTTCAGGTAGAGCAGTTTGCCGTTGTGGATCACGGCGAGGTTCACCGATTCGTTGAATTCCTTGCGCAGGCGATCCATGAACGGGTAGGCGCATTGTTTCAGGTCGCGGCGGAAATGCGCGGCGCGTTCGAAAAGTTTCAAGCCGAGCGTATAGCCCAGGCCGCTCGGTCCGCGCTCCACGTAGCCGCGCCGCTCTAACGTACACAGCAGCCGGAAAGTGCGGCTCTTGTTGAGGCCCACGCGCTTGCAAATCGCGTTCAGACCGGTCTCTTCGTTACCGTGGAACGCCTCGAGCACATCGAGGGCGCGGTCGACCGCTTGCACCACGTATCGTTCGTTGGATCCGCGTTTTTCACTCATCGTAGTCTGGTGCGGGCGGTGCGATCATCTCCGCAGCCGCCGCAAGTGAAGTGACCGTCTCCGCAGAGCAAGAGATCACCGTTTCGACGAATGAAACGGCGTTTCTCCCCTGTGGAAGATAATCCAGCGCGGCGGATGCTGTCTACTTCTTTTTGCCCGACTTCTCTTTGCCTAACCGGCAGTCGAGGGAACGCGGGTGTCGCCTGATGTTTTCCTCTTGCCGGGATGAGGCGACGCTTCCGCATGAAACGCGAGAGGCTTGAGCCACATCGCTGGTCCGAGCAGGGCGATACTTTTGTCCAATTGCGGCACTTCGGTGAGGGGTGATTGGATGAGGCCAGAGGCGTTACGGCAGGGACGTTGCGGCAGCGCCGATAGAGGAAGAGCCAAAGGAAAAACCAGATGAGCCTGATACAGCCAACTTGGGAACCCCATGAGAAACATGGTCAGCTGACGATGCGGAGCGACTTGCCGGACACCGTGTACGCTTTCCCCAAGCAGAGGAAAGAGCCGCTGACCGATGCGCAGCACGTGCGCAATGCTGTTGCGCGCTTTGACCAAGTGTTGGGCGCCTCGGACGAAGATCGCGCTTTGGCCTTTGCAAACATCGAAAAAGCGGCGCAGCACTACCAGGTGGACCTTTCGGAGACGAATTGGCATCAACTTGGCGTTCATCCGCAGCAGCACAGGGAAGAGAGCGCCGCCAAGGCTGTTGAGACGAAGCGGGAACGCAGCGAGTTGAAAGAGATTGCAGCCAAGGCCGTTGAGACGAAGCGCGAGCACGGCGTGTTGAAAGCGGCTGCCGCCAAAGCCGCTGCGACGAGACAGCGGGGAGCCAAGGAACCCGCGGAAGAATTCAGCGAAAACGAGGAATTCTAGAAGCACCTTGAGCGCGGGCCCGACTCCGTATGTGTCGGCGTCGCAGTTTCCACATTCGAACCTCAGGGGCCGAAGCCCCGATGATTGAGCTTCCTCCTTCAAGGCCAAGTTGAGAAACCACACCATGTCTTTTGGGGAAATCTAGCGCTTGGGCTGCTGCCAGTAGCCGTAGACGCAGCGGGTGCCGCGGCGGGAGGGGTCGTGCGTGTCGTGGATGACGCCGTCGACCACGGCTGTGAGATGGCCGGAGACAGAGACGATGAGGCGGCCGGGCGGCAATTCGTCGGCGCGAAGGTGGACCTGGCAGCCGGAGCCGATTTCCATGGTGGGCGTCCAATGCCAGCCGAGTGATTCGAGAAGTTTTCGCGTGGTGCCTTTGTAGACGCCGGTTCGGGCGTCGCTCTTGCCGCGCTTGCGTTTACCGGTGCGCTCGCGTTTTGCCAAGTGGTTCACGGAATCGTAGATCTGCTGATAGGGAAGCCCGGTGGCGATGGCGACCGAGCGGACAACGCAGTCGCCCGAGCTGCCTTTGTAGCCCGCGGCTTTTCGGCCGCCGTCGTCGAACTGGAATGCCATTGGCGTCGGGCGTCGATTGCGACGAGCGGGCGCGGGAACGGCGACGTTGACGCGGCGGTGATGATTCGCGGGCTGGCGGCGCTTGCTTTTGAAGCGCGCTTTCGATTTGCCGGCGAATTCCGAATAAGCGCCGATGCTCAAGAGCGCGAGAAAGGCAAAGGCAATGAAGATTCCGGTCATTTTCGGGGATTATTTTTACATGACGGCGTGAGATAGCGCGCTTCTTTTGAAGGAATTGCGGAAAATCGAAACACCGGCCCTCGTTCTGCCCGCCGACCCCCGCCGAGACTCCAGGTCAGAATACTTTGTCCGGCGCTTCAGGTTGAATTCACACCTTTCCGTTATTTGGTGGAATACAATTTGGCGCGCGGACGGAGCAGATTATGACCACGGAGCGCGTGGATTTGGTGGCGGAGCTGGATTGTTTGACTGGCGAGAACCCGCTTTGGAGTGCGGAGCGCGGGGCGGTGCTGTTTGTGGACATTCCGAGTGGGACGATTTACGAGTACTCACCGGGGACGAGTGAATGCCATGTGCTGGCGCGGACGCGCGTGACGGGCGGTTTCACGCTGCAAGAGGATGGATCGCTCTTACTTTTTCAGGATGGGCGGATTGCGATTCTTGCGAGCGATGGAAACATTCGAGAAGTGGCGAGTGGGTTTTGCGCCGAGGGCGCGCGATTCAACGACGTGATTGCCGATCCCGAGGGGCGCGTGTTTGCGGGGACCATGGGCGGCAACGGACGGCTGCTGCGTTTTGACACGGACGGGCGAGCGACGGAAATGTTCGACGGACTAGGGATTGCGAACGGCATGGGATTCACGCCGGATTTACGCGGAATGTATTTCACGGACTCGGTGCCGCGCCGGATTTATTATTTCGATTACGATCGGGCGACGGGCAATTTGACGAACCGGCGCGTGTTTGCGGAGATTCCCCGCGAGGCGGGGTGCCCTGACGGGCTGACGGTGGATGCGGACGGATTTGTGTGGACGGCGATCTGGTATGGCGGGCGTTTGCAGCGTTACGCACCGGATGGCCGGCTGGACAGGGAGATATTTTCCCCGGCCACGCAGACTTCGTCCGTGACATTTGGCGGCGCGGGGCTGGACGAGATGTATATTACTTCGGCCGCGGAAGTGGGAGACGACGCGTTGGCGCCGGCCGATTACGACAAGAGCGCGTTTCGCGGCGGCGGATTGTACCGGCTGCGAGTTGCGGGGATAAAAGGGCGGCCGGAATTTCGGTCACGGGTACAATTGGGAGCGAAATAACGGAGCGATGATGGAAAGACGGAAGGCATTCGTAACCGGCTCAAGCTCGGGCGTGGGCAAAGGGATCGCGCTTGAACTGGCGCGTGCCGGATGCGACGTGGCGATCAATTCCAATTCGGACGCCGCCGGAGTAGAGCGAACGATCGCGGAAGTTCGCGCGCTGGGACGCGATGCGCTTGCGGTGATGGGCGACGTGGGGTCGAGCACGGACGTTCGGCGAATGTTTGCCGAAGTGGCGGAGCAATTCGCGAAGCTGGATATTCTGGTGAACAATGCGGGCGTGCAGACGTGGGCGCCGCTGCTGGAGTTGAAAGAAGAGGATTGGGATCGCGACATACGGACGAACCTGAAGGGATGTTTTCTATGCACGCAGGCGGCGGCCCGGCACATGAAAGAACATTCCGGCGGCGCGATCATTAATATAGGATCGGCATGCAACAAGGTGCCGTTTCCGCAGTTGGTGTCGTACACGGCGAGCAAGGGGGGAATCGAGATGTTCACGCGCGTCGCGGCAGTGGAGCTGGGAAAATTCGGGATTCGCGTGAACTGCGTTGCGCCGGGCGCGATCCTGGTGGAGCGGACCAAGCTGGAAGGCGGAGATTACGAGAAGGATTGGGGAGAGCGGACTCCGCTGGGACGCGTGGGTTCGCCGCGGGACGTGGGGCAAGCGGTGGTGTTTTTCGCCGGCCCCGAGGCTTCGTTTGTAAGCGGGCAGACGATTTATGTGGATGGAGCGGCGTTCACGAAATCGAATTGGCCGCACACGGTCTAGAGCGTGGAAATGAAGAAAACATTCCGGTCGGCGGCGTGGTTTGGAAAAGTGGACAAGGACGGGTTCGTGCATCGGAGCTGGATGCGCGGATTTCCGCAGGAAGTGTTCGATGGGCGGCCGGTGATCGGGATTTGCAACACCTGGTCCGAGTTGACGCCCTGCAACGCGCATTTCCGCGAGATTGCGGAGCATGTGAAGCGTGGCGTGTGGGAATCGGGCGGATTCCCGCTGGAATTTCCTGTGACGTCACTGGGCGAAACGAACATGCGTCCGACCGCGATGTTGTTTCGCAATCTGGCGAGTATGGACGTGGAAGAATCGATTCGAGCGAATCCGATCGACGCGGTCGTACTCTTGTGCGGCTGCGACAAGACGACGCCGTCGCTGGTGATGGGTGCGGCAAGCTGCGACGTGCCGGCGCTCGTCGTCTCGGGCGGGCCGATGCTCAACGGGAAATTTTGCGGGCGCGACATCGGTTCGGGGACGGCGGTGTGGCAGTTCGACGCCGAGGTGAAGGCCGGCCGAATGAGCCTGGAGGAGTTTCGGCAGGCGGAAGTGGGGATGTCGCGGTCGGCAGGACATTGCATGACGATGGGAACGGCCTCTACGATGGCGTGCATGGTGGAAGCGCTTGGACTTGGACTGCCCGGAAACGCGGCGATACCGGCGTCGGACTCGCGGCGTTCGGTGCTGGCGCATTTGGCGGGGCGGCGGATCGTGGAGATGGCGCGCGAAGATTTGCGGATTTCGAGGATTCTGACGCGCGAGGCATTTGAGAATGCGATTCGCGTAAATGCGGCGGTGGGCGGATCCACCAACGCCGTGATTCATCACCTGGCGATTGCCGGACGCGTGGGAGTGAAAATCACGCTGGAGGATTGGAATCGATTGGGGCGAGACGTGCCCACACTTGTGGATTTAATGCCGTCCGGACGATTTCTGATGGAGGATTTCTATTATGCGGGCGGAGTGCCGGCGGTAGTTCGCACGCTGGACGAACACGGGCTGATGCATCGCGATGCGGTGACGGTGAACGGCAAGACGCTGGTGGAAAATTGCCGGAACGCGCCGAATTGGAATCAGGAGGTGATTCGTCCCCTGGAGAAGCCGCTGGTGACGAGCGGCGGAATCGCAGTGGTGCGCGGGAACCTGGCTCCGGACGGGGCCGTGCTGAAACCTTCCGCGGCGTCTCCGCATTTGCTGAAGCATCGCGGGCGTGCGGTTGTGTTTGAAAGCATCGAGCACTACAACGAGCGCGTGAAGGATCCGGCTTTGAATGTGGACGAAACGTGCGTGATGGTGCTGAAAAATTGCGGGCCGAAGGGATATCCGGGAATGCCGGAGGTGGGGAATATGGCGCTACCCGCGAAAATATTAAAAAAGGGCTTCACGGATATGGTGCGCATTTCGGATGCGCGCATGAGCGGCACTGCCTACGGGACCGTCGTCCTGCATGTGTGTCCTGAGGCTGCGGTGGGCGGGACTTTGGCGTTGGTAGAGGACGGCGATTTTATCGAGCTCGATGTGCCGCAGCGAAAGCTGCATCTGGATGTGAGCGAGGAGATTTTGGAGCGTCGCCGGGCGGCCTGGAAGAAGCCGGCGCCGGCGATGGATAGCGGCTATCAGAAGCTGTATGTGGACCACGTGCAGCAGGCGAATTGCGGGGCCGATCTGGATTTCCTGGTCGGGTGCCGCGGAGACGCTGTGCCGCGCGAATCGCATTAGCGGCGCGAGCCCAGTGAGAGTTTTGGGGGACCTGGAAAATATGAGCGGAAGGTTGGCCGGGAAGACTGCGGTGGTGACGGCGGCGGGGCAAGGCATCGGGCGAGCGACGGCGCTGGCGTTTGCGGATGCGGGCGCCGCGGTGTGGGCCACGGACGTGAACGATGCGAGCCTGAAGACGCTGGCTGAGGAACGGCCGGGCGTGAAGACGCGGCGGCTGGACGTGCGCGATTCGCGGGCAGTGGCGAATGCGGCGGCGGAAATTGGCGCGGTCGATGTGCTGTTCAACTGCGCGGGGTTCGTTCATCAGGGAACGATTCTGGATTGCGCGGAGAAGGATTGGGATTTTTCATTCGATTTGAATGTGAAATCGATGTACCGGATGTGCCGGGCGTTTCTTCCCGCGATGCTCGCGGCCGGCAAGGGCAACATCATCAACATGTCGTCGGGCGCGTCGAGCATCAAGGGCGCGCCGAACCGGTTTGTCTATGGCGCCACAAAAGCGGCGGTAATCGGACTGACGAAGTCGATCGCGGCCGATTTTGTGCGCAAGGGAGTGCGATGTAACGCGATCTGTCCCGGCACGGTGCAGACGCCATCTTTGGACGACCGGATCGCGGCGTTGGGCGATGTCGAGAAGGCGCGAGCCGATTTTATCGCGCGGCAGCCGATGGGTCGCGTAGGGCGTCCGGAAGAGGTTGCTGCGCTGGCGGTTTATCTTGCATCGGATGAGTCAAGTTTTACGACGGGACAAATTCATATTATCGATGGCGGCTGGACGCTGTAGTTCTCGCCGGATCGCTTACGAGCGTGAGCCGAGGCCGTGTTTGTGAATTCTGGCGCGAGACTCCCACCAAGAGCAGTAATCCAATCAAAAGATAAATCGCGGCGGTGGCGCTGATGCTGGCGCTCATTCCGTAGTGCGCGGCCGCAAGGGCGATCGTCACTGGTGCGAAGCCCGCGCCGAGCCAACCGAGAGAGTTCAGCACGCCGGCGGCGGCGCCACGCCGTGCAAACGGGACAACATCGTAGAGGCTCGCGAAGATATTCGCGTCGTAGAGGCCTTTAAAGTAGCCGAAGCCGATCATCGCGGGAATCAGCAGCGAGATCGATCGTATCCAGCCGGTCAAGAAGACGAACGGAACTCCACAGAGCAGCCCGATGGATTGCGCGAGCATGCGGCCGCCGGGCTTTTTTCGGATGAGAGCGTCCGCAAAAATGCCGCCAGAGAGAACGCCCAATACGGAAGCGATCTGCAGGTAGACGGTTGCGTTCAGGCCGGCCATGGAAAGGCTCATGTGGAATTTGTCGTGGAGGAACGTGGGCATCCAGGTGAGAAAGACGACTGCGACAAAGTTGGCGCCGATGAAAACAACGATCAGGAGTTGCGCCAGGGGATTTTGCAGGACTTCGCCGAAGCCCTCGATTACATTTTTCGCGCCACTCGATTTTTCTTCGGGTGAAACTTCCGCGTAGAGCCTCGTAGAAGCTGCGCTTGGCGCATCACACATCCCGCGCGCGGATTCCTTCAGGAAGCTCCAGAGGACAAGCCCCACGACGATTCCGGCGCCACCGAAGAGCACGAAGCTGGAGCGCCAGCCGTAATATTGGCCCACAAAGCCGGAGATGGCAGCGCCGGCGACGGTCCCCGCGTAGACGCCCGACTGATGCCAAGACATGGCGCGCGAGCGCGTGGCTGGTCCGTGATAATCGCTGATCAGCGACATAGCCGCGGGAAAATAGAAGGCTTCGCCCAGTCCTCCGAGGCCGCGACACACGATCAACTCCGGAAAGCTGCGGCAAAGCGCGGTTGCCGCGGTGATCAGGGACCAAAAAATCAGCGCGCCGAGGATCAGCGACTTTCGGGGGAAGCGGTCGCAAAGCGATCCGGCGAACGGCCCGGACAGCGCGTAAACCCACGTGAAAGCGCTGCCCACGAAGGCCAGTTGCACGTTGGAAAGGTGCAACTGATCCCTGAACAGCGGGAAGACGGAGAATATCGCCTGGCGGTCCGCGTAGTTGAAGAAACAGACGAACCATAACATGGCGATGACGAGCCATTTGTAAGAGGAATCTTGCTGTGAAGACGGCGGCGGGGGCGCGGACGCGGCCCCGTTCATGCGCGGCGCGCCGTTCTTGAGTGGCCTTGGTGGCGGGCGAAAAATGCCGGAACGTTTTGACGCAGAGAACTCTCGCCTTTCCAGTGATCGTACTCGCTAAGACGTTCTTGCCGGCTGGCCTGAATATGTTTGGCGATCGCGACGATCGCTGCGGCTTCGTCCTGGCGTGCCACGGAATCCAAGATCAGTTGATGATAGCGGTGAATGCTTTTGAGCGATGCGTGATCGTGACCCTCACGATAAATGGCAAAGATACGGATGAGCAGGCGCGTATCGTGGACGACTTTCTGCAAGCGGGTATTATTGGCCATGCTCATGAGCAGGGCGTGAAAGCCCAGATCGCAGGCGATGAAGCGTTCCATCTGCTTGGTATCCAGAGTGGCGCGCTTGGCCTTTTCCAGCTCGCGGCGCAATACCGAGATTTCGTCGACTAGATGCTGAAGGCGGAGCTTGTCCACAGGGCGCATCGGGGCGCGGGCGATTTTGCCGACGGCAAAGACTTCCAGAGCCTCGCGCAGTTCGTACAGCTCAACGATATCTTCGCGTTTCAATTGAGCCACGAGCATGCCGCCGGACGGATTTGGCTCCAGGAGGCCTTCGGCGGCCAATTGATGCATCGCTTCGCGAATGGGCGCGCGGCTGCTGCCCAGTTCCTTGGCGAGCAAAAGCTCGGAAATGCCTCCGCCTGCGGCAAGAGTGCCGCTGGCGATCGACTTCTGAATGTGAAGATAGGCTTTCTGCCGGACGGAATTAACGCGCGCGCGGCCAGCGAGTCTTGGTTTGTGATTCATCGTCCGAAATTGATCGCCGTCCAGCGTAGCGAAGACTTCCAACACCGGCGACCAAGACGTTGTGGCGATCCTCTCGCGACGAACGATGCTGCCCCGCACTTTTATAACACGGCGCTCGCCGATATGTCGACATGTTGACGACATTTCGCTATAGTCTCCGGTCTGCGGAGGCAGTGGTGTCTTTTCATCGGATCGCGCTGGCATTTCTACTTTGGGCCGTCGCATCTTCCGTCTGTGCGAAGCCGGCCGGAGATCCCGCAGGAGAGCTGATCTTCCAGCCGGGATCGGTATCGTTTGCATCGAGCCACGCGTCCACAATTGTGGAACTGAAGAACGGCGACTTGCTCGCGGCGTGGTTTGGCGGTACGGCCGAGGGAAAGCCGGACGTGGCCATCTGGTCCTCGCGGCGAGAGGTTGGTACATGGTCAGCGCCGGTGGAACTCGCGCGCGAGGACGAAGTCCCCTGCTGGAATCCCGTTCTGTTTCATGCCTCGGATGGAAAACTCTGGTTCTACTACAAATTCGGTACGAGTCCGCAAACATGGGTAGCGGCACGAAGGCACAGCGAAGACGAAGGGCAGACGTGGTCTGCGGTGGAACATTTGCCGGCGGGTCTGCTCGGTCCGATACGTGCGAAGCCGCTGGTCCTGAAGGACGGAACGATTGTAGCGGGGTCGTCCATTGAGGCAAATCATTCCTGGGCCGCGTGGATCGAGCGAAGCACCGATGGCGGAAAGACGTGGCGAAAGATCGGGCCGTTCGTGCCGCCGGCTCCCCATGTAGTTGCCGCAGATGCTTCAGGTTCCGCGGCGAGCGCTGCGGATCCAAATGCGACTTTTGGAATTATTCAACCTTCCGTGATTTTGCTGGGCGGAAAGCATCTGCGTTTTTATGCGCGATCGACTCCGCAGATCGGCCATGTGGTTGTGGCGGATTCCTACGACGAAGGCGTGACGTGGTCGCAGCCACGGCCGCTCGACGTGCTGAATCCCAATTCAGGGATTGACGCGGTAGCGCTGCGGGATGGGCGAGTCGTGCTGATTTACAACAACACTTCGAGCGGGCGCACGCCGCTGAACCTGGCGGTGTCGAGCGACGGCGACCACTTTCGCATGTTCTACACGCTGGAGGATCAGCCAGGCGAGTACTCGTATCCCGCGATGATTCAGGCGAAAAGCGGCGATCTGGAAATTACCTACACCTGGCAGCGCAAGGCGATTCGGCACGTTCATTTTCCGTTGGCTGCGGTGCCGAAGTGAAGAAGGGTAGTTTTGGGGGAGCGAATTGAGCGGCGAAAAGTTTTCGGGTGTTTACGCCGCGGTGCTTACGCCGCGCGATTCCAATGAGCGCGTGGACACGGCTGCGTTGGCCGCGCTCATCAGATTCCAGTTGTCGAAGGGTATTTCGTCGTTCGCGTTGAATGGCGCGACAGGTGAATTCTGCCTGACGAAGCCGGAAGAACTGAGGGTTGTGTTGCAGACAGTACGCGAAGCCAGCGAAGACAAAGCGCGGATTCTCTGCGGCGTGGGCGCGACGAGCATTGCGGTCGTGAAGGAACTGGCGGTGATTTCTGAAGAGGCCGGCGCGGTGGGCTTGCTGCTGCCGATGCCCTATTTCTTTCGCTATCAGCAAGAGGATCTGGACGCGTTTTGCCGGGCGGCGGCCGAATCGACGAAACTGCCGATTTTGCTCTATAACCTGCCTCAGTTCAGCACAGGGCTGGAGAAAGAGACGGTTCGCGCGCTGATTGCGCAAGTGCCCAACATTATCGGGATTAAGGACTCGGGCGGTTCGCTGGATATTCTGCGCGATCTCACCGCGCACGGTGGAGACGCGTGCCGCATCGTGGGCAACGATGTGGCGTTGCGCGGCGCATTGCGCGAAGGCGTTTGCGACGGAGTCGTCTCCGGCATCGCGTGCGTTGTGCCGGAGCTGATCGGCAAACTTTATTCGCAAGGCGGGCACGCCGCGTCGCCGGAATTCGACGAGTCCTGGCGCAGGTTGACTGAGATTGCCAGGCAGCTCGACGCGATGCCGACGCCCTGGGCGCTGAAGTGGATTGCAGAGGCACGGGGAGTAATTCACGCTACCTTCGCGCAGCCGACTAGCGTGCGGCGACGCGAACAGGGGGAGCAGCTGAAAACGTGGTTTCGGGAATGGTTTTCGAATACGGTGCCGGGCGGTGCGCTCTAGTACGTTGGGCCATCTGGCCGCCATCTGGACTACCTAGACCATCGAGCAGCTTGAATCGTAAAGCGCGGCGGCATATGCTGGCGCACGAGAATGAGTCGGACGAGGTGAAACAAACATGGATTTTCGTCAGCGACTGAAAACAAGCGTGCACATTGTGACGGCGGGGATTGCGTTGCTGGCGATTGCGGTGATCGCGCCGGCCGATAATCCGCCGGGCGTGCATGTGTGGAAGCTGGCGGATATCGAGTCGCAGGGCAAAATTTTGTCGGGCAAAATCGACGAGCATAAAGTGGCGAGCGAGACGGTAGCCGTGGAGGGAAACACCACGTTTATGATTGCCCACCGCGAAGGGACCGGCCAGGCCGAGTGGCACGACAATCAGGCGGACGTGATCGTGATTTCGCAAGGTGAAGCAACGATGACGCTGGGCGGCACGATCGTAGACGGCAAGCAGACGCAGCCGGGCGAGATTCGCGGGGCGTCGATTCAAGGTGGCATGCAAGTGAAATTGGGCCCAGGCGATGTGGAATACATTCCGCCGAAAACGCCGCACATGATGACGCTCGAACCGGGAAAGCAGGTGACATATTTCGTTACGAAAGTGTTAAAATTAGGACCCGAACATTAAGTCCGTGGCGCAACTCCCAGCAGCGGACTTCTACAGGCAGTAAACGAAGCTGTAACGCAGATCAAGCAAGCAAGCTGAATTAATCGTTGTCCAATGAGCTCCCCGCCCCTCAAGTAAGGATCGTCTGCGGACGATTCAGTCAAAGGGGGAGGATCGGTTCCCTCCCGAACCATCAGATAAGGCCGACCGTCGTTTGCCCGACCAAAGGGTCCTAGTGGTGAGTACCCAGTGTGCCCGCTCAGACTGCAGGGAGACGTGTATGTGCTCTGCACCAGGGCACTCGTAAACTAGATAGGTTTGGGGGATCGGCGGATTCGAAAGGGCATGCCTAGGGGCATGAACATCTCGAACTCCGTGTACTACACACACATTCAATTTGCCAAAAACGTAAAAATTTGCACTCATTATGCGAGGCGCTGGTCTGCAATGTTTTGCAGCGCCTTTCGTCTTCTTTCGCCGGTCGTCTTCTGCGTGTTGACGGCAGGCATCACGGCAAGTCCGATCTTCGCTGCGCAACCTGGTGCGCCTGGAAATCTAGCGGCCACGACGATCAGCAGCAGCGAGATTGATCTCACTTGGACGGCGCCTTCGAGTCGAGATAAAGCGGCTTCCTACGAAGTGCAACGATGCACGGGAGCAACCTGCGCGAACTTCGTGGAGATTTCCTCAGTATCAAGCACGAGTTATGCGGATACGTCGCTCACCGCGAACACGACCTATAGCTATCAAGTAAGTGCTGTAGATACGAATGGGAACGTGGGTCCCGATTCTGGTGCAGCGAGCTCGACTACGCAGGCAGCGCAGAACGCTCCGAGCGCACCCGGACATTTAACGGCAAGCGCCTCGAGCAGCACGCAAGTGAGCATTAGCTGGACAGCGTCATCAAGCAGTGTGGGATTGGCGAACTACACCGTGCAGCGATGCCAGGGCAGCAAAACGTGCCGGAATTTTTCGCAGATCGCAACCGTGAGCGCGCCGGCGACTGCGTATCAGGACAACAGCGTCTCCGCGAGCACTACGTACCGGTATCGCGTTCTCGCCACGGACACGTCTGGGAACAACAGCCCATATTCCAACACGGCTTCGGCGACAACGCCCGCGAGCCAGCAGGTTCCGGCCTCGCCCGTGATCACCAGCGCCACTACGGCGAGCGGCACGGAGGGCGTCGCATTTTCTTGCCAGATTACGGCGACCAATTCTCCAACGAGTTATGGAGCGACAGGCTTGCCCGCTGGATTGGGTGTGAACTCGAGCAGCGGAGCAATCTCCGGGACGCCGACCGCGGCGGGGACTTTTCCGGTCGCGTTAAGCGCCACCAACAGCGGCGGCACCGGAAACGCAACGCTGACACTGACGATTGCCGCTGGCGCGACGCAACTGGCGATCAGTCCGTCGAGCGTGGCGTTCAGCAACGTCAACGTGGGGAGCAATGCAACGCAGACGGTGACGCTAACGAACAGCGGCACCACAACGCTGAACATCTCGGCCGCGAGCATCAAAGGCACGGGCTACACGATGACCCTGCAACCGACCTCGATCAACGCGGGCGCGAATACGACGTTTACAGTGACGTTCACGCCCACGAGCGGAGGCAGCGCATCGGGCAACATTTCGATTACGAGCAACGCGAACAACTCGCCTGCGACGATTCTATTGAGCAGCACCGGTTTGCAGGCTCAGATTTCCGCCAATCCGGCCAGCATCGCATTCGGCACGGTTCCGGAGGGTGTGACGGATTCGCAATCGATCACACTGAAGAATGCCGGGAACGCGACGCTCACGTTTTCCGGAATTAACGTGACAGGCAGCGGATTCAATCAGAGCGGACTCAGTACGTCCACGACGATTGCAGCGGGCGCGAGCGTAATGTTCAGCGCTACCTTCGACCCTTCCACTGCTTCGGCATCGAGCGGCTCGATCACGCTCACGACCAACGCCACGCCGTCTTCGCTGGCAATCAATATTTCAGGCACCGGCCAAGCCGCGACCGTGACGCTTGGCGCGAGCCCCTCGAGCCTGGCGTTTGGAAGCGTGGTGGACGGCAGCAGCAGCTCGCAGACGACGTCGATCACAAATACCGGAAATTCGAACATTACAATTTCCGCTGTCAATGTGACGGGCGCGGGCTTCAGCGCAAGTGGTATCGCGAATACCACCACGCTTACGCCCGGGCAATCAGCGACGCTGACGGTGACGTTTGCGCCGACCTCGGGAGGAGCGGTGAGCGGCGCCAGCGTCAGCATCGCAAGCAACGCGACCAATTCACCCACGGCGATCAGCCTGTCCGGCACCGGTTCTCATTCGGCAGTGTTGGGATGGGGCGCGAGTCAGACTGGCGGCGTGCAGTACAACGTATATCGCGGTACTGCTTCTGGCGCGGAGGGGACGACGCCAATCAATCCGTCGCCTGTTTCCGCGCTGACTTACACCGACACAAACGTCACGGCTGGGACGGAATACTATTATACGGTCGAGGCAGTTGATTCGGGCGGCAACAGCACTGCGTCGAATGAAGCGTCCGCTACGATTCCGACGCCGTAGTCGTAGCGAATTTTCACGCGCATTGCCGGCGGCCTACGCGTAGCCGAGACGCAACGCGCAGTCGCGCAGCAATTCCGGTTCCCACGGGGGCCGCTGCGGATTCTTTGCATGCACGCGGCTCGTAGGGATTTTGCCGAGTTGATGAAGGAAGACCGCGGCCGAGTGCTTATAGGCTGGAACCGGCGCGCGGAACGCCAGATTGCCAAGATGCTGCAGCGCGTCCGACAGAGCGTAGTAGTCGGCGTCGCCTTGCTCCCACAATCGATCGCGCTCTGCAAACTTCTCCGGCGCGAAAGTTGCGAGGCCCAAAAGGTAATCTGAACCGTACTCGATCATGTTGATGCCGAGATCGTTGCCGGTGTAGATGCGGAAATCAAGGCGACGCTTGTCGCGCAGGGCCAGCCGATCTAATTCCACAAGCCGATCCAGCGAGGAGTGTTTCATTCCTTTGATTTCGGGAATGTCCATAATTCGCTCGACGGTCTCTTCATCGAAGATTTCTCCGTTGGGCGCAAACATTTTTCCCAGCTCGAAGGCGAGCACCTGCGGATAGCCCGCGCTCGCAGCCCGATACGCTTCGGCCTTTTCTTTTGGAGATTTCCCGTGGAGGCGCGCCGTCTGAAACAAGATGGGGATTCCACCGGCGCAGGCGATCGGCTCCATTTGCCGGCGGTAGAGATCCACGATTTCGCCGGATTGACCTTCGATATACGCACCCGCGACAAATGGAATGCCTTCGCCAAGAGCTTCGCGCGTCCAGCGCAGGACGTCCTCTTTTCCGGCGTCCGTGAGGTAGTTAACGTAGCCGGTGTCCATGTTGACCGCATTCGTCAGGCCGGCGTCGCGTGTCGCGAGGAGATGCTGCTGGAAGGATTCGACCGCCACGCTTCCGTCCGATGAAAACGGCAAGAGCGCCGCCGCGATGCCGTGGACTTTGCGGCGTGGTCTGCGGCGAGCGTTGAGTGATTCGACTGTCTTCACTGGAACTTCCATTTCACATTTCCGCTGTTAATGTTTTTTCACGGCCGCCACGCGCGCCGCAAATTCAGAATCCTTGTAGTAGTCGTCCAGCGGATAGCAGCCGGAAGGCAGTCCATTTCGCGGCGCGGTGGTGCAATCGCTGAAGGTGCGGCAAATTCGCTTTCGCGCCATCGTGCGGCCTTCGGACGCGTCGCGAAGCAATTCTGGATACGTGAGAATCATGCGGCCGATGCCGACGCAGTCTACCCAATCTTCGCGCACGGCCGCCTGCGCCACGTTGGGCAGGAATTCCTGCAAATAGGTATATCCCGAACCCATGAAAATCAAGTTGGGGAATTGACGTTTCAAAATACGCGCCGCGTACATCTGGCGTGCGACGCCGACCAGCGGATCCTCCGGAGGCAAATAGCCATCCGAAGGGGGGAACAGCGCAGGACGCAGAATATGCGGATTGTAATAAGGGCTTCCAGCGGTGAGATTGACCAGGTGAATGCCGAGTTCTTCGAGAAGCGCGAGAAATTGTGCAGGTTCAGCCAAATCCGGCTCGACGGGATTTTCCGGATTCACGCCGAAGCTGTAATTGTAAGCGTCTCCGTTTGCGCGAATTTCCGGAATTCCCGGACCAGGCTTTCCTTCGACGCTCTGCGCTGGGTCGGGCCGGAAAGGGATGGTGTCGAATGCAGAGAGACGCACGCCGATGTGAAGACCCGGCGCAACGGAGCGGATGCCTTGCACGATCTCCCGCAGGAAACGTGTCCGGTTCTCGAAGCTGCCGCCATACTTGCCGGGGCGCGATCGCGCGCTTAGAAATTCGTGACCGAGATACCCGTGGCAATGCTTGATGTCGACGAAGTTGAATCCGAGCTTCAACGCCATCCGCGCGGCGCGATGGAAATTCTCAATGACAGCTTCGATTTCCGAGTCGGTGAGCAGCGGATAGTCCGAAGGCAAGCGCAAGCGGCGATCGAGAAACGGATGCCGATACAGAATTTTCGGCTCGGGGCGATCGTGCTGATTGGGGCGGCAATATCGGCCGGAATGTGTGAGCTGTAAACCCATCAGCAGGCCGTCATCGGAGCCCATCGCCGAACGGTGTTCTTCGAGAAACGCTTCGCGCAGCTGGGCCAAGCCGGATTCGGTGTGGGCCGCAGCCACAAGCTGTTTGGGATTGGCGCGCGCATCGTGCGACACGGCGACAGCTTCGCCGCCCCAGATCAGTTTTGCGCCGCTCGCACCGAAGCGCCGCCAACGGCGGATTGTGTGCACGCCGGGATTTCCGTCA
>Ga0210385_10000878_pt1 | contig 19315 bp, 19 predicted proteins | sample IncBWH26OmetaG_FD_160107 | JGI IMG/M metagenome (GOLD analysis project Ga0210385, IMG submission 160107) | Forest soil microbial communities from Barre Woods Harvard Forest LTER site, Petersham, Massachusetts, United States - Inc-BW-H-26-O ...
CACCATAGGCGAGCTGCCCAGAGTGCTCTTGAAGGCCCTCGTGAAGTGGCTCTTGCTCAGCTCGATCGCAGCCGCGATGTCCTTGACGGTCAGCTTGGCGCCAAGACGCTCCTCGATATAGTCGATGACCCGCTTGGTCTGCCAGGCCGCAAGGCAGCCCGGTTGCACAGGCGGGGCGACCTGACGCGTGAGGGTTTCACCCCACGACTCCCGACCCAGCAGCGCATCGGCATCTTTCAGACACCGCCACGCCTCCGAACGGTTGCAGTCGAGCAGACTCACTGCCCTTCGAATCAGACTCCGCAGATGTGATTGGGAGTCCATCGCCACACCCACCGGATTTACCGCTGCCATGTTCCTACTCCCGCTGTCTGCCTCCGATGGCGGCCATTCTTAGCCGGTGGCGGGTGGGTGAATCCATTGGACGATGGTATTGAGACTTACCGGCCCTGTCGCGCTGGCAATACTAAGGTGGGATCGACACGTACCGCTGCTTCATCCGAATAATTACGGGGAGGGATTGAATCAGCAGAGGACCGATGAACCACCGCACGCACTCCTTGTATCCCGAGCAGCGCCTCCAGGATCTTGGCATCGCGCTGCCGCCCCCGCCGACGCCTCTGGGCGCCTATGCCGAAACCCTGCAGAGCGCCAACCTGCTGTTCCTCAGCGGGACCTTGCCGATCGAGGCAGGAGTTGCGCGCTTCAGAGGACGCATCGGCGGCGATCTGAGCATCGAGGACGGACAACACGCGGCACGGCTCGCCGCGCTGAATGCCGTCGCGTTGGCCAAGGCATATCTGGGTTCCCTGAATCGCGTCAAGCAGGTGGTGCGCCTGGGCGTGTCGCTGGTGACCACGACGGAGTTCCACGATCACCCCAGGGTGGCTGATGGGGCGTCGGAACTGCTGGTGTCCGTGTTCGGACCCGAACGGGTGCCGACGCGCCTGGTGCTGGGCGTGGCCTCCCTGCCCCAGGGGCTTTGCGTCGAACTTGAGGTCATCTTCGAAGTCACTGGCTGAGAAGGAGTGAGCATGTCTGCCGTTGCGCCCTTGCTGTCCTGCCTGAGCCTGCCGCCTCTTACCTATGCGCAAGACGCGCTGGAGCCCATCATCTCGGCGCAGACCGTGGCCCTTCACTATGGCGGGCATCATCGAGACCATATCGAGGCTCTCAACCGTCTCACCTCCGGCACCGTCCTCGCCGGTCTCACGCTCGAGTCCCTGATTCATGCCTGTGTCGGGATTCCTGAGCGCGCCGAGATCCTCGACAATGCCGCGCAGGCCTGGAATCACGCCTTTTATTGGCAATCCCTCACGCCCCGTGGCGGGGGACTGCCGCCCCTGGCCTTGCGTCTGAAGATAGAGACCTGCTTCGGCAGCGTCGAGGCCTGCAAGAAGCAACTGGTGCACTGTGCGCTCTCCCAGTCCGGCAGCGGCTGGGCCTGGCTGGTGATTCAGGACAACGCCCTGAAAGTCATGAGGACGGCAAACGCCGAAACTCCGATCACCCAGGGTCTGCACCCGCTTCTGGCCATCGACATCTGGGAACACGCTTATTACCTTGACTACCAGAACAGACGCCTGGACTACGTGTCCGGCGTCATCGACAAGCTGGTCGACTGGGACGCCGCCAACTACCTGTTCCGGCGCTCCCCGGGTTGGCGATCCTGAAGCAAAGGCAACTCACCATGGACAAACTGAATCAATTGCTCAGCGACAATGTCGTGAACTTTGCCGAGGTATTTGGCGCCCTCACGGCTGAGGCGCCCGGTGAGTCCACCCTGCCGGGTTCCTCATTGTGGCTGCAAGGATCGGTGGTCGCGGCACGCGCCGGGTATGTCCTGGGGGAGGGCGAGCTCATCCATGAAGGACAGGCCCACCGCTTTCACTTCTCCGGCCTGCCGCCACGACCCGGCGCAGCGACCCTGATCCACGCCAGCGGCAAGGTCTCGCGCCTGCGCCGGCTCGGCCGTTTCAGCGGGCTCTATCTGTTCTGTGACTCGCCACCGAGCGCACCCCACGGGCGCGCCAGGTCACGCCTGCAGAACGAACACGGCGTCATCATCGACCTGTTCGGCCCACCCGGGGATCGGGTGTTTGATCTGCCCTACGGCGGACTGCGCGTGCGCCTCGCCACCGATTGAGCCGCCTGCGGCTACCCGAAGGTGATCAAGAACACCTCGGCGCCCTCCTCCAGAAACTGGATTTCGAAGCGGTGGTCGAGGATGGGTGCGGGTTGGCGGATGAGCTGGTACAGGCGCGGCTCGAGGATGGTGCCGTTGCCTTGCGCATCGACGTCCAGGCCATGCGCCTCCCCGGGCGCATGGCCATCGATGGTCACACGGTACCGAATCGGGGCATGGCGCTCACCCGGCCCCATGATCAGGTGCAGGTCGCGCGCATGGAAGACGTAGCTGATCCGACCCGGGGTCGAGCTGAGCACGACGGACTCCGCCCCCACCACCCAAGTCCCGGCCAGCGCCCAGTGGTTGACCGGCAGTTGTTGCGGAGAAGCGTACTCCCGCGCTTGATTGGGCAAGACCCCGGGCTGTGATTCGAACCGCTCAGAGCGCCGGTACCCCAGATAGTTCTCGGGCGAGCGCAGATTCTCCAAATCTGGAGGGGCCTCGGCGCCGGCACCCTGCACCGGCACCAGCTGCGGAGTCACGCCCCGTGCCCCGGCCTCGCGCAGCAGGCGCTGGATGTTGCGCTCCGCCTGGGAGTAGTCCCCTTCCCCGACATGGTAGTAGCGGATCCGTCCCTGCGCATCGATCAGGTACAGGGCCGGCAAATAGTCGTTCTCGAAGCCATTCCACAGCCAATACTGATTATCGATGGCGATCGGGTAGGTGATCTTCATCTCCCGCGCCGCGCGTCGCACATTTTCTATCCGCGTTTCGAACTGAAATTCCGGGGCGTGCACGCCGATGACCACCAGACCCTGATGGCCGTACCGCTGGGCCCAGGCGCGCACATAGGGCAGCGACCGGCGCCAGTTGATGCAGGAATAGCTCCAAAAATCCACCAGCACCACCTTGCCGCGCAGGTTCGACGCCGACAGGCGCCTGGAGTTCAGCCAGGTAGTCACCCCGCTCAGTGAGGGCACATCGCCCTCGATGGGCAGGCGCGCGGCATTGGCCGGCTTGCCTGCCATCCCCGCGCCTTGAGCGTAACCAGCCACCGCCGACACGACCAGCATCAAGGCCGCCGCGAACGCCGGCCCCCAGCGGCTAGCTGCGCTCCCCATCGATGAGCGCCCGCGCCTCAGCGATGGCGAAGCGCGTGAATGCCACGCACCATCGCGGCCATGAAGAGCACGATCATCAGCACCGCCAGCACGCCCGAGGCGGCAATGAAGACCTCCGCGCACTCCCACAGTCGCGATTTCAGGCCCAAAGGGAGCCTGAAACGCTCGACCGCGCCTGCGGCATGCTCGCGGGGCACGCGATCAAAACTGCGGTACTGCCACGCCAAGGAGCTGCGCCGCGGCGCCCTCACGGCCAGCGCGCGCACATCGCTGCTCCACTCCTGCTCGGCTTCCTGCTCTTCGGCTATCACGGCGATCTCCCTGACGTTTCACCGAATCAATCTGTTCTCGCATCTATAGCGGCGCTGCCACACGGCGTCGATAGTGTTTTTCCATGCAATGGTATTGGCGATACCTTGGTATTCCGCTCACCAACGCCCCGATACCTTTGGCTCATGGAGCCGTGTGGTGGCTTATGGTGTGATCAGGCGCAGATAGAGGAGTCGTCGATGTCCACCCGACACAAGCTCGATCGTCCAATCACTCCGCCAGCGGCACATCAGCCGGATCAAGAGCGCTTCCATGTCATCCATTCCGAGGACGTGCAGTGGCAGCCCTTCTCTGCCTTTCCTCCCGCCGCGCGCCTTGCGGTGCTGGTCGGTGATCCGACCAGACCCGGACCCTATGTGATTCGGGTCAAGCTGCCGGCCGGCACCAAGATGCAGCCGCACCGGCATCCAGAGGACCGCATCTACACCGTGATTTCCGGGGTGTTCTATATCGGACTCGGAGATGAGTTCGATGAGTACAAACTCACCGCCCATGCGCCCGGCAGCGTCATCGTGCTGCCCGGTAACCAGCCGCATTTTCACTGGGCGAAGTCCGGCGAATACGTGACCCAGGTGACCGCCATTGGACCCCTGGGTCTGGCCTACACCGATCCGGCAAACGATCCACGCAGCGGCGGGGAGGGCTGGCCATGAACCAACCCTGGGCGATCGTCGTGGCCGACGATCATGGCCATGAATCCGGCGCTACCTCATCCTGTGATGGGCGGGCGACGCCGGTGCAGTATTGCCAGCTGAACGGCCGCCGAACCCTGTTCCAGGACGCGCTGCAACGCGCATTGCGCGTGGCGCCGGCCTCCCAGGTGCTGGTCACCGCACAGGAAGCTTATCGCGGCCATTGGGAGCCCGCGCTGTGGTTCACGCGCGCGGAGCATCGCTTCGTCAGCCCCGAGGCCGGACTGTCATGGCTCACGACCGCCGCTGCGATTCTCGCGATTGCCTACAAGGCGCCCGACAGCATCGTGACCCTGCTGCCGGGACGCTGTTTCGTCAGCCACGAATCCATTCTCACCAAGTCCATCGAGCGGGCGGTTTCCCTGCTACCCCTGGTTCCGGAGTCTGTCATCAGTCTGGGGATGCAGGATCTTGACGGTGGTACCGATGAGGACTACCTGGTGCCGCTCACGGGCGAGCGGGAGTACCTGCAGCCGCTGCTGGGTGTCGCGCGCCGACCGGTTCCGTGGATTGCCCAGTATCTGCGCGCCCAGGGAGCACTGGTCGCATCCCGGGTGACCTGCAGCTACGCGCGCACCCTGGCGGCGCATGTGTCGCTGGTATGGCCGGGACTGGCGTCGACTCTGCTTGAGCACACCCTCGCGGGCGGGCGCAAAGGCGCCGAGGGTGGTGTGCGGATGAGTATTCCGCAGGGCCTGCCCAGAGCCCTCCTGCGCTCGCGCCACTGGTATCCGCCGGCACTGCCGCAGCGCGCCTTGCGGGTGACCGCCTGCGGATGGAGCGGTCTGCGAACCGCGCGTGCCCTGGCGCGGGTTCGCTCCTTCCTCTCCCCTGCCCTGCAGGATCTGCCCCGTCGCGGGCAGCGAGTGCAGTCTAGCGTTTCGGGCCGGCCATGAAGTCACGCACCAATACCGCTATTTCATCGGCCGCCGTGTCCAGCGCAAAGTGGCCCGCCTCCAGCATGTGCACTTCAGCGCGGGGTACATCACGCCGGTAGGCCTGCGGCTCGGAAATATCGAAGGAGAGGTCGTACTTCCCCCAGATGACCAACAGCCGCGGCTGTGTCCTGCGCAGCCATTGCTGCCAGATGGGATAGGCGGTCACATTGGTTCGATAGTCGTAGAACAGGTCAGACTGGATGTCGCCCTGCCCTACCTGGCTGAGAAAGGCAAACTCGTCGGTCCACAGATCCGGGTCATAACGCTCCACCGCGGGATCGGCCCCGACGTGCCGAGTGCGCGTCGCGGCCAGCGACAGCAGGTTCTCCCGTAGTGCCTGCTCGTTGGCGGCGCGGTCGGCCCAGAATGCCCGCCGGGCCTGCCAATTGATCCCGAGACCTTCATCGTGGGCAACCGCATTCTGGACAATCAGGCTCGTCAGCCGTTGCGGCTGTGCCAGTGCCATGCGAAAGCCCACCGGTCCGCCATAGTCCTGCAGGTACAACGTGAACTGCTGCAGGTTCAGCGCCGCGGTGAATCCGTTCATGACCCGCGCAATGCGGTCAAAGGTGTACGGAAAGGACTTCGGATCCGGCCACTCGCTGTGCCCAAATCCCGGGTAGTCCGGCGCCACCAGGTGATAGGCATCCGACACTCGGGCGAACAGCGGTTCGAACATGCGCGATGAGGAAGGCAAGCCGTGCAGCAGCAAGATGGTGGGCGCCTGCTTCGGCCCGGCTTCCCGATAGAAGATCGAAATGCCCTCGATGAGGACGGAGCGATAAGCGGTTTTCGCAGCCGTCACCATCGGCCCACGTGCGAACCGCCGTCCACCCGCAGGACCTCTCCGGTGACCTGCCCCGCATCCGTCAGATACAGCACGGCATCGACGATGTCAGCCACCGAGGAGATCTGTCCCATCGGCTGCAGTGTCTTCAGGAACTCCTTCGGGGCGTCCTTGTGCATCGGCGTGTCCACGATTCCAGGGGCCACCGCGTTCACGCGAATGCCCTGCTTGGCGTACTCGATCGCCAGGTTTCGCGTGACCGCCTCGAGGCCCCCTTTGGTGATCATGGGCACCGAGCAATTGGCCCCCGCGATCGGGTGATCCGTGAGCGTGGAGGTGATGGTCACGATGCTGCCGCCGGACTTCTGCAGCAGCAAGCGCTTGATCACCGCCTGTGTCATGAAGAGGAAGCCTTCGATATTCACCGCCAGCAGCGATCGCAGATCATCGATGGTGAAGTCGGTGAAGGCCTTAGACCGGTAGATTCCGGCATTGTTGACCAGTACGTCGATCCGCTCGAATCGCGACAGCGCGGTCTGCACGATCCGATCGGCGGTATCCGGGTTCGCGATGTTCCCATCGACCAGGGCCAGCGACTCCGCGGGCGCAAAGGGATTGCCCTGGCTGATGTGCCGGGAATTGGCCACGACGCCATAGCCGCGCTTCAGGAAGGCCGCGACCAGGCCCGCACCGATGCCTTTGGAGGCACCGGTCACGATTGCAACCTTTCTGGCCGCGCCCATTGGAAAACTCTGCTGCGCCTGACTTAGGACGACAGCGTCTTGCCATTGCCCTCGGCCGCGGCTTTGGCGCGGCGAAAGGAGGCCTGCAGCGCACCGACCGATGTCAAAGGCCCACCGTTCACGTCTCCTGCCAGCCTTACCGTCACCTCCTGGAACACCCAGGTGTTGCCGTCCGGATCGCGAAACGAGGCATAGGATCCATAGCTGTTTCGCTGCGGTTGCAGGCCCTGTGTTACTTCGCGTGGATCGGCGTGGTGGAACAGACCGCCGGCATCATAGAAGGGCTCACTGACTTCAACCCCGTGGGCCTGCAGCTGGGCACGCACCGCCACCAGGTCGGACACAATCAGATGCAATCCCTGCGCCGAGCCCGGTGCGGCGGCACTGACGCCCCGACCGAAAATGATCGAGCAGGAGGAGCCCGGGGGCGTGAATTGCACGACGCGATACTGTGGGTCCGCGCTGACGTCCAGATCCAGACGCCACCCCAGGTTGGCGTAGAAGCGCTTCGCACGATCCACATCCGCCACCGGAATGACGATCACCTCGAGTTTCATTTCAGCCGGTTGTGCGCTTGGCACCGCCTTGAACGTCGTGGCGCTTTGGGCCTGGGTACTGCTCATGCCGCTCTCCATCAGGTGAGGTTGAAATACGTCCTGCGGGACTCATTCCAACAGCGGCAGTGGGCCGAATCGATTGCACCATGGTATTGGCGTGCCGTGTCGACAGCGCCATGGCGCCGCCCGCGACGGCGAGCACCCCCAGCAACACGAAGAACTCCAGATACCCCGCGACCACCGTCAAGTCGACGTATTGGTGCCGCGCCAATCTGGTCTGCAAATGCGATGCTGTTGCCGGGAGCATGATCCCAGCATGCGAAGATTCGCGGCCACGCTCTTGGAGAATCGTGCCGTGCTTGGGCAGATCGTGTGGCGCTGATTACTTGCCCGACGGGCCTCGGTGCGCCGCCGGACCGAAGGTCCGTATCTGAACCTCCAGCTGTCCGGTCCGGGTGTCGGCCTCCTCCACCTGCCGTCGCAATGAATCGCTGCCCGCACCGCCAACCGACGCCTGATGCACCAGCGGTTGCAGCGCATCCACTCTTTCCCTGAGCCGGCCCACCTCCCGGTTCCAATGCGCCTGGTGCGCATCTTCGCGCTGGCGCGCCGCCTTCAGCTGCTCGCGCAGGTTGAGGTTTTCCTGCTCCAGTAGCCCGGCTGCGATCGGGGATAAAGCGGCGCCGCCCAGGCGCGATTGCTCACTTGCCAGCAGCCGGTAGATCCGCGCGACCCCGCCTCGAGACTGATAGCGCTGCTCCAGCGCGACACGCACCGCCGCCCCGGAAGGCAAGGGCCCGACTCCCGCGAGCTCGCGAATCACCGCGATCACGGCCGCATCCGAAACCTTCGGCGGGTACATACCAGGAGTGTACCGCAAGCGGAAAGCTTTCCGCTTGACTTATTGCACTCGATGAAAGAGCCCATTCATATGCAGAATCAATGAATTGCACTCATTGCACTGCGGCACTCCGGCGTTTCGTGATCGTTCTTCGCTATCAAGCGTCCGCTGGAATATCTATAGGGAACTACAGGAGCTACAGGAGGAGCATGTAATTCCTTGTCGGAGCTGGAAAAATCGCGATTTTCGCGGAGCGATGCAACGGCCTGGCGGGAGAGTTGCGACGGCCGCCCGCGCGTCATGCCACGGGGCCGCGTGAGAGATGCAACGCTGCTGAATGACGCACCTCATTTTCGATCCAATGAATCAAGGCCTTACGCGCTTTGCGTGAGAGATGCAACGCCTGCCAGTGGCGGTAGAAAAGTGCGCCATAACTGCATGAAAACGGTGGAAATTCCGCTCTCAGGGCAGCAAGTCCTGCGCGGTACCCGTGAGAGTTGCAACGAGGCGGCTAGCGCTAGACCCTGAGGGGGCTTCGATGCTCGATATGCGGACGCGAGGGCAACAGCAGGATCCCGGTCGGACTGAGCTTCAGTTTGGCCTCGGGGTACACCTTCATGACCCGCTTCAGCGAGTCGCAGAAGAAGCGCCGGAAATAACGCAGTTCGCCATAGTCGTGACCGAACTGACCCGAGAGCTGCGCCCAGCTGATCATGCTGGGGCGCGTCAGCTGAAACAGCCGATGCGCGAGCCAGGCGTACACATCCAGGTCCATGGGACTTTTGCGCAGCTGCCGAATCGCCGCCGTCGACAACGGTGCGGAGCGCTCCAGGATCGAGTCATACAGAACCGAGGACAGCACCAGAGAGCTGCCCTGCCCTACTCCCTCCTCGCTATCCCACCACAGACGCGCCTCTTCGACGAACAGCGCCTGGCGGATGTGCAGCCCGGCGCGCCCCGAGGCATCGCGTATGTTTTCATCGATCGACACCGCGCAATGCACCAGGCGCAACAGCTGATTGGCATAGGCGCGCAGCGAGCCGCGCTCGCCGCGGGTGATGGGCACGTCCAGCCGCCGCAGAAAGTCATGCACGGTGTTGCCCAGGAAAATCTCCGCCGAGCGCGTGCGCACGGCCTCCGAGGCGCAATACATCGTGAGCAGTCTTGCCGGCACGCCATAGGGCAGGCCCGCATCCGGTCGCGCCGTCGACAGCGTGAGTTCGAGCCAGCCATTGCGGCGGGTGAAATGCGTCTGCTCACCCGGATCCGCATGCGGAAACGAACATTGAATCAGCGGCACGTACTGGAAGGACACGCCCTGCGCGAGCGGATCGGAAAGCGGAACATTGGGCAGGGCCAGCGCCGGTGTCTTCATGAGGGCCGGAGCGGGCGGCACCCTCTTCTGCAGCACCGCGGGCGCCTGAGGTTCGAAGGCGGCGGCAGCCACTTCGGGAAATCTTGCGCGGATGAGCGCCACCGCAAAGCCGGCATGCAGGAGCTGCGCGACGGTTCTTGCCGGGCTCATGCGCAACGCTGCGTAGGCCTGAACGGCCTTGTCGAAGCGGTCCATCGAGTCCGCGGTCGGTTCCGACGCGGTGCTCACAGCAGTTCCCAAGGCGGCATCCAATCCCCTCTTCGCGTAAGATCCCTTGGCCGGATCATGGCTCTCTGCACGCATTTCTGGTAGTTTTTGCCGGAAATCCGTGTGGGAAGAGTTCCTTGGGGAGAACAGTGTGCCTGCGATGCCTGCCATTGACAAGCTCGAGGGGATTCTCGCCAGCAGCGAGAACTTCCTGCAGAAGATGCACGAGCTGGGCGCGGAACCCAATCTGCGCAAGGTTCTGCAGCGGGTGTTCAGCCCCGGCGAGGCCGCCGAAATGGTCGGCCGCGACCGCACCACCCTCGCCCGCGCCGAGGCCGAGATCGGCATGCCGCCCCCGGTTCGCAACCCCGGCAACAACCGCCGCGTGGGCTACAGTCTTGAGCAGATCCAGGCCTTTCGGAAGCACTTCGGCACCCTGCCCTGGCGTGATCCGGCCAGCGATCCACCGCTGGTCATTGCCTGCCAGAACTTCAAAGGCGGCGTCGGCAAGTCCACCACCTGCGTCAATTTTGCCCACTACCTGGCCCTGAAAGGCTATCGGGTACTGGTGATCGACACGGACAGCCAGGCCACCACCACCTCGATGTTTGGGTACCTGCCGGATGCCGAGATCACCGAAGCCGACACGATGCTGCCCTACCTGGATGGCGAGCAGAAGACGCTCCACTACGCCATTCGCAAGACCTACTTCCCGAATCTGGATTTCATCCCGGCTTGCCTGGCGCTGTACGAGGCGGAGCTGTCCATTGTCATGCGCATCAGCCGCCAGCAATCGCGGGATCAGGCGGTCGCCTTCTTCAATGAACTGCGCTACGGGATTCAGACCATCGCGGATGATTACGATCTGATCCTGGTGGACAGCCCGCCCGCCCTGGGCATGATTTCCATCAATGTGCTGCTGGCCGCGGATGCATTGCTGGTGCCCTCCGCTGCCCGCATGTTCGACTTCTCCAGCACCGTGCAGTTCTTCCGGATGATCCAGAACTACATCGGTCAGATCGATCCCACCAAGAGCTATCGCTGGATCTCCGTGCTGACCACCCTCTTTGATCGGCGCTATGAGAGCCAGAAGCAGTTCTTCGAAGTCATGCGCGCCTGCTTCGGGGACTCGGTATTTCAGAGGGTGTTCTTTCATTCCAGTGCCGTGATCAATGCGGCGGCCCAGTTCACGACCCCCTATGAACAGGCCAAACCCGACCGCGCCGTCCTGGCGATGATGAGTGCCGTGTTTGAGGAAGTGGAGCTCTCAATCTTGCGCGAATGGCCCTCAAAGGCCGGGGCCCTGAGCCAGCGGGGGATCACTTGAGCGCGGCCGGGCGGGGGAGGGGTTTCGTCACGAAACCGCCCTCCAGTTTCGCCACGAAACATACGCAACCTGTTGATTCGTAAGATAATATGGTCATCACAGCCACCCTGAAACCCAGCCTGCAGGTACCCGAACATGGCCAGTAAACTCTTCGGCGGCGCGAACCTGAGCGATATCGCCCGATCGGTGAAGGAGCGGGCGGATCCTTCGCCCTTCGAGAAGTCCTCCAGCGCCCGACCGGTTCTGCCGGCGGCCGAATTGGCGCTCACCGGACGCACCTCACCGGACCTTGAGCGCGAGAACATTTTCCTGGTGGATCCGAAGCGGGTGCGCCCGTGGAAACACCACAACCGCACCGAGGCCTGGTACACGCGCGAGCGTTGCCAGGACCTGATCGAGTCCATTGCCAAGGACGAGCAGCAGGAACCCGCCGTGGCCCGCAAGCTCAAGGGTGATGCGCATTTTGATTACGAGCTCATCTACGGCATGCGCCGGCGCTTCGCCTGCGAGAGCTTGGGCAAGAAACTCAAGCTGCGGGTGGTGGAGGCCGACGATGTGCGCGCCGCCGTCCTCATGCATATCGAGAATGCCGATCGCCAGGACATCACCCCCATGGAACGCGCCTTGTCCTTCCAGACCCTCATCGATGGCAAGGTCTTCAGCACCCAGGAAGTCCTGGCCGAGGCGATGAATCTGTCCAAAGGGCAGATCTCCAAATTACTCAAGGCCGCGAGTCTTCTGCGGCAGGGGGCGATTGGCGGATTGTTCCCGGACCGCAGTGCCGTGCCGGTGGACCAGGCCTACAAGCTTGCGACCTTGTTCGATCGGCCCGGCGCCAAAGAAGTGATCCTGCAGGCGGCGAAGAATCTGGCCAAGGAAGGGCAGGGGAGGGCGCCTTCGGAGATCCTCAAAGTTCTCAGCTCAAGCCTGGATCGTTCGAAGAAGTTTCAGCCCGTCCAGAAACGCTACAACGTGGGCACCGCCCGGCACGTGCTGGTGACCCGCAATGCCAGGGGCAAGGTGACACTGGCATTTGGCGAGGGGCTGCAGGGGGTGGAGAAGGCGGATGCCTTCAAAGCCCTGGAAGAGATACTCAAGGATCTGGGCTAGCAGCGGCCGGAACGTCGCTGCGCAGCCGGCGTGTCAGCGATCAGGTCACTCGCGCGCGCACCTGATCACGAGCCTGGTAGAGCTCCCAGAATTTATCGGCGATCTTAGACGCAGGAATGGCGTTTCCCTTATCGTAGACGGTGCCTTGCACATTACCGGCGATCGTCACTTCGCCGACATAGATGCCCTCGGCTCGCAGCTGCTGCACCAGCAATCCGACGAGCTTGGCTTTGGCCGCATTCGCCAGCGCAATGCCCGCCGTTTTATGAGCCACCACGTAATGGTCGATTTCAGGACTCATCTCCCCATAAGCGCCGTTGGTGACGAGAACCGCACCGACCTTGGTTTTTCTAAGGTCAGGAAGGGCCGCCTGCACCGCGCCCAGCAGCCCGACGATGGCAATGTCGAATATTCCTTTCGCGGCCGCAGGATCGGTGGTCAGCAGATCTGTCAGCTCACCTCCGCCATAGGCGTTCCAATGCAGGGCCGTAATGGGTCCGAGCTGGGATCGAGCGCCCGCCATGACGGCCCGGAGTGCCTGCGGATCTGCCGCATCGGCCGGGAAAGCCGCGGCCGGGATGCCCTGCTGCTTCAGTTGCGCAATCCCGGACTCCAAACGGGTTTTGTTGCGCGCCACCAGCGCCACGGAAAAACCTTCCGCGCCGAACCTCTGCGCGACCGCGCTGGACACCCCAGGACCAAAACCTATTACGACGAGGGTCTTCGACATGACGGTCTCCTTTGCAAACCTAGCGTGAGGCGCGCTCAGCCACCACATTCGGGAGCGGCACGTCCTGCCAGTTGCCACCGAGCGCTTTGAAAAGGGAAATATCGGCGAGGCAGCGGGTCAGGGCACTGGTGACCTGCGCATCCTGGGTCGAGTAGAGGATCTGTTGGTCTTCGAGTACTGGCAGCAGGGCCACCTCACCTCTGCGATAGCGTTGCTGGGCTTCCTGCAGCGCCTGGCGATTGTCGGCCAGCTGGGCGTTCAGGGCCTGGTATCGCAACTCTTCGGCCCTCTGGCTGGAGAGGGCATCCTCCACTTCCCCGAAGGCATTCAAGACGGTGTTCTGGTAGGAGAACAAGGCGGCCTGCTGGTTCGCGCGGGCCGCATCGAGGTTCGCCGTCAGGCGGCCGCCGGTGTAGAGGCTTTGCGTGCTATCCAGGCCCATGCGCCAGAGCAGGCTCGCATGTTCAAACATCTCGTGCAGCACGCTGGTCGTCGGACTCAGGCTCAGCGGAATGGCGAAGTGCGGGTACAGCGCGGCTGTGGCGACCCCCACGTTGGCGTTCGATTGCGCATAGTCGCGTTCCGCCCGACGGATGTCGGGGCGCTGCGCGATCACCTCCGAGGGCAGGGAGGGCGGCAGCGGCGGGGGCTCCGGCATCAGGGCGCGGGACTGGATATCGGCAGGGGCGAACTGTGCGGGTGCCTGTGCCAGCAGTATTGCGAGCGCGTGAATCAGATCCTCCGCGTGCTCCTGCAGTGGCGGGATACTGGCTTCCACCCCATGGACGCGTCCGTCGGCTTCGCTCACGTCCAGGTGTGAGCGCTCACCGGCATCGAAGGCATGATGCGCCAGCCGTTGCGTTTCCTGGGCCACGCCAAGATTGTCCTGGGCGATCTTCAGCCGCAGCTCGGTGGCCTGATAGCTCAGATAGGTGCTGGCGACACTCGCCGTCAGGCTGATCAGGACGCCGCGTCGGGTTTCAACGGCGGCAGCGGCCGCGGCCTGTGCCGATTCCCTGCGGCGCTTGATCCCACCGAACAGGTCCAGCTCCCAGGAGGCATCGAAGCCCAGGGCGTAGTAGGGGTATTCGCCGTACTTTTCCGAGGCCGGGGGCCAATCAATCGACTGGGTTTCGCGCCGGCTCTCGGCGGCGGCCGCCACGCCGATCTGGGGTAGCGCACCCGAGGCGGCGACGCGCACCAGATCGTGTGCGGCCCGGATGCGCTCGCCGGCGATTTTCAGATCGTAGTTATTGTCGATGGCCAGTTGGATCAGCCGCGTCAGACTCGGATCCTCGAAGCCGCTCCAGAAGGATTTGAGCGCTTGGGCGCAGTCCGGCTGTCCCGGGGCTGCACTCCAATGTGCAGGGACCGCGGTCTTGGGCGCCTGGTAGTTCGGACCCACGACGCAGCCCGCCAACGCGAGGATCACAGCGAAGGTGGGCCAGCGGCTCACGGGTGTTGCACGGGCGCTCGCGCGGCCGTGCCTGCGCCAAATTCCGCCATCAGCACGATGAGCACGCAGCTGGCGAACAGCAGCCATCCCAGGTCGGACATGGTGGAGGAGATGCCCAGCACCGCCGCCTGTCGGTGCGCCGCGCCGGCCACCATCTGCACCGCCTGCGCGCGGGCGGATGCGGGATCTGCAGTCCCCTCGGCCATGCGCGCCGTGAGGCTCGCCAGGGAGTGGCCGCGGCCGCCCGGGTAGAAGCCGGTATTGGTGAGCAGCTCGGTGAATTTGCCCTCGGTGTTCAGCCGCAGTGAAGTGGTGGCCCAGGCGGTGGCGAGGGTCCCGGACAGGACTCGCGAGAGATTCAGGACACTGGCGGCGGGCAGGCTCTCCACCGGGGGATGTAAGCTGGCGACGAACATGTCGACCAGCGGCACGGCAATCATCGGCAAGCCGATTCCCTGGATGATCTGTCCGACGTACAGGTCGCCGGTCTGCCACTGACTGGTGATCTGCAGGTTGAAGAAGGCGCCGATGGCGACCACCGCCAGACCGGCAATGATCAGCGCGCGCACCTCGATCATCCTGCGGGTCAATATGATCACACAGGCGGTGTAGGACAGCGCCTGCGGCCACAGCGCCGTCCACAGCGCGGGGGCCACCTGCTCGGGCCGGAAGCCCTGCACCTGAACCAGCGCCGCGGGGACGATGACGGCCGACAGGCCGATGGCCAGCGCCAGGGGCAGGCCGCCGATGGCGGCGAGTGTGATGTTCCAGCGTTTGTACAGTTTCACCCAGAGGATGGGATGGCGCAGCCCGCTCCAGTCCCGCAGGACGAAGATGGCCAGACACAAGGCGCTGGCCGTGAAGAGGATGGGGATCGCCGGGGTCTGGAACCAGCGCATCCGATCGCCCTGGCTCAGCGCGCAGGCGAACAGACCCAGGGCTGCCGCCAGCGCGATCAGCCCCGCAAGGTCCGCATGCACCAGGGGTCGCCAGTGAATCCGTTCGCGCGGCAGACCGATGTAGCCGGCCACGACGGCGAGGATCCCCGGGGGCAGCGCCGCCCATAGCACGAAGGTCCAATTGAAATGTTCAACGCCCCAGGCGCCCAGCACACCGCCCAGCTGCAGGGCCGCGGTGGGCGCGCACAGAAACAAGGCGATCCCCAGCGGTGCGCGGGTGGGTCCCCAGGCCCGCAGCTGGATGATGATGGCCTGCGGCATGATGATCCCGCCGGCAAGGCCGCTGATGATGCGCGAGAGCATCATGGCCTCATAGTTCGGCGCGAGGAGCGGGATCACCATTGCGATCAGGAACATCGCGACACCGCTGACCAACATGCGCCGCAGCGACAGGGCAATCCCCAGCCACGCACCGATGACCACGCCGATGGGCTCGCACACCGCATACGCCGTCGAAAGCCAGGAGCCGCTGTCGAAGCCCACCCCGAGGGCGCCATTGATGTCGTTGGCCTGCAGCGCGAAATAGCGGGTGGCCATGATCACCATCCAGGAGGCCGCAAATCCCGCGAGGCTGGAGAGGACCGTATGGGCGGTGATCGGCGTTGGCTTGGGGCCTGGCGTATTCACCGCGCCCTACCCACCGCCACCGTGACGATGGCAGACATACCCGGGCGCAAACGTTCGATGCCGGCCTGGTGGGGCGCCAGAATCACCTTGATCGCAAATCGCTGCGCGACCTTGGTGAAGTTTCCGGTGGCGTTGTCCGGCGGCAGCAGCGCCTGCAGGGCCCCGGAGGCCGGCCCGAAGCTATCCACGGTGCCGCGAAACCTGATGCCGGGCACGCTGTCGACGCTCACTTGCGCCGCCTGACCCGGGTTCATGCGCGCCATCTGGGCTTCACGAAAATTCGCGACCACCCAGACATTGGGCAGCGGCACCAGCAGCCCGATCTTGGTGCCCGGCGTGACGTATTCGCCCGGCAATGCCGCGCGCTCGGAGAGTTGTCCGCTGGCCGGGCTCACGATTCGGGTGTAGCCCAGATCGATGCGGGCCAGGTCGAGCGCGGCTTGCCGGGTCTTGACCTCGTGCTGGGCTTCCAGAGTCTGGGCGCGAATGACATCCAGCATCTGTCTTTCGGCGGCGAGCTCCGCCGCCTTCTGGTCACGGGCGGCACTCAAGCGATCCTCATCGGCCTCCGCGGCCTCCAGCTCACGCTGCGAGGTGGTGCCATCGTCAATCAGCCGGCGCTGCCGCGCATCCTGCAGGCGCGTCTGTTTGAGCCCGGCATCCGCCGCCCGCACATCGGCCGCCGCCGCGGCGATTTTCTGATCCTGCAGCATGGCCTGGCCCAAGAGCGCATCCACGGCAGACTCAGCCGCCTGCAGCGCGGATTCGGCACTCGCCACTTTCGCCCGATAGTCATCATCCTGAATGGTGGCCACCAGCTGGCCTTGCTTCACCGTCTGGTTGTCGCGCACCGGGATCGATTCCACGTAGCCGGCGATATGCGAGGCAATGGCGATCTGGTCGGCCCGAACATAGGCATCATCGGTACTCTCGCTGCCGGTGATGCTCCCCAGAGTTATCCCATTGCGGATGCTGGCGAACGCCACGCCCATGACCAGTGCGACCAGCAGCACGATGACCAGGGTCGAGCGGCCGTGCAGGCGCAGCAGAAACAGCCGCCCGAAGCGCCGGGGGGTGGAGAGTCGTTCGCGGGCGATAACGGGAGTGTCCATGCTGCTGGCCTCAATGACTCCTACAGATCCAGGACCACATCGCGCGTGGGTCGCGAGCAGCACAGCAGCACATTGCCCGCGGCCGGCCGCTCCAGCGGGTCGGGGCGATAGTCCACATCCCCGGACACCAGTCCGCTCTCACAGTTGTGGCACACACCGCTGCGACAGGACCAGCGCACCGGGACATCGCAGGCTTCAGCCAGTTCCAGGAGGCTCTGGTAGGCGGAGTCCTGCCAGTGCACCGCGATACCGCTGCGCGCGAAGGACACCAGCGGGCCGCCTTGCGCCGGGGTGGCGGGCAGATGCGGCGCACGCGCCGCGACCGTGACCACACCGGGATTGCGGGTCGGGCTGCCGGTGAAGATCTCGGTATGGATTTGGCCCGCGGGGATGCCGCGTGTGCCGAGCATCGCCTTCACCTCCTCCATGAATCGGTTCGGGCCACACAGATAGATCTCCGTCTCCGGTGACAGACCCAGCGCGGTCAGGGCTTCTTCCGAGAGGTGTCCTGCGGCATCGAAGTTCCGGCCCGGGGCATCCTCCGGGCGAGGCTGGCTGTAGCAGATGTAGCGGCGCGCCTTAGGCAGCATCAGCAGCAGGCGGCTGACTTCGGCGGCGAAGGGATGGTGCGCGCCATCACGGGCCGCGTGCAGCCACAAAACGGGTCGCGACGAATGCTGCGCCGAGAGCGCATGCAGCATCGCCAGCACCGGCGTCACGCCAATGCCGGCGCTGAGCAGCACCACGGGGGCCGCGCCTTGCTGCAGGATGAAGTTGCCCCGTGGCGCGCTCACGTTGATGGTGTCGCCCACTCGCAGAGTCTTTTGCAGGTACGGACCGGCCACGCCATCCGCTTCGATCTTCACGCTGATTCGATAGCGCCTCGTCGAGGCGGGTCCGGAGAGCGAGTAGCTGCGAAAGAGCGGCGCCGCCTCGGCCGACAGCTGCAGTCGCAGGACCAGGTACTGGCCGGGCAGCGCCTCCGGCAGCGCGGCACCGTCTGCACTCTGCAGGCTCACCGAGAGAACGTCGGCGGATTCGCGCTCGATCGCGGTCACGGTCAGCGCCGTGAAGCCCGGTGCCGGGGGGTGGGCCACGGATGGCGGAACGAGCCCGGCATTGCCGCCGGTGTGGCTTTGGAGCAGGGCTTCGAATGAGGCGCGCCACCCGGGCGACAGCGCCGGCATGCGCAAGGCGCGCTCCAGCTGCTCGCGCGAGTGACCCGGCAGATAGAGCAGGGCGTTCACCTCGGTGACGGTCATGCGCTCCTGCGCCTCGCCGACTTTGAGGATGCCATCGCCGGCCTGGACGTCACCTTCCTGCAGCACCCGGAAGTAGAAGCCCGGCCGGCCGCTTGCGGTCAACAGCGCAGGCATCCGCGGCTCATCCATGCGGATGCCGATCCGATAGCAGGTCACGCGCGGCTGCGCGACCTCGAACACCGCGCTGCCGATCTGAAATTGATCGCCGATGCACACCTCATTGTCGGGCAGTCCTTCGACGGTGAAGTTCTCACCGAATTGCCCATAGACGAACCCGGTTCGCCCCAATTGCGCCCGCCAGTGATGGTAGGACTCGATCTGATAGACGAAGACGGCACGGTTCGGCCCCCCGTGTCCGGCCTTGTCGCCCTGACCGTCGCCATCGAGGTTCAGGCGCCGGGCGCGGCAGGGCCCGCTCACCGGGTTCTTCCAGATTCCCGTGCGGATCGTCTGGCCCCGCCACTGAATGTCCCGCGGCAGGCCGACATTGACGGACAGCAGCCGCGCCATGGCGCTTCAGCGCGTGCCGTATCCGGTGAAGATGTAGTCCTTGCCGGCGACCCGGGTATGGCAGGCGAAGCCGCAGTTGATGGTGCCGGTCTTGTCCGCCGCATAGGTGCTGCCGGCAGGGTCATAGTCGAACACCGCATAGGCCCAGCCCTTCGTGGCCGGATACTTCTTGCTGTCCTTCTCGATGAGGAATACATCCTGCAAGGAGGCGGGAACCCGAACCCAGAACGGGGACTGCGTGTTCACCTTGGGCTTCCATTCGACCTTGAAGATCTTGACGCCATCCGGAAAGGCCTGACCATTGCCCGGGATGCCCTCGCGATAGGCCTTGATCATGATGGGAATGGCGAGCATGACCTTGAGCAGATTCTCGGTCTGGCTGACGGCGACCACCTGCCAGTCCTCGTATCCCCTGAAATCAGAGAAGGGCAGGCCGTCCGGAACCTTCAGGGAGTACTTATCCTGATCCGGCGCGGATACGGCAACGCCGGCGAGCAGCTCCA
>Ga0210385_10000879_pt1 | contig 19283 bp, 12 predicted proteins | sample IncBWH26OmetaG_FD_160107 | JGI IMG/M metagenome (GOLD analysis project Ga0210385, IMG submission 160107) | Forest soil microbial communities from Barre Woods Harvard Forest LTER site, Petersham, Massachusetts, United States - Inc-BW-H-26-O ...
CGGAGTGTCCACCACCAGCCTGAACGGGTTGAGCACCGCGGACATCCAGGCGATCTCCACCAAGGATATCGCCGCCCTCACCGCCACCCAGGTGGGCGGGTTGGGAACTGCACAAGTGCAGAATCTGACATCCTTCCAAGTGGCTGCCCTGACCTACTCGCAGGTCGCCACACTGATCTCCGAGATCGCCACCTCCCAGATCCAGTATCTGAGCGTGGTATAAGTCGGGCCGATTGTGACCCGGATCATACTTCGGTGTGATCCGGGTCACACTTCACCGACGTCTGCGCCCTACCGCCTGCGCAGGCACGCGCGGGGCGCGTGAACTCTGTGATATGTCTAGCATTGCGTAACCGTTGATATTGTTAAAGTCCGCAACCACGGCAGCTTGCGAGCGCCGGTTGAGTAATTGGTTGCATGGAAGTTCTTGCGGAATCCCTGAATACACTGCTCGAGCAGATGAATGGCGGACGCGCGGCACAGGCGCTTCCGGAGCTCGAGCAGATGCTCGTCCAGCAACCGGCGCATCCGGGACTGCTGACTCTGCGCGCCGAAGCCCTGCGCCTGACGGGCCGCCTGGACGCGGCCGTGGATGCATTCAAGCGCGCCGGTGAATCCGGCGGCGGCCCGCGCAACTGGCTGATTGCCGGCATTCTGTTGACCAACGAACGCAAGGTCGATGAAGCGCTGGTGTATCTGCAGCGGGCACTGGCGCAGGCTCCGGATGACGCAGAAGTGCTCGACGCCCTGATCACGGCCCTCTTCAACTCGAACCGCCACAACGAAGGGATCGAATTCGCGCGCCGCCAGATCGCTCTGGGCAGCAATCCCACCCTCATGTCGCGCGCGGCACTGCTGCTGCACGCCAACGATCTCTACGAAGAATCCACTGCCGCCTTTGGCAGGGTCATCGCCCTTGCGCCGGACCAGCCGGCGTTTGCCGGTTCGGCGCTGGTACCGACCCGATTCACCTGTGACTGGGAATCCGTCGAGGCGCTGCAGCGCCAGATCCGCGCTTGTTACGAACGCGGGGACTTCAACGCGCCGCAGGAGTACCCGCTCACGAACGTCACCTGGTGTGCCGATGAGGCGTGCAATCTCGGTGTCACCCGCGCCTACGTGGCGCGGATGGTCCCCAGAGTTGAAAGGCTGCCTGCCCGACCGGCGGGGCCGGTCGGGCAGCGTATCCGCGTCGGCTACATCTCCTGCGACTTCCGCAATCACGCGACCATGCACCTCATGGCCGGACTGCTGGAGACCCACGATCGGCGGCGGTTCGAGGTGTTCGCCTACGACTACAGCAGCCCCGACATTTCCAACTATCGGCAGCGATTCCTGAATGCCGTCGAACACCACATTCCGATCCACACGCTCACCGATCGGCAGGCAGCCGAGCGAATCGCGAGTGATCAGCTCGACATCCTGGTCGACCTGAAGCTCTATACCGGAGGCGGCCGGGCCGCAATCCTGGCGTACCGCCCCGCTCCGATCCAGGCCGCCTATCTGGGCTTCCCGGGCAGCGCGGCCAGTGCCGACATCGACTACATCGTCTCAGACCGATTCGTCACGCCTGACAGTAGCGCACCGTATTACTCCGAGAAGTTCTGCCGCCTTCCACACAGCTATCAGTGCAACGACCGACAGCGATTCGTCGCACCCAATCCCGGATCCCGTACGGACCATGGTCTTCCGGGAGACAAGGTTGTCTTCGGCGCCTTCAATCAATCCTACAAGATTGATCGCGGCAGCTTTGCCGTGTGGCTGCGGGTATTGAAGGAAGTGCCGGACAGCATACTGTGGCTGCTGGGACAGAGCCCGGCCGCGATCGCCAATCTGATGCGCTACACCGAACTGGCGGGCGTCGACCCAAACCGAATCGTGTTCGCACCATTTGCGCAGCCCACCGAACATCTGACGCGCCTACAGCTGGCGGATGCGTTTCTGGACGCGCTGGTCTGCAACGGCCATACGACCACATCGGATGCGCTATGGGCCGGAGTTCCGGTGATCACCGCCAGGGGTCGGCATTTTGCTTCACGCGTCAGCGAGAGCCTGCTCAACGCCATGGAGCTGCCGGAACTGGTGGGTTGCGACGAAGATGACATGGTGAGAATCGCCAGGCGCATCGGCGCCGACGCCTCCTACCGCGCCACGCTGCGGGCGGACGTGGCGGCCAAGCGACAGACTGCACCGCTCTTTGACACCGCCCGCTTCACGCGCGATTTCGAAGCCGCGCTCGAATCGATGGTAGGGCGCCACCGTGAGGGCCTGCCGCCGGCGCACATCGACGTGCCGGAGGGTGGACAGCTGGACCGTGGAGAATCGCCGAGCGCTGCGGGTCGCGTGTCGGCGCTGCAGGTCGCCTATCAGGGCTGCCCGCTATGCGGTGGCAGCAGCACGACGTTGGGATTCGCCCATTGCACCTCCCATGTCTTGTGGCACGAACCCCTGCCGACCTCCATTGAGTGGCTGCGCTGCACAGCATGCGAACACGTGCACAGCCGCCACCATTGGACCGAGGCGGGTGCAGCGGAACTCGCTCGCAAAGCGGTTGCGAATCGGCCCCCGGACACGCTCGCAACCCTCGAGGCCCGCGCCGGCTGGAGTCCGGTCGTGGAAAAGGTCGCGGCACTGCTGGGCGGTTACCGGGCCATCGCCGACGGTCCAAGCAAGCCCATCTGGGTTGACGTCGGTTGCGGCGACGGCGCACTGGTCACAACTGCAGTCGACTACGGATTCGCTGCGATCGGACTGGACATCGAGTCTGCCGCTGTCAGCCGCCTGCAGCAGTTGGGGTTCAACGCTCTGCAGCGCGACTTCATGGCGCTGAAATTCGAGGTCACCCCCGACGTCATGTCCATGGCCGATGTGCTGGCGCTCTTACCACGTCCGATCGCGGCGCTGCGCAAGGTCGCCGACGTACTGCGCCCCGGTGGGGTGCTGATTCTGAGTACCCCGGACCTTTCATCGTCCGAATGGCGGGTCATGGAGGCGGGCAAGACCAATCCCAGCTGGATGGACCTCGAACGCTTCCATGTCTTCAGTCGCGACCGACTCATCGCACTGCTGGGAGATGCCGGCTTTGAGGTCCGCGACCTGTCGGTCTCAGTTCGGGCGAAGGGGCACGTGGAACTGTACGCGGTGCGCAAGGCCAAGGCTCCGAGGCGCAATACTGCGCGCGAACCGCGGCCCAGATTGAACCTCAGTGATGTCACGGTCTGCGCGGCAGACTGCTCGACGCCCGCGCTCGCAGCCTGGGCCCTGGCCAAATCCACGGCGCGTTGCGCCTTCGGGGATGCCATCCTGCTCACCGATGCGCCGGAGCAGAGTGACGAATTTCGCACCGTGCGGATCCCAGCTTTGAAGTCGCGAGCGGCGTACTCCAGATTCGTGCTGAAGGAGCTCGTTGAACACATCCGCACGCCATACGTGCTCATCGTGCAGTGGGACGGGTACGTCGTGGAGCCCAGAGCGTGGATGCCGGAATTTTGTCAGTACGATTGGATCGGCGCGCGATGGCCCTGGTATACCGACGGCATGACGGTCGGCAACGGCGGTTTCAGCCTGCGATCCCGCAAATTGCTGGAAGTCACGAGCTCGCCCGCGTTCGAGCTGCAGGACGACGTCGAAGAGGATGATCTGGTCTGTCGGGCCAATCGACCCGAATTGATGCGCAAATTTCAGATCCGGTTTGCTCCCGACCAGATCGCGGACCGGTTCTCCTACGAACATACGATCCCAAGTTTACCGACCTTCGGGTTCCATGCGCCGTTCAACATGTGGCGCCACGTTGACGACAGTGAAATGATCGAGCTCGCAAACGGATTTACACCGCATATCCTGCGCTCGGATTCGTTCGTGCGGCTGCTGTCAAACTATGCCGAGACACGCCGATTCATGCCCCTGGAGGCGCTTTATTCGCGCTGGCGACAGGAATGCACGCCGGAGGAGATCCGCGCGCAGACCCTGCGCATGAGTGGCAGTCAGGAATACACGAATGCGCTCATCAGCCTCTGCCAACCGCTCTAGAGCCTGAATGCATGATTACCTCGGCGCAGTCCCTGGAATGTTTCGTCGGTCACAGCGACGAGTTGCGGCACGGGCGGGAACTGCAATGCCGCTTCCGGGCCTGTCCGCTATGCGGCGGCACAGGCTCGCCGCTGAGAACCGCCGAATGCACCGGCCACCCGCTGTGGCACGAGCCGTTGCCTGGAGCGCTTGAATGGATGCGGTGCTCGCGGTGCCAGCATATCCACACTCGGAACTATTGGACCGAGGCGGGTCTGGACGAAGTCACACGCACTGCGCCCGTGAATCAACGCCACGACCTACCGGCCACCGTGGCGGCTCGCCGAGCAAGCTGGACCAGGATGGTGGAGAAAGTCGTCGGCATGCTGGGCGGTTACGGGACAGCATTCGGCAGGCCTGACAGGCCAATGTGGATTGATGTGGGATCGGGCGATGGCTCACTGTTGATGACGGCCGCCGACTACGGTTTCGCTGCCATCGGGCTCGAGACCAGGGCGCAGCTGGTCGACCGAACACGGGCTCTGGGATTCAATGCCATGCAGCGTAATTTCATGACGCTGCGCTTTGATGTCGCGGCCGACGTGCTCTCCATGACAGATGTACTGGAGCAGATACCGGAACCTCGCGAAGCGCTGCGCAAGGCGGCGCGGCTGCTGCGCCCCGGTGGGGTGCTGACCTTGAGCGCTCCGGATTCTTCCTCATCCGGATGGCGGCTCATGGAGGCGACGCATGCGAACAGCTACTGGATGGAACTCGAGCGACTGCATATTTTCAGTCGCGAGCGCCTGATCCAACTGTTGGGCGAGGCCGGCTTCGAGGTCGCAGAAGTTGCCATCTCGGTGCGTGACCGGGCGCACACGGAACTGTATGCCGTGCGCAAAGCGTCCACACCCATCCTCGAGCTGCGCAGCGCGGATGCCATCTGCATCGAGCGTCGCGGCGGCATGGGGGATATCCTGATGGCATTGGGGGCGGCGAAGGCGCTGAAGACTCTTTCCGACCGTCCGGTGATCCTGGCGACGGCCCCCGGCATGCAGAAACTGGCCCGGTCCTGCCCGCACATTGATCACATCGTGGAGCACCATACCGTGCTCGCAGATCAATACCCGAATATCAAACACGCTGATTTGAACGCCGTCGCGTTCGGCATCTCACGCGTGCATCAAATCGATGCCTATCTGGAGGCCTACGGTGTATCGGCAGCGCCGGAGCTCAAGCACATCGAGCTCGAGCCGGAACCGGCGGCGGAGGAGAAAGTCGAAAAAATCCTCAAGTGCTGGCCCGCCCGGACGCCCGGTCGAGCACGCGTGCTGCTCCACGCCGCACTGGGCGATGCCAATCGCAGCTGGCCGCAGCAACGCTGGGAGGAACTTGCCGCGAAGCTCATTGGTGCGGGCCACCAGGTCATCGTCGTCGGCAGCACGCACGATCCCCTGAAGCCCGCGGCGGTACCCTCAACGCCGGGCATTCTGAGCGCGGTAGACATTCTGGATGTTGCGGCGACCGTGGCCCTGATGCGCCGATCGGACCTGTTCGTGTCGACGGACAGCGGACCCGTGCAGCTTGCAGCGGCGACCGATATCGCGATTGTGGGCCTGTACTCCAGTGTCGCCGGATCCTGCCGACTGCCCTTCCGCCATGGTCAGGCCGGGTGGCGGGCGGTAGCGGTCGGGCCCTCCTGCGCGTTTCATCCCTGCTATCAGCAAATGCACAACAGCGAAGTCATCGCCCCGTTCATGGCAAAACTGCAGGCGCAGACGTTGACGGTGAATGAGATGTTCGCTAACTGGTGTCTGGATGGGGGCTCCTTCGCCTGCATGAAACACCAGATCACAGTGACCATGGTTTTGAACGCGATAGAATCGCTCGCAATACCCGCCTTAGGGCAACAGGATGCGTATGAGCCAGTATAGTGAAGTCATCACGGAATCGGTGCTGCAAAACTGGTTCAGCGCAGCAACCATGGCCGATCGTCAACTGGCGTCCGTCATTCAGCATGGCCTGTTTCAGCGCCGGCAACCGACCTTCAAGGAAGTTTCCCTGCAATTGTTCAGAGTGGAAAATCCATACCACTGTTACCAGCAGCGAGTGCTGACCGAAAGCATGCTCTATCCCCCGCATATCGGGGTCAGTACGCTGAATCACATCATAAGATTGCTGAATGCACACCCGAAATTTTGCCTGGAAATCGGCAGCTTCATCGGTTCAAGCGCAGTATTGCTGGGCAACTTCCTCAGGCAGGTCAACGGCACTTTGATCTGCATCGACACCTGGTGTGGCGATATCAACATGTGGCTGATGGATAATTTTGCTCAGACCATGGGCAAGACGGATGGCAACCCGGACATATTCGATCGTTTCATGTCTAACATGATCAGGAACAATCTCACCGATACCGTCATTCCGTTCAGAGTGAGCTCGATCGTTGCCGCTCGAACGCTGAAGGTCTTGAACTACGAAATCGACCTGATTTATCTGGACTCGGCACACGAATGCGGCGAAACCTTCCTGGAATTATCGTTGTTCCACGATATCCTGAAGAATGGCGGGGTCATGTTTGGCGACGACTACGCCGGCTTTCCGGCTGTGAAGCATGATTTGGACCTGTTCTGCCGCCTGCATCACTACGAACTGCTTTTCACTGGCGATGGGGACACCTGGATCATTCAAAAGAAAGTCTGATGCCTGGCCCTCCTCAGAGGGTCTGATGGAAAAAGAAGGTACGAACCTGCAGCATGAATTCTTCGCAACCGAAGAGTATCCGCTGCCGATAGACCTGCTGCAGGGCACGGTGGCGCTCCGGGTCTGAGATCGCCTCTGCAACCCGGGAGGCCAGGGACCCGGTGTCAATATCCTCTTCATTGAACAGGTAGAAGCGATCCAGCGGGTGGTCCTGAAAGCTCGCTGCGGCACCGCGCTCGTGCAGAAACACAATGGCGCCGGAGACGGCCGCTTCGCGCGGCACCCGATCCTTTCCAGGGTGATGGCCGAAATCGATGTAGACCGAACAGTTGAGCAGGCTCTGCCGGACCTGCTCACGCGTCATGTTCTGGATTGCCGCGAATGAAAGGTGTGGATTGGCGGACATGAATCTGGATGCAAGCATCGCCCCTTTCTGCGGGAACAGCCCGATCTGCTGCCGCCGGGACTGCGGCTGCGATGGCGCCGAACGCAGGTATTCCGGATTGATGTAGTCGAAGAGCGGGAATGCGCTTCGGGAGCCGCCGTAGCGCTCGATGAACCGTCTGGCATAGTCGGATTGATAGAAGTGGATCAACCCGGAACCCCCGATCAGGGTGTTGGCGTAGCCCGGGTCGTTCAGCTTCGGGTTGTAGGAGATCGCATTGTCCACCGACAACCACCATACCGCCCTGTTTCGCGCCGGGATGGCGAGCAGCGCTTCAGGCAGGATCTCCGGTGCCACGATCAGCGTTCCTTCGGAGAGGGGTGCCTCGACCAAAGGGACCGGATGGTAGGCCGCGTACGTCGCCGCCACGGCTGGATTGGGCGAGTGCCGGCCGACGATCGCCGTGGGGCCGTGCTCAAGCGTGGAGCCCTGGCCGAAGTACGCAAGCCGCGCATTTCCGCCCAGCGAGTTGATGGCATGCGCCAGCTGGTGCAATGCTTCCGGTCCGCCGGTCACGGCCTCCGGGCACAGGATGACGACCGTATCGTGGCGAGGAACAAGGGCGGAATTCTGCTCTGTTTTGGCGTCGTCCATCATCTGTGACTGACCTGGCCCCGGGGAAGTGCGGCCGCCCGGGCCGCGGTGCTGGGCGCGAATATGCTCGTGAGTTGATCTGCAGTCTTGAGCGCCGCCCCGACCACCTGGTCCATGTTGTAGTAGCGATATTCGGCGAGCCGGCCCACGAAGGACACCGCGGGCTGTGACTTCGCCAAGTCGCGATATTGCCGGTACTGGCGTTCGTTCTGCTCCGAGGGAACCGGGTAGAAGGGCTCTCCCTGCCACGTGGGATATTCGCGCACGATGGAGGTGCCGCGGGACACCTGTCCGGTGAGGTGTTTGAACTCGGTGATGCGCGTGAACGCTTCCGAGTTCGGATAGTTCACCGTTCCGACGGGTTGGAATTGGCGCACTTCGCTCAGGTGTTCGTGCCGGAATTCCAAAGAGCGGTATGGCAATCGTCCGAAGCACCCATCGAAGTACTGGTCGATCGGACCGGTGAATATGAGGTGCCTGTAGGTCAGCTGCTGACGGACGTCCTGGAATCGCACGCCCAGACGCACCTCGATGTTCGGCTGAGCGAGCATCCTTTGAAACATCTCGGTGTACCCGTCCGCCGGCATGAACTGCAGGTCATCGGTGAAGTACCGATCATCTGAATTGATCCGTGCGGGGACCCGCGCGGCCACACCGGCCGACAGCTCCGAGAGGTCCAGATCCCACTGCTTGCGCGTGTAGCCGCGGAAGAACTTTTCGCACAGGTCACGCCCGACTCCGGCCAGGACGACATCCTCGCTGTTGCGCGGATGTTCCGTGGGGATCCGTACTGAGTTCAGATAGGCTTCGACTCCGGCTTCATCCAGGTCAAGTCCATACAGTTCGTTGATCGTCGTCCGGTTGATCGGCACCGGCAGCAGCTTGTCCCCGACCCTCGCCAGCACGCGGTGCTCGTAGAACCTCCAGTCGGTGAACTGCGAGAGGTACTCGAAGATGCGCCTGCCGTTCGTGTGGAAGATGTGCGGCCCGTAGGGATGAACGAGGATACCGTGCTCGTCCAACCGGTCGTAGGCGTTGCCGCCGATGTGAGGTCGCTGGTCCACCACGAGACAGGAGAAGCCGGCGGCCGACAGCCGTTGGGCGCAGGTCGCGCCGGCGAATCCAGCGCCTACGATCAGAAAGTCCCGGTCCATTGATGGGAGCGTACGGGGTGCGTTTCAGGAATTATGTGAACACGGTCATGCCGCCATGCCGGGTGCGAGCAGCTCGCGCACCGAATTCGCACACTGTGGAACAGTTAACAATGTCCGGCGTCCGGGCCGCACCCCGGGCCTGGCGGTTCCCGGGGCGCGCGTGCCGGTTCCGGCCTAAAGATCCGCCGGCTTCTGCCGTTACCCGTGTGTCGAGAAGTGACGGCGCGAGATCAGCGGTCGTAGTGGACGTAACGCCGCTCTTCTCCAGGGAATGCGTGAACTGGCGATTCAGCAGCTGGAGTGTGGCTATGGCCGAGGAATCAGGCTCGTTAGGCGCTATCGGAGCGATGAGTTCCATGGATGACTTCGTCTCCACCCAGGACAACTCACCATCGCCCCAGGCATCGGCAAGTCCGCCGGCGGCGGTCGCGGCTGTCTCGGCCCCCGCACCGCGGCCCTCCGAACAGGCGGTTCAGTCCGCATTGGTGCAGATCAACGCCCATCTGGCCAGCGTCAACCGGGTTTTGACGCTGAAGGTGGATCCCACCTCGGGCTACACCGTCGCGCAGATCTCCAATGCGCAAACGGGTCAGGTCCTGCAGCAGATGCCCACCGAAGATCATTTACAGCTCGAACTGATGCTGGCGCGCTGGTCTCACGGCGGCAATGTGCTGATGGACGAGGAAGCCTAGCCCACGAAGCGACGCGCATTACGGAACATGCGCATCCAGCCACTCCACTCCCCCGCTCCATCCGGCGCCCAGGAGTTCTGGACGTTGCGGTAGGAGCGCTCGGGGTGGGGCATCGTTATGGTCACGCGCCCGTCCGCATTGGTCAGCGCCGCGATCGCCAGCGGACTGCCATTGGGATTGGCGGGATAACGCTGCGCCGGTTGGCGGTCATGCGATACATAGCGGTAGGCGATCAGGCCGCTGTGCTCACATTGCGCCAGCTGCTGCGGGGATTGAAATTCGGCGCGACCTTCACCGTGCGCCACGGCGATCGGCAATACCGAGCCTGACATCCCGTGCAGCAGCACCGAGGGCGAATCCAGGATCTCCACCAGCGTGAAGCGCGCCTCGAACTGCTCGACGCGATTGCGGACGAAGCGCGGCCACAGCTGCGTGCCGGGTATCAGCTCCTTCAGCGCCGCCAGCATCTGGCAGCCATTGCAGGAGCCGAGCGTAAAGGTGTCGGAGCGCGCGAAGAAGGCCGCGAACTGCGCCCGCGCGACAGTGTTGAACAAAATCGATTTGGCCCAGCCTTCACCGGCGCCGAGCACGTCCCCGTAGGAAAAACCGCCGCAGGCGACCAGGCCCTTGAAATCCGTGAGACTGCGGCGACCGGCCAGAATGTCGGTCATGTGCACATCATGGGGCTCGAACCCCGCCTGCTCGCACGCCGCGGCGGTCTCCACCTGGCTGTTGACGCCCTGCTCGCGCAGGATGGCCACGCGCGGCCGGGCGCCCGTGACTATCCAGGGCGCGGCGATGTCTGCCTGCGGATCAAAGCTCAGCGCCACGCACAGGCCCGGATCCGTCACGTCGGTCTGCGCGGCCAGCTCCTCGGCCGCGCATTGCGGATCATCGCGCAGCTGGCGCATCTGAAAAGAGGTCGCGGACCAGGCGCGCCGCAGTTCGCTCCACGGAAAAACCAGGTTTTCATCGGCACCGGCAATGTGTATCAGCATGTCGGTCCGCGGCGCACCGACGCGCCGGACCTGCCCCTGCAGTCCGTGATCCTCGAGCACCGCGAGGAACTCGGCGCGATGCGCATCGCGCACCTGCACGACGACCCCCGGTTCCTCGGCGAACAGATTGGCGAGTGTGGCGGACTTGCCGGAGGTCGCGGCATCCACGGTGAGCCCGCAGTGACCGGCGAAGGCCATCTCCAGCAACGTCACCAGCAGGCCGCCGTCGGAGCGGTCGTGGTAGGCCAGCAGCACACCGGCGGCCCGCAGCTTCGGCAGGGCCTTTGAGAACCCGAGCAGCCACTTCGGGTCATCCAGGTCGGGCGGCTGCGCGCCCAGCTGGCCGTGCACCTGTGCCAGCACCGAGCCGCCGAGTCGGGCCTTGCCGCCGGACAGATCGATCAGCCACAGCGATGACGGACCGAGATCCTTGCGCAGAACGGGTGTCAGTGTCCGGCGCACGTCGCCGACGCGTGCGAACGCCGACACGATCAACGAGACCGGCGCCACCACGCTGCGATCCACACCGGACTGCGGCCAGCGGGTCTTCATCGATAAGGAGTCCTTGCCCACGGGAATCGCGATGCCCAGCGCCGGACACAACTCTTCTCCCACGGCACGGACGGTCGCATACAGTGCCGCATCCTCCCCGGGCTCGCCGCACGCCGCCATCCAGTTCGCCGAGAGGCGCACTTCGGCCAAACTCGCGATATCGGCCGCCAGAATATTGGTGATCGCCTCGGTCACCGCCAGGCGACCCGAGGCCGGCGCATTCAACACGGCCACTGGCGTGCGCTCACCTACCGCCATCGCTTCGCCGACGTGTCCCAGGTAATCGACGACGGTGACGGCCACGTCGCTCACCGGCACCTGCCACGGCCCCACCATCTGGTCGCGGCTGATCATCCCGCCCACCGTCCGATCGCCGATGGAGATCAGGAACGTCTTGTCGGCGACGGTCGGACAGCGCAGCACGCGCAGCAATGCTTCGCGCAGATCCAGGCTCGCGAGGTCGAACTCCGCGCTGGCCGGGATCTGGCTGGCGGCCTCCCGCTGCATGCGCGGCGCCCTGCCGAGCAAGACTGCAATCGGCATGTCAACCGGCGTGCCCCCCAGCAGCGGATCCACCACCTCGAGTACGCCCGAGTCATTGATTTCACCGATCACGGCAAATGGACAGCGTTCACGCTCGGCGATCTGCGCAAACTGCTGAAGACCCTGCGGCTGCAGCGCGATCACGTAACGCTCCTGCGCCTCGTTGCACCAGATCTCGAGCGGCGACATGCCGGGATCCCCACTGGGCACCGCCCGCAGGTTCACCACGGCGCCACGCTGGCTGTGCGCGACCGCTTCGGGGATGGCATTGGACAATCCACCCGCGCCCACATCGTGGATCAGGGCGATCGGATTGCGGTCGCCCAGTGCCCAGCAGCGATCGATCACTTCCTGCGCGCGGCGCTCGATTTCCGGATTGCCACGCTGAACCGAGGCGAAGTCGAGGTCGGCGCTGCTGACGCCACTGGCCATGGAGGAGGCGGCGCCGCCGCCGAGGCCGATCAGCATCGCCGGTCCGCCCAGCACCACCAGCTTCGCACCCAGCGGCACCTCGCCCTTGGCGACATGGCCGCGGCGGATGTTGCCCAAGCCGCCGGCGATCATGATGGGTTTGTGGTAGCCGCGACTGCGGTGTGGACCATCGCCGGCCGCCTGCTGTTCAAAGGTACGAAAGTAGCCGCAGATGTTCGGCCGCCCGAATTCGTTGTTGAAGGCCGCCGCACCCAGCGGACCCTCAATCATGATGTCCAGCGCCGAGGCAATCCGCTCGGGTTTGCCCAGAGTGCGCTCCCAGGGCTGCTCGAAACCCGGGATCAAGAGGTTCGAGACGGAAAAACCGGCAAGTCCGGCTTTCGGCTTCGCGCCCACACCGGTCGCACCTTCGTCGCGGATCTCGCCGCCCGAACCGGTCGAAGCGCCCGCAAACGGCGAGATCGCCGTCGGATGATTGTGGGTCTCCACCTTCATCAGGATGTCGACCGGTTCACGGTGCCGCTGATAGATGCCCGCAGCATCGGGAAAGTAGCGGACGCCGTTCGACCCCTCCATTACCGCGGCGTTGTCGCGATAGGCGGATGAGATTCCCTGCGGGGCGCGCTCGTGGGTGTTGCGGATCATCGCGAACAGCGATTTCGGCTGCGCCACCCCATCGATGGTCCACTGCGCATTGAAGATCTTGTGGCGACAGTGCTCGGAGTTGGCCTGCGCGAACATCATCAGTTCGGCATCGGTGGGGTCGCGCCCCAGGCGCGCGAAGGCCTCCAGCAGATAGGTGATTTCATCGCTCGCCAGCGCCAGTCCCAGCTCGGCATTGGCTGCTTCCAGCGCCCCGCGTCCGCCGCTGAGCGCGATGGTCCGCACCGGACTCGGGGACTGGTGGGCGAAGAGCTGTTCGGCGTCGGCCGTACTGCCGATCACCATTTCGGTCATGCGATCGAACAGCACCGCCGCGACCCGGTTCAGGGCCGTACGATCGAGGCTGTCGGCCACCGCAAGCTCGTAGCGGATGCCGCGTTCGATCCGGCGCACGGCCGCCAGTCCACACACCTGGGCGATATCGGTGGCCTTGCTGGACCAGGGGGAGATGGTGCCCGCCCGCGGCACGACGATCAGCACCTCGCAGTGCCCGCCGAGCCGCTGCGGTTGCGCCTCGTGGGTCGGGCCGTACGTCAGAAGCTTCTCCAGCAGGCGCTGCTGGTCTTCGGCGAGGGGCGTCGCGGCGTCGATGAAGTGGACGAAGTTCGACTGCAGGCCGTGTACGCGGGGCTCGAGAAGCTTCAGGCGGGACAGCACCTTGGCGATACGAAAGACCGAAAGGGCGGCTCTGCCCCGAAGCTCAAGCATCAGCTAGGCAACTCACTTGCGCGACGGCGGCTCGCCCGCGGGAGCCGAATAGACGGGCATGGGGAAGGCGCTCACATTGCCCCCCTCCAGGGCCAGGATCTTGGCGGTACCCTGCTTCTTGACCTCGTCGATGCGCAGCACCGAGTGCATCGGCAGGTAGGTGCGTTTTACCCCTTCGAATTCGGTCTTGATCCGCTCCTCGTTGGGGTCCACCACGACGCTCGAGCGCTCACCGAAGACGATGTCTTCGACCTCGATGAAGCCAAAGAGGCTGCCATGCGTGACCTTTTTGGCATAAACCTCGTAAACCTTGCCTTGATTCAGGAACAGGACTTTGAAAATGTGACTGGCTGCCATGGGTCCCGGGGGGTGAAATTGCTACTTTGACACGAGATTATATGTCCACCCACCGGCCGAAAGCGGCCAACTGGGTGTATTTGTCCTAACGGGGGCGCCGGTGGCGCTGCAACTTCGCATAATAAGTGATCATCGCAGGCTGCTCGGCGACCGCAGTTCTGTGGTGTTCGACGGGTTGGGCGGCAATATTGGCCGCGGGGCCGACAATGACTGGGTGCTGCCGGATCCGCAGCGCTTCGTGTCGGCACACCATGCGCGTATCCACTATCGCGATGGTCTGTACATCCTCGAGGACACCAGCACCAACGGTGTCTACGTCAACGACGAGGAGCGGCCGATAGCCAAACGCGGCGCGCACGTCCTGCAGAACGGCGACATCCTGCGCTTCGGCGAATACCAGGTCGTGGCCATGGTGGAAGCGCGCGCAGCCGCGGCCGATAGCGCCGCGGCGGGCACACCCTTGCCGCCGGGTCCCCCTGATTTCTCAGGCACATTTCGCGCCTCGGCGACCAGCAGCGTCGAAGTCCAGCACACGGCGCAAAGCGTCGAGGTGCTGGCGGCGGTGGGCCGTGTGGCGCAGACCGACCTCGGGGCGGCGCTGGATCTGGATGATCTGCTGCAGACCGAGGCCGAAGAGTTCTCGCGCCCCCGGGTCGTGAATGCCTACGGCCAGCCGGTAACCCCGCTGCCTGCTGCGAGCGTCCGACCCGCTGCCACGCCGAGCCCGGTGTCCTCGATTCTGCCACCGACACCCATGGAACTGAGCGCCGCTTTGGCCGACAGCGACACCGAGCGTCGGGCGATCGCCCGCCGTATCGAGCGTCTGGCGCGCGCCGCCGCCCGGGCCCAGGACCGGCGCGTCGCCGCCAGCCCACCGGTGCCTCCGGATGCGAACAGCGGGCTCGCTGCCTTCTGCAAGGGCGCCGGCGTCGCCGCCGATCAATTCGCGCCGGAGCTGCAGGTGAGAGTGCTGCACCTGGCCGGTCAACTGCTGCGCGAGGCGCTGGTCGGGCTGAAGGATCTCGAGCGGGTGCGCACCGAAACGCTGCGCCCGATGCAGATCGACAACGAAACGGATAGCGACGATCCGCGCCCGTCATTGGCGCGCGCCGGCGTGGAGGATCTGCTGGTCGATATTCTCAGTCAGCATGAAAGCCGTCGGCTGGATGCGGTGCAGTGGCTGCGTGAGGTGCTGGAGCGCGCGAAGGCGCATGACCGCGCTACCTTCGATGCCCTGCGCGCCGCGTTCACGGATTTCGTCGCGCGGCTCGAGCCGGCCGAACTGGAGTCACGCTTCGGACGCCCGGCCCGTGGCGCCACCGACCGTCGCGCGCGCAACTGGGAACTGTACAGCGAGTTCTATCGCAGCATCGCCGCCAAGGCCGATGGTCAGCTGCCGCGCGTGTTCCTCGACGCCTTCAGCGCCGCCTACGACGAGAATCTCACTCCGCCCGACAAGTAGTTCGCGCCGCGAAGCTACCTGTCAGAAATGGCATCTTGACGCCATTTCGCCGTTGCCCAATATGCCTCTAGCATATTTTGCGCCGCGAGCGGAGATGAGCGCGCCTGTGAGAATCCTGCTGGTCGAGAACAACAAACAGACCGCCAGTCTGGTACGCGACGACCTCAGGACTTCCGGTCATGGTGTCACCGTTGCCACCAATGGGGTCGATGCCCTGTTCCTTGCGGCCAGCCAGGAATGGGAACTGCTGATCGTGGATTGCACTTCACCGTGGCTCGATGGTCCGGGCATCGTGCGCACCCTGCGCTGCGGGGGCGTGGCCATCCCGATTATGCTGCTGATCGCAACGTCGGCGGACACCGAGTCTGCGCTCGCCGCCGGGGCCGACGGCTGCCTGCCGAAAGCCTTCAGTACCGCCGAACTCAATGCGCGCGTTGCGGCGCTTGGCCGCAGTCCCGGGCGCGCGCAACCGGAAACACTACTGCGGGTCGCGGACGTCGAGATCGATCTGCTGACGCGCTGTGTGAAGCGCGGCGAGAAACGGCTGGCACTGCAGCCGCGTGAATTCCGCCTGCTCGAGTTCCTGGCGCGCAACGCCGGCACGGTGCTGGACCGGCCGACGCTGCTCGAGAAGGTCTGGGACTGTAATTTCGATCCGCGTACCAATGTGGTGGAAAGTCACATCAGTCGGCTGCGCGCCAAGATCGACCGCGGCTTCGAGGTGCACCTGATCCACACCATTCGCGGTTCAGGCTACTGCCTGCGCGCACCCGCCTAAAGCGGTTTGCCGCAGCGCGCGAGCACCGTGCGCAGATCCCGAATCGGGGGGAACACCTCGTTGTTCAAGTCCGATCCCTGCGCGTCGTAGGCGCGCTGCTCGAACTCCACGATTTCCTTATCCTCACGGAAGATGTTTTCGGTGAAGTGGGTGACGAACGGCCACACCATGTGGATCAGCCCCGGCACCGGCGGCTTCTTCACGGACAGATAACCGAAGGTGCGATTGGTGCGTTGTTCGGCATCCAGCGGCGTGTAGCCCAGCCACACGGACAGCACCGGCAGGTCCTGGTCGTAGTCGATGTTGCGACCCAACCAGACCCGCAGACTCTGGTACGGGTAATCCGTGCGGATGCGCATGTGGTCGGAGAAGTCGCCCTTCTTCTGTGTCGTGCGGTTGCGGGTCAGCTCGACGATGACGCGCTCGCCGGCGGACTTGCCGCCACCCGCACGGCTGAAGCTGTACTCGACCTGCGCCCAGTTCTCGCCGTGGTCGCGCCCCAGACATTTCGCGGTGATGGACCCCATCTGCTTGCGATGCATGAACTGATGGTTCATGTCGAACAGGTTTTCGTGCATGAAGGTGTAGTGGCAGGCGACCTCGCGGTTCAGCTGCCGGGTCTTGTAGGCCTTGTTGGCGAACGCACCCAAGGCAGTGGGCTTGCGCGCGTCGGCGAGCGTGGGATCACCGGGAAAGACGAAAATGAGGTTGTCGACTTCGTGGACCGGATAGCTGCGCACGCCGTTGGGCAGCCGCTCCTTGCCGAGGTAGGGCACGTCAACGCATTGGCCGCTGCCGCTGTAGGACCAGCCGTGATAGTGACACTTGAGCTGGTTCTCGCACACCACGCCGAGGTGCAGCGGGACCTGGCGATGCGCGCAGCGATCCTCCAGCGCGTAGGCCCGACCATCCTGGCCCCGGTACAGCACGATGGGCTCGGCCGCAAAACGGCGCGCCAGCGTCCGACCCTTCTTGAGCTCATCCGCCCAGGCCAACGGATACCAGTGGTCGGGGTGCGCACCCACTCGCCGCAGGTCAGGCGCCGCGGGCGCGCTTGCGGGGGTGGCGGGCAGCCGGGTCACGGCATCATCGAGCATCCATTACTCCATAAAGTGGCGGAGAGGGTGGGATTCGAACCCACGGTAGGCTTGCGCCTACGCCTGATTTCGAGTCAGGTACAATCGACCACTCTGCCACCTCTCCGGTTCATTCTGTCTACGCAGATTTCCTAATAAATCAAAGACCTACATCGTGGCAGAAGCAATTAACATAAGGCAAGGGACTTTTGTCGCAAGCCACCCGCAGGCGGCCTCGTGACGGGTATTCTAGCCCAACCTGAAGGCTTGAAGTGAGGGCCCAATGAGTCGGCTGTCGACCATGGACTCGTTCTATCGGTTCTATAAAGGACGACAGGTCTCCCGCTGTGTCATGGCGATCGTGGCCTTGGTGTCACTGGTCGCGGCCAGCTACTCGCCGCCGGTGCGATCGGTCAATCCGGTTCGCGGCAAGGGGGAGTTGCGCGTCGTAACCCTGGAGAGTCCGACCACCTATACCAAGGGCACCCGCGGCACCGAGGGGCTGGAGTTCCGTCTGGCGCAGGAGTTCGCGCGCCAGCAGGGGCTCGACCTCTACATCTACCCGGTGGCCAGCGCGACCCTGATGCGCGCCGAACTCAAGGCCGGTCGCGCCGATATCGCCGCTGCCCAGCTCACCGCGAATGCCAGCTGGTCACAGGTCGGACGTGCCGCGGCCGTCTATGACCAGATTCCACAGCTGGTGGTCTATCGGCGCGGCGAGGAGCAGCCGTCCGCCGCCGACTTGGGATCGATGCACCTGCTGGTGCGGGCCGGCAGCCCCCAGGAGGAAATGCTGCGACGGTTGAAGATCCGGCGGTTTCCGCAACTGGGGTGGACGGCAGTCTCTCCGCACTCGGTGGACCCGCTGCAGGATATCCAGAACGGCGTCGGTGACTATGCCGTGGTCGATGCCAACGAATATGCCTATGCGCAGCACCTCTACCCGGACGTGGTCCCGGCCTTTTCGCTCCCGGAATCCCGCCCCGTGCAGTGGCTGGTGCGACGGACGGACCCGGACCTGTACGCCGCGGTCAATGACTTCATTGATGTCTCGCGCCGTTCCGGCCTGCTGGGTACGCTGTTGACGCCGCCGGCTCAGGACCGTCGGGTGCTCGCCTATGTGGATACGCGTCAGTTCCATGAGGATCTCGACGCGCGTCTGCCGCAGTACCGTGCCTTGTTCGAGGAGGCCTCGCAGGAGACCGGCATCGACTGGCGCCTGCTCGCCGCCATCGGCTACCAGGAGTCCAAGTGGGACCCCGAGGCTCAGTCCTCGATGGGTGCCTCGGGCATGATGATGCTAACCTCCGATACCGCCGACTCACTGGGGGTAGCGGATCGCTCCGATGCGCGCGAGAGCATTCTGGCCGGTGCCCGCTACTTTCAGGAAGTGCGCGCGAAGGTGCCGGCACACATCCCGGAGCCGGACCGCACCTGGCTTGCCATCGCGGCCTACAACGTGGGTTATGGCCATGTCGAGGACGCGCGCCGCCTTGCGCAGATGCGCGGCAAGAACCCCGATTCCTGGCAGGACGTGCGCGAGCAGCTGCCGCTGCTGGCGGATGAGACCTGGTACGACCGGCTCAAACACGGTTTTGCGCGCGGCGCCGAGCCTGCGCAGTTCGTCGATCGCATCCAGCGCTTCCTGAAACTGCTGGAATGGCAGCCGGGCAATGCCGGCAGTGTCCAGCCGGCCGCGACCCATCCTGATGCGACCTGGGTGGGTCGGCCGGCGGCCTGATCCGGCGTCAGCGGCGCTGCGCAAAAAACTGCTGCAGCTGTGCGCCGCACTCCTCGCTCAGCACGCCGCCAAACACATCGACGCGATGATTGAGTCCGGATAGCCGGAAAATATCAACGACGCTGCCCGCGGCACCCGCCCGTGGATCCCAGGCACCGAACACCACCCTGCGCACGCGTGCGTGCACGATCGCCGCCGCGCACATCGCGCAGGGTTCGAGCGTCACATAGAGGGTCGTAGCGGCCAGCCGATAGCTGCCCAGTGCCTGGCCGCCGGCGCGCAGCGCCTGGACTTCGGCGTGGGCGGTGGGATCGTGGGTCGCGATCGGACCGTTGCGGCCCTCCCCGATCACTCGCTCCCCCAATACCAGGACGGCG
>Ga0210385_10000881_pt1 | contig 19256 bp, 18 predicted proteins | sample IncBWH26OmetaG_FD_160107 | JGI IMG/M metagenome (GOLD analysis project Ga0210385, IMG submission 160107) | Forest soil microbial communities from Barre Woods Harvard Forest LTER site, Petersham, Massachusetts, United States - Inc-BW-H-26-O ...
ACCGCCTTTTGATCCACGCCCCGGCCAGCCTAGCTATCTTTTTGTTTTCCACATCGGGCCGGCTGCCGAAGTCGGCGGCGGAGGCATGGAGCATCGCAACTCCACCGCCATCGCTGCCGGAACCGTCGAGGAAGCTGCAGCCACGGCCGCCCACGAGTTTTTCCATAGCTGGAATGTGAAACGCATCCGTCCGCAATCTCTTGAGCCTGTGGATTATTCGCGCGAGCAATACACGCGCTCGCTCTGGTTCGCCGAAGGCGTCACCAGCGCCTACGCCTCCTATACGCTCGAACGCACCGGCCTCTGGACGAAAGACCAGTTCTACAAAGATCTCGCCGAGCAAATTGCGACTCTCCAATCGCGCCCCGCGCACGTGTGGCAGAGCGCCGAAGAGTCGAGTCTCGACGCGTGGTTCGAGGGTTTTCCGGACTACGCCGATCCGGCGCGCAGCATCTCGTATTACAACAAGGGACAGATTTTGGGCGTCATGCTCGATCTTGCGATCCGTGATGCCACCGACGGTCGCAAGTCGCTCGACGACGTGATGCGCCGCATGAATCAGGAATACGCCGAGCAGGGAAAGTTTTACGACGATAGCGAAGGCGTGCGTCGCGTAGTCGAGGAAGTCTCCGGCAAGGATTTTAAGGACTTCTTCTCTCGCTACGTCTCAGGCACGGAAGAAATCCCGTACAACAATTTCCTCAATGTTGCCGGACTCGCGCTGAACCCGGACCCTAATGCAAATTCCTCTCAGCGATTTACAATTTCCGAAGTGCCGCACCCGACCGACCGCCAGCGCCGCATCCGCGAATCGCTCCTCCGCGGCTCCAGCGACTAGAATGTTCCTCGCCGTGTCATTCTCAAAATCAGCCGCCATCGCCTCCGCTCTCAGTGGCGCCATACTATGATTCGAACTGCGCTCATCTACGCCTTTCTGGCCGCGTCGATAATCTTCATCCTGCCGTGGTACATCCTCTGGAGCGCACTTACCCGCAATCCGGAAACAATGTACAGCCTTTCGATGCAGGCACTCCGAATGTGCATGCGCATCGCCAAAGTGCGCGTACACATCGAAGGCGCTGACAATATTCCTTCAACTGTGTGCGTCTTCGCCGCTAACCATGCGTCGAATCTCGATCCCTTCGTGTTTTTCCCGGCGATTCCGCGCCGCATCTCCGTCCTCATCAAAAAAGAGCTGCTCGAAATCCCGATCCTCTCCACTGGCATGAAAGCTATAAAATTCGTGGGAGTGAACCGCGGCGATCGCGAAGCAGCCGCAGCCAGCGTTGACGAAGCCGTCCGCAACCTGCGCGAAGGACTTTCGTTCGCCGTCTTCGCCGAAGGCACCCGCAGCCCGGACGGCCGCCTGCGCCCATTCAAGAAGGGCGTTGTCCTTATGGCCATCCAGGCCGGCGTCCCTATCGTCCCCGTCGCCATCGCAGGCACGCAGAATCTGATGCGCAAAGGCAGCCGGATAATCAGTCCCGGCGAAGTCACGGTCCACTTCGCCCCGCCCGTCGACGTCGCGCAATTCTCAATCGATCAACGCAACGACCTCCTCGCCCAACTGGAAGCCACCATCGCCGCAAACCTTCCGCCCGATCAACGCCCACTCGCGGACGCGCAGTAATCGATCGCATTTCTTGCGTCCCGAGGAAAAGACTGCTCCTTCCAACCGAAATTGCCCATCTGTCGTAGAATTGAACCCTACATGCCATTCAAATCCGGATACGTCGCCATCGTCGGCCGTCCCAACGCCGGGAAGTCGACTCTCGTCAACACGCTTGTCGGCCGTAAAGTCGCCATCGTCTCGCCGCGTCCTCAGACGACGCGCAATCGCATTCAGGGAATCGTCAATCGCGACGACGCGCAAATCGTCCTCGTCGATACGCCCGGCATTCATAAGCCCGATAGCCTTCTCAATCGTCAAATGATGGACGAGGTCGCGCAAGCTATGGAAGGCATCGACGTGCTGAATCTGATCGTTGATTCAACGCAGGAATTTGGCCCCGGCGATCGCTTCACAATCGAATGGATTCGTCGCTTTCGCGGCCCCGTCTACCTCCTGCTCAACAAAATCGACCGCATGCGCAAGCAAATGCTTCTGCCGTTGATCGATCGTTTCCGTCAGGAGTTCGAGTTTACGGAGGTCTTCCCGATCGCGGCCATCAGCGGGGAAGGCTGCGATGAACTCGTCAAAGCTTGGCTGTCCCATCTGCCGGAAGGCCCGCCGCTATTTCCGCCCGATCAGTTCACCGATCAGCCCGAGCGCTTCCTCGCTGCCGAAATGATCCGCGAGAAGGCCATCCTTGCCACGAAGGAAGAGGTGCCGCATGCGGTCGCCGTGCTCGTGGATAGCTTTGACGAAACCGAAAAACTAATCCGCATACGCGCCACGCTCTACGTGGAACGAGAAGGCCAGAAGGGAATTCTGATTGGCAAGCGCGGCGACACCATGAAGAAAATCGGCACCGAGGCGCGCAAAGACTTGGAAGAAATCCTCGGTGCCCACGTTTTTCTGGAACTCTTCGTGAAGGTTCAGCCCGACTGGCGCCAGAATGCAGCCATCGTGAAGCAGCTCGATTGGCACCGCCAGCTCGAACAGCTCGCGGATCGCCAGCAGGACGGCACCTGAACCCCGCAGCGCAAGCGCGTGGGCGACTTATCTGGCAGGGAAGCGCTTCAGAAATTTCATCGCGCGCTCGTAATCGGCAAACTGCTTTTCCTCGCGCCGGAATTCCGCCGAATGGGACTCCCTCCGGCAGCGCACAAACCGGATCGGATGCTTCACGTGCAGCATCTCGTGATAAAGCACGTAAGCGACCACGCATTCCGGCACACCTGGATGGTCCAGCTGACGATTGATCAGAATCTGCCCCAGCGCCGGATCGAAGCATCCAAGCTGGCTGCTCCAGACGCGCCGGCTCCAGCCCAGCCGGGGCTGCGCCAGAGTCCCCTCAAAATATTGCTGGTTGAGCGCCGCGAAAAGCGGTTCCAGATCGTGATGCTTGCCCGCCGGACGATGCTCCGATCTGCGCGCCCGCTCCTTGCGCAGCCGCAGCAAATGATTGCGCGTCGACCTCGCGTAAGAAAACTCACGGTATGCCTCCACCAGACTCACCGGCGGCCGGCGGCGGTAAAGCTTGCTCAATAAGATTGCGGCCGTAGCTTCAAGGATTGTCTGCGGAGCACTGCGAAGCGCATCCGATATCCGCACGTAGGCGGTTTCTTCGCGCAGCCGGATCGTGTGCGTCAAATCGGTATAGGGATGAAACTCGACCACGAATTGCGGCGGCCGCCCATCGCAACCCAGCCGCGTGTACAGGCGTTGAAAAATCTGCGCACCGCCGGGGACGGCTTCTGTGCGGCGCGCTCTCTTCATTGCTGCTTTCTCCGCACCGGCGTGGGCAGCAGCGCCTTCTCTGCGTCGTTCGCGTCGTTGATCGCTTCCTTCGTGCCTTCGATCGCGTCTTCGAGCGTATAACGATACGCCTCGAAGTCCGGCCCGCTCGCTTGATCGAATTTCTCGAGCTTCGCCAGAAATTCCGTGTCCTTGGCTTTCATCAGCTTTACCGCTGCGCGCACGTCCGCCTGCTTGTCTTCCGCCACATCGATCTGATCGGCCGCATCGTCCACGCAACCCACATACGCGTTCATCAGCGTGTTCAATATATCGTCGTACTGCGCCTCTTTCGAGGGGCGATTCACTTCGTACTCGAATTTATCCAGGCGGTCCTGCGCGAACGCCATGTACAGCTTGATGCGATCGGAGGGATCCTGCGCTTCGCGTATTTTGTCCGATTCATCCTGCGTCAGATAATCTTTCTGCTCTTGCGCCGCCGCGCGCGGCGCCACCGCCGCGGCGCCATAGAAAAAGGCCGTTGCAACCGCCGCCACGCGAACCAAGTCTCCAAGTGCCTTCAAGGCTTCGCCTCCGGTTGAGTCTGTGGTGAAGCAGGCGGCGGCCCGGGCGGCTGCGGCTGGTGCGGAAAAAGTTTGCGGATAAGATCGCGGTTCAGATCGTCCAAATTCTTTCGGATCGCCAGAAACGGCGCCTGCTCGTCTCCTGAGAGATTTACGGTCAGGTCATCCAGCCGCCGCAAGGATTCGCGCGTCGTGATCTGCAGCTGCTTGAAACCCGCGGGGTGCGCCTCGGGATTGCTCTCCTTGGCATCGAGAGCGTCGAAGCAGTGTTGAACGTCATCCACAAACTGTTGCAGTGTCTTCAACGCGTCGGTGTTGTCGCCGGCGGCCACCTCGTCCGAAACAGCTCGAAAATCGGTGCGGCTCATTTCCATCATCATTTTCGCGCGGCGCACCGCATCCGATTCCTGGTCGAATCGCGCTTGCAGGATTTGCGGAGTCTGGCCAAAGGCCGCCGGTACAACCAGAAACGCCGTCGCCAGCGCGAAAATAAGAGATCGTGCCTGCATTGTCCAGTCTCTACTTTTTCCCCGTCCCGCGGCGAAGATTGCGCGCCCGTTCTGCCGCCGCGAAATACATATCGCTATTCTTGTCCGTACTCACCGCCGGAAATTTCTCGTAAGCCGCCGGCGCGCCGGTTTTCTTTCCCAGTTTATCGCAGCGCCGCCAGGCACGCCCCGAACGCTGCCCATAAGTCCCATCGGCCGACGTAAATTTAATTTCGCGAAAGCAGGTTGCGCTCTTCCAGCGCACGCGCCAGATATTTGCCCGTGTGCGATTGTGAATTGCGAGCCACCTGCTCCGGCGTTCCCGCGGCCACCACGCGGCCGCCCGCTTCGCCGCCTTCGGGTCCCATGTCGATCACCCAGTCCGCGGCTTTGATCACGTCCAGATTGTGCTCGATGATGATCACCGAAGCGCCGCCCTCGATCAGCTTGCGGAACGCGGCCAGCAGCTTCTGGATATCGTCAAAGTGCAGCCCGGTCGTCGGCTCATCAAAAATGTAAAGGGTACCGGTTGTTGCCTGGCGCGTGAGATGCGCCGCCAGCTTCAGGCGTTGCGCCTCGCCGCCCGACAGAGTGGTGCCCGATTGGCCCAGCCGCAGATACCCGAGGCCCACTTCATCCAGCACCCGCAGGCGCGCCGTGGTTTTTGGATGCGAGGCGAAGAACGCCAGCGCCTCCCGCACGGTCATCTGCAGCACATCGTGAATATTCTTTTCCTTGTAACGCACGTCCAGCACGCTCTGTTTGAATCTCGTGCCGTGGCACTCCTCGCAGACCAGCTCCACGTCCGCCAGAAATCTCATCTCGACGGTCACCGTGCCGTCGCCCTCGCAGGCTTCGCAGCGGCCTCCCGGAATATTGAAAGAAAAATGCCCCGCCGTGAATCCGCGCTTCTTCGCTTCCGGCGTGGCGGCGAAAATATCGCGGATCGTGTCAAACGCTTTCAGGTAAGTCGCGGGATTCGACCGCGGTGTCCGTCCAATGGGCGATTGATCCACCATCTCCACGGCCTCGATGAACGAGTCGCCGTCGATGCGGTCCGCGATTTCGCTCCAGACTCTTCCGGTGCGCTTCGCGAGCAGCCCGTCGTGAATCACCTCGTGTACCAGCGTCGATTTACCCGACCCGGAGACTCCCGTCACCGCCACGAGCAATCCGAGAGGAATCGCCACGTCCACGCCTTTCAGGTTGTGGCTTCTCGCGCCGCTGATTTTCAGGAATTTGCCGGTGGGCTTCCGCCGCTGCGACGGCACAGGGATCGTCAGCTCGCCGCGCAGGTAGCGGCCGGTCAGCGACTGCGGTGCTTCCAGCATCTGCGCCAGCGTGCCGGAAAAAATCAACCGTCCGCCATGCTCGCCCGCGCCCGGCCCGAGATCGAGAATCCGGTCGGCATTCTTCATCATTTCGGGATCATGCTCCACGACCACGAGCGTATTGCCCAGGTCGCGCAGACCTTTCAAAATTGTAATCAGCCGGTCAGTGTCGCGCGGGTGCAGGCCGATCGAAGGCTCGTCCAGCACGTAGAGTGCGCCCACCAGATGCGAGCCGAGTGACGTCGCCAGCTGAATCCGCTGCGCCTCGCCGCCTGAAAGCGTCGATGTCAACCGGTCCATCGTGACGTAATCGAGTCCCACCTCATCGAGAAACCGCAGCCGCTGCTGCACCTCTTCCACCAGCTTTTCCGCGATCGCCGCTTCCATTTCCGTCAGCTGCAGTCCGTCGAAAAACGGCCGTGCATCTTTCACCGTCATCTTGCAGACGTCGGTGATCGCCAGCCCGGCAATTTTCACCGCGCGGGCTTCGGCTCGCAGCCGCGTGCCGTTGCAATCCGGACAGACCGCATATCCGCGATACCGGCTCAGGAAGACACGCACGTGCAGCTTATATTTTTTTCGCTCCAGCCACGCGAAGAAGCCTTTCACGCCCGGATAGTCTTCCTTCCGGTCGCCGTCGATGATCGCGTCGCGTTGAGTCGGCGTCAGGTCGTAGAAGGGAACATCCAGCGGAATCCCTTTTGTCTTCGCGAACTTTTTCATGTCCGCGAGCAGCGGCTTGTATCGCGGTTTCGACCACGGATCGATCGCGCCCTCGGCCAGCGTCTTGCCTTTGTCAGGGACCACGCGGTCGATGTCGAAATCCACCGTGTTGCCAAAGCCCTGGCAGCGCGGGCATGCGCCGTAAGGATTGTTGAACGAGAAAAGTCTCGGCTCGGGCTCCTCATAGTGCGCGCCGCAATTCTTGCAATCGAAGCGCTCGTTGAACACCATGCGCTCGGCGACGGTCTCTTGCTCATTCGCGTCGGGAACAAACTGCAAAATCGCCTCGCCGCATCCTTCGCGGTAGCAGATCTCGACCGAGTCCATCAGGCGCGATCGAATATCCGGCGATAGCACCAGCCGGTCCACGAGCACCCAGACCGGCTTGGTGAAATCTACATCGAGGAGATCCTGCGGCGTGGAAAACTCGAACACCCGCCCGCCCTGATACAGCCTGCCGAAGCCCCGTTTCTGTAGGCTCACCAGCGCGTCGCGGATAGAATCTGACGCAGGCTTCGCAGCCTTCCGCGCCGCTCGAACAGGAACTTTTTGAGCAGCGCCGCCGGTCCCAGCGGAATCCGCGCCGATTTTCAGCTCGTAGAGAACATAAAACCGTCGCCCTTCGGGCAGCGCCAGCACCCGAGCTGCAATTTCGTCCAGCGTGTCCTTGCGCACCTCGCGGCCGCAGTGCAGGCAGAACGTCCGCCCGACGCGCGCATAAAGCAATCGCAGGTAGTCGTAGATTTCCGTGGCCGTGGCTACGGTCGATCGCGGATTTCGCGTGGAATTTTTCTGCCGGATCGCGATCGCGGGCGCGATGCCGGAAATTTCGTCAACGTCCGGCTTCTCGATGCGCTCCAGGAATTGCCGCGCGTAGGCCGAAAGCGACTCGATATAGCGCCGCTGCCCCTCGGCGTAGAGCGTGTCAAACGCCAGGCTGGATTTGCCCGAGCCGGAGACACCGGTCACCACGGTCAGCGCGTTGTGGGGAATCACAAAGTCCACGTTTTTCAGGTTGTGGACTCGCGCTCCGCGGACCCGGATTTCTTCGGCGTCGTCTGCTTCCTGACGGAGCTTTACCATTGCGAGCGCATCCACGGCGGCGTGGACCGCGCTGGTCACTTCAACAGCCTTCTCAGTGGGTTCGTTGGACATTGGCTAAATAGAAGATTATACGCCGATGCGTCAAGCCCGTAAAACCTCTCCTGTCCGGCGTCGACTGAAAACTTGATTTGGGCATGAGAGCGCCGTCTTTTTGTGAAGGCTGTAAGGAGGAATGTGCCGCTCGACGCGCGTGCCCCGCCGGGCGGTTTGCGGCGCCCACTCTTACCGATGTTTTACGGATGGGGCTCTAGATAGAGCGGACCGGCATGCGGACCAGGTCGTTCACCTGCATCACTTCCTTTACGACGAAGCCCTCGGCGTATTTCACGCCGATCATGCGGCCGTAATGCTTGGCGATCGTGCTCATGCGCTCTTCGAGTTCGTCGAGCGGGATGACGACGCGCGACTTGCGGTCCTTTTTCGGTGGGCGGAATTGCGACGCGTAGGCGAGGATCGCCTTTTTGCGCTTCTCATATTCGTCTGTGATATCGACGGCAAACGTGGGCCGCACGTCCGCGTAGGCCGCCGCATAGACGATCTTGAAGGGGCGAAAGGGAAGTCCCGCCAGAGGATAGTTCTTCAGACCCGCCACGAAACAGGCTTCGTAACACATGCGTCCCGCGGTGTAGTGATCCGGATGGCGTCCTTCCCAGTAAGGAAGGATCACGGTGTGCGGCTCGAACTCGCGAATCACTTCGGCGACCGCCATTTTTTGCGGCTCGCTCACTTCAAGGTGCGCGTCGGGAAGGCCTAGATTGCGGCGAATTTTCACGCCCAGAATTTCCGCGGCTCGACCGGCCTCTTTCAGACGCGTCTCCGGCGTTCCGCGAGTGCCGGTCTCGCCCCGCGTCAAATCGAGGATGCCGGTGCGGTAGCCTGCCTTCGCCATCTTGAGCATGGTGCCGCCAGCCGTGAGTTCGACGTCGTCCGGGTGGGGCGCAATCGCCAATAGATCGAGTCTCATTCGCCCTCTTTTATGAATGGCCATCGTCGTGGCCATCGCGGCAACGATCTTACAACAGGCGGATGGCAACGAACGGACCCGTGCGGAGCAGCAGGACGGACGTAGCAATGGATCGTGCGCGCTCCGATGCGTGAGGGCTAGTGAAGCTGGTAGGGCGTGTCCGGAGCGGGGACGAGGTCGGGAATTTTTGGCGCGTCGATTTTTGCCGCGCCGGTGAGGCCGATGCCAGTCACGTTATAGGTATTGAGCAGCGCGCCGTCATAGCCCTTCACGGCGATGTTGGTAAGCTTCACGTTTTTCGCGTTGGCCAGGAAGATTCCTTTGCTGCAGGTGCCGGTCACGTTCGTAAGCGAGAATCCGTCGAGCGGCTTTTGCGGGCTGATGGCTGTGGCTTGAACCAGCGTGGGAACGTCTTTCACGCGGATATCCGAGAAGTGGATATTTCTCACGGCGGGGATGCCGTCGAGGCCCGGAACCGGAAACTGGTCCTGAATGCCGGACGTGAGCGTCTCGATGCGGAGAAATCCGGCCATCATTCCTGAAACGTCAAAATCGGTGCCGACGATATCTTCGATGAACGCGCCGCGTCCGAAGCGGGTCTTGATGTAAATGGCGTGGCTCTTGGCGCCGATGAATTTGCAATGTTCGATCCGGGTCTTGCCGATGCCGCCGGAGGCTTCGCTGCCGATGCCGATGCAGGCGAAATTCGAGTCGGCAAAAGTGCAGTTGGAAATCAGCACGTCTTCGGTGGTGTGCATCTGCGAATAGGCTTCTTCTCCGCGGCCGGACTTCAACGAAATGCAGTCGTCGCCTGTGGAGAAATTGCAGCCGTCGATCACTACGTGCTTGCACGAATCGATGTCGATGCCGTCGCCATTGCCGCCTGTGCTTTGGATCTTCAGGTTCTTGATCGAGATGTGCTCGCAGTTGGTGGGATGGATCGACCACATCAGGTGCATGCTGGTGGAAAAGTCTTCCAGGCGAATGTTCGTGCAATTAAGAAATTCCACTAAGCAGGGATGGCGCAGCGGATTATCGGTGCTTGGACGTCCGCCGAGCGCCGGATTGCCGACGATCTTGCCGGGGCCGACGACGGCGATTTGATCGGCGTCGATCGCGTTGACGAGTCCGATATGGCCCTGGATCCAGCGCCCTTCCCAACGAACTTGCGTGACGAGATAGTCCGCGAAATCCGCCGTGCCAATCAGGCTGGCGTTATCGGCGAGGCGGAGCACCGTGTTGCTGCGCAGAGAGAGGCAGCCTGTCGCGTAGTCGCCCGCGGGTACCAGCACTTCGCCGCCGCCGAGCACGCCGCAGCGGTCGAGAGCTTGCTGGATCGCGGCTGTGTCTTTGGTTTGGCCGTCGCCGGTTGCGCCGAAATCGCGGACGTTGAACGTGAGCGCGGGCTTTGGCGGAGCGGTAGGCACCTCGTGTTTTTGTGGAGCTTGTTTCGCCCCCGTCTGCGAGATGGCAATGGGCGCGAGTGCAGTGGCCGCCAGGGCGCCTTGTGCTGCCCGCTTCAGAAAATCTCTTCGCTCCAATCGAGTGTCGGCCATCGGTTCTCCGGGCCCGCGCGGCGGATCGCCTTGTTTCGCTGGATAAAAGGCTGTTTCCCGCCGTGCAGCGGCAGAATCTTCGGTCGAGCGGATCGGGTTGTCAACAGGTTTGAATTGCCAACGGGACTCGGTGGCGGGCGCGTATCCTTCGCGGGTGAGGGCCGGGAGCCGCAGCTGAGGACGGGGAGCCTTGGACATGTGGCCGTCTGCTCGTCCGACAAAAGTTTAGCGCCGTGCGGCCGGGCTGCCCGCGCAGCGCCGCTGTGTTACAATGCACGGTACACGTAGGGGCGAAGAACGGGGGTAGTTGTGGACGCTCGCAAGAAAGACGCGCGCAAAAAATTCGTCATCGGTTCGCTGGTGATCATTGCCACGCTCGTTGTCCTCGCTTACGTGGGGTACACCCAAAGCAAAACCTATTACCACACAATTTCGGAAGTCGGCGCCATGCAAGGCTCCATCCTGCAGCAGCGCATGCGCGTTTCCGGAAACGTTCGCGACGGCTCGATCCAGCACGTGGACGGGCGCGTCGATTTTGTGCTCGAAGAGGAAGGGAAGACGATGCCGGTGAGCTATATCGGCACCGATCCGCTCCCTGATACCTTTAAAGATGGCGCTCAGGCGCTCGTCGAAGGGCATCTCGCTTCGGGCGGCCGCTTCCAGGCGGAAGAAATCCAGGCCAAGTGCGCGTCCAAATATCAGGCCGCGCCTCCCGGAGCGGCTCCTGCCCAGAATCCCGGACAGACAATGGCGAATCCCACGTCCTCTTCCGGCAACGGCAGCTAGGGACTCGAAGACCCCGTGGATATTTTCGGCTCATTCGCACTGCTTCTCGCGTTGGTGGCGGCGGTCTACGCGTTTGCCGGCGGGATCGCGGGCATCATCACGCGACGTCCGCTGCTGATCAAGAGCGCGCGAAACTCTGGCCTCGCGGTCTGCGTGCTGGTGGCCGTCAGCGTCGCCACCCTCGAATATTTCCTGCAGACGGACAACTTTACCCTCGCCTACGTGGCAGAGCACAGCAACCGCGCGCTGCCTTGGTATTACAAGTTCGCCGCGCTCTGGTCCGGCCAGGAAGGCTCGTTGCTCTGGTGGACGTTCCTGCTCTCGCTCTATGCGTTTTTCGCGCTCTTCCTGAATCGCAAGAAGCATCCTGAGCTGATGCCCTATGTGGGCGTGATTCTCGCCGGCGTGCAGATTTTCTTTCTCACGCTGAATAATTTCGTGGCGAGCCCGTTTCACGTGCTGGGAGCGGCCGATGCCTCCGGCGTGATGCACATGGCGGCTACGCCTGACGGAAGCGGCCTGAATCCGTTGCTGCAATATCCCGAAATGGTGATTCATCCCCCGATGCTCTATTCGGGCTATACGGGCTTCACGATTCCGTTCGCGTTTGCACTGGCGGCACTACTAGGCCGCTATCCCGGTGAAAAGTGGATTCACATCACGCGCCGCTGGACGATGGTCGCGTGGACGTTTCAGACCGTGGGGATTCTGCTGGGCGCGCACTGGGCGTACGCGGTCCTGGGTTGGGGTGGGTATTGGGCATGGGATCCGGTTGAAAACGCGTCGCTGCTGCCATGGATCACGGCTACGGCCTTTCTGCACTCCGTGATGATGCAGGAAAAGCGCGGCATGATGAAAGTGTGGAACGTGTGGCTGGTCTTCGTCACGTTCATGCTTTGTATTCTAGGCACGATGCTGACGCGCTCCGGCGTGGTCAGTTCGGTTCACGCGTTTGCGGAGTCCTCAATCGGCGGATGGTTCGTCGGCTTCCTGATCATCATATTCCTCGTTTGCCTTGCAGCGTGGTTTAAGAATCGCGACTACTTACGTAGCGACAATCAACTTGACTCGCTGGTTTCGCGTGAATCCAGCTTCCTTTTCAACAACCTGATTCTCCTGGCCGCCTGCTTCGCGGTGCTCTGGGGCACACTCTTCCCGGTCTTCTCGGAATGGTTCACGGGCAGCAAGATCAGCGTTGGGCCGCCGTTCTTCAACAAGGTGAACGTGCCGATCGCGCTCTTCCTGATTTTTCTTACCGGCGTCGGACCGCTACTCGCTTGGCGAAAAACTTCGCTGGACGGATTGCGACGTAACTTTGCCTGGCCGCTGGCGTTTGGAGTTGCGTCCGGCATTGCCGCATTCATTTTCGGCATGCGCCAGATTTATCCACTGATCTGCCTGACTCTTTCCGTATTCGTTACGCTGACAATTCTGGCCGAGTTTTATCGAGGCGCTCGCGTAATCTCGGCGCGCGACGGTTCAGACATCTTCACCGCTGCGCGCGAACTAACCATGCGCAACACGCGTCGCTATGGCGGCTACGTCGTGCACTTCGGCATGGTGGTGATTTTTATCGGCATCATGGGCTCCGCGTTCAATCAGGACGTCGAGCGCCAGATGCAGGTCGGCCAGTCCTTGAACATTGGCCCCTACACCATCCTCGTGCAGAGTTTCGACGAAGTCCCCACGGACAATTACGACGCGGACCGCGCCACGCTGGAAGTGTTTCGCAACGGCAAATCCGAAATGATGCTCTATCCCGAGCATCGCCTCTACCTCGCGAGCCAGGTACCCGAAACCATCGTGGCCGTGGAAAGCTCGCCGCTGCGCGACCTCTACGTGGTCTATCCGGGTCCGAGTCCGGACACGAATCAGCCGGTGATTCATGCTTACCTGAATCCGCTGGTGAAATGGATCTGGTTTGGCGGCGTGATTGTCGTGTTCGGCACCGGCTTGGCGATGCTGCCAAACCGCCGCACGGCGCTGGTGTTGCGTCCGGTGGAAGCGGCGCACAGCGATCCGCTGCTTGGAACGCCTGCACGCGTCAGCGCCATGAATCCCATGAATCGAGGTTCGGACTCACATGGCTGACGAGGCAAAACTCATTCGCCCGTCTTCGACGATTCGCGCGGCATCGATTACACGTCGCGAACTTGTCCCTTATGCGTTTCGTGCGATCGCTGTGGTTGCTCCCGTGGCGGCGGTGGCAATTGCGGCTCGAGCGCAATCCGATCCGGCCAGTCGGGCCAAAGCGCTGGGACTAAAGCTCATTTGTCCCTGCGGCTGCAATGAAATCCTCACGTCGTGCAATCACGTGGGCTGCACGTACTCAACCAAAATGTTGCAGGAGATCAACGACCGCATCGCGCGCGGCGATTCCGACGCGGTGATTCTGCAATCGTTCGTTCAGGAGTACGGTCCCACTGTGCTGGCCACGCCGCCCGCGAAGGGCTTTAATTCACTGGTCTGGATCATGCCCATAGCGTTGCCCATCGTGGCGATTTTGGCCGGATGGGGAATCGTGCAGCGCTGGCGCGAGCGCGTGGCGCCCGCCGGAGGTCCGCCGATCGACCCAAGTCTTCTGGCGCGCGCGCATCACGAAGCGGGAGATTCCGATGAGTGACGTAGACATTCTCATCGCATGCCTTCTGCTCGCCGCGGCCGTGATTCTTTTTGTCTTCAACGTGCGGCTCGAACCTTCGGACACCGCCGCGCACCGCACGAAGCTCGATCAGCTTCTCGAACGCCGCGACGCGATCTACGACAATCTCCGCGACCTGCGCTTCGAATATCGCGCCGGGAAATTCTCCGAGGCCGACTACGAGGACACCAAGAAGCTGCTTGAAGTGGAAGCCGCGCGCGTGCTTGCCGAAATGGATACATTGACCGGCTCCGCGCCCACCCCTGCGACGCGCCAGGCCGCATCGGGAAGAGGACTCTCAGAGTGATACGAATTTCAATCTCCCGGAATTTTCCTTACTCGAAGCGCCTTGCGGCGAAACTCTCACTCGCTTGGCTGCTTCCGCTGTTGCTTGCGTCGGTTTGTTTCGCGGGCACCGTGTCCGGCACGGTGACGAATGGCACCACGGGCCAGCCCGCCGCTGGCGTGCAAGTGATCCTCATCCAATTGCAAGGCACGATGCAGCCGGTGGCCAACACCACCACGGACGCGAAGGGCCACTATCAGATCACGAGCGACGTTCTCGGCACGGCTCCCATGCTTTTGCGCGCGGTCTATCGCGGCGTGAATTATCACCAGCCAGTCCCCGTCGGCACCACGAACGCGGACCTGGAAGTGTTCGAGCCGACTGACAAGACGACTGCGTTTTCGATCACCGCGCACGCCATCATCCTTCAGCCTACCGGCACCGATCTCGAAGTCGGCGAGGAATTCAACATTGTGAACAACACCACCCCGCCGGTTGCGTATTACCGCGCGGGCGGATCGTTTCTCTTCACGCTGCCCGCGGGCGCGCAGGTGAGCGAAGTTTCCGCCGGCGGTTCGGCCGGCATGCCGGTGTTGCAAACGCCGATCGACAAGGGCAACGGAGTTCAAGGCATCGATTTTCCGTTTCGCCCGGGAGACAGCGAAGTCCGCATCACCTATCACGTACCGTATCCCAGTAACGCGACAACCCTAAAAACCTCTTCGCCTTACGACGCGACGAACGTGGCCTATTTTGCGGCGCCGTCGATGAAGGTAACTGCTGACGGATTTTCCGCAGCCGGCCAGGAGCAGGGATACATCGCGTATCTTCGCAAGTCCGTTCCCGCGAACACGAAGCTGACGGCTTCCATTTCAGGCACCGCTCCGCCGCCGAGCAACGTCGATACCTCCACATCTTCAACCGACTCGAGTGCGAGCGCCGATAACTCGCAGAATCCCGCCGTGAATTCGCGCGTGGAGACAGACAACGCCGCCGCAGCCGCCAGTGTCACCACCATGCCGGCTCGTCTTGATAGCCTGAAATGGATCGTCGTTGCCGGCTTCGCCGCGATTTTTTCGCTTGGCGCGGCATTCATCATGCGCAAGCCGCAGCCCGTGATCGTCGCGGACGGTGGCGTTCAGGTAGCCGCCGTGTCGGGGCCTGCGATTCCGCCTGTAGTTGCACCCATTATTCCGCGCACCGTCGGTGATCTGGACAAAGCCATCGGCAGCAGCCTCGACGAATTGAAGGACGCTCTCTTCCGCCTCGAACTCCGCCATCAGGCCGGCACCGTTTCCGCCGACGACTACGCCCGCGAGCGCCAGCGCATCGATCAGAAACTGCGCGACCTCGTGCAAGGGTAGTTCGCGCTTTGGCTTCCGTTGCCGCGCCGCCAGCCGCCGCTGAACCCGGCCTTGGCGTCCGCTTCGACCGTGTTGAACGCCGCTTCGGCGCGCTGATCGCTCTGCGAACCGTTTCGCTCGAAATTCTGCCCGGCGAATTCGTCGCGCTTCTCGGCCACAACGGAGCCGGGAAGACCACGCTGCTTCGCATCACCGCGCAGCTGATGCGCCCCAGCCGCGGCAACGTTGTGTACACCGCGTCCGGGCGATCTTCGTCGGCGCAGGAATTGCCCTTCGCAGCCGTCAAGGCGCGCACGGGTCTCGTCGGACACAGCCTGCTCCTCTATGACGAACTCACCGCTACGGAAAATCTCACGCTGTTCGCGAAGCTTTACGCGCTCGACCGAGTGCCGCACCGCGTCACAATCGCGTTAGAAGCCTGTGGCTTAGCCACGCGAGCAACCAGCCTGGTCCGCACCTTCTCGCGCGGCATGCGCCAACGTCTTTCAATCGCCCGCGCACTGCTGCCTTCGCCGAAGCTCTTGCTGCTGGACGAGCCCGCCGCCGGCCTCGATCGCCAAGGGCTTGCATGGCTTGGCTCGACGCTCGAGAGTCTTCGCCGCGAAGGCTGCACCGTCCTGATGAGCACACATGCGCGCAATGAATCACTCGATCTTGCCACGCGCGCCATTTCGCTCGCCGGCGGTCGCGTCGAGCAAGACAGCGGCCCCGGTGGCGACCCGCGCCCGTTGCTCGCCGCGTTGCGGGCGGAGGCCTGACGCGATGAACTTCCTCCGCTCCACGTTCACGCTGTTCGCCAAGGAAGTCCGGCTGGAATTTCGCACGCGCGATCTGCTCACGGCCACCGTCGTCTTCTGCCTGATCATTCTGGTTTTCTTCAGCTTTGCCTTCGACCCCACGCCCGCTGAATCGCGTCGCTATGGGCCAGGTCTGCTCTGGATCGCATTTTTCTTCGCGGCATCGCTGATGGTCAGCCCGTCGTTCGCGCGCGAGCAGATTAACGACACGCTGGACGCACTTCGCATGGCGCCCGTCCCGGCGTTTTCGGTGCTGGCCGCGAAGATGCTTGCGAATCTCCTTTTTCTGCTGGTCGCGGAGACAATTCTCGTGCCCGTCTTCAGCGTTTTTTACAACGTCTCGCTCGCCGGCATCATCTGCCGCCTGATTTTTGTGCTCGTGCTCGGCTCGCTTGGGCTGGTGATCGCGGGAACGGTGTTCTCCGCCATCTCAGCGCACGCGCGCATGAGGGAACTGCTGCTGCCCGTGCTGCTTTTGCCGTTTCTCACGCCCATGCTCATCGCGGCCGTTTCGACCACCATTTCGCTCTTCTCCGCATCTGCGGAACTTGACCGCACATGGGTCACATTTCTGGCCGGATTTGATATTGTGTTTCTTACAGCCTCCTGGCTTCTTTCGGAATTTCTGGCGGAAGGATAGACTTCATCGGCATGAAATCGCGCGTTGCCATCACCCTGTTTATTGCCGCTATGATTTTCACCGGCGGCTATGCCGCGCTTTTCGTCGCGCCAGACGAAGCGACCATGCACCAGATCCAGCGTATTTTTTATTTCCACGTGCCGGTCTGGACGGCGATGACCACCGCGCTCTCGATCGCTTTCGCATCCTGCATCGGCTGGCTGGTGACCCGGAAGACCTGGTTTGATTCGCTTGCGGCGGCCTCGTCCGAAGTAGGAGTGATGTGCTGCACCGCCGGGCTCATCACCGGCATGCTCTGGGGCAAGCCCGTCTGGGGCATCTGGTGGACTTGGGACGCGCGGCTGACCAGCACGTTCGTCCTGTGGCTGCTCTACGTGTCGTATCTTCTGCTGCGGGAATTGCTGGACGATCCTTACAAGCGCGCCACGCTTTCCGCGGTGTTCGGGATTTTCGCCTTTCTCGATCTGCCGATCGTTCTTTTCTCTACCACGCTCTGGCGCACGCAGCATCCGCAGCCGGTTCTATTTGGCGGCCCAAATTCGATCAACCGCACCATGCTTGACGTGTTTTTTCTTTGCATGATCGCCATAGTAGCCGTGATGATCCTGATTTTGATTGACCGTTTCCGTCTGGAGCAGCTGCGGCTGGAAGCGGAAGAGTTGCGCGTGGAGATCGAGTCGCGCGTTGCGGAGCCTGCGCCCATGGGCGTGGGGCAGGGAATTCCGCTGAAAGGCCAATTATGAGTAATTTCGGATTTCTGTTTACGGCGTGGATGCTGGTCTGGGCGATTTTCTTCGTCTACGAAATTTCTGTGGCTCGGCGCATCGGCGAGGTCCGCGAAGAAGTCGAACGGCTGAAGCAAGAGCTGCACGGCCAGCCCTAGAGAGTCTGTGTCGCAATCCCGGTTTTCGTCAGGGCACGGCTTTTTTACCCTGAGGAACGAAGGGCAGTCGTGTCGTAAATGGCCTGAAATCAGAGCGGCTTCAGAATCTTGCGGTTGCGACACAGACTCTAGCGCCATCCGCATTCGACCGCTGCCCGCGCCCCTCCAGACCGGGCGCAAATAAATGCGCATTTTCCCCGATTCGCCTCAGGCGGCCTCGTTCGCATAACCCCTTTGTTGCAAGCCGTTTCCGCAAAATGATGCACATCTGTCAACTTGCCCCGTTTGTTAAAATATAGGTGCCATGAATTGCAGTCGGCAAACTTGCGGTCTCGGCGGCGCTCGCGCCGTAAATTCGTCTCACCAGCCCGTCACACCATGTCAGACTGATTTCGCTGTAACTCCCAGAAAACAAATGATCGACCCTCCGCCGGCCCGTCACACAAAAAGGGGGGTGCCGCGCTGCTTTTTTCACCGCCCGAGCCGACCGATTTTTCCCACAGCCGCCCGTGGTCGGTCGCTCACAGCTCCTACTCTCAATGGCCTATTGTGGTATAAAGAATATTCCCGGCGGAAGGTCCAAGGGTTGGGTAAACGTGTCTGAAAGCAAAAAAGTCGGCGTCGTGCTCTTTCAGCTTGGCGGTCCAGATACGCTGGACGCGGTCGAGCCATTCCTCTACAACCTGTTCTGCGACCCGGACATTATCAATTTTCCCGGCTCATTTCTTGCGCGCAAGCCTCTGGCGAAGCTGATCTCCACCACGCGCTCGAAGACGGTGAGCAAGCACTACGCCGAAATTGGCGGAGGCTCGCCGATCCGCCGCCTGACTACCGAGCAAGCTGTCGCCTTGGAAGCGGCCCTGAAGCCCTACATTGACGCGCACGTCGTCGTGGCCATGCGCTATTGGCATCCGGACACGCGCGAAGCCATCGTTGCTCTGGAGAGCAAGCCTTACGACGAGCTCGTGCTGCTGCCGCTCTATCCGCAATATTCGTTTGCCACCACGGCCAGCAGCCTGAAGGAGTGGGACCGGCTCTACAAGCCAAAAGTGCCGGTTCACTTGATCGACCACTTTTACGATCATCCGGACTACATCGCGGGAATCGTCGAGCGCATCGATAGCGTACTCAACTCGGTGCCCGATCCGAGTTCAGTGGTCTTGGTTTTCAGCGCGCATGGACTGCCGATGACCCTGGTGGAAAAGGGGGACCCTTATCCGAAACACATCGAGGCCACGATGCAACTCGTCCGTCAGCTGGGGGCCTGGACGAATCCGCACGTTCTCTGCTTCCAGAGCAAAGTCGGCCCGCAGAAGTGGCTGCAACCGTCGCTCACCGGCACCATCGAAAGCCTGGCTCGCGACGGCGTTCGCCGCATGCTGGTGATTCCGATTTCGTTTCTCACCGAGCATATCGAGACGCTGCACGAGATCAATATCGAGGCTCGCGAACAGGCTGAATCATTGGGAATTCACGAGTTTTACACCATGCCTGCGCTCAACAATTCGCCCCTGCTGATTCGCGGCATGGCGGACCTGGTGCTGCGCGCGGTCGGCGTCAGGGCCGGCGTGGCGTCGTTAACCGGCGCGGCATAAGCAAGCAGAGGGCTCCGGAATCTCCCGATTTCCCCCTACATACAATCCTCGTGATTTGCACGGGAAATTAATAAAAATACAGCAATTACAGTATGGATCGCGGGGACGACTCCCCATATTCTCACGTCATCTGATGTCGGCGGGAGCTTCGCCGAAATGCCGGAAGCAATCAAA